>Ga0316616_100000200_pt1 | contig 16511 bp, 15 predicted proteins | sample OWC_Aug_M1_C1_D1_FD_207660 | JGI IMG/M metagenome (GOLD analysis project Ga0316616, IMG submission 207660) | Wetland soil microbial communities from Old Woman Creek delta, Ohio, United States - OWC_Aug_M1_C1_D1_B | ecosystem: Environmental > Terrestrial > Soil > Wetlands | place: USA: Ohio... | reverse complement strand
CGGTTTGCGGGAGGGGGCGAGAACAGCCTAGCCGAGGAACGGCCGAAGGTCAACGGTTTGGTCCGGGCCCGCGACAACAGTTAAGCCCGGATTATTCACGAATTCTCTGTGAATAATCCGGGCTAGGGAACTCCGATCCGCCAGAGATAGATGTTTCGCGTGATTCCCGCCTCATCCAGGAGCGGACGGACGACATCCGGGCTCCAGTCGCCCATGTCGAAATCGTGAGAGACGACGCGTGCGCCCGGTCGCAGTTGAGTCCGTATGGCAGGCCGGAGTTTCAGGTTGGCGTCCCGGCTGAGATAGATGGTCACGACCGTCGCCGGAGACAGATCCACCGTCAAGACATCCTGCTGCCGGAATTCCACGAGGTGCGCGACGCCGGCCTGGCGGGCGCTTTCGCTGGACCGGCGGACCAGGTCCGCGTCCAATTCGAACCCCACACCCCTGGCGCCGTAGAGCCGGGCGGCCGCGATGACGATCCGCCCGTCCCCGGAGCCGAGGTCAAAGATCACATCGTCCTTCCCGACGTTGGCCAGCCGGAGCATCTCCTCGGCAATCATCTCCGGCGAGGCCACAAAGGGAGCCAGCGACGCCGGGTCGCGCGGCACCGGACGCCCGACGTCACCGCACCCCGCGATCAGCGCAACGGCCACCGCGGTCCACGCCACGACTCGGAATCTACGGATCGGTTGCGGATACATCGCCAATCGGCTCCTCGCCCACCGAGGGGGTTGTACGGGTCGTTGCGTAGGGCGGCGCGGTACCCGGTGCATCTCGGTCGCACGCCGCCTCGGTCGTGCGTTCGCACATCGCGCCTGACCGCGTGAGCGAAATCGGCCAGGCTACTCGCGACCCGCGGATGGCTGTGTCTCTTCCTCCGGGAATAGGGTAAGATACGCACGGTCATTTCGCAACAGGAGGAGCGATGGAGCGCATCCAGGAGATCTTCCAGGGCGATCGGTTGATTCAGGACTTCGGCATGACGCTGGTGGAGGCACGCGAGGGATACGCCAAGGTATCCGTCGGCGTGGCGGAGCGCTTCCTGAATGCCCACCGCATCGGACATGGCGTTCTGCTGTTCGCGGTCGCCGACGCCGCCTTTGCCCTCGCCGTGAATGCCGCCGCCGACGCCGTCGGCATCCAGTGGAGCCTGAACGCCTTTCGAGCGGCGCGGCCCGGTGAAACCGTGATCGGCGAGGCTGAGGTGATCCACGCAGGCCGCCAGTCCCTGGTGTGCGCGCTCACCGTCACAACCGGCGAAGGCCGCGTCCTCGCCAAGGGCCAGGCCACGGCCCTCCCCGTCACCCCCGCAGCGTTGGCCGGACGAGGGGCGAAATTGCGGTAGTTCCTCCCATGCCGCCACCCGCGCTTCCTCCCTGTGCGCGCGCTCGCCCTCCCGATACACGCGCACGGCGACGCACGCTGACACTGTCCTTGTTGGGTGCGGTGAGTCAAAGCCGCCCTTGAGCGCGTCACTCGGATAGACCAGTTCCGGCGAGGTGTTGCCGGGGGTCGCGGTTTCGACTAGAATGCCGCGACTCACGAGTTCACTTAAACTGCCCCGTGGGGGGGCCGCGACCAGGAGGATCCGATGATGGCACGTGTCAAAGATGGCGACCGCGCGGCGTTGCTTCGCGAGGCGGAAGCGGTACTCGCGGCCCATGGCGACAAATCGAACTGCGCCGAGCGCGTGTTCCTGGCGCTTCGCGCGATCACGGAGACCGACATTCCGCCCGAAGCGGTCTGCTTGCTCACCGGGCTGGGGGGCGGTGTCGGTGGAGCGCGAGAGGGTACCTGCGGGGCCATCACGGGGGGCGTGGCGGCGCTGGGACTCATCCACGGACGGCGTAACCCGCCGGACGGCGATCGGCTCTGGACCTACGAAGTCTGCCGGGATTTCGTCGCCCGGTTTCAGACCAGTTTCGGCGCCACCATCTGCGGCGGACTGGTCGGCGACCTGCTGCGCGAAGCGACGCCGGAAGCCGAGGAGCAGCGGAAAGCCCGCTGCCGCCAATACACACTCGCGGCGGTGCGCCTGTGCCTCGACACGCTGGATCGTCACGGGAAGGCGTCGCCCGGGCAGTAGGTCGGGCGGAGTGACAGCCTGAGCGGGCCGGCGGCCCCGGTTGACGGACCGGGCTTGCCATGGTACCCATGGGTATGAAACGCCTCGGCACTGCACTCGTCTTCGCGTGTCTCGTCGGCCTTCTCGCCACGCCGGTACGGGCACAGGATTTGCCCGTCTTCGATGCGCACATCCATTACAGCCAGCCGGATTGGTCGGTGCACTCCCCCGACGCCATCCTCGCGCTCTTCGACAAGACCGGGGTGCGCTGGGCCTTCGTGTCCAGCACACCGGATGACGGTACGGTCCGTCTGTACGACAAGGCGCCGGACCGGATCGTGCCGGTTCTGCGCCCCTATCGCACTCGAGCGGACATGGGCACCTGGACGACGGACGCCTCCATCGTCTCGTACGTAAGGGAGCGCCTGCAGCGGCCGATCTACAAGGGACTCGGAGAGTTCCATCTGTCGGCCTCCCAGGCCGCGGACCCCACAGTCAGGGAGTTGGTGACGCTGGGCGCACGGCACGGCCTGTTTCTGTACGCCCACACGGATGCCGCCGGCATCGAGGAGTTGCTACGGCTCTATCCGCAGGTACGATGGCTCTGGGCGCACGCGGGGCTGGGCGAGCCGTTCGAGGCCGTCGCCCGCGTGGCCGACCGGAATCCCGCGCTGTTGATCGAGCTGTCGTTGAAATCCGAGGTCGCCGCCGCCGGACAGCTTGACCCGCGGTGGAGGGATCTGTTTCTGCGCCACCCGGACCGGTTCATGGTGGGAACCGATACCTGGATCACCCCGCAGTGGGCTCGCTTCCCGGAGATCCAGGCGACCGTCCGGGGCTGGCTCGGCCAGCTTCCCCGGGATGTCGCCGAGAAGATCGCCTACCGGAACGCCCGAAAGTTCATCGGCCTTCCCTGATCGCGCGCGGCCGAAACCGGCGCGCCCCGAACGCCCTGCCCGTCAGGTCAGTTTTCGATCGCAGGATTTCTGCTTGACGCTTCGTCAGGCCTCGACCGATACTCGCGTCGCCAGGGTGCTGGTGGGCACCGCGATGGACTGTGGGCGCCCCACCCGCACCTTTCTTTCAGCCCGCACGCCTCCCGGAGGACCCATGAGTCTGCATCCGCTCGCCGGCATGCCAGTCCCGGCCTCGCTCGTCATCAACGTTCCCCGGCTCGTCAGCGACTATTTCAGCCTGCATCCGGATTCGACCGACAAGAGCCAACTGGTGGCATTCGGGACATCGGGCCACCGAGGGGTCTCGCACAAGGGCACCTTTAACGAGGATCACATCCTGGCGATCGCCCAGGCCACGGCGGAACACCGGCGGGCCAAGGGGGTCACCGGCCCCCTCTTTCTCGGCATCGACACCCATGCCCTCTCCGAGCCCGCCTTCGTCTCCGCCCTCGAGGTCTTCGCAGCGAACGGCGTGGAGGTCCGGATCCAGCGCGGGCGCGGCTACACGCCGACCCCGGTCATTTCCCACGCCATTCTGGCGCATAACCGGGGCCGTGCGTCCGGTCTGGCCGACGGGGTGGTCGTCACGCCGTCGCACAACCCGCCCGACAACGGCGGATTCAAATACAACCCACCGCAGGGCGGCCCGGCGGACACCGACGAGACTGCGATCATCGAGACCCGGGCCAACGCACTCCTGGCGGGAGGGAATCGCGAGGTCAAGCGTATCTCGCTCGCGGCGGCACTCCGCGCCTCCACGACGCGCGAGCACGATTATCTCGAACCCTACGTCGCCGATCTCGCCGGCGTGGTGGATTTCGACGCCATCCGCGCGAGCCGCATCCGGATCGGCGTTGACCCCATGGGCGGTGCGGGACTGGCCTTCTGGGAGCCCATCGCCACCCGCTATCGGCTCGACCTCACGGTTGTCAACCCGCGCCTGGACCCCACTTTCGCCTTCATGACCATGGACCACGACGGCAAGGTGCGGATGGACTGCTCCTCCCCGTATGCCATGGCCGGCCTGATCGGTCTCAAGGATCGTTTCGACGTCGCCTGCGGGAACGACCCCGACACCGACCGCCACGGCATCGTCACGCGGTCGGGCCTGATGAACCCGAACCACTACCTGGCCGTGGCCATCTGGCACCTGTTCCAGCACCGCCCGGGTTGGCGCCCAGATGCCGCCATCGGCAAGACACTGGTCTCCAGTGCCATCATCGATCGCGTGGCGCGATCGCTCAACCGCCGACTGTGCGAGGTGCCGGTCGGGTTCAAGTGGTTCGTGCCGGGTCTGCTGGACGGGAGCTTCGGATTCGGCGGCGAGGAGAGCGCCGGCGCCTCCTTCCTGCGCCGGGACGGCTCTGTCTGGACCACCGACAAGGACGGGATCATCCTGGGACTGCTCGCGGCCGAGATCATGGCAACCGCCGGGAAGGATCCGGCGCAGATCTACCAGGAATTGACGCAGCGATTCGGCGCGCCGGTGTACGCCCGGATCGACGCGCCCGCCAGCGCGAGGCAACGGCAGATACTCAAGGCTCTCTCGGCCGGTGACGTCCGCGCCACCTCGCTTGCCGGTGAGCCGATCCTCGATCGGCTCACCCACGCGCCCGGTAACGGAGAGGCGATCGGCGGCCTCAAGGTCGTGGCCGAGAACGGCTGGTTCGCGGCGCGCCCGTCGGGCACCGAGGACATCTACAAGATCTACGCGGAGAGCTTCAAGGGCGCCGACCACCTGCGGCGCATCCAGGCGGAGGCGCAGGCCATCGTCTCCGCCACCTTCGCGGCAGCCGGCACCTAGGAGGTACGGTGCCCATCACGGCGCCTTGGATGGTGGCGAGCCAGGTTTCCGTAGGTAGAGTGAACTTTCGGCGACCGGGAGAACTGGCGCGACGCCTCTCAGCAGAGCGCCGAAAAACCGATTTTCGCCCAGGCTGCTCAAAAGGGCCCAGATGCAAGGCGGCGCGCGACGGGCGGGGCACCCACCGAAGGTGGGTCAAGGCGTGTTAGGGTACGCCGCAGCGAGTGCCCAAGCAAGCCAACGCGGCGGATGGGCCCTTTTCAGTAGCCTGTTAGCGATCCCACCAGATCAGCGCCGACCGCATGCCGTCGGGCCAGCGGTAGCCGCCCTCTCCGAAGGTCAGGCGGCAGGTGAGGATTTCGAGGATCGTGGCATCGTGGCGATCGTCGTCGAGGCGCAGGTGCCGCTTGGCCCGAGCGACGGCGGCGTCGAGCGTGGGATCCTTCCAGACGCGGACCGGCTTCGGCTCCATCAGGACATTGGGGTGGTATCCCGCCGACAAGAGCAGGTTGTACCCCACAATGAAGTTCGGGCTGTCGTGCCACCGGCCATGAAACTTCTGGCTCAACTCGCCGATCACGCCGTCGTGGGTAGGCAAGCGGAGCGCCAGATAACAGGTCTGCCTGGCGCACGTCTCCATCTTCCGCACGAAGCCGAGTAAGTCTGGAGTCGTGTAGGTCGCATGAATGGCGATGGCAACGTCGTGGGGCGGCACGGCGGCCGTGAGCCAGGGCGTACCCACCACGTCCAGGTTACCGATGTCCTGCGCCGCGGCCCGCTCGACCAGCACCTGGCGCATACCCTGGAGCGGCTCGACGGCGGTGACGCGGCGCACTTTCCTGGCGATAGGCAGGGTCCAGCGGCCGATCCCCGCGCCGATATCAAGCACCGTCATCTCTGGGATGAGCCGACCGAGGACGTGATCCAGAAGCGGGTCCGGGGCGTGCCCTCCCTCCCCATCCAGCTTCCGCGCCACGCCGCGCCAGCGCTCGACCATCTGCGCCGCGCCCTCCTCGCTCGCCTGGAGGTCGCACGACGCCAGCTCCCGCCAGAGTTCAGGCCAGTCCATTGGAATCGTCATACGAACACCCCTGCGTCCAGCGGCCTCGTGAAGGCGGAGATGGTCTGGGGCGCGGGCGTGGAAAAGAATAAGGGCTCGGAACCGTCCCGCCTCCCGAGCCCTCGGCTGATCGCTTATCGCTGAAGGCCGACCGCTACCCCTTCACCGCCCCCGCCGTCAGCCCCGACACATAGTACTTCACAAAGAACGAGTAGATGAGGGCGATCGGGAAGGAACCGAGGACCGCAGCCGCCATGAGCGAGCCCCAGAACAGCGTATCGGCCTTGATCAGATCGCTCACCACCCCTACGGGGATGGTCTTCATCGAGCCGGAGGACATGAAGATGAGGGCGTAAAGAAACTCGTTCCAGCACAGGGTGAAGCAAAAAATCCCCGCCGAAAGGAGACCGGGAACGGACAGCGGCAGGATCATCCGCACCAGGATCTGCAGCCGCGAGCAGCCATCCGCCATGGCACTCTCCTCGATCTCCCTGGGGATCGTGCGGAAGTATCCCATAAGGAGCCAGGAGGCAAACGGGATGAGCTGCGTGGGATACGTCAGGATCAGCGCCCAGTAGGTATTGTAGATACCAAGCGTGGCAATGACCTGCGCGAGGGGAAGAAACAGAAGCGTGGGCGGGACGAGGTACGCCAGGAAGATCCCTACGCCCAGAAAATTGCTCCCGGGGAACCGGAGGCGAGCCAGCGCATAACCGATGAAGACGCTGCAAGAGAGCGACAGGATCGTGGAGACCACCGAGACGATCAGCGTGTTTTTCAACCATTCGTTGAACGCGGTCTCGCGGAACAAATAGGTGTAGTTCTCCCAGGTGAACTGCTGAATCCAAAAGGGGTTGAACTTCATTTCGAACAGGTCGTTCGTCGGTTTGAAGGAGACGATGGCCATCCAGTAGAACGGAAACAGTAGGAAGACGAGATAAAACACGAGCGGCAGGTAGATATTGAGCAGCCGGTTGCTCAGTCGTTCACTTCCAACCATGCTATTCCTCCCGCCGCAGGTACACCAAGAGAATCACCGCAAACACGGACAAGATCGGGAACATGTACAGGGCGATGGCCGCCCCCATGCCGATCTCCGTCGCGGACAAGCCGATCTGGTAGGCGTACGTCCCGAAAATGTGCGTCTGGTTGGCGGGTCCGCCCTTGGTGAGAACATAGATCAATTGGAAGTCCGCGAACGTCCAGATGACGGACAGGAGAGACGCGATCAGGACGACCCCCTTGATATGGGGTACGGTCACGTGCCGGAACCGGTGCCACAAGCCAGCCCCATCAATGGCTGCCGCCTCGTGCAGTTCGTTGGGCACGGCTTGGAGCCCGGCCAGGATGGTGATGCCGAAGAACGGGACACCGCGCCAGATGTTGGCCAGACAGACCGACGAGATGGCCAGCATGGGGTCCCCCAGGAAGTTGATGTTCGTCTTGATGAGGCCGAGATTCTTGAAGAGCCACGAAATTGGGCTGAACACCGGATCGAAGATCATGAACCACCCGAGGGTGGACAACGCCGTCGGCACAATCCAAGGCATCATCACCGCCGCCCGGATCGGGTTACTGAACTTCATGTGGTTGTTCAGCAACAGGGCCAAGCCCAGACCCAGGGCCGCCTTGAACGGCACCGTCACCATGGCGTAGACGAGCGTATTCCACGCCGTTTGGTGGAAGATGGTATCGGTCAGGAGATCGGCGAAGTTCCTGAGGCCGATGAATTTTCCGAGGCCTCGTCCGATTGCGCTATCCGTGAGGGACAGCCAAATCCCCAGGAAGAACGGATAGGCCATGAAGACCATGAGGAGCAGGGCGCCCGGCAGCATAAGGATGACGCCCAGGCTCGACTCGCGCTCCAGCAGCGATCCCGTCGTGACGGCGGTGCCGCGTAACTCCCCCTTACGGGCCAATGCACCCTCCAAAGCGAGGGCAGTCACGCTGCGTGGCGTGACTGCCCTTCGTTCCCGTTCACGCAATCAAACTAAAGTCAGACGGCGCGGACTTACGGTCCGCGCCGTCTGAAAGCGAATCCCTAGACGCCGTACACCCGCTTGAGCTGCTCGGCGCCCCACTCGATGGACGCCTTGGCATCACCGCTCTGCACAGCCTTGGCGAAGGTGTCCACAATGATGTACTTGGACCAGGCGAGAGACGCCTTCTCGTTCGGCGGCCCAGGCCAACCCACGTCTACTCCGTACTTGGGCTGCTCGCGGAAGGGGAGCATCTTCGGATCCTTCGTCCAGACCGGATCATTGTAGTACTTGGTCACCGCTTGCAGCATGTAGCCTTCCTGCAACCGCCACCAGGCGCCGTACTGTTCGTCCTGGAACCACCATTTCAAGAACTCCTTAGCGCCAGCCACGTTCTTGGAGTTCTTGAGGATGGCGAAGGTCCGACTCCCCAGCCAGTAGAACCGGCCGGCTGGCCCCTTCGGGATCAGGATGTGGTGGGTGTCCTTGGCGATCTCCGGCTTGTCCTTCTTAGCGGCGAAATAGATGCTGGACCCGTTGTAGGTACTGGAGATCTGCTCGGACAGGTAGGCCCGGTTGTTGTTGCTGTCATCCCAGGAGGTGCCCGTCGTGTCGTAGCCATCTTTCCAGGCCTGGATGAACTTCCGCATGCCCTCGACGAATTCCGGCTTGTTGAACTGGACCGACTTCCCGTCTTTGTCGATTTCCATGGCCCCATGGGCCCACATGTAAGGATAGACGTACCCCGGCGGATCACCCGTGCTGTGCCCCAGTGCCTGGCCGAAGGGCTTCCCCTTTGCCTTGCACTTCTTGGCGATATCGAAGTACTGATCCCACGTCAGATCAACCTTGGCGCCATCCTCGGCGTTGGCCACGCCAACTTCCTTGAACAGGTTGATTCGATAGGCCATGGACGCATTCGACATGCCATGCGGGATACCCAGATATCGGCCGTTCACCGGCGCGGAGTTTGCGACGTACTTCTCGAAACCGCCTCCCGCCTTGGCGAAGGCCTCCGCCTCCGGCGTCAGGTCCACCAGGTTGTCCTTGTACAAGTGATTCCAGGACGGCCACAACTCCACGATGTCCACGCCGCCGGCCTGGATAGCCGCCGCGATCTTCGGCTGCAGGTCGGGCCAGTTCAGGAAGTCGGCACTCATTTCGACGCCGTTCGCCTGACCCCATGCCGCGGCCTGCTTCTTGTAAAGGTCTTGCCCGGGGGCGATGAAGTACGTCCCCTGCAGGACCGTCAGCTTCGTCCCCTTGAGGACCGCCGGTGCCTGACCGAACACCGTATTCGGCATGGACCCTAGGGCGGCGACGCCCACGCCGGCGGCCCCGACCTTCAGGAACTCACGCCGACTCAGCTTCTTCCCCGTTTTCGTCTTGTCCATCCAGAACCTCCTTTGGAAGTCATTGCTGGCTTCTCCGTCATCCATGCTTCCCGCTTGCGGGCTGCGAAACCCACTCACCCCCTTTCCTGACGCGGTTCCCTGCTACCCTCAATACCGATGGAGCGCTCAATAGGACGTGACACCCAACGTGCTTATTCGCGGGCTCCGTTGAAAGGGGAACGCCACCACGGCCCGAACCTGGCAGCCACCCGGTGAAACGTGCACTTGTAGCAAACCTATCCTTGTCGGCAGGCACGTGTCAAGGGGATTTGGAGGAAGGGCCGAATCTGCGCTTATCCCGAAGCGGCATCGGACACAACGGGTTGCCGCCCGGTCCCGCGAACGCCTACCCGACGGTCATGCATCCAGCCCCTCCGGGTGGAGCGGCTGATGCTCGCGCCCCTTCATCAGCATCATGAGCGCCTCGCTGCATGGGGCGGCGAGGCCGAGCCGGCGGCTCTCCCGGGCGACGTAACCGTTCAGGGCGTCGATCTCGGTCCGCCGGCCCCGCTCTAGGTGCTGGAGCATCGACACGCGATGGAACTTCTTGGCACAATAGGCCTTGATGGTGTGCAGGGGATCGGCATCGGGAAGCGTGACTCCCTTGGCCCGCACCAAGGCGATGGTCTCTTCGATGATGCGGCTCTGGAACTCGTCCAGCTCCTTCACCTCGCGGATATGCCCCGGGCGCAGGTTCGTGATGGCGCAAATGGCGTTTATGCCGCAGTTGTGCACGAACTTGCCCCAGATGGTTACCATGATGTCCGGTTCGAGGACGGGCTCTAGGCCGGCGCGCGTGAAGAGATTTGCGATGGCCGCCAGCCGCGGGCTTCGCGAGCGGTCCAGTTCGCCAAGGTACGTCGGCCCCTGGTTCGTGTGCGTCACCCGCCCCGGAGCCTTGAGGTCGCCGCTGTGGAAGCTCAGGCCGGCCATGACGCGGCCGGCGCTGAGAACCTCCGTCAGGATCTCGACATTCCCCACCCCATTTTGCAGGGTCAGGGCGTACCCGGATTCCTTGAGCACGACCCCGGCCGCTCGAGCCGCATCGGGCGTGTTGTACGTGTTGACGCAAATCACGGCGACGTCCGCCTTGGGCGCCTCGGCCGGATCGGTCGTCGCCCCCACCGGTGCGGTGAACTCTCCGTGGAGCCCGTCCATTCGGAGCCCGTGCGCCCGGATCTGACGCACGTGCTCCTCCCAGACGTCGATCAGCGTGACCTGTTCCCCGACCCTGGCCAGATTTCCCCCGTAGACACACCCCATGTTTCCGGCGCCGATGACCGCAATCTGCATACCGATTCTCCCTTGTCCGCCGCTCGCCCACCCGTCACCGGCGGCGGAACGCCGCCCTGAGGCCACCAGGTCATCCTGATCGTCAAGCTGGCGATGGGAATCCGGCGATCTTCCTTGCCTCTTCGCAGGACGAGAGGCCCGCGACCGCTCGGGCGGGGTCAGGCGGCCCAGATTTTCGGGAAGGACACCCGCATGGTGAATCCAGCCTGGGGATGATTGTGGCAGGTGCAGACCTGCACGTCCCCCCGAACGCTCAGGAGCATCAGCGCGTCGGCTCGGCTGAGCTGCAGCCGTTCCCGCAGGATGCCGACCATCTCCTCCACCGCGATGCGCATAGTCTCCAGGCAATCGGCGTGCGCCGCCATGGTGCCGACGCGCCCCTCCCGCTCCAGCCGGGGCCAGCGGAGCGCCATACCCTTTTTCAGTCCGACCCGCAGGGTCACCTCGGACGGCAGATCGAACCCGCCCCCGGACAGCTCCCCATCCCCCATGCTGGCATGGACATCCCCGAGGCCGAAGAGTGCTCCCGGCACATTCACCGGCAGGAACACGGTCGCCCCGGGCGCCACATCGTTGTTGTCCATGTTGCCGCCGTGCGACCCGGCGTACATGTTGCTGACCGGCTCCCCGGCCGGCGCCGTGCCGATGGTCCCGATCATCGGCCGGATCGGGAAGCGGATCTCGGGCGTGAACACCACGTCGTTCCCCTCGACCCGGAGGATCTTCGCCTGGGAACGGTCCACCACCCCCGTGACGAGGCCCCAGGTCGGTCGGATCGTGGTGTAACCCAGGGGGCCCGGCCGGATCTCCAGGATGTCCAGGGTCAGCGCGTCGCCGGGCTCGGCCCCCTCCACCGCGACGGGCCCCGTGGCCGGGTTCGGTCGGAACCGTTCCGTGTAGTAGCGGTCCGCCTCGCTCCGGATCGTCCCGTCGTGGGAGTCTTCGGTCTCCAGGCAAAGGACATCGCCCGGCCGCACGGTGACGACCGGCGGGATGCTCTTGTCAAACGCGCCGAACGTCTTGTCGCGCCCAACACGTATCATACTCACCTCGGCGCGAGGATTCGTACTTCTCGAAACCTCGCCGAAAGATTCGGTTGATCGTGTCCCGTGTGCGTCTTGTGCGTCTTGTGGCGATACGATCCGGCTCAACCCGCGAGGAGCTGCCGGAGGTATTTCGCCGAGGTGCGCGCCACGGGCTCAGGGTCGCCCTCCGAGGCGATGACCACGGAGGCCGAGCCGGGGCGACCTTCCTCGCGGAGCACCCGGGCGATCGCCGGCCAATCCAGGACCGGTTTGTTCACCAGGACGCCGGGCGGGTAGCGGCTCGGCTCGAAGAGGTGGATGTGCTGGGCCCGACCGCGGGCCGCCCGAATCCCGGACTCGATCGAGCGCTCGGCCCCGTAGAGCTGATGGGTATCCAGCATAGGCGCGAAGGCCGGGCTGCCGATCCGGTCCACCCACGCCATCACTTCGTCCATGGTGTTGATGTAGCTGGTGAACTCCGTCTCGGCCGCCTCCAGCAGGATGGTCGCCCCGACCCGCTCGGCGTGGGCGGCCAGCTCCCGGAAGACCTCGTCGGCCATCCGGTCCATCTCGGCCTTGGTGGCGCCCGGGATACCCTTCCCACGACAGATCCCGAGGTGGACCCGGCTCCGGAAGTATCCGCCGAAGTCGAGCATCGCCTTGAAGCCGCGGAGCGCCCGGCGACGAATCTCGGGATCTTCATGGATCAGGGCCAGCTTTTGCGCGGCGATCCGGCCTGAATTCACCACCGGCATGACGGCGCCCGTCGCGGCCAGCGCCTTCTCGAAGGCGACCGGATCGGGCACGCGCTCCGGATCGGGCATGAACTCGATGCCGTCGTACCCCCAATCCACGGCGGTCCGCCCCAATTCCTCCGGGGTACCGGTCAGCACCTTGACCAGAAAGCCCAGGGACAGGAAATCCGGCGTGGAAGCGAAGAGGCACAGGCGAATCGGTGGCATGAGGGCTCCTTCCAGTGTGGGCGCGGAGGGGTTGACCTGGCTTCGGTCCGGCAACACTCGGCCCGCGGAGCGCCACTCCGGACGCCCCGCGGGCTTGCACGCTCCTGACAAGCTGCTGAAAACTCATTCGGCCCAGGCCGCTCAAAAAGACCCAGATGCCAGGCGGCACGTCGCAGCCCGAGCGAGGCGTACTGGAGGTACGTCGCAGCGAGTGGCGAGGCGGGCCAACGTCGCAGATGGGCCTTTTTCAGCGGCCGGCTAAGGATACCTACTTCATCTCTCGGATCTGCTTGACGATGCTCTCGCCGTTCGGGATCTGCTTCAGATACTTGTCGTACACCGGCTGGACCGCCTTCTGGAACCCGGCGATGTCGATCTGCCGCTCGATCTTGTTCTTGTACTGCGTCTCGGCGGTCTTGAGCGCGGCCTCGTCGTAGTAGTTGCTGAACCAGCGCATGTAGTCCCGCGACGTTTCGGCGGCCTTCTGGAACACCTGCCGATCAAAATCGCTCAGGCTCTTCCACCAGGCCAGGTTGGCGATCACCACCGCGGGATTGTAGAAGTGATTGGTGATCGACACATAGGGTGTGACCTCGACCGTCCGGTTGTTGAGGTGGTTGATGGCGGGGTTCTCCTGCCCGTCGATCACCCCTTGCTGCAGCGAGGTGAACACCTCGGGCCAGGCCATGGCCACGGCCTGCGCCCCCATGGCGTTCAGGCTGTCCACCATCACCGGGCTCTCCATCACGCGGATCTTCAGGCCCTTCAGGTCGCTGGGCGACTTCACCACTCGCTTGGAGTTGGTGAGCTGCCGGAATCCGTTTTCGTACCAAACCACGCCATAGAGACCCTGCTTCTCGAACTCGGCCAGGATCTGGCGGCCGATGGGGCCGTCCAGAGCCTTGTAGGCCTGCTGCGTGTTGGTGAACAGGTAGGGCAGGTCCACCAGTTTCATCAGCGGGTTGAAGGCCGACAGGGGGCCGGTCGAGGTCATGGTGAGCTTCATAGTGCCCAGCTTCACGCCTTCGACCAGATCGCGCTCGCCGCCGAGTTGGGAGCTGGGATACGCCTCGAACTTGAACCGCCCCTTGGTCATGTCCTCGACGATGGACGCCATGACCCGCATGCCGACCCAGTAGTGGGACTGAGGCGGTGCCGTCGACCCGACTTTCAACACCACTGGGCTTTTGTCGCCCCAGGCTTCCGTGGCCCCGGACTGCCCTGCTGCCGGCTGTCCTGCCTGGGCAACTCCCTGGAGGGCTGATACCGCCGCCAGGAGCATTACTGCGGCCACCATCGCTACCCACGTCGCCGTCCTCCGCGTTGCCATGACATTCCTCCTTGTGTGATGCGGTTCTCGGTCGATCGAACCGGCGATGCGCATACCGTTAGCGCATGAAGAGCCGGGGCACCAACAGCACCGTATCCGGAACAAACATGATCAGCACCAAGACCACCAGGATTGCCCCCAACAGAGGGAGGCTGGCCCGAAAAACCTGCATGATCGGCACCCCCCCGATTTGCGCGGCAACGATGGTACACACCGCAACCGGCGGCGTGATGAGACCGATGGCCAAGGCAACGATCGTGATCAATCCAAAGTGGGTCAGGTCCAAGCCGATGAATCGCACGACCGGGAGAAACATCGGGACGAGAATGATAATATTTGCGCCCAGGTCCATGACAAAACCCGCCAAGAGATACACCGCCACGATGAGACAGAGCAGGACCGTCTTGTTTGAGGTGATGGAGGTCATGATCTGAAAGACCTGGATATGCAACTGGAGAAACGTGAGGATCCAGGCGAACAGCCCTGCCGCCGCGATGATGTACATGATGATCGCCGTACTCTTTGCCGCCGCCGCCAGGACCTGGGGGACGTGGGAAACTTTCAGCTCACGGAACGCCAGCAAGGCCACGGCGAGGGCGTAGACGACCGCGACGACGGCGGCCTCGGTCGGCGTGAACACGCCAAAGAGGATGCCCCCCACGATGATCCCCGGCATGACCAGCGCCAGCACCCCGTCCCGCAACGAAGACAGAAATTCCCGGAACTGAAAAGACGTGCGATTCCCCCACGCGTACTTCCGGGCCTTGTAATAGTTCACCGCCATCAGGGCCAGCCCGATCAGGATCCCCGGGACCATCCCGCCCAGAAAGAGGCGGGTGATCGACTCGAGCGCCACCATCCCGTAGATCACCATGGGGATGCTTGGCGGAATGATGATGCCGATCACCGAGGCCACCGCGACGAGGGCCGTGGCGTAGTCCCGCGGAAAGCCGCCGTGAACCATCATGGGAATGCTGAGCGGACCGAGGGCGGCCGTGTCCGCCACTGCTGCCCCCGAGATGCCGGCAAAGAACATATTGGAGAGCACCGTGACGTGTCCCAGGCCCCCCGTGACGAATTTCGTGGACTCGTCGGCGACCCGGATGACGCGGCGCGCCACCCCGCCCTGCTCCATGATCTGCCCCGCCAAGATGAAGAAGGGCACCGCCAGGAGGATGAAGACGTCGGAGCCCGTGAAGAGCCGCTGCGTGATCAATCCCAGCGGCATATCGGGAATGATCACGATCGCGATCCCGCAGATGACCGTCAGGGCATAGGCGATCGGCATGTTGAACGTGACGAGAATGAGGAAACCGGCGATCAGCCAGAGGCCCATTTGTCGATCTCCTCCTTTTGCTGAGAGCCCGGCCGGGGGAAAAAGACATAGCACGCCAGATTGAGCAGCATGATGACGGCCGCCAGCGGAATCGCCGCATAGGGAATCCCCATGGGCAACTCCATGGCCGGGGACGGCTGGCTCATGTTGACCAACACCAGGCCAAACCCCGTGAACACCACGGTGAGCAGGGTCGCCACATACAGCAGGGCCATAGCAATCTCGGTCACGCGCTGCCAGCGCGGGGAAAAGCTCTTGGTCAGCAAGTCCATCCCCGGATGCCCGCCCTGCTTGACCACCACCGCCGCGCCGATCCAGATGATCCAGACGAAGACGTAGCGCGCGACCTCTTCGGACCAGGACAGCGGCTGCTGGATGAAAAACCGGAAGATCACCTGGGTGAAGACCACGACGACCATGACACCAAGAAGGATCTGGGTCAGGAGGTCCGCGGTCCGATTCACCACCTCCACCAATCGTCGCATACGTTGCTCACCTCCACGAGCAGCGGCCGGAGGATCGGTCAGCGCCGGTATCGGGCCAGCTTGGCCTGGAACCCGGCCCGCGCAACAACCTCGGTGTTCACGATATGCTTCGGGATCTCCCCCCGGAAGACCGCCAGACACGCCTCGCAGTCGGCGATGGCGTTGTCCCTCACGATCTCTTCGGTCCACGCGATGGCGTGGGGCGCCAGGATCACGTTGTCCAGTGAGAGGAGCGGATCGGCCGGGTCGATTGGTTCCTGGTCGAAGACATCCAGTGCGGCGCCGGCGACGCGCCACTCGGCCAACGCGGTGTGAAGCGCGTGCGGCTCGATGATTCCGCCCCGCGCGCAGTTCACGAGGAACGCCGTGGGCTTCATCAGCCCCAGTTCGCGCGCGCCCAGCAGGTGGCGGGTCTCCCGGTTCAGCAGGCAGTTGATCACGACGAAGTCGGACTGGCGCAGCAGGGTCGCAAGATCGACCAGCTCCACTCCAAGTGCGTCCGCAGCGGCACGGGACGCGTAGGGATCACTGGCCAGGATCCGGCCGGGGCCAAGCGGGCGGACCAGCCGGACGAACTCCGCTCCGATGTTGCCCAGGCCGACCGTGCCGACCACCCGCCCCTGGACGCACACACCGAGGCCCACACCATCTCCGCGCCACGTCCCGGCCCGAATCGCCCGGTCCTTCGCCCTGAGCCCCTTCGACAAGGCCAGCAGCATCGTGAGCTCCGCCTCGGCCACGGGGCGCCGCACGCCGTCCGGCGTAATGCAGAGCGCAACGTCGTTCGCCGTGCAGGCGTCCACGTCAATCATGTCGTAC
>Ga0316616_100000195_pt1 | contig 16639 bp, 15 predicted proteins | sample OWC_Aug_M1_C1_D1_FD_207660 | JGI IMG/M metagenome (GOLD analysis project Ga0316616, IMG submission 207660) | Wetland soil microbial communities from Old Woman Creek delta, Ohio, United States - OWC_Aug_M1_C1_D1_B | ecosystem: Environmental > Terrestrial > Soil > Wetlands | place: USA: Ohio... | reverse complement strand
TCGACCACGGGGCACGTGTGAACGGTCTGAACGTCGCCATCGCCGGCCTCGTGCAAGAGGCTGGGTATCAGCGCTGGAAAGGCCACGACATGCAGGTGCGGCCCTACGACGATGCGCAGCAGGGACTGGACCGCGTCATTCGCTCCATCCTGAGCTGGGAGGCCTGTGAGCAGGCGGCGAAGGAATTGGACAGCAAGGCACTCTTGGCCTACCTTGCCGCGCGCAAGACAGCGCAGGCCGAGGACCTGATGCGCGCTGCCGTGGTGAACGCTCAGCGGCACTTCGACCGGATGTATCGCGGTTAACTCCAGCAGCAATAGGGGCATTTGTCGATGAACCCAGAACCCTTCGGGCGCGACACCCGGAGGGTTCGTCGTTGTTGAGGGAGATCGCGAGCAGGTCTCCCGCGCGATCCATGAAGACCTCGCCGGCCTCGTGCGCGTTAACTCTACCCGAAGTACAACTGGGCCCGATTCCTTCGCCATGGCGACCCTCTTTCTGCCTGTTCCCCGTTGTAAGCGAGTTGGGTGGCCGAAGGGCTGGGTCCGGTTTACTCCTTGACTTCCGTTACCGCTGGAACCGCGCCCAAGGCTGCGTGGAAAGGACAGGTGCCATGGAGCGCGTGATGTCTAAGAAACCAACGGGGCGAGCGCGGATGGGTACGACCATGTCGTGCGCGGTTGCGACGTGGAGGTAGCCATATGAACTGGCCGACCGGTCCGTGTTCCGTGTCGGCTGTTTCCCACGCCCTTTCTTGTTGACACGCGCAGACGGCGGGCCGGATACTTCTGTTCGCGCCGCGGGGCGACGCTGCCCAGATCGAGCAGGGTGGGCACGTGCGTCGCTCGGGAGCGCGGCGCCGCGTCGAACGCGTTGCGTCCACCGATTGGAGCCGGAGCAGCCATGGCCGACGGAATGGTGATCTGTAGGGAAGACGCACTGAAAGCGTTGGTGGTGAAACGGCTGTGCGGGGCGGGCATGCCGGAGACCCAGGCAAAAGTCGTCGCCGACGTCCTGGTCTACGCCGACCTGCGGGGCGTGTATTCGCACGGGGTCATGCGGGTAGAGCATTACGCGGCGCGCATCCGCGCCGGTGGCATGAACCTGCACCCGGACTTCCGCCTCGAGCGGCTCAAGCCGGCTATAGGGCTCGTCGATGCCCAGGGGGCCGCCGGCCATGTCATGACGACGTACGCCACCGAGCAGGCCCTCCAGATGGCCGCCGAGCAGGGCCTGGCCATGGTGGGGGTCAAGAACAACAGCCACTGCGGGGCGCTCGCGTACTATGTTCAGCGGGCCCTGGATCGAAAAATGGCCGCGATGGTCTGCGTCCACACCGACAAGATCGTCGTGCCGTTTGGCGGCCGCGACGCCTACTTCGGCACGAACCCCTTCGCCTTCGGCTTTCCCGGGACACGGGACGCGATCCTTTTGGACATGGCGACCAGCGAGGTCGCCTGGGGCAAGATCTTGCACGCCCGGGAGAAGGGGCAGCCCATCCCCGAGACCTGGGCGCTGGACGCGGAGGGGAACCGGTGCACCGATCCGCAGCAAGCCGCCGCGCTGTTCCCCTTCGGCGGGGCCAAGGGTTACGGCATCACCATCATGGTCGAAGCCCTGACCGGGCTGATGATCGGCGGGATCTTCGGGCCGCACCTGAAGCCGATGTATCGGGAGCTCTCGTCCTACCGGGATCTGTCGTCGTTCATTCTGGTGATCGATCCGGCGGTCTTCGGGTCCGCCGACGGGTACCGGGAACGCACCCAGCGGATGATCGACGAGCTGCACCGCCACCCGCCCGCCCCGGGAGTCGCCCAGGTGCTGGTGCCGGGCGAGATCGAGCAGCGCACCATGGAACGCAACCGGCGAGACGGCATTCCCGTCCCGCGGTCAGTCTACGACTATCTTGCGGGATAAGGACGAACGTCCGCCGACGCTGCACGGCCGAGACGACGCCAACGGGTGAGCCCAACGGGCCTGTCCGGCATCTCCGGCGCCGCGTTGCAACTTCGCTAGAAAGTTTGGTGTCGTCACCGGTGTTGGCCAACGGGGCACACGCGGCGCAGCGTTTGCGGCGCTTGTGGAACGTCTTCCGCAAGATCCCGCAGCGCTGGCAGGCCACGGTGACGTTCCCTCACTGCGCGGCCGTCTCAAACTAGGTTTACCGATGCCGCATCCGTTGCTCCGGTCCCAGAATTATTGTCGACATGGGTGACCTCCTCTCTGGCGTGCACCTCCCGTCTACCGCCCGAGGCCAAAAGTGTCGCTCATGTCTCTTCACAATATAAATATTATATTTATTCCTCTTGACAACAAATATTTCTCATATAGTGTTCCTCCCGCTTCGAGACCGAATTGCCCTGTCTGGAATGGGAAAGTCAGTTCATGCCCAACAGACGCCTCAGCCCTACGCCAGTTCCGCCGTCTCCTTGTTGCCCGCCGAGTGGGCGCTTGTCGCGTGCGTTCCTCCGTCCGAGCCAATCCTGCGCTTCTGTGCGCATTCAAGCAATGATGTGGGGGTTGACTGCGATACCGGGGCAGGGTTTAAGTCGGGAAGCCGCGGTCGCGGGCAGGAGCACACGGGGAGCACGACCCCAAGAAATCATTCAGGCCGGTTCGTGTCTGGACGGTATTCGCAAACGTGGGATGGATACCTGTCGGAATAGGGAAGAATGGGTGCGCGGCTGTACATGCGCGCCGAAAGAGGCTTTTCTCACGTCGTGTCGGCTCGCTCTGCGACTGCGTGGAGCAGAACGAGCCGCGATGCTGGGAGTTGCGCGAAAGGAGGTCGGGCGATGACACGGGTAGCCGTGATTGGGGTGGGCTCCATAGCGAAATCCGTTCACCTGCCGCTTCTAATGGGTAGCGAATGTGAAGTGGTAGGCGTGATGAGTCGGTCCGGGACGACGGCGGAAGTCGTGGCGCGCCAATTTAACATTCCCAAGGTCTACCGGTCGCTGGACGAAGTCGACGCGGATTGTGCCTTCGTGCTGACCCCGAAGGACACCCACGCGGCAATTGCGACGACGCTCCTGAAAAGAAAGATTCCCCTCTTCCTCGAGAAGCCCATCGCCACGAGCCTGAAGGATGCTGAAGCGGTCCTAGCAGCCGCCCAGCAGGCGAACACGCTTCTGATGATCGCGTTCAACCGCCGTTATGCCCCGGTCTATGAGGCGCTGAAGCGGGAGTGGGCCTCGCAACCGCCAGACGTGATCGTGGCGGAGAAGCATCGGCCGGGCACCGAGTACCGGGCGACGCTCGAGAATGCGATCCACATGATTGACCTGATGCGCTGGATTTGCGGTGAGGCCCGGGAGGTGGTGGCGGCGAGCCAGTTCACCGATCCGCACTACGAGACCTCCTGCGTCGCGCACATCCGCTTCGAGCGTACGCTCGGCACGCTGGTTGCCAACCGCACGTGCGGACAATGGCTAGAGCGGCTGGAGACGTTCGGCGGCGGGCGCAGTGTGATCGCGGAGGCGCCCGAGCGTTTCACGATCGTCGACGGGAAGCAAGTGCACGACACGTTCCTCACTCCCCTCGCCATGGGCTGGGCCTCCACGCAAGAGCGGATGGGCTTTCGCCAAGAGGTCGAGGACTTCCTGCGTGTGGTGAAGCACGGCGGCGAGGTACGCACGCCTGCACGCGACGCGCTTGAGACGCATCGGCTTGCGCATCGGATCCTCGAAGCGGCTGGGTTGCCCGGGCTCGAGTGACGTGGCCCATGACGTTTTCGGGAGCTGCCAGACAGGCACGGAGACTGCTATGACGGGCCTGGTGGGCAAGGCGTTCGTGGCGATCTGGCATGATATTGTTCCGGAGGGGAGGGCCGAATTTTACGCGTGGCACACGCGACAACACATGCCGGAACGGCTTGGCGTGGCAGGGTTCCTGCGCGGCCGCCGTTATCTAGCAGAACGCGGAGGGCCCGAGTACTTCAACCTCTACGAGGTGCAAACGGCCGACGTGCTGACGGGGGCAGATTACCTCGGGCGGTTAAACAATCCCACCCCGTGGACCCAACGCACGTTGCCCTACTTCCGCAATGTCTCGCGGTCGCTTTGCCGGATCGGTGCGTCATTGGGACGCGGTCAGGGCGGTGTCATGTTGACCGTGCGCACGGAGGCGGTGCCCGGACACGAGGAGCGACTCGCGCGCTTCCTCAATGACGCCGTGCCGGAGCTCTTTGATCAGCCGGGGGTGGTTGGCGCGCATTTTGGGGTGGCCGACCGATCCGGCAGCGAGATCGTGACGGCGGAGCGGAAGGCGCGCGGGAATGCGACGCTGGTGCCCGGCTGGGTGGTCCTCCTGGAGGGTGTGTCGGGTCTGGCGGTCGAGGACGCCGCGCGAGCTCTCGCCGCCCTGGAGGCGCACGGCGCGCAGGGGCCGCCGGAACAAGGGACCTATCGTCTGGAGTGTGCCCTATCGCGTCCGGGCCAGATCGGGTAGAGTGCGTCCAACGGGAGCGCGCCGGGTCCGTTAGATTCGGCAAGGAGCGTCGGCGGATGCCGTTTCGTTTCGGATTGATTGGTGCGGGGGGCGCGGCCACACTTCATATCCCCGCCATGCGAATGCTGCAGGGAATCGAGGTGGCGGCGATTGCGGACGTGGACGAGCGGCGAGCCGCAGCGCTCGCGGCGCGCTACGAGATCCCGGACGTCTACGACGGCGCCGAAACCCTCCTGGCGAAGACGTCCGTCGATGCCTTGGCGGTCCTGTCGCCACATCACCTACATCTGCCTGTGGTGCGGCTCGCCGCGGAACGCGGGGTGCACGTGCTCGTCGAGAAGGCGCTGGCGGCCACTGTGGCAGATGCGGATGTGATGATCGACGTCTGCCGGCAGCGGAACGTCGTGCTAGGCGGCGTCCTGCAGTATCGGTTCACGCCCGGCGCGCGCAAGCTGCGCCGGATCGTGCAGGACGGATCGTTGGGGCGGATCTTTTTCGCCTCGGTGTCCGCCAAGTTCCGTCGGTCGGCCGACTACTACACGAGCGCGCCGTGGCGTGGCCGCAAGGTGGAGGCGGGAGGCGGCGCGCTCACGACGCAGGCGATCCACACGCTCGACCTGCTCATTCACGCGATGGGGATACCGCGTCGGGTGTTCGGGCGGATGGCCACCGTCGCGCACCGAATCGAGGTCGAGGACGTGGCCGCGGGACTCCTGGAGTACGGCCCGGACTGCCTGGCGGTCGTCCAGACGACGACCGCCGCGGTGCCCGAACAGCCGCCGCAACTCGAAATCCACGGTGCGCGTGGCACGGCAGCCACTTTCGACAACCAAGGGCAGGTGCTGTTCTGGGCCAGCACACTCGACCAGCCCGGGAGCCTCCCTGATCGCTGGCGAACCCACGCGGCGGCCTATCAGGGGCAAGAGTCCGGAAGTTACAACCAGGCGGTGCTGGAACCGCACGCAGAGAACATCGCGGACTTCGTGGCCGCGGTCCGCGACGGGCGGGCCCCACAGGTCGACGGGGTGGAGGCCAGCAAGGTGCTGCGGGTCATCGGTGCGCTGTACGCATCCAGTGCGTCGGGCACCTGGGTGGATCTCTGAGGGATTCGCGCGGAGCGATCGTCTCGATCGCCCCGGGCGGCCCGACGGATCCGTATGGCACGGAAGGAGGACGTCATGAGGACAGTGCTCAAGAGTGCGGCAATTCTGCTGGGCGTGCTCGCCCTGACGGCGGTGCTGGCGGTGCCCAGCGAGGCGGGCCAGCGCAAGTACGAGGGGGTGACGCTGCGGGTCATGCTCCCCGATGGCTTCACCGAGTCGAAGCCGGTGTACGACGCCCTGCTCGAGGCCGGGAAAGAGCTGGGAACGGACGTGAAGGTGAGTTGGTACTCCATGGATGAGCTGCACGATAAGACCCTGATCGACTTCGCGGCCGGGAACAAGGCCTGGGACATGCTCTTGGTCCATTCGCCCTCGCGGGGCAAGTGGGCGGACATGGGCATCATTGAGCCCCTGGGCAAGTACATCGCCGAACATCCCGGTGTGGTGGACAAAGCGAAGCTTGCCTTGGACGACTACTACGACATTTCGATCCGCAACTACACCCACAAGGGTGTCTGGCTCGGCCCGGCCCTGTACGTCACGGGCGTGGCGCTCTTCTACCGGACGGACCTGTTCAACCATCCGGACGAGAAGAAGAACTTCAAAACCAAGTACGGCTACGATCTGAAGGAACCTGAGACCTACAAGGAATTCCGGGACATCGCGGAGTTCTTCACCCGGAAAAAAGGGCAGACCTTGGCGGGGAACGTGCTGACCGCCGACTTCTACGGGACCTCCCACTCCGACAAACCCGTGGGAAACCTCTGGCACGACTTTGTGAACTATCTGATGGCGTTTGGGGCGAACGATGTCTTTGATCCGAAGACCATGCGGCCGACCATCAACTCGCCAGAGGCCATCGAGGCCGGGAAATTCATGGTGGGCTTGGTGCCCTTCATGCCCCCTGGGCACCTGAATTACACGAGCGGGGAGTCCACGGCCCAGTTCGGGGCGGGCAACGTGGCGATGATCATCGAGTACTTCCTGCGGTGCACCGACCTGGTGCTGAATCCCGCAAAGTCGAAGGTCGCGGACAAGGTGGCCTTCACGGTGCTGCCATCGGTGCCGGGTGTCAAGGGGCGCGAGCATGCCGCGCATCACGGCGGCAATGTCCTCTCGCTGTATGGGCTTTCGGCGAACAAGGAGGCGGCGTACAAGACCATCGAGTTGGCCTTCTCCAAGGAGATCATGCGGAAAGTGTATCTCGAGAAGTACGTTCCGTATGGTTGGATCCCGCCACGCCCCTCGATCCTGAACGATCCGGAGATCCAGAAGCGGGTTCCCTGGATGAAGCCGGCGCTGACGAAGCTCATGGATCGAAAAGATATCTTCTACTTTGAGCTGTCCGCCTTGCCAGAGTACTTCAATGCGATCGACTCCATGGCCACCGCGCTCTCCAAGGCCATGTCGGGCGGCACGACCGTGGAGAAGGGATTCAACGACGCCCAGAAGGAAGCGGAAGCGGTCTTCAAGAAGGCGGGGTACATCAAGTAGCCTCACCGCAGTTGGCGGCCGACAGCCGGGGGGATGCGACGCATCTGCGCCATCCCCCCGGGCCGCCTCACGATTCCCTCGGTAGGCGGGTTGTCGGGACGGTGCGGGGTGGGCGTCGACAGCGTGGTGGCACCCGAGTGGAGAACCGTGGTGGAGACGAGGTACCGTAGGGGGCCCGGTAGGTTGTTGAGGAATCCCACCTTCCTGTTTCTCTTGCCCATGGTGGCCTATCTGATCCTCTGGCGGGTGGTTCCCCTCCTCTATACCGTGTACCTGAGCCTCAACGATTGGAATCTGCTGAGGTCGGGCAAGACCTTCGCGGGGCTGGACAATTACGTCCGGCTCGTCTCGGATGCCCGGTTCCACGATTCGCTGTGGGTCAGCTTCTTCTTTATGGTGGTGGCGACGGGGATTCAGACGATCCTCGGGACGGGGCTGGCGCTGGCCACGGATCGGAGTTTCCGGGGGCGGAGTTTCGTCCAGGGCTCGCTCTTGCTCCCGATGTTTCTGACGCCGGTGGCGGTCGGGTCGATCTGGTACATTCTCTTTCAGCCCAGCATCGGTCCGGTGAATTACCTGCTGAGCTTCGTGGGCCTCGGCCCCTACAACATGCTGGGCTCCGCCTCGACGGCGCTGTGGGCCATCGTCATCGCTGATACGTGGCAATGGACGCCGTTCATCTATTTGCTGGTCTTGTCGGCACTGCAGGGAATCCCCGAGACGATCGTCGAGGCGGCCCAGATCGACCGCGCCTCGGATCTCGTCATCATCCGTCGGATCATTCTGCCCCTGATCAAGGGGACGATCCTCGTGGCCGCGTTGCTCCGTGCCATGGAGGCGTTTCGGGTGTTCCCGAAGATCTACGTCATGACCGGGGGCGGGCCCGGGCGCGCCACGGAGGCGTCCAGCATTCTGATCTACAAGACGGCGTTCCGGTTCTTCGAGATCGGCTATGCCTCGGCCATGACCATCATCATGCTCGTGCTGTTGATCATGGCCTACGGCTTCTACCTGAAGATCGTTCGGAAGATGGCCGTAGAGTACTAAGCCGTTGTAGAAGAATAAGTTGACCAGAGAAATCCGGGAACGGCATAAGGAGCCGTGACGAAATTCCAAAAAATGGCCACGTTATTTCGTAACGGCTCCTAACTCCGTCGGCGAAAGGGTCGACAGACATGGTCGGGCAGCACTCTCGACTCAAGAATATCCTGACCGGCGCGGTCACCGCCGTCGCGCTCCTGTGGACTCTCTTCCCGCTCTACTATCTCTTCCTGACCTCGGTCAAGTCCGGCAAGACGATCATGGAATACCCGCCCCGCTTCCTGGTCTGGCCGGACTTCGGAACCTATCAGCACATTTTCATCAAGGAGCACTTCTACTGGTTCTTCGTGAACAGCTTCATCATCTCCTCGGGCGCGACGCTCCTCGCCTTGGCGATCGGCGCGATGGGCGCCTTTGCCTTTTCGCACCGGAGCTTTCGGGGCAAAGAACCGTTGTTCCTGGCCAGCATGGTCGGGCGGATGTTTCCCCCCATCACCACCCTGATTCCGATCTATCTGGGGGTCAAGTTCCTCAATCTGGTGGACACGCACCTCGCCCTCATCATGATCTACGCCTCCTTCCAGGTACCGTTGATCTTGCTCATCCTGCGGGACTTCTTCAATCAAGTCCCCCGCGAGATCACCGAGTGCGCGTACATCGACGGATGCTCCAGCTGGATGGTGTTCTATCGGATCGTCCTCCCGCTGGCCAAGAACGGGATCGTTGCCGCGGGCATCCTCTGTTTCGTGGAGGCGTGGAACGAGTTCATCTTTGCGCTCGTCTTGACATCATTTAAGGCAAAGACCGCCCCGGTCGTGCTTGCCACGTTCGTGGAAAACGAGGGGTCGCTCCAGTGGGGGGCGCTGGCGGCGCTCGGGGTGTGGACCGTCATGCCCACCCTGCTCTTTATGTTATTCCTGAAAAAGTTCCTAATCCGAGGACTCACCATGGGGGCCCTCAAGGGGTAGGCAGGCGCCGAGCGTGCGCTGGGACACCGGAAAGGGAGAGGAGGCAGCGGTGAAGCCTGAGGCGGCGTTGCAGGGGATTAGAATTCTGGATTTCTCGCGCTACATGCAAGGCCCGCACTGTTCGCAGATGTTGGGAGATCTTGGCGCGGACGTGATCAAAGTCGAGCGCGTGGGGACCGGTGACGACAACCGCGGGCTCCCGTTCAACCGCATCCGGGGCGTGAATTCGTTTTTCCTCGCGCTGAACCGCAACAAGCGGAGTCTGACGCTCGATCTGAAACATCGCAACGCGAAGACGATCCTCGAGCGGTTGCTGCCGACCTGCGATGTCCTGCTGGAGAACTTCCGCCCGGGGACGCTGGACAAGATGGGTCTCGGCTATGCAGACGTGGCGGCGCGTCACCCGCGACTGATCTATTGCAGCTGCTCGGGATACGGGCCGGGAGGCCCCTACCGGGACAGACCCGGCCAGGACCTCTTGGCGCAGGCAATGGGGGGCCTGGCTTCGGTGACGGGCCGGACCGGGGGCTACCCGCGGACGGTCGGGAGTTATGTCGTAGATGCCTACGGGGCGATGCTGGCCGCGGTAGGAATCCTCGCGGCGCTCCAGGCCCGCACGCAGACAGGGCGCGGGCAAAAAGTCGACGTGTGCTTGCTCGATGCCGCCCTCCACATGCAATGCCAGGAATTGACCTACCACCTCAACGGGGGGGAGGCGGCACCGCGAGAGAACGATGAGGTCGGACACCCGTTGGAACCCGGGCCCTACGGGGTCTATCCGACCGCCGACGGCCAGTTCGTCGCGGTGTCGTCCGGGCCGTGGCCGAATCTGTGCCGGGCGCTCGGGGTGCCCGCGCTGGAGCACGATCCGCGCTTCGAGACGCCGCAAAAACGGCTGGAGCGCCGGCGCGAGGTGCAGGCCGAACTCGCGGCGATTTTCCGGCGAGAGCCGCGTGCCGTGTGGGTTGACCGGCTGGCGGCGGAAGGGGTCTGGAGCGCGCCGGTCTACACGTATGCGGAGATCGATCAGGACCCCCAGGTGCAGTGGGGCGGGATGATCACCACGTTGCGCCATGCGGAGGTCGGCGAGTATCGAGTGATCGCCAACCCCGTCCGGATGAGTGCGACGCCTCCGTCGTATCGCACACCCCCGCCGCCCCTGGGCGCTGACACGGATGCCATCCTTGCGGACCTCGGTTTCGCGAAACAAGAGATCGACACGATGCGCGCAGACGGGGCGGTGTGAGCCAAGACCGGGGAGCCGGTCGAATCCTTGGGAGGCACCATGCGAAAAATCCGATACTATGAGGATGTTGAGATCGGGGAAGAATTTGTCTCGCAGACGCGCACGATCACCGAATCCGACGTCGTGACCTTCGCCGCCTTATCAGATGATTGGAGCGAACTTCACATCAGCGAGCAGTTCGCGCGCGGATCCGCGTACGGCCGCCGCATCGCGCATGGCTTACTCGGGTTGGCTATCACCGAGGGCTTGAAGCTCCGCGCGGGCGCGGACGAGTTTGCGGGCATCGCGTCGCTTGGCTGGACGTGGGATTTCAAGGGGCCGATCTTTCTTGGCGATACCATCCATATCCGGTGCCGACTCCGCGACAAACGTAAAACGAAAAAGCCGGGCCGGGGCATCTTCTTTCTGGCACTCCAGGTGGTCAACGAGCGTGGCGAGGTGGTCCAGGAGGGTGAGCACCGACTCATGGTGGAGACGCGGGAAAACGCTCAGAGCGCGTATGCGGGCTGAGCGGTACCTGGTGTGAGCCGAGCGGTCATGATCCGCCCCGACCGGGACGAGGAGAAGAGTTTATGGAGCCAGGCGTGGAGCTTCGTACGAAGCTGGGTTTGCCTCCAATCAGTCAGATCGGCATCGTCGTCCGAGACATGACGCGGGCGGTCGAGTTCTACGAGGGCACCTTCGGCCTCGGACCTTGGACCGTCTACGAGAGCACGCCGGACAAGTATTGGTTTAAAGGGAAGCCGTCGCACATGCGGCTACGGCAGGGCAAAGCGATGTTAGGGGGCATCGAATTGGAACTCGTGCAGCCCCTAGAGGGGGAGTCTCCCTTCCATGAATTCGCTGCCACACAGGGGGAGGGCTTGCACCACATCGCTTTCAATACCGAGGACTTCGACGGCATGGTCCGGAAGTTCCAGGACGCGGGATTCCAGGCACTCTTGCTTGCCGAAGCCTATGTTCCGACGTACCAAGGGACCGTCCGCGCCTGCCATTTCGATACCCGTGCGGTTGGTGGCGTCATCTTCGAAGTGGTGTGGAAGTCGTGGTTGCTGAAGCGGTGAGAGCAAACGGCCTTCGCTGATGAGTGGAAGGGCGTGTCGGCGGTGACTGGCCCGTCGGGTGGGCCGCAAGGCTTCAGCACGACCGAGGCGAGGGACCCGTGATGTGGAGAGGGGCTATGATTGCGGTGAAGACCTGGCAAGAGGCGGCGGTGGAGCAGTTGCGGGAGGCAATTATCGGGGGTGTATATCAGCCTGGGCAACGACTCAAGCAACAAGAGCTTGCTCGCGTCCTGGGTTGTAGCCCCGTTCCCGTGCGGGAGGCGTTGCACCGTCTGGCTGCCGAGGGCTTCGTCGTGATCGACCCACAGCGCGGCGCCCGTGTCGCCGATTTCAACAGCCGAGAGCTTGCCGAAATCTACGAAGTGCGGACGCTCTTGGAAGGGCGCGCGGCCGAGCGGGCAGCGGGCCGGATGACTCCCGAGACGGCGAGGCGCCTTCGGGCCATCCTCGACAAAATGGACACCCCAGACATCGCGCCGGTGGACTGGGTGCGGCTGAACTGGGAGTTCCACGACAGCCTCTACGCGTCCGCGGAGCAGGAGTTCCTGCGCAAGACCATTTCCAATCTGCGTCGGAGCATGGAGCCGTACTTGCGACTGGACATTGCCCAGGTGGGGAATTACGCCGCGGGACGGCGCGAGCATCGTGCCATCCTGCAAGCGTGCGTGCGCGGGGACGGGAAACTCGCCGCGCGGCATACGATCGCGCACCTGCGCCGGACCGCGCAGGGACTCATTGAGTACGTGCAGAGCCACTGGAAATAGCGTTGCGGTGAAGCCTAGGCCGCGGCGAGGATACTCCGTCTCGAATCAGCGAATGGCCAACGTCATGGCGGTGCGCCGCCCGTTCCCCGTGGTCCCGCTGCTCTTTCTCAGTGGACTGCTCTATCTGAATTTCACTGGGCGAATCGTCCTAGCTCCGCTCCTTCCCCTGGTCGAGACTGACCTGGGCCTGGGCCACGGCGCGGCCGGCTCCCTTTTCTTCTTCCAAGCCATCGGGTATGCTTTCGGCTTGCTCGCCGCCGGCCTGACGGCCTGGCATCTTTCTCACCACGGGACCATCGTGCTCTCGGCGTTCACGCTCGGGTTCGCCCTGGTCGCGTTCTCGCGCGCGCCGTCCCTTGGATGGATGCAGGTCTGCCTGGTCGTGCTGGGCGTTGGGGCAGGACTGTATCTGCCTTCGGGCATCGCCACGATCGCCGACCTCACGGCGGAGGCGCAATGGGGACGCGCGACGGCTATCCACGAGTTTGCGCCGGCGATCGGGTTCATCACCGCGCCGCTTGTGGCTGAACTCCTGCTGCGATGGTTGTCGTGGCGCGGAGTTCTGGCAACGTTCGGTGTCAGCCTGGTTGCAGCCGGCGGGCTGTACGCCCGGTGGGGGCAGGGGGGCCGCCAGCAGGCCGCCCCGCCGCACCCTCGCACGATGCTGGCGCTTGCCACCGACAAAGCACTCGCCCCCATCGCTGCGCTCTTCGTTCTTGCCGTGGCCGCGGGGTACGGGCTCTATGCTATGCTTCCGCTCTTCCTTCTGGCAGAGCGGGGGATGAACCGGGCATCGGCGAATGCCCTGGTCGGCTTGTCGCGTGTGCTCGCGCCGCCCATGATCCTGGCTGCGGGGTGGCTGACCGACCGCCTCGGCCATCGCCGAGCCCTGGCCGCGTTTCAGGGTGTTACAGGTGGACTGACGGTCTTCCTGGCACTGGCGTCGGGTCCCTTGTTGACCACCTGTGCGGTCACCTTACAGGCGGCTGTGAGCGCCTGCTTTTTCCCCGCTTACTATCCCCTGGTAGCCCAACTCGTTCCATCGTCACAGCGCCACTTGGCCATCTCGGTAGTCAGTATCACTGGCATGTTCCTCGGTGGAGGCCTCACGCCACTCCTTGTCGGCCACCTAGCCGAAACGTGGTCATTCGCCGGGGCGATCTTGCTCGTAGGTGCTCTGACCCTGCTGTCACCGGTCCTTCTCCTAATCCAAGGTAAGAAGGTGCGGGATTGGAAGTGGGCGACTAGGAGTGAGGATGACTCTTGATATCTGACCGGGCTGATGATCGGCGGGGTGTTCGGGCCGCACCTGAAGCCGATGTATCGAGAACTCCCGTCCTACCGGGATCTGTCGTCGTTCATCCTGGTGATCGACCCGGCGGTCTTCGGTACTGCCGACGGGTACCGGGAACGCACCCAGCGGATTTACCATTTCTCCACGATGCATCGCGCCACATGGTAGTCGTTGCCGTGTGGACGCTGCTTGTCACCCAAGAAGGACTACGCAACAACCGGGAGGATTCCCCATGGCGTTTCCGAAAATGTTCCGCATGAAGCAAGAACTGGAGGGCCCGCGGGTGGGGGACATCCCGGCCGCGGTGCACGACACGATGCGCAGCCTGGGCGTACAGGAGAAGGTGAAACCCAGGCAGACCGTGGCCATCACGGCGGGCAGTCGCGGCATCGCCCACATCGACGGAATCACCCGGGCCGTCGTGGACGAATTGAAAGCGTGGGGCCTCCAGCCGTTTATCGTCCCGGCCATGGGGAGCCATGGTGGCGCCACGGCCGAGGGGCAGCGGACCATTCTGGCCCACTATGGCATCACCGAAGCGTCCATGGCGTGCCCGGTCACGTCGAGCATGGAGGTGGTGGAGATCGGAAAGACCAAGGGGACCCCGGTGTTCTGTGACAGGAACGCCTGGGAGGCCGACCACATTGTGGTGGTCGGGTGGATCAATGCCCACCCGGATTTTTCCGGCGAGATCGAGAGCGGCCTGTTCAAGATGATGGCCATCGGGCTCGGGAAGCAGCAGGGGGCGGAGCACTACCATCGGGCCGGCCAGCACTACAGCTACGCGGAGATCTTCCCCCTAGTGGGCAAGACGGTCCTCGAGACCGGCCATGTGCTCTGCGGCCTGGGGATCCTCCAGAACGGCTACGGCGCGACGGCCAGAGTGCAGGCGCTGCGTCCTCCCGACTTCGAAGCCGGGGAAAAGGCGCTCTTGCGGGAGGCCAAGGCGTGGAAGGCCGGGCTTCCCTTCGACACCATCGACCTCCTCATCGTGGACGAAATGGGCAAGAACATCAACGGCGCCGGCCTGGATCCCCTGGTCATCGGGCGGCCGACGATCCAGAAACCGGCCGAACGACCGCACATCCGCCACCTCTTCGTTCGTGACCTCACGCCGGAGAGCGAGGGGAACGCGATCGGCATCGGCTTCGCCGACATGACGACCTGGCGATTGGTCAGGAAGATCGACTACGCGGCCATGTACATGAACGGCATCACCTCCAGCGACACGCACGACTCGAAGGTGCCGATGGCCTTCGACACGGACCGCGACGCCATCCGGACCGCCCTGCACATGAACGGCCTGACGCCGCCAGCGCAGGCCCGGGTGGTGCGGATCAAGAACACGCTGCTCCTCACGGAGCTGGAGGCCTCCGAATCGATGCTGGCCGAGGTGGAGGCGAACCGACGGTTGAGCCGCCTCACGGATCCGCTGCCACTGACCTTTGACAGTCTCGGAGATCTCCCACCCTTCTGATGGCCGCCTACGATGGCAGCAAGCGTAACAGCAGCCAAGTCAGGATGGCCGCGGACTTCCATGGGTAGCCCACAACATCCGACACCGGCATCTGTAGAGAGGACCAGGGGCAGAAAAAGACTCCGAAGCGCGCACAATCACTGAACTGTCCGGAAAGGGCAAGTTCACCGAGCGGCCACAAAACTCCCCGAACTCCTCGAACATTCCGCTTGACGCGCCCATTCGGCGGTGTTAGCGTGCCCGCCAAGATTAGGGCTCCCGCTCACCGCTGTGCCTGGCTCGGCCGTCACGGGGCCCATTGCTCCAATGGACCTCCCGGTGCCGGCCGCGCCCGATTTCTAACCTCCTATCCGGTGCTCACCGCGTGGAAAGACTCTTCGCCCACCTCGAGCTCTGGCTCAAGCCGATCCTGGCAGCCCTGCTGGGGTTCATCACGATCGGGGTATTCATCCAGGTCTGCATGCGGTACTTCTTCAGCGCGTCCTTCCTGTGGGGCGAGGAGCTCTCGCTCTTCGCCTTCATATGGTGCGTCTTCCTCGGCGCGGCCATCTGCTCGTGGCGACACACACACTTCAGCTTCGACATGTTCTCGGGGATCTTGCACCCCCGCGCCGCTGGGGTGCAGCACCTAGTCGTTGATCTGTGCGTGCTCGCGGTCACCGTGGTGATGGTCGTCGCGGGCTGGCGCTACTCCAATCTCAGCCTGAAGAGTCTGTCGCCTGCGCTCGGCATCACGCTGTTCGTGCCGACGATCATCATCCCGGTGAGCGGCGTGCTGATGACGCTGGTGTGCCTACTGGACATTGTGCGCGACTTCCACCAGATCGCGAGGGGCGAGCGACCCGTTGACACCTCGGACGCCGCGCCTCCGATCGATTTCACAGCCTGATGCACCCGCTCGTCCTTCTCCTTGTGTCGATGTCGGTGCTGATGGTTATCGGCGTCCCGATATCCTTCTCACTGATCCTGTGCTCCCTGCTGATCATCTGGATGGCAGACCTGCCTCTCATGGTTGCGGTCCAGCAGATGTTCACGGGCATCAACGCGTTCAGCCTGCTCGCGCTGCCGTTCTTCTTCCTCGCCGGCAACGTGATGACCGAGGGCGGCATCTCCGAGCGTCTCGTGAAGCTGGCGATGGCGCTGGTCGGCCATCTGCGCGGCGGTCTGGCGCACGTCAACGTCGTGGTCGGCATGTTCCTCTCGGGTATCTCCGGCAGCAGCACCGCGGACTCCGCCGCCATCGGCACGGTCTTCTGCCCGGCGATGAAGCGACGCGGGTATGACGAAGTCTTCTCCGTGTGCCTGACCGCCTGCACCGCGACCATGGGCGCGGTCATTCCGCCGTCGATCCTGATGGTGGTCTACGGCGCGATCGCTGGCGTCTCGATCGGCGCTTTGCTGATCGGGGGCATTCTGCCCGGAGTGCTGATGGGCCTCAGCCTCATGGTGCAGTCGCACATCTTCGCGGTGAAGCACGACTTTCCTCGCGAGCACCCGAAATTTCTCGGCCTGGGCGCCATCTGGGACGGCATCAAGACCGCGGCATGGCCCCTCGGCGTGCCCTTCATCATCATCGTCGGCATGGTCGGCGGCGTTTTCACGCCGACCGAATCGGCCTCGGTCGCCGCAGTGTACTCGTTGTTCGTCACCCTGGTGGTTTTTCAAAGCTTGAAACTGAAGCAGATGCCCAAGCTTCTCGCAGAGACCACGATCCAGTTTTCCCAGGTGCTGTTCTGCCT
>Ga0316616_100000194_pt1 | contig 16668 bp, 19 predicted proteins | sample OWC_Aug_M1_C1_D1_FD_207660 | JGI IMG/M metagenome (GOLD analysis project Ga0316616, IMG submission 207660) | Wetland soil microbial communities from Old Woman Creek delta, Ohio, United States - OWC_Aug_M1_C1_D1_B | ecosystem: Environmental > Terrestrial > Soil > Wetlands | place: USA: Ohio... | reverse complement strand
GGGCCGCTGCCGATCGCGTGCGAGCACATCATCCAGGCCATCCGGAAGATCGAGGGCGAGGGGCGCCAATCCCAGGCAGCGGACAGCGGCATCATCGGGTACAAGGGCGTCCGTCCTCGCAAGATGATTCAGGAGATGCTCGACGATCGCCGCCACTACGCAAACGTGCTCCGCAGTCTCGGGGTAGGCGTTCTCGAGCTGGATCCGACGGGTCGGATCGCCATGGCCAACCCGGGCGCGTGCCGGGTTCTCAAGGCGAAAGAGGTGCAACTGGTCGGCGAGCCCTTGGCGTCGTTCATCTCGCCGCAGGACCGGAAGGCCCTGCAAGACCTCTTCGGCGAGTTCGCCAAGGCGGCCGAGCCGCAGCGCTGTCGGATCCATGTGCATCTCGGGGACGGCAAGGTCCCCTTGCAGTTGTGCGCCATCATGGAAGGCCAGGAGTGCGAAAGCATCCTGGTCATCATCGAATCGGCCGACTTCGGTTCGTAAGGGGCGGCCGGCCGCGCTCCCCTGACGCGGCGGACGGCATGCAGGCCATCATGGCGGCTCGGCGGACGCCGCCCGAGGCAATCCTGCTCGACGTGATGATGCCGGGCGGTACCGGCTTCGACGTGGTGAAACGGCTCCGGTCCAATGCCGCCACCGCCGGCATTCCCGTGGTCGCGATGAGCGTCAGCGCAGATCCCGCCCTTCCCCAGAAGGTGCAGGAATTGGGGGAGAACGCGTTCTTGTTGAAGCCGGTGTCCCTGGATGAGGTCGCCGCCACCCTCCGTCGGGTACTGGAGAAGGTTTCAGCCGCCGGCGCTCTCGATTCATAGCCACATAGGAGACGCAGCATGCCATCTGATCCGGAGTCTCGGAACGGCCCTGCGAAGTCGGGCGAAGCGGGTGCCTCGCCAGATCAACCTTCCGCTGCCCGCGTGTGGGCGCAATTTCACGATATGATCTTCGAGCGGCTGGCCGCCGTCGAGGCGGCGGCAAACGCCCTGCGCAGTGCGGCGCTCACTCCCGAGGTGCGTCAGAAGGCTGTGCTGGAGGCGCATCGGTTGGCCGGATCCTTGGGCATGTTCGGCCTGTCGGAGGGGACGCAGGTGGCGCGCGAGATCGAGCGCCTCCTGGGCGAGCAGGCCGTTCTGGCTCCGGAAGCCCCCCACAGACTCATGGACCTGAGCGCCACGCTGCGCCGCTTGCTGGAGAAGGGGCCGGCCTGAGCGCGTCCGCTCCGGCCAATCCACCGTCGCGTCGTGCCAGCCGTGCGTCACGCATGATAGAAGGGTGATTGGCTCACCGTCCTCCGCCAACGCCCGTCCTTGCGCCCTCGTTGTCGCGTGCCCTGTTCTACGTCCTCCCCATTAGCCCACGAGACCAGGCGTCGCGTTTCCGCGATTGCCACCGGGCGGTGTCTTGTGTCCGCGCCTGCGCGCGCGGGCCAATAAGGCAGAACAGAATTAGGGCATCAAGGTTCGGGGGAGGAACGTCACGAGCTGCGGGACAAACGTGATGCAGATCAGGGCGAATGCCATGGCCGCGACGAAGGACCAGACGTAAGGCCAGGCTTCGTCGAGTGTGGTCTGGCCCACCTTGCAAGCGGCGATCAGATCCACGCCCACCGGCGGGGTGTTGGCTCCGATGGCCAGGTTGACGGTCACCATGACGCCGAAGTGGATCGGGTCCATGCCGAGACTCGTGACGAGCGGCATCAGGACGGGCACCACGATGATGATGATGGCGATGGTTTCCATGAAGGTGCCCAAGACGAGGAGCAGGACGTTGATCAGGATCAGGAGGGCGTAGTAGTTGCGGGTGAGGGCCAGGAAAAGCTCCGCGATTCGCTGGGGGATCTGCTCGGCGGCAAGGACCCAGCCGAACAGGGCGGCCGCCGAGATGATGAACAGGATGATGCCCGTGGTGAGGGCGACGTTCAGGAAGACGGCCGGCAGCCGTCGCAGCGTCAGGGTCCGGTAGACGCAGAGGCCGAGAATCAACGCATAGGCCGACGCCACGGCTGCCGCCTCGGTCGCCGTGAAGACGCCGGTGATGATCCCGCCGATGATGATGACCGGGGTCAGCAGGGACAGGAAAGCCTGCCGGAACGACGTGCCGACCTTGCGAAGCGAGAACGGATCCCCGGGCGGCAAGTTCATGCGCTTGGCGTATACCCAGGCCAGCGCCATCAGGCAGAGCCCGGTAAACACCCCCGGAACAAAACCTCCCAGGTACAGCTTGCCGATCGATGTCCCCGTCGTCACGCCCAGAATGATCATGACGATGGAGGGCGGAATGACCGTCCCCAGCGAGCCGGCGCAGCCGAGCAGGCTGGCCGACAGCCCCTTCCGATAACCCTGCTTGGCCATGGCGGGCAGCATGAGGGAGCCGATGGCGGTCACGTCCGCCACGCCGGAGCCGGAAATGGCCCCGAAGAACATGCACGAGATCACCATCACCATGGCCAGGCCGCCGGCGACGCGGCCGACCAAGGCGTCGGCGAACCGGATGATGCGTGGGGTGATGTCGGCTTCCGACATAACGAGGCCGGCCAGCAGGAAGAGCGGAATGGCCAGCAGCGGGAATGAATCGATTCCCAGGGTCATTTGCTGCGCGATGACGGCCAGGGACACGCTGCCGTACAGCACGATGTAACTCACGGCGGACAGACCGATAGAGACCGAGATGGGGATACCCAGCGCCACGGCCAGGAAAAAGCTGCCGACGAGCGCGAGCATGCGGGTTCCTACGCCTTCAGGCGCCGCACACCGTCGGCGATCTGCAGGACAAGGTAGAGGCTCATGAGGATCGCCCCCACGGGTAGCGCCGCGTACACCAAACCCATGGGAAGCTGCAGCGCCGTGGAGCGATGGTGCGCGGTGATGCTGGTCACCAGGCCGCCGCTGTAGGTGATAACCCACAGGAAAGCGAGGATAATCGCATCCGTCAGGATCTTGAGCACCTGCCGGGCTCGCGTCGAGAGCGGCGCGAGGCACAAGGTGATGTTGATGTGCGCATCGTGTTTCTGCGCGACGGCTGCCGCCAGGAAGCACATCCAGATGAGGAGGTACCTCGGCAACTCCTCGGACCAGAAGAGGGGCTGGCGCAGGAGGTAGCGGAACAGCACCTGGAGGAAGACCACCACAAAGATGAGGATGCTCAATGCGGTGAGCATCCACTCTACGAGTCGCGTCAGTCTACGGATGACGATGGAGTCCATGGCAGCATCCTGCAGAGGAGCAGGGGCGCAGAGGCGCAGGGGGGATACTCGGACGGGGCGGTGCGCCCCGTCCGAGAACCGGAGGTCTAGCGACGGGCTATTTCCGCGCCTTCTCGATCAGGTCGAAGAACTCCTTGCCGAAGACGTCTTCGTACTGCTTCCACACCGGCGCCACCGCCTTGACGAAGAGGGCGTTGTTCGGGGTGTTGGCCTGCATCCCCTTTGCCTTGAGCTTCGCCAGGAAGTCATCACTCGACTCCTGCACCATCTTGCGCTGCTTGTCCCGCCACGCGAAGGCCGCTTTCTGGACGGCCTGCTGGTCGGCCGGGCTGATCTTGTCCCAGACCCCCTTGGCCATCACCAGCGTCGCGGAGGACCAGACGTGGTTTGTGAGCGACACGTATTTCTGCACCTCGAAGAAGTTGCTGGAGAAGATGATGGCCAGCGGGTTCTCCTGGCCGTCCACGGCGCCCTGCTGCAATGCGGAGTACAATTCGGCGAACGCCATCGGCACGGGGAGGGCGCCCAGCGACTTGAAGGTGTCCAGCCGGATCTTGTCCGGCGTCACCCGAATCTTCAGGCCTTTGAGGTCGTCTGGAGCGGCGATGGCGCGCTTGCTGTTCGTCATGTTGCGGAAGCCGTTCTCCCACCAGGCGAGCCCCTTCACCCCTTTCCGCTCGAGCAGGCCGAAGAGGCGAGTTCCCGCCTCCCCGTCGAAGACGCGATAGGCGTGCTGGTGGTCGCTGAACGCGTACGGCAAGCCCTCCAGGCCCAGCTTCGGCTCGATGTTCTGGAACGACGCGCCGCCGATCAGGCCCATCTCCACGGTGCCAAGCTGCAGACCCTCGATCATGGCCGTCTCGGTGCCGAGCTGGGAATTGGGGAACACCTTGATCTCGACGCGTCCCTGCGTGGCCGCCTTCACCTCGTCGGCGAAGCCGGTGGCGGCGACATGCCAGTTGTGGGCCGGCGGCAGCACGTGGCCCAGTTTCAGTGTGGCCGCTTGCGCCGGCAAGGCAGCAAGGGCAAACGCAATTCCGAGCAACAGCGAAGTCTTCGACACACTCATGGGTGATCCTCCTTGCGCGTTTCCTTCATTGGGTGATGCGCTTGATGCGCGCGATGGCCTCCGTTAGCCGCGCCTCTTCCACCGTCAGTGCTGCGCGGAAGTAGCCCTCGCCGTGGGGGCCGAAACCGGCGCCCGGCGTCACGACGACGCCTGCCTCATCGAGGAGGCGCTTGGCGAACCGCGCCGACGGCTCGCCGTCCGGGATGCCTGCCCACACGTAAAACGTCGCCTTGGGTTTCCGTGCCTGGTAGCCGAGACGGCCAAGCCCCTCGACGAACAGGTCGCGACGCCGCTGGAAGTGCCGGCGCATCGTGTCGAGGAGCGACCGATCTCCGGTGAGCGCCGCGACGCCAGCCTGTTGCACGACGGGAAAGATGCCGGTCTCGTAGTTCGACTTCACATCGCCGAGCGCCCCGATGACGCCCGCGTGACCGACAGCCACCCCGATCCGCCAGCCCGTCATCAGGTAGGTCTTGGAGAGGGAGTGAAACTCGATCCCGATCTGCTTGGCATCCTTCGCCTGGAGGAAACTCGGCGGCCGGACGCCGTCGAAGTAGACCTCGGAGTAGGCGTTGTCGTGACAGATGATGATATTGTGCCGCAGGCCAAAGGCCGCCACCGCGGCGAAACACTCCAGATCGGCGGACGCCGTGGTCGGGTTGCTGGGGTAATTGATGTGCATCAGCGTGACGCGCGAGAGGTCCTGCCGCTCCAGCTCGGCAAGGTCAGGGAGCCAGCCCGTCTCGGCACGCAGGGGGTAGTAACGCGGCGTACCACCCGCCAGGATCGTCCCCCCCTGGTACGTGGGGTAGCCCGGATCGGGGATGAGGACCTCGTCGCCTGACCCCACGAAGGCCAGGTGAATGTGGCCGATGCCTTCCTTGGAGCCGATGAGCGGCAGGACCTCGGTGTCGGGATCGAGGACGACGCCAAACCGATCACGGTACCAGTCGGCGAAGGCTCGGCGAAGCGCAGCGAGGCCGCGATAGGAGGAGTAGTGGTGATTAGCGGCGTCATCGAGAGCAGCATGGGCGGCGGCCAGGATATGCGGCGGCGTGGGAAAGTCGGGGTCCCCGACGCCCAGGTCGATAACGTCCATCCCCCGGGCAACCGCCTGATCCTTCAGGCGGACCACCTCGTCCATCAGATAGACGGGGAGGTCCGTCATCCGTTTGGCCTTGCGCGCTGCGGCGTCCATCGGCGATGATCCGTCTCCACGGGTACAACTGCGGAAATCAAGAACCGGCGAATCATCACGGAATCGCCGATGTTTGTCAAGAAGTAGCGACGTCGCGGTCGCAGGCCGTTCGGCTGGAGGTGACGATGGAACTGGCTCTAACCACCATTCCTGAGACGTTGACGATCTGCCGGCTGGCGCCGGATGCTCGGGTGCCGGCGTGGGCGATGGCGGCCCCCTTTTGGTCGATCACGAGGACGCCGGACGAACTCTCGATCGTTGTGGCGAAGGAGTGCGTTCCAGCCGGTATCCGAGCAGAAGGCGCGTGGCGCGCACTGAAGCTCGCAGGGCCGATCCCCTTGTCCGCCGTTGGTATTCTGGCATCGGTTGCGAAGCCGCTTGCTCGAGCCGGGATCAACCTCTTCGCGGTCTCGACGTTCGACACCGATTACGTTCTCGTGGCCGCCGACCGCTTGGAGGACGCACGGCTCGCTTTGTCCGATGCAGGTCACATCGTCGGCTGATTCGCTCCTGTTGGCACGCGGTGACACGGCGCCCGACACATCGCTCTGGACACCTGACCGAGCCTCCCGTGCCAAGGGATGCGAAACCGTCGTGGCCGCCTTCTCAGATCCGCCCTCACTGCCTGCTCAGATCCGCACCCCTGCTTGCGCCTTACGTTCCACCGACCAAAGAAGGCCACGCGCACGGGGACGCCTGACGGCCAACCTCGGGACGCCCGTTCTTTGATGTTTCGGCGGAGCTTCGGAGAATCTGGCAAGAACTTTGGTGAAATAGGCAAGCGCCAGAAGACTAAGCGTACTATATTTGTCTCGTCTGTCAGGCTGACCGTGTGGCTTGAAAAACCCCCAGTGAAGGAATTCCGGAAATGGACATCACGCGAAGTGGCTCACAACCATCCGGCAAAGGACCGGCCGAGTGGTTTACGGGCACGGTTCGGATTGACCCCTTATTTCAGATAAAGGCGCCGGCCCTCGTGTCTGGCGCCAGCGTCACGTTCGAGCCCGGCGCGCGGACCGCCTGGCACACCCATCCCCTGGGTCAGCATCTGATTGTGACCGCGGGTTGCGGCTGGGTCCAGCGCGCGGGCGGTCCGATCGAGCAAATACGTCCGGGGGACGTGGTCTGGTTTCCGCCGGGGGAGAAGCATTGGCATGGCGCCACACCGACCACAGCAATGACGCACATCGCCATTCAGGAACAACAGGACGGCAAAACTGTCGAATGGCTGGCGAAGGTCAGCGACGAGCAATACCAGGCCTGAGTGAGGAAACGTAAGCGTTCAGCGGTCAGCTTTCGGCCACACACGAGGACGTGTCGCAGCAAGACTCCGGTCCATGGAATTGAAGGTTTCATCCAGTCCAGGCTCTTGGCTGATTGCTGATGGCTGATCGCGGAACACTTACAAGCAAATCAATAGGGGAGGGTTCCATGTATAAGACGAAAGCGTACGCCGCGGCGAGTGCGACATCACCGCTGGCCGCCACCATGATCCCCCGGCGCGAGCCGACCGACCGCGACGTGCAGATCGAGATCAGCTATTGCGGAATCTGCCACTCCGATCTCCACTCGGTCCGCAACGAGTGGAGCAGCGTAATGCCCACGGTCTACCCGATCGTCCCCGGCCACGAGATCGTCGGCCGGGTGACCAAGGTCGGCTCCGCGGTCACCAAGTTCAAGGCTGGCGACCTCGCCGCCGTTGGGTGCCTGGTCGGCTCGGACGGCGCCTGCCCCGAGTGCCAGGCGGGTCTGGAGCAGTTTTGCCCGAACATGGTCCTCACGTTCAACTCCCCGGACACGCACCTCGGAGGTGTCACCTATGGTGGCTACTCCGCCAGCATCGTCGTGGACGACCGGTTCGTCCTGCGTGTTCCCTCCAACCTTAAACTCGCCGGCGCCGCGCCGCTCCTCTGCGCCGGGATCACTACCTACTCGCCCATGCGCCGCTGGGGTGTCACCAAGGGCAAGAAAGTGGGCGTGGTCGGGCTCGGCGGCCTGGGCCACATGGGCGTGAAGTTCGCGCATGCGCTCGGCGCGCACGTCGTCGTCTTCACCACCTCACCCAGCAAGAAGGACGACGCGCGCCGCCTTGGCGCGGACGAAGTCGTCGTCTCTCGCAATGCCGACGAGATGCAGAAGCACGCCGGCAGCTTCGACTTCATCCTCGACGCCGTCTCTGCCGATCACGACATCAACGCCTATATCAACTTGCTCCGCCGTGACGGTACCCTCACCATCGTCGGCGCGCCGGAAAAGCCCCACGCGGTCTCTGCCTTCAGCCTGCTGTTCGGACGCCGCAACCTCTCCGGCTCCATCATCGGCGGGATTCCCGAGACCCAGGAGATGCTCGACTTCTGCGGCGCACACAACATCACCGCCGACGTCGAGGTCATCCCCATCCAGAAGGTCAACGAGGCCTACGAGCGACTGCTCAAGGCGGATGTGAAGTACCGCTTCTCCATCGATATGGCGTCTCTATGAATCCATGATCAATACATCACCAGGTAACATGCAACGGGGCGTGGTCGCCGTGCGATCGGCGTGCATGGCGCTGGCCCTGTTCTCCGCGGCTTCCTGTGTGGAGGCCGCGGCGAATGCTGGTGCTCGATCCGAGGAAAAGACCAACGGAACCATGATCGCACAGGCACGCGGAGGCCGCGACGGACACTTGACCATTGACGCCAGCATACGAGATCTGCTGCGCCACCCCGCGTTTGCTGGCTTCGGCCGGTTGCTCTTGCCCTGGGATGACCGCGCCTATGACGAAAGCATGCGGCTGCGGGACATCGGCGCGCTCCTGCCGTATCACAGCCATGTGAATCCCGGGGACGTGGTAGCCGCGCTGAATCGCATGATCGACGAGGCGAGCAAGGGCAACACCGTCTTCTACGAGTTCTACACCGGGACCCAGAAGCAGCAGCAGCCGACACGAGAGAAGACCGGGCTGTTCTTCTTCCGGGGAAGACCCGGCGCACGATTCGCCGTCATATCCCCCGGTGGTGGGTTCTCCTATGTCGGCTCCGTCCACGAAGGCTTTCCCTACGCCGCGGATATCAGCAAAAAAGCCTACAATGCGTTCGTGCTGAGATACCGGGCGGGACACGGCGGCGCGGTCGCCACCCAGGACCTGGCGGCCGCCATCTCGTACATCGTCAGAAACGCAGACATGCTCGGCGTAAGCGCCGATGATTATTCTCTGTGGGGCAGTTCGGCCGGCGCAAGAATGGCGGCGGCGATCGGGTCGCACGGCGTGGCACACTTTGGAGGCGACGACCTTCCAAAACCTTCAGCCGTGGTGATGGCCTATACGGGCCATTCAGACGTTTCGTCCGATGAGCCTCCGACTTTCGTTGTGGTCGGTGAGCAAGATAGCATCGCGCCTCCCTCCGCCATGGAACGGCGTATCGCGGCCCTGCGCCAAGCCGGCACCGTGGTCGAGTATCATAAGTATAAGAACCTGGGTCATGGCTTCGGGCTCGGCACCGGGACGAGCGCCGAAGGTTGGATAGACGACGCCATTCGGTTCTGGGAGAAGTTCACAACGAAGCACAAGTGAGGGCGTGGGCAGGGCGCTCCTGCGCAACGTGCCGGCCCCTTGGAGTCGAGTGCAGTGGTCGGACGCCATCTGTTCCTGGCGGATAGCGTGCCGAGTGAAAGTGGGCTTGTCCCGAACTGTCGCCGTGGGATCGCAGCCTCGTGCCGGTCAGCGCGCTGAGTGCTCGCCCAAATCTTCTCGGCTGATGTAAAGATGGCTAATGGACGAACATCGAGCGGAGGAATCCATGAGATTGGAGTATCCGAAGGTGGCGACCGCCCTTCTAGTCATCTTGGTAGCCGTTCTCACATGCGCGTGTGCCATGGCCACCGGAAACGGCAAGCCAGAGCCGCTGATCATCCAAGAACAAGGCAGCGTCGCAGTCGGCGGAACCGTGATCACCCACCCCGGCACGTACGACCCCATGAAGCAGCAGGCCTCGGACGGGCAGACGTTTTACGGTGATCACGCCTATGTGTTCTATCAGATTCCCGTGAATGCTCGGAAGTGTCCGATCGTCTTGCTGCATGGTGCCGGCCAGTTCTCCAAGACCTGGGAATCCACGCCGGATGGGCGCGAGGGCTTCCAGAACATCTTCCTGCGGCGCGGCTTCGGGGTGTACGTGATCGACTAGCCACGACGCGGCGATGCAGGACGCAGCACCGTGCCAATGACGATAACGTCTACGCCCGACGAGCAAACCTGGTTCAACATCTTCCGCGTCGGTATCTGGCCGAACTATTTCCCCGGCGTGCAGTTCTCCCGCGACCCGGAGGCCCTGAACCAGTACTTCCGCCAGATGACGCCCAACACGGGTCCCTTCGATGTGGAGGTGATCTCGGACGCGGTGTCCGCGCTCTTCAACAGGATCGGGCCGGGGATTCTCGTAACCCATTCACAAGGTGGTGGGCCGGGCTGGTTCACCGCCATAAAGCATCGCAATGTCCGTGCCGTCGCTTCCTATGAGCCCGGCAGCGGCTTTGTCTTTCCGCACGGCGAGGTGCCACCTCCGATGCCGAGCGCCGGCGGCACCCTGGAGCAGGACCGTCTTCCTGGCGACCTGTAGCTCCGTCCGGACCTTGCGCCCCGGGACCGGAGCCTGGTCACTGTCAGCGCCCTGATTGCTGCCGGCCAAGTCGCCCAGATACCGTACTACCTCAACCGGGCGATGGATCACGGCCTGACGCAGGCGCAGGCCGCAGAGGTAATCACCCACCTCGCTTTCTATGTCGGGTGGCCCAACGCCTTCTCGGCGCTGCCGGTTGCCAAGGATGTCTTCGAGAAGCCTCCACGCTAGCGCGCTTCCAGGGAGCGCGGTGCGACGCTGTTGACGTGGGTTTCGATGCAGTGGACGCTCGACGGCGACGAATTACCCGATACATCGCGCGAGCCACAGTCGCAATACGGTCAACGAATTACGCGGTAGCGCGACCCATTGAAGCGAGTGCCGCAGCGGATACCCAGGCCGGGGGGCTGTGGGGTGTGGCGGGCCAGAGCCCGACGTGGACCAGGATCTTCCCGATGACTTCGAGCTGCGCGAAAAGCGCGAGCAACGCAAAACCGATTGTTGTGTTTTCCTGCTTGTTCACGGGATACATTTGCAGTACATTGCATTGCGTCAATGACTTTACGACAGGAGAGGTAGATGGAATCCCAGATCACCATCCGGTTGCCCGAGACCTTGCGGCGGCGGTTGGATCGGATGGCAAAGAACGTCGGCCGGCGGCGGTCAGACCTTGCCCGGCTCGCGGTCCAGCGTTACCTGGATGAGTTCGAAGGCGCATCGGCTCCTCGTCCCTACGAGCGCGTGCGAGATCTCCTCGGGTCCGTTGACAGCGGCGTATCCGACCTGGGGTCCCGACATCGCGACCACCTCCTCGCGTATTTCCGCCGCCGTGGCTGATCTGCTTTTCGATACTGGAGCGTGGGTGGCACTCCTGGACCGGCGCGAGCGCGAGCACCTCCGGTGCGTGCAACATCTCCAAGAATTCTCTGGCCGTCTCATCTCGACCGAGGCGATCTTAACCGAGACTTTGTGGTTGATGTCGGGATTACGGGACGGCCCCCGACGCTGCGCCGAATTTGTCGGCCGGGGTGCCGTCACCCTTGTGCCGATTTCTCCCGCGCCCCTGTCCCGCGCCGTGGAATTGATGGAGCAATACCGGAATGTCCCAATGGATTTCGCTGATGCGACCCTGGTTGTTCTTGGCGAGGAGTTGAACCTGAATATCGTGTTCACCCTCGACCATCGCGGATTCAGTGTGTACCGGCTGCACGGTCGGCGCGCGTTCCAGATCGTCCCCTGAGGGGTTCGCCAGGGCATTCTCAGTTAAGAGGCCTTTCGGCCGGCGTCATCCGTCTTTGCCTACAACACGCTGTCTCTGCCTTGACACCAGCCCGTACTTCCATCACAAAATGGTTAAACTTTCCAGGGAGGGGAAGCCGTGCCACACGACCGTTCGACGCCAACCCGACGCGATTTCCTCAAGACCGCATCCACCGGCCTGGCCGTCGGCCTGGTCGGCCGAGCTATGCCGGCCATGGCTGCGCCGGATTACGATCTCGCGGTTGTCTCGGGCGATCCCGCGGCCGCCACGCGCAAGGCCGTCGAGGCGCTGGGGGGGATGTCGCGGTTTGTCCAGAAAGGACAACGTGTCGTCCTCAAGCCGAACATGTCCTTTGCCAGCGGCCCGGACCGTGCCTCGAACACGCACCCAAGCGTCGTCTCCACGGTGGCGCAGATGTGCCTTGAGGCAGGCGCCGAGCAGGTTATGGTCGTGGATAACCCGCTCCAGTCCGCGGAACTCTGTCTTCGACGCGCAGGTGTGGCCGACGCCTGCAAGGGGCTCAAGAACACCTACGTGCAGATGTTCACGGATCGCAAATTCTACCGGGAGATCAGGATCCCGCAGGGGAAGGTGCTGGACCGGGTCGAGGTCATCAAGGAAGTGCTCGACAGCCCGGTGCTGATCTCTCTGCCCCAGGCCAAATCCCATTCGAACACCGGGGTCAGCATGGGGATCAAGGGGCTCATGGGGCTGATCTGGGACCGGTGGAGCTTCCACAGCCGGTACAACATTAATGAGGCCCTGGCCGATCTGGCCACCGTGCTTCGCCCAAAGCTCACGATTCTGGATGCCACGCGCGCGCTGACTACCGGCGGCCCCGGCGGCCCCGGCGAGGTGGTCAAGCCGAACCTCGTCGTGGCCGGCGTGGACCCCGTGGCCGTGGATGCCTTCGGCGTGGGCGTTGCTCCCTGGTACGGCCAGCAGTTCAAGGGCCGCCAGGTGGAGCACCTGCTCGCCGCCAGTCAGCGCGGCCTGGGAAAGATTGACCTCGACGGTTTGAACCTCCTGAAGGCCACCGCATGAGGGTCGGGGTTCAGGCCTTTTCGCTCGCGCTTTTCACGCTGCTGTTCGCGCTGGCGAATTACCGGCTTCCCGATTGGCTGCCGGCCGACATCTACCTGCGCCTGGACCCGCTCCTCGGGCTGAGCGCGATCGTGGCCGGGCGTGCGTGGGTTCCGCGGGCCATCTGGGGCTTCGTACTGCTCGTGGCCACGGCGCTCGTCGGCCGGTTCTTCTGTTCCTACGTCTGCCCGCTGGGCGCCATCCTGGATTTTCTGGATCCGCTCCTCTTCCGCCGGGTGAAGCGCCGGACGGTCGACGCCGATGCCAGCCTCCGGAACGTCAAGTACGTCGTGCTGATTGTGTTCATCGCGGCAGCGCTGGCCGGGTCGTCGCTCGTCTATCTCCTGGACCCGATTGCCCTCCTCACGCGCACCTATACCCTGGCGCTGTTTCCGCCGTTCGTGGGCCTCGTGAACCTCGGGCTGGACGCCGTGCGGCCCGTGGCCGAAGCCATGCGGTGGATGAGCATTGCTACGCTGTCCTATGCGCAACCCGTCTTCTACATGTCGCTGGTCACGTTCCTGATCTTCGCTGGCATCATCGCCCTGGGGCGTCTGGTGCCGCGCTTCTGGTGCCGATACCTGTGTCCGCTGGGCGCGCTGCTGAGCCTCGTGTCCCCGCTGGGCCGCCTCCGGCGCGAGGTCGGGCCCGAGTGCCCGGCCTGCGGCGCGTGCCAGGCGACGTGCCCGATGGGCGCGGCGACAGACGAGGGCGGCACCCAGGCGGCCGAGTGCATCCAGTGCCGCACGTGCGTGGCCGCCTGCCCACAGGACGTCATCACGTTCCCGGCCTCGCCGCGGATGCTTCCCGAGGGAGGCTCGTCCCGACCGGATCTGTCGCGCCGCGGCTTTCTCTACTCGGTGGCGGGCGGCGTGGGGATGGGCTTCGCCGTGCGGGAGTCCCCGTTCACGCCGCTGCAGAACAAGCAGCAGCTCATCCGGCCGCCGGGTGCGCTGCCCGAGAGCGACTTCCTCGCGACATGCATTCGCTGCGGCGAGTGCATGAAGTCGTGCCTCACCAACACCCTGCAGCCCACCCTGTGGGAGAGCGGCCTGGCGGGCCTCTGGACACCGAAGCTGGACCTCCGATTCGCAGCGTGCGAGCAGGAGTGCAATGTCTGCGGCAAGGTCTGTCCCACCCAGGCAATCCGGTCCCTCAATCTCGAGGAAAAGACGCATGCCAAAGTGGGGACCGCCATCCTCAAGAAGGAGATGTGCCTGGTCTGGGCGCAGGACAAGCTGTGCCTGATCTGCGACGAGATTTGCCCCTACGATGCCATCGTGTTCCGGACCATCGACGGCTACCGCCGCCCGTTCGTGATCGCGTCGCGCTGCAACGGGTGCGGCTACTGCGAGCAGCGCTGTCCGGTCGAAGGCGACTCCGCCATTGTGGTGACGCCCATCGGCCAGATCCGGCTGCGCACAAAGTCCTACGTGGCCGAGGCGAAGAAACTACAGCTGGACTTCAAACCCCATCCGGGCGACGACCAGTTCCTGTTGAAGAGCGAGGGGCTGCGGGTCGGGCCGGAGAAGCGGGACGATGCGAGGCCGCAGCCACAGCGGCCCACCCCCGCGCCGGCGGCGACGAAACCCAAGGGATTCTTGCCCTAGCGTATTCTTGCGATCAGGTGCGACACACGACAGGGGGGCGCGAGCGATGGAAAAGACAGCGGGGATCGGGCGACGGGATTTCCTGAAGAGCACGGCGACCAGCCTCGGCGGTATTGCCTATCTCAGTGCCAGTCTGACCCGGCCGCCGGATGCGCCGGACAAGTTCGAGGGCACCCGGGTGCTTGGTCGCACCGGAATCCGCCTGCCCATCGTCTCGATGGGGGTCATGAACACCGACAACCCGCAACTGGTCCGAGCCGCTCTCGATGCCGGCTACGTGTTTCTGGACACCGCGCAGGGTTATCAGCGCGGGACGAACGAGGCGATGCTGGGAGAGATCCTCAAGGACCGCCCCCGGGACTCTTTCGTGATTGCCACCAAGGCCAGCCTTCCCAAGGATCAGGCGACCGGCGGCTATGGGCCGGACGCCACGGAGGAGGCCTACACCAAGAAGATCGACACGAGCCTGAAGAGCCTGCGCCTGGATTATGTGGATGTCTACCACCACCACGGCACCTGGACGAGAGAGGCCACACTCCACGAGCCGATTCTCTCCGCCCTCCAGAAGGCGAAAAAGGCGGGAAAGATCCGCGCGATCGGTGTGAGCACGCACCGGAACGAGCCGACGGTGATTGACGCCGCCGTCGAATCCAAGGTGTACGACGTCGTCCTGACGGCGTACACCTTCCGGCAGCAGCACGCGGCAGGCGTCCAGAAAGCCATCGCCGGCGCCACCGGCGCCGGCCTCGGTGTCGTGGGGATGAAGTCCATGGGCGGGAATGTGCGGGGCGCGTACGCCTCCGGCCAGATTGACGCCCGCGCCTGTATCAAGTGGGTGCTGCAGGACCCGAATGTTCACACCGTGATCTGCGGCTTCACCACGTTCGACCAGATGACGCTCGACATGACGATCCTGAAGGACCTCACCCTGAGCGCGGCGGAGCGGGAACAGCTCCGGAGAGCCTCGATGGAGGCCGGGCTCTACTGCCAGGGGTGCGGGGGGTGCGTGGGTCAGTGCGCGCAGGGACTCCCGATCCCTGACTTGATGCGCGCCCACATGTACCTGTACGGCTACCGAAACCTCGTGGCAGCGCAGGATCTCGTGCTCTCGCTGGCGCTGCCGCGCGACATCTGCGGCGAGTGCGTTGCGTGCCCCGTAGCCTGCGCGAACCGGTGGAACCTCAGGGATCGGGTCCGGGACATCGTGCGTCTGCGGGATGTGCCAACCAGCTTCGTCGCTTAACAGGCTGCCGAAAATGGCCCAGCTACTACGTTTAGCCGGGAGTCCGCGGATGAAGACGAGTGTATGGTTGGGGCTTGCTCTGTTGGGTCTGGCGCTCTGGATATCGCCGTCGTCGGCCGCTAGCGCACAACCGTTTGCGTTTCCCTCCGTGGACGGCTGGACGCCGGCGGGCCAGCCGCAAGTGTTCGCGCCGGACACCCTCTACGACTATATCAACGGCGGCTCGGATCTGTACTTGAAGTACGATTTCGAGGAGCTCGCGGTCGTCGAGTACCGCAAGGGTGCGATGTCGGTCAGCGCCGAAGTCTACCGGCATCGGACGCCGGACCACGCCTTCGGCATCTACAGCCAGGAGCGCGTGCCCAGCGCGGAGTTCCTGGCGATCGGTGCGCAGGGTTACTACGAGAACGCCGTCTGCAATTTCATCCAAGGTGGATATTACGTGAAGCTAAGCGGGGAGAACACCGGGACGGACGACCGAGCCACCCTTCTCGAGTTTGCCCGGCGCATCTCGGCGAAACTGTCGGGTCCGTCGGCGTTGCCGGAAATCTTGGCGGCCTTTCCTGCGGAGGGCAAAAAAGCGAATACCGAGAAGTTCATTGCCAAGGACTTCTTGGGGTACGGATTTCTCCACTCCGGGTTCACGGCAGATTTCGACCGATCCGGGCGCACGTACCAGCTCTTTGTCATTGCCGGAAACGACTCGGATGACGCCCGCGCGATGCTCCAACAATATCTGAAGCAGATCAAGCACGAGGCGCCCGTTGCCGAAGGGGTTTACCAGGTTGCGGACCCCTATCATGGGGCGATGGCGCTCCTCTGGAAAGGCAGGCATATCTGGGGAACGATAGGCCTGTCCGACGCGGAGCTCCGGGCCGCGTATCTGAAGTACTTCGAGGGTGTTGCCGCGCGCTAGGCCATCATCTTCTTGAGATAGGCCAGCGAGCGGGGGATGCCGCTCTCCTCCGGCTCCGGGGTCTCGTACTCGAAGCTGACCCACCCCTCGTATCCCGCTTGTCGCAGCGCCGGAAAGATCCGGGCGTAGTCCACTTTCTCGTCCGATCCGTCGTCGGCGACCTGCCAGAACTTCGCGTGCACGTGCGCTGCTATCCCCACCACGCGCTGGATGGACGGCCATCCGTCCGTGAAGTTGCCCGTGTCCAGCAGCGGCACGAGGTGTGGCGAGTTCACCTCGCGCAGGACGCGAAGGAATTCGTCCGCCGTGGGCGTGAACGCTCCGTGGTTGTGGTTCTCCAACCCCAAACACAGGCCGGCGTGACGGGTGAAATCCGCCACTTCGCGAAGGGAGTCGATCATAGCCGGCCAACGGGCTTCGCGATCGCCCTCGGGGTACCCGGCGAAGACGCGGACCAGCGGGGCGCCAAGGTGCTCGGCCAC
>Ga0316616_100000193_pt1 | contig 16842 bp, 12 predicted proteins | sample OWC_Aug_M1_C1_D1_FD_207660 | JGI IMG/M metagenome (GOLD analysis project Ga0316616, IMG submission 207660) | Wetland soil microbial communities from Old Woman Creek delta, Ohio, United States - OWC_Aug_M1_C1_D1_B | ecosystem: Environmental > Terrestrial > Soil > Wetlands | place: USA: Ohio... | reverse complement strand
GAGGACATTTCTAATGTGGCCAATTAGGACATTATCACTTTGGGATTACAAGTAACAAAATAGTGTTTGACTTTTCCCCACGGTTTTGATAGACTCCGTGTCGTTCTTGGGATACGGGTGCAGCATAGGCTTTTTAGCCAAATCCGTCCGGCAAGTAAAAATGTAGTCTTCCAACAATTTTTCCTGCTACAGTCCAGGCTTTTGGGGTGAACGATGAAAAGGTTCTTCCAGAAGATGCCCTGGCAAAAGCTCTAAGGGATTTCCTCTTCCCTTAGAGCCTTCCGCAAATTCCTCTCTCATAAGTCAAAAAGTATCCGAACAGGTTCATTTTCATATTTTGATCGCTCTTTCTAAGGAAGCGTCAACGAAAGCTCTATCGGAGGTGCCATGAGGCTGGACATGCACTTTCACGTGGTTGGAAAGGGGAACGACATCAGTCAGGTCGACGAAAATGTCTACTTCTGTCCGGATGATAACAATCTCTTTTTCACACGACTTCTTTACGGTTTGGTGGAAAAGGATTTGGAGAGGCTCGGAGCGGATCTGGATCAGAATGGGACGATCGATACCAACGAGTACTTTCATCTGATTTATCAATTCCTCACGACTTCCGAAGAACTGGATGGCATCGTCCTGCTCGGGTTGGATGCGGTCTATGATCCCAAAACCGGCGTTCTCGATGAGAAGAGAACCGACCTCTGGGTATCGAACAGATTCCTCGCCAAAAAAGTAGAAGAACTGAACAGTCGATTGGAGAAGGAAGAAGATCCGAAGAATCGGGGAAAGAGATTTTTCTGCGGCGCCTCGGTGAACCCCAACCGAAAGGACTGGAGGGAAGAATTAGAATTTGCTGTCAACGATCCGATTACCGTCCTGATCAAACTGATCCCCTCTACGCAGCACATTCATCTCAGAGATCCGAAACATAAAGAGTTTTATAAATTCCTGGCAGATAAAAAGATGCCCCTCCTTTGCCACGTGGGGCCGGAGTATTCCTTCCCCGAAGGGATAAGAGAATGGAAACTCGATAATTTTAGATATCTCGACAGACCCCTGGAATGTGGCGTGACCACCATAGCCGCCCACTGTGCGACTCCGGTCTTTCCACCTCCGATCAATAAAAAGGAAGTGAAAGAGTTTTATGCTTTCATGAGGAGTGCAAACCCCGGCAGAAAAGTTCATCTCTGGGGAGATACCTCCGCTTTTTCTCTATCCACGCGGATCCCATTCGTGCGCGAAGTCCTGGAGACGTTTCCTTCCAAATGGCTTGTTAACGGTTCGGATTTTCCCATCCCGATTGAAGGGTGGGTCCATTTTCCATGGGTGACCCATGGAATCACGATTCAAGAATATATGGAGATCAAAAAGACGCAAAACCCTCTGGACAGGGACGTGAGGATCAAAAGGGCCCATGGGTTTTCAGATTCCATTCTTGAGAATGCCGAGAAGGTGCTTCGATTGCCCAAATAGCCCAAATAGGAGGTTGATTGATGCCCGCTAAGCGGAAAAAGACAGAAAAGGTCGGGCTCCGGTTTTCGGAGACGATGTCAGGGTATCTGGCCGAAGGAGTCTTGGATTTTGAAGAGGGTGAAAAGAAAGGCCGGGAGCAGGGCCATTCCCTCTCTTTTGACGCGGTCATCGAGATCGAGAGCGTCTCCGACTTCATCAAACTATCAGGCCAGGAGGCCAAGTTGAGCGGCACGGTCTCCTATAAACCCCTGGGAGAAAATCTGCCGATCCGAGATGGAGTATTCACTCTGTTCAGGCCGGATCCAGCCAGCGGGACAAGACAGATGACCTACTTCTTCTGGTTTACCGGCAAAGACGGGAAGGATTACTTCCTCCACGGCCATAAGGTCATCCACGACGACCCGGGGATGGATGCCTTGGAGGATATGACAAGACTATTTACCCGCCTCTATCACGGGAGACGGATCGGCGGGACTCCGATCGCCTCCGGGATTTTGACTTTTCGGTTGCTTGATTTCCCCTCCATGCTCGCTTCCTTCGAGGTGACGAACACCCATTCGCCGATAACGAAACTCCGCACCATATCCGCGTTTGTTAAGTTCTGTTACGGTGAGGTCAGGGAAACGTATCTTCCGGGCCCTGTCTATAACACCAGATATGAAAACCTCGTTCTGAGAGGAAAGATTAACTCGAAGGAAGGGGGTCCTCGCAACTTCTTCTTCTTTTCCGGTATCCATGACAAAGATTTTCCGTGGGGAGACGATGAGGTCTTCTGGGATATTGCTCTCATGATTCAGAAAGGTGACGGAAGTTGGGAGAGATATGTACTGACAGACCGCAGGATCGAAAACTTAAAGCTGGACGTTGAAAAGGGAGTTTATCAATACGAAGGTCCCATCTACCGATTGGTTGAAGGATACAGTGTGTCGAAGGCCGATCTTGAAAAATCACCTCTTCCCGGACATTTGCGTAAAATGCATGCCAAAATAGAAATCCGGTTCAGCTGCAAGTCCTATCCTACCGTGGGTATACCGTTTTCCATCGTCTCCAAATTCGAAAAACTGATTCCGCGCCAATACCGGGAAGAGGTGAAAGAATTGCTCCGCCGCATCGGTGCTCTTGGTCTCCATCTTACACCCCACAGGGTACTTGTTTCTGAGGGACAGATCATACTGAAGGACGATTCAAAGGCAGAGACATTCACCTTTGAGGCAGATCAGACGATAGGGGAGGCTGAGATTTCAACGCTTAATAACATTCGGTGGCCGACCCTCTACTATAACTATTTCTGCGCGCTCAATTCCGAATCAGACCAGATCTACGTCAAGATCCGCTCGGGTGTATTCCGGAAAAATCGGACCGATTACCTGAAAGATAGCGTAGAACAACTGCTTGGAAAGGTCATCAACCATATCGGGTCCTTGGATCTGGATATCCAGGGTGATCAGTCGAAGATCTTGCCGGAAGATGAGGCGATCTCCTTCAAGATGAAGGATGAGAATCTCCTCGAAATCAACAATGACCATTTTCCGACCGCTACCTTCCAGCGGCGGGTGGTTGCGATGACGGATGACCAGGGAAAGCTGTTCTATGCCTTAGAGGAGGATATGGATCCTCATATTCTCAGGAGTATCAATTCAGACAAGGTCATTAAAGTGGCTGCTATCAAAGACAGTGACAAGTTCAAGGCCCTGAAGTCCGTTCTTGAGACAACGAATTTTTTTCAAAAGCTCGACAAGGCCTGTGAGAGCTCAGGAAAGAGCAAAGAAGATTTCGCGATTATCGTTAAACCGAATTTCATGTTCATGTATTCGACAAAGGATCGATCTACCTACACGGATCCTGAATTAGTGGAATATCTAATCACCGCCATGCATGACCGCGGATACCGGAATCTCGCCGTGGGTGAGGCGAGAAGCACTTATGGGACTTTTTTTACCAATCGAGAAGTCAAAACAGTAGCGGAATACATCGGGTTGAAAGGAAGTAATTATCGAATCATCGATCTCTCGGAGGCGGAGGGCCTCGAAGAATACCAATTTTCAGGGAAGCTTGGGAAACACCCTGTCAATCGGGAGTGGAAGAATGCCGACTTCCGGATTTCCTTCGCCAAGAATAAGACCCATGTTTACACCTATTATACCTTGACGATCAAAAACATTTACGGCGCATTATCCAAGGAGAATAAATTTTTGGAGTACCACCATGAGCGGGACATCTTTTCAACGACCATCGAATTCATCAAGCATTTCCCCATCCATTTTGGTTTCATCGATGCCTATGTGAGTGCGGATGGGCCATTCGGAATTTTTGCTGACAAAGATCCAAATAAGACCGAGACCATTATCGGCAGTGAGGACATCGTTGCTACCGATTGGGTGGGGGCTGAAAAGATGGGTGTGGACCCCATGATCAGCAATTACATGAAACAGGCCGTAGAAGCATTTGGTAAACCCCAGATTACGCTGACGGGGGATAGAACCATCTATCCCGATTGGGTAAATGCCTGGGATGTGTTCCCTCCGTTTCTATTCAAAGGGGTCGATAGGTACTACTACTTCGGGAACCTGGTTTACTCCGTCTTCGCTTACATGGACCCTAAATTCCAGTACAAAGACCCGAGCCTCGCAAAGAGGTTTCTCCGTTTGCTTGCGGACCCCATTACCGATCTCTTTTTCCAGAAAACAAAAAAAGGAATATTCGATCCGGACCTCAACCTCAAACTGAATCAAAAATTGTACAGCCTTTTTACGAAGGAGGTTCATTAGACAACAAATAGAAGGGGGAGAAAATGGAAAAAAAGAGGATCTATGTGAGTGATATCCATATGGGTGCAGGCAGGAGTCTCCAAAGTACTCATGTTTATGATTGGCTTGGAGAAGCAGAGGCGAATAATTTTGCGGATTTTCTATCGTATCTGAGCAAACAAGGCGATGTAGGAGAAGTTATTCTCCTCGGGGATACGATGGACAACTGGGTCTGCCCTGTTGATGAAGTCCCCCCAACCTTCGATGAGATTCTCGGCGCCCCCCACAACAAGAATATCGTCGTTAACCTGAGAGCAGTCTCCGAAAGCAAACGGGTTATCTATATGCCGGGCAATCACGACATGCACGCAACAAACGAAATCGTCAAAAAGCACTTCCCAAAAATCATCTATGGTGGGAGCGCGTTTAACAAGAGCAGATACAGATCAAGCCGCCTCTTGGCAGAGCATGGGAGCGCATATGCAATGTTCAATGCTCCTGACCCTATAAACAGTCCTGGTGACCGCCTCCCCCTTGGCTACTTCATAACCCGTGTCGCCGCAACAAGAACTGCAAGAACTGGCCATGGGGACCGTCATTACTGGACCTATGCAGATGATCTCCTTGAACTCTTTGGACCGCAAAAGCTACCTCAGTCGGTTTTTGAGGCGATGCTTGAGGAGGCCGGACTGCACGAAGATACAGAGATCGTTATGGGCAGGGAGGGTGCCAACCCTGGTGGAAGTCGAATCGTCATTAAGGCATCGACCGTCAAAGAAAGGTATGCCAACCTTTATGAGCAATGGGAGGCACATTACGGAAAGGGAATGGCCTTCAAATCAGTCATGGCCGAGATAGGATACTTAGGGGACCTTGCAGACTACCTAAGCAAGAAGGGCGATACGAATATCATCATCTTCGGGCACTCCCATGACAGTGATCTGGACAAAGACTCCTGGTTTGTCAAAGATCGGATCTATGCCAATTGTGGGGCTTGGTGTGATGACAAGAAAAATTGCTCGTTCGTCGAGACACAGAAAGATAATGATAAGAGAGTTCATTACATCAGATTAAAGAAATGGAGGAATGGCAAGCCAATTCAACTCGGCGAAAAGAACGTCAGCTTATAGGTGTAGGTGTTTGCGGCTGTAAAGGCGTGAAATTATGGGCGGGTTCACATTAAAGAATTGCAAAGTTATAAAAAAGCGAGAGGAATGATCTAATGTTTTTGTTCGGCCTATTGAAAGAGGAAATGTTTGCTTGGGAATAGACATCCATTCCTTAATACAAAGTGCTTCGTCAGAATGGGAGGTTTGAGATGAAATCTAACAACCATGGGAATAGGTATTTCAATTGTTTGACAAGGTTGTTCGTGATCACCGCTATCCTCATTGTATCGGATGGGACACTGGTTTCAGGAGGGGAGCTTATACCCTTTCCGTCTAGCCAGCAGCAGCAGCAAAAGGGAATTGATCCTCGGGTTTATACAGAATTTCGTGCCCAGGTTGAGATGTTGAATTGCGCAAGTCTGCAACAGGTTCGCGAAGATTTAATAAAAAAGAACATATCGTGCAGGAATAGCGCAGAAAAAGAATATTACGAGAGGCTTTTCGGAATTTTAGAGGAAGTGAGATCCAGAAAATGCGTGAAAAAGTGAAACCAAGAGATGCAAACGTATTTCAATCAGGGGAGGTTAGCCATGGTCAAGAATCTGCTTGTCTTTTTGTTTGCTTTCATCATGCTCCTAATGCAGGGAGGTGCAATCGCCCGGGAGGCGGCCCTAAAAAATGAGCAGGAAGCGGTACAGACAAACAAGATTGAAGAAATTACACAACTTGTTCAAAGAAACAGCCCGGAAGCCATATCTCCTGGACCCACCGCTGGGGAACGCATCATGGAACAGGATAAACAAAGACTGCCTTTACTTGTCGGCATCATGTCATTCACATTCCTATGTTTATTATCGGTTTTACTTTTTTTGTATCTGACGAAGAAAGCGACAGCTGAAATTGTTTTTAATGTAACGGGTCTAATATTAGTTATTCAAGCGATCCTTTTCATGGCTATGGCTTCTTTGACATCGGAACAACTCACTTCAACCATTGGAGCTCTCGGAGCGATCGCCGGTTACTTATTTGGTAGAGCCACGAAACAGGATTCGGGAAAAGTTGAGGCAAGAGAGAATTGATTCGCTTAACAAAAAGGATATTCACATATAGGGAAAGGGTGCCTGGCGTAGAGGCTTGAGAAAGATAGTATCTAGAAAGGCTGTTTAGCAAGAGTAGAAAGTGTAAACCCAGCAATGGTTCTATAGGGACCGGAGGACACACATGATGATATCAAACACCCAAAAATCCGTTCCAATGCAGCACGAGCCTATCAGTTACCCTGTACGTCACCTGGTAATCGTGCTTGCGATCCTTGGAATCACTGGTTGTGCAAGCATCTCTCCAGCCCCCTTTGCTGCCCTCGCTACCTCGCTTCAAGAGCTTCGCGATGGTGCCGATGCCCCACTCAGCCTTGTCCACGAGCGGACGCGCGACCGATACATCGTTGAGGCAGCTGCTGGGAATTTCGGCAAGGTTGATGGGCTTTTGCTCACGCAGCCTGCCGGAGATCCCTTTGGCTGGGCCAGTTCGGAACCGCCCCTCTTTCTCAAGGTGGCGCAGTTTAGAGGTGGAGTTCACCGGCTCAACTCAGTGCTCGTAGGTTATGCTGGCTTCTTAGGACAGCTTGCTTCTCCCAACCTTGTAAGCCCTGAGCAATTCGAGCAGCTCGCAAGGGACTTGAATGGCAATCTGAGAACTTCAGTCCAAGCCCTTGGCGTCTCAGCGCCGTCTAACAAGGAGATCGCTATTTTCTCGACGCTGGGCGCTGCTGCGTTCCAGGCATACCTGAAGAACAAACAGCGATCATCGCTCTTAAGAGCGCTGGATAGGAACCAGCCTGCGATTCAAGAGGCGGCTGAGCTGGGTGCGTCTGCCGTGCGCATCACAGCCATGGCACTGCGCAACGAGTACAATAATAGCAGCGCGAAACTCGCTGCTCTGATTGCAAATCCGAAACTATCGGAATCGGGAAAGCAGACCACGCTCAGAGAACTCATCGAACTCGACGAAAAGTTTATCAAAGAAATCTCCGTGTTGCAGACACTTCATTCGTCTTATGTGGCACTGCCAGCAGCCCACCAAGAGCTTGCGGCAGGGGTGGCTGACCCGAAACGCGGGCTTCCGATGATTCTTGAACTCTTGGAGAATGCGCGCGATCTCAACCGCTTGCACGATGAGTTGAGCAAGGGCGACTGAAAGAAAGTCGCCTCCTATGGAGGAGGAACAGATGGCATTCGAGCAGAAACAGAAGGAACAAGTGATAGAATCCCTGATGGCTGAACACCGCCAGGGACAGATCGCAGAAATCAACCTCCGTCTCCAAGGGAAACCCGATGAAGCGGAAAAAGTTTGGCAGAGGAACAGCCTCCTTTCAGCGGAGATCGATATCCTCATCGGCCAGTTGATGGATGAGTGGCTGGGGAATGCCGAACGCGCCATCAAGGGCCTTGCGAAGATAAGCGCCAAGCTGGAGGCTGCCGTCGCTGAAATCAAGAAACAGATCAATGTCGCGCAGAACGTTGTTAAGATCATCGGGCTCCTCGACGACGCTGTGGCCATCGCAAAAAAAGTTGCGGCCGTTCTCTAACCCACGGCCTCGGATAAACGGTGCAAGACCTTGAAATTTTACAGAAGATTTTGGTGAGGTGAGTGAATGCAGGATCAGGTCTTCAATGTTTGGTGGAAAACGTGAACGGCAAAAATCAACCTCAGGTTGATTTTTACAGGAGGGAGCCGTGACGGAACATAATTCAAAAGCGACTGTTAGAATTTGCTTGAATCCCGCAACAGAAAGGCTGCTGTCAAAAATGACTAATCTTGAAGAAATGCTTGAAGGGTTTCAGGCTCAGAGTCTGAATCATGAGCAGAAACATATCGTCAACATATGCAAGACCTATCTCGCAAAGGCGAGAGGTTACACAGACCGTCCCTTGCTGAACGCGAAGTTTCCCTTTTTCCGAGGGAGGCATCCCCACTTGGTCTGGGAGCTGCTCCACCGTGTGGACGAGTATTTTGTCCTTCTTATCAAAGACGAGGAGCTTTATAGCAGAGCCATTGATGTGAAGGTATCCTTCAAGCTGAACATCAAAGAAGAAAAAGTACTGGACGAATGGACTGGCGAGAAAGGGAGGCTGGTAGGGGCTTTGGACCAGATTAAGAAAAAGGAGCGCATGGAAGAAAGCAGGTATGTGGTGAGGGATGCTTTGAAACTTGTTAATGAGCAGATGGACCGTACGTTCTGGCAACTTTCGATGAATACGCTGACCAGTGTATGGAGCGCCATCATTTTGGGCGGTTTGATGGTTCTGGCATGGTTCTTCTATCCTGCGGGAACCCTTCAGTCCTTAGGGGCGGGTGCGTTCAGGATCACTTTCGTTACCCTCATTGCCCTTGGGCTTATGGGTGCTTACTTGAGCAACCTCATGACAAATGAAAATTTTCTCTACGTACGGGGTGGCCCTTTCTGGAGATACTTGCTCCATAACCTTCTTTCAAAGCCCTTGATGAGCGCCTTTGCAGCGGTGTTTATCTACGGCTTGGAAAAATCGAAGCTGATCTTTTCCATAAACAGTATAGATGCCAAAAGTGCTTCCAATGCAGTTTCAAAAATTATTACCTTAAATGTAACGAAGGAGAGTGAGGGGTATGTCTATGCCGTCCTTGCCATTGCCTCTGGATTTGCTGCAGATAAGATCCTGAGAAGCATGATCGATGGCGTGTTGAAGAGATTGGAACAGAAGGCAGAGAAGACAAAAGACTCGGGCACAGCGAAGAAGTAATAAAGTAGATGGCCTCTGACCTTGAAAATTGACAGGAGATTTTGCTGAAGTGTATAGAGTGACGAAGAAACTTTTTTAGAATGCCAGGTGTCTTGAGGCTTATATAACCATTTTTGATGTGAGAATGTGCAATCTAACCCGATGCATTCTCTCAAAGTGCTGTAAAAGGCAGTTGTTGTATAAAACACAATGTTGGCTGTCTTTGTAGACACGCCAGGGGGGGAAATGAAAAAGTCACCATCGCCAATAACCATCTTAGCCATCTTGGGAAGCGTGTTTTCCATATTCGCCTTAGGCGTCACCGTATGGCTCTTGTTCTTCTTTAAACCAGACTCGTCGCCCCTCGACCAGACAGTTTACTGGTTTCTCATTGCTCTGGTAGCCGCGGTAATACCCTACATCAAGCAAATTAGGTGGAAAGACTTAGAAATTCATTTGAAAGAGATTGAATCTAAAGTTGACGAGATAGCCAATCGCCGATACGCTAACTTGATATACCTTGTCGATCAGGCCGGTAACTTGGCCCTAGTGTATCACAAAGAATATAAGGTTTGGATTCCGTGCGGAACGCGCTTAAACCCGTATGAGCAACCTCATGAAGCAGTTCATCGGGCAATATCGGAGGAGCTCGGATTCAGAGAGCAAGATTATACATTCTGGCCGGTACAAGACTATCCGAAATACGGGAAGGTACAGATTGTACCTACACCTTATCAAGTTCAGGAGGAATATCGAACCCATAGGGGCGGCGTACCAGAACATTATGACTTCGTGTATGTTTGCCGAGCATCCGAAGAGAGGCCCACCCTGAGAGGCAAACCCGAACTTAAATCCAGATGGGTCTCCTTTGGGGAACTTACGCGGGAGGTAGAGACGGGAGAAAGCGAGAGAGTTACCTTTGCAGATGTGCTCCCTACCTATGAAAAAATCCTCCGAGAAATGGGTGTAGTGATCGAGCGACAGACGGAGGTCCTGCGATGAGCACAGCAACATTCAATCTGGCCGGAGACTTGGAGGTTAATCGCCTTGGTTTCGGGACCATCCATCTTACCACCCAGAGGGGTTTCGGACCGCCGCGTTCGAATGCGAAGGAGCTTCTCAAGAAGACCGTGAGTCTCGGCGTTAACTTCATCGACACTGCCTATTCCTACGGGCCAGAACATGCGGAGAATGTGATCCGGGAGGCTTTATACCCCTATACGAAGGGACTGGTGATTGCCAGCAAGGGTGGCTTCGTGCACACCTCATTGGAGAACTGGGAGGACCGAGGGCGTCCCGATCATCTGCGCAAGACCTGCGACAGCAGCCTGAAGCGTTTGAAAGTCGAGCGCATCGGCCTCTATCAGTTGCACGTGCCCGATCCCAAGGTTCCCTACGCAGAGTCCATCGGCGCTCTAAGGGAGCTTCAGAACAAGGGAAGATCCGCCACATCGGGGTGTCGAACGTCGCACTGCAACAGCTTGAGGAAGCGCGCTCCCAAGTCAAGGTGGTATCCATGCAGAAGCCCCTCAACGTCCGCTACCGGGAGAACGAGGACGTCCTGGAGTTCTGCGCGCAGGAGGGGATTGCGTTCATTGCCTGGATGCCGCTCGCGGACAAGTTGCGGTTCTACCGGGTACACCCCGATCCCCGAGCACTCGAAGCAGCGCTCCTCCGCATAGCAACCAGAATCAAAGGTCGATACCTCAGGTGATGCTGGCGGCGCTACTCCAGCGGGCACCGGTGATCATCCCGATTCCAGGAACCGGGGATCGAGTACGAGCCGGTCTCGCCTCCGCTGCTCTGTGGGACCAGGGTTGTCCTTCTCGAGGGCAAGGATCGGTGGAGCAAGGTGGACGTGTCAGGTCCCAATGATATTGAGGGTTGGGTGAACAACAGATTCCTGAAGGAAGTGCAAGACTAAGCTGCCCTCGGGCGGAAGTTTGATGAGAACGCGCTTCTGGATAAGAATGGAGTCCTGCATTTGTGCGAAAATAACCCGGTGACGGAACCTTTCACTAAACTCAGTGAAAAAGATAATTTTCACAATCTCATTTTGGGTATTGACAAAAGGCCCACTTCTGGTATCGTTAATTCAACAAACTTGACGAACTTTTCTCTTTCCAAAGGGGGTGATGGATTGAGAAAGGCCCTTAAACCTATCCAACCGAAACTTCAATCTCCGGTCTCGAACTTAGCCATGGATCTCCATCTGACCTCTCATAGATTTAAAGGCCACCAGAGAAAAGTACTGTCACAAATTTAGTCCTGGCACGGAACAAGTCACTAACAACCTCTGCCTTTTGGAGTTGGGTATGAAATGGGAGACCCAAAGGGTGCGTCTTTAGAGCCTCAAAGGGAATTTTATATTCTTTTGAGGCTTTGTTATTTTTACCTTCTTTTTGCCAGAAATTCTATAACAATCTGGCTTGTTTGAGGAAATGCAACCACTCACTTCTAAAGGTTTATAGAAAATGGAATGCCCGAAATGCCAGTTTGAAAATCCAATAGGTGCGAAGTTCTGCAATGAATGCGGTCACGATTTGAGAGGGCCAATAACAGCTCCTCCCATCGATTACTCCAAACCCAAATCCTACACTCCAAAGTTTTTGGCCGATAAGATCCTCACGACACGCAGTTCGATTGAGGGTGAGAGGAAGTTAGTGACGGTGCTCTTCGCGGATGTAGCCAATTTCACTTCCATGTCTGAGAAGCTCGATCCAGAGGAGGTTCATCAGATCATGGATGGCTGTTTCAGGATTTTGATGGATGAGACTCACAAATATGAAGGGACGGTCAATCAGTTCACGGGCGATGGCGTGATGGCCATATTCGGTGCACCCATTGCTCATGAAGATCATGCTCAAAAAGCCTGTTATGCTGCTCTCGAGATGCAGAAAGCCCTTAAAAATTATAGTAAAGAATTAAAGAGCAGGTTCGGGATAAATTTCCAGATGCGAATAGGTCTTAATTCAGGCACTGTAGTCGTGGGTTGTATAGGAGATGATCTTCGAATGGATTACACGGCAGAGGGTGATACCACTAATTTGGCATCCAGGATGGAGAGCTTGGCCGAGCCGGGGACAAACTATGTTACAGGCGAAACCTTCAAGTTGACTGGCGGTCTCTTTGAGTTCGAAGAAATAGGAGAAAGAAAAGTAAAGGGTAAAGACAAACCTGTTCTCGTCTACAAGGTCTTATCAGCGAAGGATGTGTACCGCCCCCGGCTCGGATTCGAACGTATGATCTATTCGGAGATGGTTGGGAGGGTCGATGAATTGCGTAAGCTAGAGGATCAGGTATCGAAAGCCATCAAAGGCCAAGGCTCCATTATCAACATTATCGGAGAGGCTGGAATTGGCAAATCAAGGCTGGTGGCCGAACTGAAAAAACGTGAAATGATAAAGGCAGTGAAGCTTTTGGAGGGAAGAGCGATCTCGATTGGGGGAAAACTCAGTTTTCATCCGATCACGGATCTCTTGAAACAGTGGATGGGGATCCGGCAAGACGACGATCAGGCGGCGGCATTCTCCAAGCTGCAGAATGCTCTCCGGGATCTCTTTCCGAAAGAGTTCGGCGAGGTGCTTCCCTTTGTAGCGACCCTCATGGGGATCCCCCTCCTGGGCAAATATGCGGAAAGAGTGAAAGGATTAGAGGGCGAGGCCCTGGAGAAGCTGATCCTGAAGAGTTTAAGGGATCTTCTCATCAGGGCCGCGGAACAAACACCCCTGATAATCATCATGGAAGACCTGCACTGGGCGGACACAAGTTCCCTCCAGCTACTGGAATCCCTCTTCCGCCTGGCGGAGACCCAGAGGATCGTATTTATCAACCTCTTTCGCGACGGCTTATCGGAGACCGGGGAGCGGATCCTCAAGACATTAAGAGAGCGGCTCCCCGTGTACCATCTGGAGATGGTTCTTGACAAATTGAAAGACAGCGATAGCAAGAAGCTCATCGGGAATATGCTGACCATATGGTAAAGACCTTCGCCCTACCCGATTACCTGACCGACCTGATCCTCAAGCGGGGGGATGGCAACCCCTTCTTCATCGAGGAGGTGGTACGGTGGCTCTTTGATCAGGGAGCGATCGTCCGGAGAGAGGGGGGGGTCGAGGTCACGGAGAAGGCGAGGGAGATCGCGGAGAACATCGACAAAGACAAAGCCATCCCTCCCACCGTCACCGGTATGCTGATGGCCCGAATCAACCGCCTGGACGAGAAGACCCAGCACCTATTGAAGGTGGCCTCAGTTATCGGCCGGAGCTTCTTTTTTCGTATCCTCTCCGATGTGGCGAGTGAGGTGGAGGATATCTCGGGCAAATTGGCCAACCTGAACGAGATCCAAATCCTCCAGCCCCAGGAGCGGATGGGGGAGGTGGAATATCTGTTCAGACATGCCCTGGCCCAGGAGGCCGTCTACGAATCCCTCTTGCTTTCTCGGCGGAGGGACCTCCACCTGAAGGTGGCCCACTCCATCGAGAAGATCTTCTCCGAAAGGCTCCCCGAGTTCCACGGTATGCTCGCCTATCACTATAGCCGGGCAGAGGATCTGGAGAAGGCGGAGGAGTACCTGATCAAGGCCGGCGAGGAGGCCCTGCGATCGGCCGCCTCCGACGAGGCGCTTCATTACTACGAGGAAGCCCTGCGGCTGTATTTGAAAAAGTCCGGTAACGATGCCGATCCCGAAAAAGTTGCCATGCTTGAGAAGAATATCGGGTTCGCCCTCTTTAACCGAGGCCACTACGCAGAGGCAGTGGAGCATTTCGACGAGGCCCTGAACTATTATTGGGGCGAGTTACCCAAAAATGCCTTGTCAACGGCATTAAGGTTCCTTTTGAGTTTCACGACATTCCTCCTGGCCCTATACTTTCCATCCCGCTGGTTCAAAAAACTTCCTAGCCACCAGGATATTGAAGCCGGAGATCTGTTTTACAAGAAGGCCCAGGCCCTAGTTGTCATCAACCCTAAGCGGGTTTTCATCGAATCTTTCTTCTTCTTTGACACAATGGTCCGTTTCGACCTCACAAGGTTCAAATTGGGGATTGAATTCCTCGTTGGTGGAACTGCCCTCTTCTCCTTCACCGGTCTTTCCTTCAGTATTGGCAGAAGAATCCTGGATTATGCAAAGTCCTTACTCGCGCCTGATGATGCCAAGCAACGGATCGTATACGATCTAATGGATACGCAGCACCTTTTTCTGAAAGGCCAATGGAAGGAGATTGCCGACTGCAACGAGGATTTGGTGAACAGGAACCTAAAAATTGGGGAAATGTTTTATGTCTCTCAGGATTATTACTGGCACGGACTCCCAAAAATCTACCAGGGGTATTTTGATGCAGCAAGACTGATCGTGATGAAACTGAGGGGAATTGCCGAAGCTTATGATAACGACATCTACCGCCTCCTGAAATATCTGCTGAATATCAACCTGCTGATTGAATGCCGCCAAATGAAGGAAGCGACTGCAGAAGTGAATCGAGGAATTGACCTTGTCCAAAAAAAAAGCATGTCTTTATCCGAGCTTACGATGCATTCCCTAAAGGCATTGATACACCTATTAATGAAGGAAACGGAGCAGGCCGGAGAGTCGCTTGATCAAGCCAGTCGGATCAGAGCTGAAGTAAAGGCTGTTCCTATGCAGTTATCGTTCTTCTATCGAAGTCAGTTTGAATATTACCTCCGTTGCCTGGAAGACTCTCTCAGGAACGGCCAAAGGCAAGAATCTTCTGAATATCGCAGGAAGGCTTTCAAATCGGGAAAGATGCTGCTCAAAGCCTGCCGGAAGGCGGCGTTATATCGAACAGAATCCTATAGACTCTTGGGTGCGTACAACTGGTTGATCCATGATCGAAAAAGCGCTTTTAAGTGGTGGTACAAAGCTATCAGCGAAGGAGAAAGGCTTGGTGCACGTCCCCAGATGTCGAGGATTTATGCTGAAATGGGCATTCGTCTGAGTGCGGTCAAGGGTGAATCCTCGGGGCTCGATGGGAACAAAGCTCAAGAGTTTATACAAAAGGCAAGAACGATGTTCCAGGAATTGGGGCTCTCCGACGATCTGGAGGATCTGAATTTGGTGATTAATCGAATGGGTCTTGAACCTTCTGAGGTCTGAAGTCTTTGGATGGAAGGTAAGAAAAATAGAGTGCGACCAAAATGACGGGCAGATTCAGGGATTTCCTACGTTATTGTAAATCTTTAGACTTTGGTAAGGTTAAGCTATCGAGAATGGAAAATATGTTTTACTGGCGGGTCAGCAATGAAATACTTTCGCTTTGCAGATCCCTGCCTGAGTCCGCCCAAACCGACTCGATCCTTTTCCTAATGCACTATTCAGGGTTGAAACTGGGCGATAGGCTAAATTTCTTTGCGAATTTTTATCCGCCCACTTGGTCCGTCCTTTACTGGCTCAGCCACGATTCTTCTCTTGCCGCCAAACGACTGAAAGAAAGAGATGTGACGAGTGCAATAACAGCTCAATCCATGGCGATGTTTCTTCACTCCTTGGATGATCATCTCACCGATAGCCAACTAACTGTTTCCCCTCTGACCCTGCTTTTGAGAAGCCAAGCCTGGACGATCATGAACCGAGCTTTTTGCAATCTGACTGATGGCGTTCCTTCAGGTGAGAAAACTGTTGCAAATTTCATTGATGATTACTATTCGAGCATCCAGGATTCAAAAGGACTAAAATCCCTCGATAGCTATTGTGATCTATTCAGAAGGCAGATGGGCATCGGCATGGTTGCCCCCATTCTCCTATCCATGAAGATGACCGGAACCTCAGATTTCACAAAAGACATTGAGACTGCCTATGGTTCTTTTGGTATTGCCTGGAGGCTTCTCGATGACATTAAAGATATTGACGGCGATATTAAAAATGGGACACATTCCGCAATATATCTTTATCTTCCTGAAAAAATTAAGACTTACTGGGGTAATAATAGAATTAGAAAACAAGCTACTACCCAAGATTCTACGAATGCTATCCTTAGCTATATTCTTGAACACAGCCTCATTGATAAAATCAAAGAAAAAATATGCGCTGAGCTAGAGATATCGGCATCTATTGTAGAAGTTCACAAAATGACAGGCCTTGCAAGAGAATTTCGATGGCTTGCGCAACCTCTGAGGAATAGCGGTTACTAAGGACGAAAGGAATGGAAAATCGAGAATCCGACTGGAATCAAAGTGAGTGCCTAGGCATTGAAGTAACAACCCAGTGCAACCATTCCTGCTCGCACTGTTTTGTTCGTGCCCGAGGGCGGCGCAGATCAAATCTTGCCCCCGATCTAGTCCGGACAATGGTTCGTGAGGGGTACGAGGCAGGTTACAGGCGCCTTCACATAACCGGAGGGGAGCCCCTCCTCTGGGAAGGTTTGCAGGACATTCTCGATTATGCTTTTGGCCTGGGATACCAGACGGCCTTTTTGAATACCAATGGAACATTGCTGACCGGTAGAGTCAGCCGGAGATTCGCGACGTACAGTGGTCTTGCAGTTTCAGTGAGTCTTCAGGGGCCGAAACGATTTCATGACCGCATACGAGGAAAAGGGTCATACGACCGGGCTGTGAAGGGGATCAACCAGGCCATAGATGCTGGTCTTGCAGTTCACATCTTTACCCCAGTCGGTAGAAGCCTCATTCCAGAAATGCCTCGTTTTGCAGAAAAGCTTTTTATAAATCTTCCTGGCATCCAGCAGTTATCTTTAATACAGCTCATTCGCGTGCCGGAGGACATATTTGATCTATCTAAAG
>Ga0316616_100000192_pt1 | contig 16862 bp, 14 predicted proteins | sample OWC_Aug_M1_C1_D1_FD_207660 | JGI IMG/M metagenome (GOLD analysis project Ga0316616, IMG submission 207660) | Wetland soil microbial communities from Old Woman Creek delta, Ohio, United States - OWC_Aug_M1_C1_D1_B | ecosystem: Environmental > Terrestrial > Soil > Wetlands | place: USA: Ohio... | reverse complement strand
GTAAATTCCTCTATTGCGTTGTAACCTATCTGCCTTTCAGTGCCGACAACAGGGGGCGTTGCGCACGTGAAATCAACGCCTGTAATGGTATTATAGTAAACATATCTGGACCTCGTATCCTGCCATACCACCACGATCTTTCCATCTACCGTCCGGTACGCAGCCCTGGGCACAGTCTGATTGCCGGGCGATTTACCGCCTCCGCTGTTGGATATCACAAATTCATCTCCGCAAAAGGCGCCTTTATTGTCTATAAACTGGCCATATATATTTGCGCCGGAAGTAAACCGGTCTCTCCAGTCCTCCCAGGTCACAAACCAAAGGCCTTTGACCTTGTCAGGATTAGAATTACTAGTAATATAAATTGTATGGGGGTTCTGCTGGTCGAAGGCAACATCGGATATGGCATCGGCCAGTGCGAAGACCGGCAAAAAGAGAACTGCCGTCAGGATGATCGAAAGGGCCATCCTGTACTTAAACACATTCACACTAAACCTGTTCCTGTTCATTGTATGGCCTCCTATTTCAAAGTCACTGTTACAGTTATTAAAGTGCCGGCAGCATCTCTCACTCTGATTGTTACTGCGCCCGTACCGTTATTATTGCCTGTCACGGTAAAGCTGTTATTGGCGGCATCGAAGGAAAACGTAACCAGGCTACCAGGGTCCTCCACGGACAACTCATACGGCAGGACGCCGCCCTTGATACTAAACGACTGCGACCCTCCGTCTGCGTTGATAATGGCCGAATCAGGGAATACGTCCAGAGGGAACGGCAGGGTGAAATCTGCCAGCCAGACATCATATTTAACCGGGAAATTACCAGCCCCGCCAGCATTCTGATAATCACAGCGGTATTCAGCCACATATTTAGTAGGGATCTTAGGGTCATGAGTACTGTCAGTTAAGAACTCCTGTTTCCTCTGAAAGTCAATCAGGACAACTTCGCAGGTATTTTCCCCCTCAAGAAGAGGGCAATCGGGCCTGATTGTCAGATCTGATAAAACCGGAGAACCGGCTTCGGTCGGTCTGTAATTTATGCTACATTTCGTGACGGTTGCCGGAAACGGGGTAGCCTCTGGAATATGCTTCTCAGCAGTAATAGAAATCGTTGCCGTTTCAATTGTGTTGGTGGCTGCATCAATCGAATGATTAGTGTCGCTGACAATAGAGCTGGTGGTAATAAAAATGTTCGTGTCCCCGCTATTAGAGCCGGCCACTCCGCCACCTCCGCCGCCACAACTGAAAAGTGCCACAGATAAAAGGACCATTAAGCTCGCTATTAATATCCTCGTTTTCATCCTCACTCCTTATATTCCTAAATTATTTAACAGAACCATCAAGCTCGCTAATTAATACACACATGGTCATGCACAACTGTCATCCCTGAAATCCCGGTTCTATCTCAGGCTGCTGAATTCCAGGATTCTGGGCGAAATAAAAATCAGGATTTCCGAGGTATCATCCACAACCCTCTCCTGATTAAAAAGCAGCTTCCCTAGAAGCGGGAGCTTGCTCAGATATGGAATTGCATTGTCATTTGAGGTTTCAGATTTCTTGAAGATGCCGCCTATAACAACCGTGTCGCCATTGTTTATCATTACGGACGTCTTGGCAGTATTCTTCAAGATAGTTGTATTGCCGGCTGCATCAATTGGGCCTGGCTGGTCCTTGGTGACTTCAATATCCATGAAAATCGCACCACCTGGAGCTACGCGAGGCTTCACAGTTAGAGACAGTGTGGCATCAACAGCAGTAAAACTGGCTGTGTTAGCGCCCGAAGCCGTAGATGCGAGATAAATAGTGCTACCCTGGGTTATCTTGGCTTCCTGGTTGTTCATCGTCATGATTTTAGGATTTGATATGATCTTGCCTTTATTTAACTGTTCCATTGCGGACAGTTTAAGGTCAAGGGCAAAAGTGCCTGCCCTGTTGATAAAGCCAAATCCGATCTGCCCCAAAGCCTGACTGGCGGGCAAATTCACCAGGGGGCTGACTGGCGTCAACGTAGAACCCATTCCATTCGCGCCGATAACGCCGGTCCCGTTATCTCCTGAACCCGCAAGGAACGCCCCCCACTGTATGCCGAGGTCTTTTGTATACGTTGAGGTTATCTCGACAATCTTGGCATCGATCATCACCTGTCGCGCCTGCATACTCTCCTGGTCCAATTGCTTTATCAGCGCACCAATCTGTTCTAAGTTTCTATCGAGGTCATTCACAACAATAGCACTGCCTCTTTCGTCAAGAGTTATGCTGCCTCTTGAACTGACGACTTTTGCCTTGTCGATCATGTCCTTTAATTTCGCAAGGTCTGCAAAATTGACCGGGAAAATTCTTGTCGACAGGTCCCCGGCCTCATCCCTCGATTTTTTTGCCTTTGTTATTTCGTCAAGCTCTTTTGACACTACCGCTGTAGGCACTATTCTGATTATGTTTCCATCCACAATCTTTGAAAGAGAAAAAGTTTTCAGCATGATATCCAGGGCCTGGTCCCATGGCACATTGATGAGTTTAAGAGTAATATTCCCTTTCACAGCAGGGTTCACGACAATATTATATCCGCTGATATCGCCAAGCAGTCTGAATATGGGGATGATATCAGCATCCTGAAAATCAAGGGATATCTTCTTTCCCCTGAATTCACCTTCAACCAATTTTTCAGGTCCTGCGGCCGGCGGGCTCAGTTTTGCTGGGTCAACTGCCGTGGCTGATCTGTTTGAATAAGCCTGGACTGCTTTCGGCCCCTTATCGTGGGTCGCTTGCATCTCATTGGCCAGCAGAGAAATCTCTACGGAGTTCCCTGTTGCGGCGACATCATAATTCGTCTTCTCTTGCAAGTCGATTACAATTCTCAATTTATCCTTGTGCTTGCCAGCCCTGATATTTTTTAGCGGCGCAATGACGTGTTCCGGCAGCGATGCTTTCAATATTACATTCGGGATATCTACGACGATCCTCTCATTTATCGGGAAAACATTCGGAATTATAGCGCCATTACCGGTAATCAGCACTTTTACCGCCCCTCCGGTTTTACTTAGCTCTATACCCCTGATCTCCGTTGCCTTAGACAGAGGTTGCTTATTCTCTTCAACCGCCTTTACAGCATTGGCTGGAGGTTCAACTGACAAGACCGGCTCAGCAACGGGCGGATCAACGATCTCTTTAGACCCGGCATCTTTAATCTCTGATAATGCAACCTGCTGTTCTTTTGCGATCGAAAGCGTCAAAGCATTATTATTATATGAAGGAGATATGATAGAAGGTGTCTGCATAATAATATCGATCCTGGCTGACCTGTTCGGCGAATCCATCTGCTGGGGTATTATCTCTGCTATCCCGGGCGTATTGGAAACAATCTTGTTAGTGAAGGGACCTATGGACATATCAGGAATTTCTACCGTGGTTTTAAATGGATCATTCGCACTATAAATGGTATAAGTAAAGTTCATATTGCTTTTAATCACCACAGCGCCATCTTCTACCGCAATATCGGTTATAACGGGTAATGCTTCGGACGAAGATACTTCCTTCGTCCCGGAGGTTGTGGCGCATCCGAAAAGCAATAAGAGCCCAACAAGTGATATCCAGAGTTTTGATATTTTCTTTTTTTTCATTCTTCCCCCTCCTTGCGGAGTTTCAATGTTGTATCTTTAGTCTTGAATTGACCTTTGTAGTCTTTAACCTGCTCTTCTATAAAAACAGAATCCTTTGTAATCTCTATTACTTTCCCGTTATTAAGCCCCAAAGTCATTCCTTTCCTGATCGTATAGGACTTTTTATCCGGAAGCGTTATCATAGCATAATATTGCTTGCTGTCCGATGCAATGGCAATGAGCTTAATATCTTCCACATCGTAATTCTCTATGGGAGCCGCACCTGTCTTCTTTTGAACTTTTGCTTTGACGATTTGCACCAGAGGCATAAATGGGTCCCTTCTTCCCTTAGGATCATATGCATAAACCTCTTTTTCGGCCTTCGGCGCCTCTTGCTGTACAACAGCAGACGGTGCAGGAGAAGTCGCTGGTGGTTTTTGAGCAACCGGCTTCTTTACTGCCGGAGCTTTATCCTTACAGCCAAGGCTGATCATTGAAAAAACAATAAATATATATACAAGTTTCTTCATCATTTCTTCACCGGTGGAATCACCGGCTTCGCGCCGGGTTTCGCGCCGCCTTTCTTGGCGCCTTTCGTGGCATCTGCCAACTCACTTTCAGGGATGGCCGAAAAAGTTGAGGCCTTAAACGAAACGCTAAGAAGACTTTCCCCTTTCCCCGCATCTTTCCCTGTTTTTATATTTGTCAGTTTCATATCGCTGATGTTAATAATCCTGTTCAGCTTCGTCAGACTGCCCAGAAAATACCCTAAATTATGGTAAGTTCCGATAACGTCGACCGAAACCGGAATTTCGTAGACAATGCCGCTCCCATGAGTGGTCTTTTGTCCGGGTTTCCATGATTTTATCTCAAGGCCCGCCGCTGTCCCCATATCAGAGACCTGTTTTAGAAGGGAGGATATCTCTTTTTCTTCCGGGAGCTGGACCTGGAGTTCATTGATCCTCTTTAATAGCCTCTCATTTTCCTGTTTGAGAATATCAAGTTTTGCGGATTTTGCCTGACTGGCGGCAATCTCATTATTCTGTTTATCTATATTCGCATCGAGTTCTTTAATTTTCTTCTGTTTCGGCATAATAACCAACATGACGATCGCGATAGACAATATAAGAGACGGCAGGACCGATATAATTACTTTTGCATACGGCGGAAGATTTTTTATATTTATATTAATAGCCATAACTATCTTTTGACCTTATATGTTACTCTGAAATTGTAAAGTGAGAGCCCGGCTGCCTGTATCTGAACGGATTCCTGGAGATAAACGTCAGTAAAGAACTTGGAGTTCTTAAGATTATCAACATAATTTACAACATCTGTATTAGTAAACGCCGTACAACCCAAGCTGATATTGTCCCCTTTTACCTCCATTGAAGTAAGCCAAACGCCTACAGGAAGAAGATTGCTTGTCTCATCCAGGATTTTTACGGGCAGGGATTTATTCTTGCCCAGTGTCTCGATAATTTCCTTTCGCTTTTGAAAATCAGCATTATGTTTTTCGTAATCTTCTACATCTTTGATCTTTTGCTTAAGCTCAGCTATTTTCGCATCGTTCTCCCTTACCTTTGCCTGCCTAGCAGACACGCGCCCGCTGAAGAAAAATATGAGATATGCAAGTATCGCAACTGTCGCAAGAGTAATAAACACCGTTGAAATCAGGAATGTCGGAAGCGGCTTCTGTTTTTTCTTCTTTTTAACGAGGAGAAGATTGACCTTGATCATCTGTCACCCTGCTTTCTCAAGGCAAGGCCAACTGCAACAGCCAGCATCGGAGCAATCTCCTCTACGCTGTAGGAAGTATTTTCGTTTACAAAGTATGTATTTTCAAATTTCTTGGGTATTTTGATATTCTTAAAAGGTTCAGCGAGCTTTACTTCTATACCGGACCGCTCAGCTATCAAAGGCACAAAATTGGGGATCAGGGAACATCCTCCGCTCAGGATTACCTGCGAAATATCTTCCCGGTCTGCAGTACTCCTGAAATATTCGAAGGAACGCATTATTTCGTTAAGGATTTCTTCAGACGCGGTCTCAATTACGGCCCGTGCGTCATCCGGAGAAATATTTTCAACAGCCTCTCCCCTTTTCAATCTTTCAGCAGTTTCGTAGGCAACGTTAAATTCACGCTGAAGCGCTTCAGTATGCAGATTACTGCCAAGAGAACTGTCTCTAGTAAATACGGAGATACCACCCTTTAATATGACCAAATTAAGAGTGCTTGCACCGATATTAAGCAATGCTATATTTTTGCCTGATTCAATCTCGTAATTTATTTCATACATGTTTTCAAGGGCAAAAGAACCAATGTCAACAATAATAGGGTCGAGTCCAGATTCCTTGACCACAGAAACATATTCGTTAATGATGTCTTTCTTGACAGCAACGAGAATAACGTCCATTTGTCCCGGCTCTTCTTTTGGCCCGATAATGTGAAAATCGAGATTTACATCTTCGATATCAAACGGGATATACTGTTCAGCTTCAAATTTAATGGACTCAGAAAGTTCCTCCTCCGTCATCTCAGGCAATGAGATCCTTTTAATTATTACGGATGAATGCCCGGAGATGGATATGACAACGCTTTTAGTCTTAATACCGGATGTTTTGATCATATCCTTGAGGGCTTCGACTAAACGAAGAGAATCGATTATGGAGCCGTCGACGATCAATTCAGGAGGAAGCTGATGCAGATGAAACATTTCAAGCTCATACCCACCCGCAGCCTCTTTCAGCTTAACTGCTTTAATGTAACTTGAGCCGATGTCTAAGCCTATTGAATCTTTTCCACCAAAAAGCATAGCATATGATTACCAGAAACAAATACTATTGTCAAGCTTTTTTTTGCAAAATATTTCTGATATATCGTGTAGTTCAAACTAAACATTAAGAAATTGGTTTAACATTTTCAGGTTTAAAACTCAGTTAGTCATGACTTTATTGTACAGAATTATTAACTTTTTTTTATTTTTTACGGAAGAAGAAATTAGGATATTTCGCCGATATCGACAAATAATCATTTAAGATGCAGGACTCTTTCGATGTCAATGTTATCTGACTCGACCCTGCCGATGGCAAACAGGTTCCCCTCCGGATCTTTCAGCCTGACAAATGCTCCATTATGAAGGTTACAAGATCCCACCGCAACCTTCATCCCGTTTCTTGCCTTTTGATAATCAACATCAGCAAGCTCTACTTCAGGCAATTTTGCCAGTGCCTGATCTACTGAATAGAACAGTTTTTGATCGTCGGCCAGATCATCAAAAGAAAATGAATCTCTGAGATGAAATAATCCGACTGCGGTCCTTTCAAGTCTTGCCATGTGGGCCCCGGTCCCGAGTCTCATGCCGATATCATCACAAAGAGATCTGATATAGGTGCCCTTTGAGCAGGAAATCGTAAGATCAAAATAGGGGATATCTATTGAAGTTATCCTGATATCATAAACATGAACTGTCCGGTCCGGTCTGTCTATTTCAATGCCTTTTCTCGCAAGTTTGTAGAGTGTCTTTCCGTCAATTTTCACTGCAGAATACATAGGTGGTTTCTGTTTTATGGTGCCTTTAAATGCATGGACCGCTTCAAACAGATCAGCTTCGGAGAGAAAAGATATGTCCTTTGTCTCAATAACTCTTCCCTCGGCATCATAGGTATCAGTTCTTTCTCCAAGTTTTATCCTTGCCGCATACTGCTTATCCATGTCCGTCAGAAATCTGGCAGCCTTGGTAGCTTCATTTAAGCAGACGAGCAGCACCCCGGTAGCCTGGGGATCGAGGGTGCCGGCATGTCCTGCTTTCTTAGCGCCAAGCAGACGCTGGACCCTGGTTACCGCCTGCCTCGAAGTTATGCCGGAAGGTTTATTCAGGTTAATTATTACATGCATAAGTCATCATAAAAGGTCCGGGGAGAAAAGACTGGAGCTTATCAATTCCTGAGTATTTTTTCCGCAGCCAGCAGGAATTTTTCCTTGACCGCCTTCAGACTGCCCCTCGTCTTAAAGCCGGCCGCATTCCTATGCCCGCCCCCGCCGTACAATTCAGCTATCTTTGCGACGTTAATATTTCCTTTTGAGCGCAGACTTGCCTTCCAGAAACCGCCGCCTACGTCCCTGAAAAAAGCTGATATTTTTACTGTCTTGATCTGCCGGGGGAAATTCGAAAAATTCTCAGTATCTTCGGATGATGTGCCTGTTTTTTGAAACATGTTTTTTGTTATATGCATCATAGCAACATCATTTTTTATTTCAAGGTTATTTAACGTCATTACAAGGAGCTTAAACCTGTCCTTCTCCCATCGATCATATAGACATTCTGCTATATACGACGGGTCTGCCCCGGCTTTAATAAGTTCAGCACATGTGATGAGGACCTCGGATGAAGTATTGCTGTAGCGGAAAGTTCCGGTATCAACAACGATAGCGGTATACAGGTTTGTGGCCATTCCCTTGGTGAGTGCGACCCCCATGGCCTTTATCAGAAAGAAAATCATAAGTCCTGTGGCTGCTGCCCCGGGGACTACCCACCTGACATCCCCGTAAGCTGTTTCCGTCTGGTGGTGGTCTATGACTATGGACCTTCGGAATGAGTATTGCTCAAGAGCCGCCCTTTCAGGGCTGTTACAGTCTAAAAGCACCAGAACGGGGGCTTTAGTAAAAGCATTTTTCAGGCTGGAGTTGAATCTCTTATGTCCGGGCATAAACTTGTATAATTCGGGAATGCGGTCTTTATTGTAGACATACACCTTTTTACCCATAGATTCGAGGGCGCTGGCCAAGGCAAGGGCGGAACCTATTGCATCACCATCCGGATTTATGTGTGTTGCCAGAAAAAAAACAGTTTCTTTTTTGAGGACCCCGACAATCTCTTTAGGTATCTTCATCCCGGTCTTTAATCTCTTTCAGGAGCTTGTCGATCTTGTAACCGTATTCTATCGAGGCATCAAATCTGAATTCAACAGTTGGGATAAATTTCATCCTGAGTCTTTTTGAGAGCAGTGAACGTATAAACGATTTCGACGAGTTCAGGATCTCCAGGGTAAGTTCACGGTCCTCTTCCTTAAGAACGCTCACATAAACCTTCGCGTTTTTCATATCAGGCGACATATCAACGCCGGTGACTGTAACAAAACCTATCCGCGGATCTTTAAGCCGGTACATGATTATATCAGCAACCTCTTCACGTACAAGGTCCCCGACTCTCTGTGATCGTTTATAAGGAAGCATATTGCCCTCTCGAAATGCGTTATGAGCGGAGAGACTGAAAAAAATTTCAAAAAGGAGCATTCGCCAGTAATGTTCCTTCTCCAGTCACTTATATACGGATAACGCTTTACGGTTTAGAGTTTTGTAGCAAACTTTTCTATAATATAGTCTTCAAGGACATCGCCGATTTTAATGTCATTAAAATTCTCTATCATGATGCCGCATTCATACCCTGTCTGAACCTCTTTCACATCATCCTTGAATCTCTTCAGCGTGCTTATCTTGCCCTCGTAAACGACAATATTGTCCCTTAAAACACGGATGCCGTCGCATGTGCGGGACATATACCCGTCAATTACATATGAACCGGCTATGGTGCCGAGCCTTGATACAGGGAACAACTGTCTTACCTCTGCCCTTCCGAGCACTTTTTCCTTGAACGTAGGTTCAAGCAGGCCTTCCAGTGCCTTCTTCACATCTTCTATCGCCTCATAGATAACGTTATAAAGCCTTATGTCAACCCCTTCTTTTTCCGCTGTCTGAGAGGCCTTTGATTCAGGTCTTACATTAAAGCCGATTATGATGGCATTCGAGGCCGTTGCCAGCATTACATCAGACTCGGTAATCCCTCCGACGGAGGTGTGAATCACCCTCACTTTGACCTCAGCGTGGGTAATATTCTCAAAAGCGTCTTTGATAGCTTCAACAGAACCCTGCACATCACCTTTGATGATAATATTCAATTCCTTGATCTGTCCTTCTTTTATCTTCGTGTAGAGTTCGTCCAGGGTCAATTTTTTGGCTTTTGCAATATCGATAGATCTCTGTTTCTGGAACCTCGACAGAGCTATCTGTCGTGCCTTCTTCTCATCCTCAGTGACAGTAAATATATCTCCTGCAGCCGGCACTTCAGAAAACCCTATCACCTCAACCGGGGTTGAGGGGCCCGCTGATTCTATTCTTTTGCCGGTATCGTCTATAAGCGCCCTCACCTTGCCGACATGCGCTCCTGACAATAAAGCATCTCCAACCTTCATTGTCCCGGACTGCACAAGAAGTGTCGCCACCGGACCCCTTCCTTTATCAAGTTTGGCCTCGATGACGGTCCCCCTGGCCTTTCTCTCCGGATTGGCCTTGAGTTCCATTACTTCGGACTGAAGAAGGATCATCTCAAGGAGGTGTTCAATTCCTATCCGTTTCTTGGCAGAGACCTCAACAAAGATATTTTGACCGCCCCATTCCTCAGCAATAACGCCCTTTTCAGAAAGCTCCGTTCTCACCCGTGCCACATTAGCTTCAGTCTTATCTATCTTATTAACTGCCACTACGATAGGAACGTTTGCTGCCTTGGCATGGTTAATAGCCTCGATGGTCTGCGGCATAACGCTGTCATCTGCCGCGACCACAAGGACCACAATATCCGTGACCTTTGCCCCCCTCGCCCTCATCGCGGTAAAGGCCTCATGGCCCGGAGTGTCAAGGAAGACAATGTCCTTCCCTTTTAAATTCACTTTATACGCGCCGATGTGCTGCGTAATCCCCCCTGCTTCTGTTTCAGTGACCTTTGTCTCCCTGATCGCATCAAGCAGTGACGTTTTGCCATGATCAACATGTCCCATGATCGTTACAACCGGGGCACGCGGCACGAGATTTACGGCATCCTCCTGAAGCTCGACTTCTTCATATATATCTTCTTCTACAGAGGCAATTTCCATTTTAATCCCGAAGTTTTCTGCTACCAAAAGTGCTGCATCAGCATCAACAGGCTGGTTTATGGTCGGCATGTATCCAAGTTCCATGAATTTTTTTATAACGTCTGTGAATTTTAAGCCGAGGAGCTCGGAAAATTCCTTTACTGTAGCGCCTTCACGCAGTTTCAGGGTTTTTTTCCGGGGCATTGTGGACAGAACAGCCGTCTTTTCGTCCTGTCTGAATCCAGGTCTACCCCTTTCGCCCTTCTTATGTCCCCTGGCATCCTGCCATTTTTTCGGCTCTATTTTTCTGATAGTCTGAAAGGCACGCTGCAGGCCGGGCTTGGCCTTGAATTTTTCGATCTTTTCAGCCTCTATTTCTTTCTTGAAGCGGTCCGGCAACTTCACTTCATCTTCAGTCTCCTGTACCGCAGCGGCCGGTTTGAGTTCTGCCTCCGGAAGAACGACTTCCGGTGCAACAGGCAATGGTTTTTTCTGTTCCTCACTGATCTTCTTCTGTACAACTTTACGGTCCTGGACAGTTTTTACGGCAGGTCTGTCCCCGGCTTTCTTTATCGTTTCAGGTGTAATTTTTTCTTTAGGTGGTCGAGGGGAAAACGCTTCAGTTACTTTCTTCGCAACATCCTCTTCAATGCCGGACGTATGAGTTTTGCCTTCAATGCCTATTTTGGCAAGCTCATCCAGAATCTCCTTGCTCGGTTTGTTCAATTTTTTCGCTAATTCATAAATTCTGACTTTTGACATTATTCCCTAACCTTATCAAGAAATTAAAATTCGGATTGTATAAATATAGATTACCGGCTTCAGCTTGTAACAGTAACTGCGATATGCTATCATAAAAGACTTCGTTAATGCAATTATGAAAGGGGGATTGAAGAATGGCCAGTTGTATCGCATGCGGCAAAAAAAAGACTGTCGGCAATAATGTAAGCCACGCCAATAATAGAACAAAAAGACAGATCATGCCCAATCTGCAAAGGACACGTATTGCGTCCGGCAATAGCGTTAAACGTGCCTATGTGTGCACGAGATGCCTTCGTTCGGGGACTGTTAAAAAGGTTGTTTAGTGAAGAAGACTGGCGCTGTTCTTGGTCCTCTCTTAAGAAATCTCGGACTCGAGAGCGGTGTCAGGCTTGCCCGCATCAAGAATGACTGGTATAAAATCTTTGATGAGCAGATCACCTCTCACCTTTTCCCCGTAAGTTTCTCTGATAGGGAGCTCTTGCTCCATGTAACTTCGCCGATATGGATGCAGCAGTGCTCGTATTACAAGAGTGAAATAATAAAGAAGCTGAGTGCCTATGACGTGCAGGATATAAGGTTCCGTCTCGGCAGAATTCCTCAGAAAAAGCAGGCGATATCACCTCCCCGCAAGACTTCGGAACTTACCCCTGAAAACCGGTTTTTTATCTCTGAACTCTTGTCGGACGTAAGCGATGAAAGCCTGAAAGAGAGCATAAAAAAAGCGCTGGAGAAATCGTTAACAGCAAGGAAACCTCTGCAGTCTGATTAACCAAAAATCCCTTTAAAAATAACCACAGAGTTCACAGAGGCATTTTAGACTTTAAAAAAACTTTTTACTTCAATATGTTTCTATGTGTGCCCTGTGGTTAACTGCTTTCTAAGGATTTCCCTTCTATGCAGATTCTGCCTGTTTCTCATAAATAAGGAGCGGCTTGTCTTTTTTGACCACCGTCTCCTCGGTTATCAAACATTCCTTTATGCCTTTCTGCGACGGTATCTCGTACATAACATCCAGCATGATCTCTTCCAGTATGGCCCTGAGCCCTCTTGCCCCGGATTTCCGCTTTACTGTTTTCTTTGCGATAGCGGACAAGGCCCCGTCTGTGAACTTCAGCCTGACATTATCGAACGAAAGAAGTTTCTGATACTGCTTGATCAGCGAATTTTTCGGCTCTACCAGAATCCTGACGAGAGATGCCTCATCCAACTCGTCCAGGGTCGTGACCACCGGCAGCCTTCCCACGAATTCAGGGATAAGACCATATTTGATCAGGTCCTGAGGTTCCGTCAATCTGAGAAGATCACCGATCTTCCTTTCGGTCTTACTGACTACCTTAGAACCGAACCCTACTGTCTTTTTGCCTATCCTCTGGTCCAGAATGGCTTCCAACCCGGTAAAGGCCCCTCCACAGACAAAAAGGATGTTGGTCGTATCTACCTGAATAAACTCCTGCTGAGGGTGTTTGCGGCCTCCCTGGGGAGGTATATTGGCCACAGTGCCTTCAATAATCTTTAACAGTGCCTGCTGGACCCCTTCACCCGACACGTCTCTCGTAATAGACGGGTTATCGGACTTTCTGCTTATCTTATCAATCTCGTCTATATAGACTATCCCCCTCTGCGCCTTTTCTATATCGTAATCAGCCGCCTGGAGGAGCTTAAGTATTATATTTTCAACGTCCTCCCCGACATAACCCGCCTCTGTAAGCGTAGTAGCATCAGCTATCGTAAAAGGCACATTCAGGGTCCTGGCAAGGGTCTGCGCAAGCAGAGTTTTGCCGGTGCCTGTAGGGCCGACAAGCAATATATTGCTTTTCTGAAGTTCAACGTCGGATTCCGCAGGATTGTATATCCTTTTGTAATGGTTGTGGACAGCTACTGAAAGGATCCTTTTGGCATATTCCTGCCCTATGACATAATCATTCAGTACAGCATGTATCTCTTTTGGAGTAGGCAGCTTCGGCAGCACCCCGCCGCTGGCTTCCGTATATAATTCATCGGCAATAATTTCATTGCACAACTCGATACATTCATTGCATATATATACTGTAGGCCCTGCGATAAGTTTTTTTACCTCGTCCTGTCCTTTGCCGCAGAACGAACATTTAAGGGCTTCTTCATCTTTTTTTGCCATGTTACCTCCGGTTAGGAGTCGCGAGAAATCATCTTCTCAGACAACGCTCCTACTTCTTGATAGATTCAATAACCTCATCCACTATGCCGTATTCGTTGGCCTCGTGCGCCGACATAAAAAAGTCCCTGTCGGTATCAGTACGGACCTTTTCAAATGGCTGGCCCGTATGCTTCGAGATTATCTGGTTCAGGGTGTCCTTCATCTTTAATATTTCCCTGGCGTGTATTTCTATATCAGTTGCCTGTCCCTGAAAACCTCCCATCGGCTGATGCAGCATTACCCTTGCATTAGGGAGTGAGTACCGTTTACCTTTTGTGCCTGCGGCCAGCAGCAGCGCCCCCATGCTCGCAGCCTGCCCTATGCAGTACGTAGCGATATTGGGTTTGACATACTGCATGGTGTCATATATTGCCAGGCCGGCCGTCACTATACCGCCGGGCGAATTCACATAGATATGGATGTCTTTGTCCGGGTCCTCAGTCTGCAGAAAAAGGATCTGGGCCACCACCGTATTAGCGACCTGATCATCTATCGCCGTGCCTAAAAATATTATCCTGTCTTTCAGGAGTCTCGAATATATATCATAGGCCCTTTCGGACCTCCCTGTCTGTTCGATAACTATCGGAATAACACTCATGCTAAGCCCCTTTCACCAGTTCAGCCTTGGAAAGCACCAGGTCCATCACCTTCTCGTCCTGTATGGTATGTTTGAAGTTCTCCAGGGAGCCGTCCTTGGTGACAAAGAGGTTTATCACATTTTCAGGGGTCGTCTGGAAATGTCTTGCCAGTATTGCAATCCTGGATTTTATCTCGTCTTCAGTTACTGTCACGCCCTCCTTTTCAGCAATCATGTCAAGGAGTATCGTGGCCTTTATATTCTTGATCGCCTGTGGCCTGAGCCTTTCGGCAATTGCTGCGTCATCAGTATCTTCAGGGCTTTTTTCAGGCCCTGCCTCGCCGGCCAGCTCTCCTGGTTTTTTTTGAGACGCCTTATCGTTCACGACAAGGTTCTCCAGTTCCTTTTCAAGGAGGGATTCGGGGACATCCATTTCATGGGATGCAACCAGCGTTTCAACAAGGGCCGCCTTCTGCTGCTTTGCAGTGCTTTCTTTCTTTGCCTTCAAAATGCCGTCCTTTATCTTTTCCCTGAGAGCTTCAAGTGTGTCATGACCGAAGTCCTTGGCAAACTCGTCATCGATCCCGGGGAGTTTTTTCTCCTTTACCTCTTTGATCGTTATCCTGATCCGGTCCCCTTTACTGCCATCTTCCTTGACCTCTCCACCTTCAAAAGATGGAAGGGTGATCTCAACAATATCACCTTTATTTTTCCCGACTATCTCATCAAGTATTCCCTGGGGGGCCACATTATTGCCCAGGTTCATGACCTGGTCTTTTGCGGAAGAAAGCTCCTTCTTCCCTGTAGGGTCAAACTTCACATAATCTATTACAACGAGGTCACTTTCCCTGACGGGCCTGTCAACAGCTTCGAATAACGCCCTTTCATCCTGCAGCCCCCTGAGGGTCTCCTCTATTTCCTTCTCCTCCACTGAACTTTCTATATCATTGACCTTCAGCGCGGTGTATTTCAGGTCGGCTATATTGGGCCTGACCTCTACAGTAAGGGCAAACAAGAGAGGCTCGTCCTTCTTGAACTCCAGACTGCCCTCAAATTTAGGAAGATCCACAGGGACCAGGTTCGCCTCTTTCAGGGCCTTTGAATAGTAATCCGGTATGAGTTTGTCCAGTATATCATTCTTAATGTCACTGCCGAATTTTTTTTCGATGATGCTCACCGGAGCATGTCCTGGCCTGAACCCTGGAATTTTGGCCCTTTGTCTGACGCTGCTAACCGACATGACGTATTCTTTTTGTATGATATCAGCCGGAATCTCTATCTTCAGCCTTTTTTTTGTGCTGGTCATGTCCTCTACTGTTATGCTCAAATGCGCCTCCTTGAATGTTTAGTTAATTTTAATTAATACCGCAACTTTAGTCAATTTTAGGTATAATTTCAGCCATGAACCTATATCTCATCGATGGCAATTCTTACGTTTACCGGGCATTCTATGCAATAAAGGCACTTACCAATTCCAGGGGCCTGCCTACAAATGCCATCTATGGTTTTACCACCATGCTTTTGAAGATAATACGGGAGAAAAAACCCGATGCCCTTGTTGTCTGCTTCGATTCTCCGGTCCCTACAGAAAGACACAGAATATTTCTGGACTATAAGGCGCACAGGCCTGAGACACCCCCGGAACTCGTGCAACAGCTTCCTCATATCAGAAAAGTCATATCGGCTTTTCGTATCAAGATATTCGAACTCGCAGGTTACGAAGCCGATGATATCATCGGCACACTGGCAAAAGACTCCGCCGCACAGGGCACCGAGGTGTTCATTGTGACTGCGGACAAAGACATGCTGCAGCTTGTGGATGAACATATAAAGATCTATGATCCCATGAAAGACAGGATCCTTGACGAGTCATACGTGAGGGAAAAATTCGGGGCAGGTCCGGAAAGGGTGACCGAGTTTATGGCGCTAACAGGTGATGCCTCGGACAACATCCCCGGGATTAAGGGCGTAGGAGAAAAAACAGCAAAAGAACTCCTTTCTTCATTTGAGAGCCTCGATGACCTTCTTGAGCACCCCGAGAAGATTAAGAAAGAAAGACTCAGAAAAATGGTTTCTGAGAGCAAGGACATCGTCCGGCTGAGCAAAAAATTGGCGACGATCGATCTGGCGGTCCCTGTTGAAATTGACCGGGAAGAATTCAACTTGCAGGCCCCGGACTGGCTGGCGCTTCTGCCCCTGTTCAAAGAATTCGAGTTTACCACCCTGATGAAGCTTCTGCCGTCTATAGATATTGCCGAGAGAAAACATGAGGCGATCACCTCTCCGGACAGACTTGAAAAAGTATTGTCTGAACTAAAGAGCGAGATCGCCTTCGATACAGAAGCAACCGGCAGAAATCCATTTACAGACAGACTTGTCGGCATCTCTGTCTGCGATGGAATCGAGCGGGCCTTTTATATCCCTGTTGCGCATTCTTCTTACCTTGTCAACGCTGTCGAACAGATAGATATAAGGGACACTGTCAGGGCGATATCCCCGATTATGCAGGACGCAGGAACGAGCAAGATCGGACATAACCTTAAATATGACATCATGCTTCTCGGCCGAAACGGGGTCCCTGTGGCAGGGAAACTCTTTGATACCATGATCGCAGCATATCTCTTAAACCCGAACAAGGCCAATCACAGCCTGGATGAAGTGTCCTTCGAATATCTCTCAAGGAGAAAACAGTCCTTCATGGAAGTTTTAAAAAAAAGGACCTCCTTTGCAGAGGTCCCCTTGGAAGAAGCTACCTCCTATGCCGGAGAAGACGCGGCCCTTTCCTTTGAATTAAAAACCATACTGTTTGAGAAACTCGCCAGGGAGGGGCTCTCAAATGTTTATTT
>Ga0316616_100000191_pt1 | contig 16873 bp, 17 predicted proteins | sample OWC_Aug_M1_C1_D1_FD_207660 | JGI IMG/M metagenome (GOLD analysis project Ga0316616, IMG submission 207660) | Wetland soil microbial communities from Old Woman Creek delta, Ohio, United States - OWC_Aug_M1_C1_D1_B | ecosystem: Environmental > Terrestrial > Soil > Wetlands | place: USA: Ohio... | reverse complement strand
AATAGTCCGGTAATAACACCCATAGCAACGGAGGGAAGATAGATATGAAAATAACGGATAATGTTCAAACTACCGAATCCGTAATTATGCCAGATGGTTTATGGCACGATGTAGATGATAAAGACTACTCAAAACACTCACCGAGCTGTAAGTATTGTCAGGAAAGGAAAAATATGAAAACCTTACGGGAAAAGATAACAGAAATAGTAACTGAATATCTGAAACATCAAAATGAATTTAATCCATTACATCCAAATATGCCAAATATGGCTGATTCCATTCTCAAACTGATGGAGGAAGCGGTGCCGAAGGAAAAGAAAGCTCAATATACATCATCTGTTGAAGGTGGAATAAGTGGAATGATGGATGAAGCATTTAACCGATGTCGTTCCGAGATATTAAAAAAGATAAAAGGAGGAAAATGAAAAAGAAAAACGAAGAACATATCCATAAATGGGAATTACAAAGTACGAGTTATCAATTTCCGTTAGGAACATCAGGTACGTCAGTTGCGGTTGAATACGCATATTTATTATGTCAATGCGGAGAAGTAAGAAAAGTAAAAATTAAAAAGGAGGTATATGACACCTAAAAAGAATGACTTTTTAAAACAAGGTAGATGTGAAGGATGCGGTGCATATCCGGGGGAACGCCATACAGATAATTGTCCGTGGTTAAAAACTTCATTAAAAATATGGCATGAGAAGCGAGCAATACAGGATATGATTGAAAAATATATAGATATAAACGGTATTGTAGATGAAATATATAAATGGAAAAAAGGAGGTATATGACACCAGAACAACAGGAAAATAAAGCTGCCCCAAGATATATGTTCGTAGGAATCTGCGCTACTCATGGGGAAGTAATAAGGGATATTTCTCCGAGTCTAGTATGTAGGGCATTACAGCATCATTATAAGCGGAATCTGCAACATGGAGAGACGGAATGCAAAGGACTGGATATACAGGTTGAAGACCTGAATCCACCTAAATATACGACTGATGCATAATATGAAAGCAGTACACTATGGATTGTTTATCTGGTCATGTATAGCCTTATACATGGTTTTATACTATTCCCGGAGAATGGTAACATGGGATGCAATTGGAGCATTTATTTATTTTATGGTAATGATCTTATATTTATTTGCTAGAGGCGAACCGAAAGGAGGTGTATGAAATATTTTCTTTTGGTCTTGAGTTTTTTCTTTATCAGAAACATAATTATCAATTGGACAAATGGTGGGATAGTAACATCAAGCGTAACCACAATTGCTAACCAAAATCATACTGTAATTTCAATTACTCATTTATGAAACATAGGAAAATAGATAAAAAATTGTACGACTTTCCGGAAAATGCCTTTTTGAAGGTTATGGGTTTAGGATTGGCATTCTTCGTGATTTTTACGGTTGTATATCTGATCGGATTTTATAGGTGGAATTAACGGATAGACATCAATTCCTTACCGGTATCAACATTGTAGATAACCTGAAAGGCATGGCGGTCTTTCCATAAGATAATTCCCTGTCCGGCAGTCTCCCCGTCTTTCCCGGCTATTCCCCGATACCATCGGTCATGCACTTTACAGGTTCCGGAAGAAACGACTGCAGTTTCTTTGGTGAATGGCGGATTATAACGGTTGGTCTGACCGACTGCTGCCTGATGTAAATGGCTGGAGAACACAATCTCCGCATCTACGATCCTGTCCATCGCCCGGTCTCCTCCATGCGTCTTATTAAATTGCGACCAGTACTTGATTGCATGGAATAATCCCATCCGGTAATTCTGCTTACCCACTTCTATATCAAGATAACTACCGTTAAGCATGAGAGGCACATCTATTCCTTCAAACAATTCCCGGTAGATCATCCATCCGGTTTTCCGCCTCATCCATCCTTCATGGCATGAAGCATCTCCGATTGCTCCCAGTATCTTATTCTGCCGGTGGAGTTTCTGCAGTTTATCCCGGAAAGTATAAACCTGTTCCTGTGCGGTCTGACTGGACCACATTACCCCGTCCGGAAATTGTGCAGGAATGGCAGCATCAAGAATATTCCATCCGAATATGGCATAAGTATCCGGAGTTTTCTCAACGGTTGATAAAAGATGATCTACCAAAGCGTAATCGACATCCTTATGACCCCAATGCAAATCTGACAGATTTACGGCATAGATTTTATTCCCGTGAGGTTCGACATGGACTTTGGCATATTCCTGCGTAAAAGATACCGCATCCTCGGTATGTTTCTGCGCTTCTATATTCCATTCAAGACCCTGTTCGTAAGTAGTAATTTTCGGGCGTTTTATCTGGACATCGATGGGGGAATTGATAGTTGGATAAGGCACAGTTTCTACCCTTCCTCGACTATCTATTATGAGGCTACGATCAAATATTTCTTTCGACATTAATAATTAATATTGTACTGGCTCTCTGATATGTATTTCTTGACCGTATTCACGATCAATGCCCAAACCGTAACAATGATAGGTGTCCATTGTCCGAAATCCGTTTTGGTAACGTATTCCGTTAAATAAGTTAGTGCTGCACCTGCAAGAGTAATCCCTAATCCGATGGCAAGGCTCTTGAAATCCTTGCTGATAAATCCATATTGTGGACTGGTTACTGTCCTGACTGTCTCTGCCATAGAATTCACCTCCCTAAAATATTACCGTAACTGCACCAAAGCATAAATATAATTCCTAAAACGATTATCAATAAGCAACACTTCACGTTACCTCACTATCGGTTGCATTATTCCCAATGCTCCTAATGCCCAAATTACTACGATTAAGACTATAACCCAGTAAATTATCTGCGCCCATGGAGCCGGTATTCCCAATGCTGATGAGATCAGGTTAAGTAACTTGAACAGTATGAAAAGGACTATAACGATTGCAATAATCGTTAAAATTGCTGAAACTGTTATCATGTTTATTCACCTCCCCGCAAATCAAAACTCTGTTTTGTCGTTTCTATTCTAGTTTTATGCAATCCTTCGGTATCCTCCTCATGGTCTTCCTTAATCTCGTATGCATCGTCAATCTCGCATCCCTCCCCCAGGTATCCGCAATAATCACAGTAGACATAAAATGTCATCCTCGGACATGGTTCCCTTTCCATATTATAATTTCTGGATCAGTTTTATCAGCGCAGCCTTCCATCCCTTATATACCGGAGTGGTGATCTGTGCCGTGAGTTCCTGTATTGACTTCTGAAGGGCGGAAACCTCCAGTACCTTATCATTTACCGTCTGCTGTAATGCCTCGTTTTCCGCCTGTTTTACGTTTAACTGGTCCTGCATTCCGGAAAGGTCAATCGATAACTGGGATGCTTTTGCCTGTAAATCCGCTACCTGTGCCTGTGCATCTTGCAGTTGCTTGTCTTTCTGGTTATAACTATCTTCCAATGCTACCAGTTTTTTCGCTTCCGCAACGGCTTGATCCACGTTTGCGCCTACTCCCAAAGCATCACAAACTGCGGTGAACCAATTCCAGTTGCGGTCTCTTTCAAGTCGACATTTATCCAGTTCTGCCTGTAATGTCCCGTCTCCCTTGTACCGGAGCCATCCTAACATTCCGGAATAGGTATGGTTCTGGATATGGCATGGACTGCCTGTGGGATAGTTCTGGTCAAAACTCCGGAAGGAATTTACATCACCTTCAACGAATATGGCAATATGACCCCATGTTCCGGATTCCCAGATCATGATATCGCCTTCCTCCGGAATATTGATATCGGTGTTGGCAATCTTTTCAAACATTTCATGCCCGTACATGTTATTGAAATTAAGATATACGTTTTTGGCACAATCTGCCGATAGGATCATTCCATCGGATACTCCCAGTACCTCAACATAATACTGGTGCGCTAAATCCATGCATTGATTACCATAAACTCCATCAAAGTCTATATATTTCCCGTTCCATTTAGCCATGAAATCAGTTAATGTCATAAGTCCCTCCGTTTTCTGCAACACCTAACCACGAATATCGCCCAGACAAAACCCATAAACCAGAATATCGAAAGGAGACCTAGCTGTATCGGATAGATAAACAACTGGTAACGGACAGTTAAAGAAACATTTGAATACCAATGATTAATATATTGAACCATTACCAGTAAAATCATGAAGATATATGATCCTACCGTTACTGCTCCTTTTTTGGCATGGGGAACCTCACCATTATAGATCAATCCTCCGGTGAACATAGCCATAATAAAGACTAGAGCCATCGATGCCCAGAAATATGGCAAATTTATTACCCGCAGTAATGCGAATATAAAATCGCTCATTTTTTCCTTCTTCCGCATGTGGTTATCAGGATTTCAATCTTCTCCGATAACTCATTTATGGATTTCTCCAAAGTCTCCATCCGTTTTTCTACCCTTACTAGTAAGAATGTTGCTACGGCTACCGGAAACCCGAATTGTGATAATATTTTTGTTAATTCATCCATTATGTAAATAAAATAACTCTTGGTCCACCTACTCCAAATATTGTTGTATCCAAATCACTATCCAATTCAGGATTAGTATCACTTGTTCCTACGCTTATGGAATAGTCTGCATGAATCCTCCCCGTTGATCCTGCTCCTCCATTACCACTAGTATCATATTTTGATCCACCTGATCCTCCGGTTGCTGTACATATATTTGTTCCGAGTGTTAATGTTTGACCTTTCAATAGAAGTGATCCTCCGGCTCCTCCGCCTCCTCCTCCTGCTCCGTTACCCTCCGAAGCACTATTTGCTCCGGCTGATCCGTTTGCCAATATTGAACCGGTTACAGTAATCGTTTTTGCTGCAATAAATACAATTCCTCCACCTACTCCACCTATTCCTCCGGCAGGACTATTATCCGATCCTTCTGCTCCGCCTTTTCCTCCTCCACCTCCAAAAGTACATGAAGTTAAATGTGCATGACCTGATGCTTCTCCCCCCGATCCGGCAGTTCCTCCATCTCCTCCGGTATTTACATCCCCTGTAGTTCCGGTTGCAAAATGACCACCTCCACCACCACCATTTCCTCCCGATGCTCGTTCCTGTCCTCCACCCCCACCACTCCCATAGGCATTTGTATCAAGTTTTGATGCTCCCGATGAACCCTCCCCGGTATATCCGTTTCCAGAATTATGGTTTGATCCTCCGGTAAATCCTTTTCCGGTTGTTGTAATTGAACCAGTAACAGTTACGGTTCCATTACAGAACCATCCTACAATTCCACCTACTGTTCCATCCCATGCTTTTGCAGTTAGTGTTACTCCAGTATCAATTAAAACTGAAGAATACTGTTTGAGAACCAATACTTGCGCTCCAGTACCGTATGTATTTATAAGTGCTTTTTTGGTATTTATTGTCCCTGCAGTATAGGAATCAATCTTATTTAACTCCCAATTTCCTACTCCGGTCCCTTGTGTCTGGTGTATTAAGATAATCTGACCTGCTGCAAAATTAACATTTGTGGCATGACAATGTGTTTCAGTTGCCGTTCCTGTAACTGCTCCATCAATCGGAGCATCTGTTCCAGTAGAAGGAGTATATGCTCCATTTGAACCATCACCAAAACCATATGTCCACGAATCGGTGTCGTCTGATCTGAATTGTCGCTGTGCCATATTTAAGGTAGTTCAAATCGTAGTTCGACATATAATCCTAAAGCAGCCGTACCCGATTGAACCGCATCTATATCTACCGCAATTATATCTCCTGTTACTACATCGTCTTCTGACGTGTCTATAGTTCCCGGTTGTGCAGATGTAGAAGTATCGGTCTCTGTCGTTTCAATCCTCATTTTAGTTGAAAGCATATCATGGGTATCGGTCTTATTCCGGATCATAATATCCAGATTGCCGGTTACTCCTGCCGTATAAACCGATGCTGCAATACCGGTTAGATTCATTCCGTTTAATTCTGCCGGACACCTGAAAAATGCTTTCCCATCTCCGGTACTTGTTGCACTTGTTGCATCAAGAACCTGTATCCCTACGACTGTGGGTTTCCGCATATATGCAGTTCCTTTTGTTTTAATATCCAGACCGATGTTACTATCAGTTCCACTCATCTGTAGCACTGGAGAAGCAGATGCGATGGCATTTTTAATCGTAATTTCATTAACGGCTGATGCAATCGCATCCAGTTTTAGTATCTCCTCGCCTTCGGAATTCTCAAAATCAATTCCGGTATCCGCCTCTCCAGTTGCCTGAATGGTCGGGAAAGCGGTAGTTGCAGCATTGACTATAGTTATCTCATTGACTGCCGAATCAGTATGGCTAGTCTTGATTACTTCATTTCCATGTACATCAAGGGCAAGTACCGTATCCACTCCCCGGAGTTTGTCGTTGATATTCTTAAAATGGGATTTGGAGACCACCCATGCAATCGTGCATCCATTCTCATGGGTCTTGGCTGCATATCCCTCCTGACCTCTGGTTACTCCCTGAAGGACATAGGTTCCGTCAATCGAAGTATAGGTGATCCATTCCGCTTTGGATGTATCAATCGGGTTGGCGTAAGTAAGACATACGATTCCGGGTACATCAGAATCTATATCCGATGGAAGTGCGGTAAGTTTAATTCCGGAAGTCTCCGAACCATCCAGTCCTCCTACCTTATTAAGCGTAGTCTGCGCATACTGCGGTAAATAGTATAGTGATGCCATATAGTTTTATGATACTAGATCATACCTCCCATTATAATCCTTTAACTTTTAACTTGGACATTTTGACCATTTTCGGAGCCTTGATTGTCATATGTTTCTTCAGGATGGAAGAAACCGTTACCTGTTTGGCTTTTTTCGTCTTCGTGCCTAGAGACTGGACTGCCTTCAATAACTGGTTCCTTTGACTGTTCCTTTGGGTAAGGTACTTGTTGAATGCGGTTTTGTTGGCTGCCAATAGTTTTTTCATGGTTGCCGTACCGGTTGAGGCTGCTGCTTTCCTTTGTTCATATATATCGGTCATTTTCACCTTCTTCCACAATGCATCCGCATCGTCTATATATCCCTTCCGTTCCATTTCCTTGAGTACCGCAAGGGTTACTATCCTATCTTTATACAGTTTTGCCCAGTCTGCGGTTCCGGATAATACCTGCTGTTGTACAAATTCCGCCTGATGGGAATCGTCAAGGGAACGGATATATGAATTCTGCGCTTCTGCTACCTGTTCCGGAGTATATTGACCTGATTGAATTCGGTTCTGCAATATCTGTTGGAATACCTGATCCGTCATTCCTTTTGTCTCCATCAGGTCTTTTACTTCGGAATTTATTTTTGATTGCGCTGCTTCTCCCTGTATCATTTCCATTAATGATTGTGGGGTCGTGTATTGACCTGTAACGGCTTTTTCCCTTACATTGGCAGTAATGGGTGTCGGTTTCCCGTTTATCAAATCTTGAACCATTTTCTCCCCGCTTTTTTTAGTTTCCCTTGCCGTCATATACTCGTTATATTGTTCCGTAGCAAGTGCCGGACTGGTTTTTAACAAATCCTTTACTACGGCTGTCTGGTTTGCTCCTAATGGTTGATTTAATTTACCGAGAGGATTTAATAATGAGGTTCCGTAAAATTCCTTATTCGATTTCAAAACCGAAGGACCGAACAGTAATGCCTGTGCGGTATTCTGCGGAGTATTGTTCATCATGTACCGGATATTCCCTCCGGCTGTCTCGGAATATCCTTTCAAAATATCCTGAATGGTAGTACCGGTCTTATACATCTGTGATCCTGCCGGGACAATATTCTGCATACCCAATTTATATAAAGCCATTTTGGTAGATTCTTTTACCGGTTCTCCCTGTGCAATTGACTGTCCTGCATCCCAAGCATTCTTACCGAGATTTAAGGCAAAATTCATTACCGGTCCGACACCAAATGGAAGCAAAATATTTTGTAGGGTATATTTAATCGGTATTCCCATAAGTGCAGTTACAACGGAAGCATTGAATATATCCGATGCAAAAAGACCCAGAAATTCCGCATATTTCTTTCCGGCAACTGCATCATACTGTGCCTGTGCGGTTTTGATCTTATACTGGCTGTATTGGAATAACAGACGGCTCCATGGTTGATTTTTAAGTACCATTGAAGATGATGCCCGATCCTGTAGGGCTGAATAGTTATAGGCAAAATCCCTTGCAAAATTAATAAGTGCCTGTCCGGTTAATCCTTGTTGTTTTCCCAGTTCCTCACCGGCTGCTCCATAAACCGTATTCTTCCAGTTCTCAAACATCTGCATCGGTTTATAACCTAACTCCCTGATTTTTCCTAGTACTCCCTTTTCCTTACTGAATAATGCCACATCCTTTGCTCCCAGACCGATTTGTTCATTAAGACGTTTCCGTTCAAGGAATGATTTTGATATTCCTTTGAATAATGCTTTTAATCCTCCCAGTTTGTTTCCTTTCTGCGATAAGGTTGTTGCTGGTATCCGGCTGACCTCCAATGACTGCTGCAGGGCTACTTTAATATTCCCCAGTATTTGTGCATCGGAAAAACGTTGTGTTACAAAATTCATTATTTTTTCACCCAATTTTGCTTCAATTCTCTCGCTTTTCAATAAACCGTCTACGGTTTTATTGATAAATTCCTTCATATACGGATTGGAATATTCATATTTGGCTGCGGTATCTGCAAAATTCTGTATCTGCCATTCCCCGGAAAGCAATCTTCCTACGGACCGTGCATAATTTTTGATCCCAAGTTTATCAATATTCCCAGATATTCTTGCAGCACTTTCCGGATTTCTTCCGGTTATATCAATAATAAAATTTACTAATCCCTGTTTATCTCCTTTTTCCGCAAAATCCATCATCTGCTGTGTCCTTCCGGAAGAAAGGTCTTTTGCATCACGCACCATCCTGAATGCATCCTTTAGTTCCGGAATCTTCATAAAGATATAATTTTGCGTAGTTACCGGGTCTTCCTTAATCGTAAATGGAAGTTTTGCATCTATTACCGGTTTTGCAGTAGGTTCAGCCGGAGCAAGTAATGTTACATAATCTATGGTTTTATTGGGTTCGAGTTTAGCCACATGGTCTGCTATAGTTCTCTGGATTTCTGAAACCGGTTTGAGATAATCCTGTATTGCAGTTAATCCGGAAGTCTGTACTGCCAGTACCGGATCGGTAATATACCCGGTTCCCTTACCGGTTCTCGCCAGTCTGTGCATATCGGAAAATACCTGATTGAATGCAATATTCTCGTCTCCGAATAATTGTTCTACCTGTGCAATTTCATTTTCCCACACTCTCGGCATATGTGGGTTATATCCGACCTTTTCCCCATGTGCTGATCTTAACTTATAAATTTCATCATTCAAATTTTGAAGCATCTGGACTGCCTTTTTAGTAGCAATATCGGCAGTTGCCATACCTTCTTTTGTATCCCATGCCTTTGCTACATCATCAGGATTAAGATTGTTTTCATTTATGAAATCTATAATATTCTGCGATTTGGAATTGATATAATCTGATCCAGTTTTTAATCCTATTCCACGTTCCTCCGGAGTAACAATTTTTTCCGGTTTTGGAAGGACATCAATAAGTTTTTCTCCAGTTTTCAAGTTTTTGGAGACTGATGGAACCTCTGTTGGCGGTTGAAAACGTGGCGGTTCATTTAATGGATTGACCGGTTTAGGAACCGGTGTAGTAGGCACTTCGATATTACCTGCAATCTCTCCAGTTTTAGCCATCGCTGCAGGTTCAAGTCCGGAAATTGTTTCTGGTTTTACCCTTATTCCTCCGGGTTCTACTGGTATCCCTCCTGCTGGTGAAAGTGGAGTGGCGGGTCTGGAGAAATTATTCGTCTTCAATGCCTGTGTAAGATATGCATCCGGATTCCGTATAGGTGCGGATGTACCCATGACAAATTGTGCATGTTGATAAATCTTACTTGCGGAATATCCTCTTGCCTCAAGATCGTTTATTAATGCCGGATTAAAGTTCGGAAATTTATCAAGGATATACTGGTATTTAGGATTGACTGGAGCATTTTCAGGTATATTCTTTATCATCCGTTCTATGGATGTCTTTTTAGCCTCAATAGTACTAGCTAATGGACCTTTCTTTTTTCCTAACGGTTCATCAAGTTTAATAAATCCTGCCTGTCTTACTTCCGGAGGAATCTGTTTATATTTTTCCAGTAATTTTCCTCCGCCATGCAGGATTGCGGTCATGGTTGGTCCGGCAATCGCTCCGGTCAATGCTCCCGTACCTACTCCCAGTCCGACATTCTTCAACATTTCCGGAGTTTCCTTACCGTATGACTGCTGCAGTCCTCCTAGTCCTCCATAGATTCCGCCATATTTGGCTCCGGATACGGCACTTTCCTTCATCAGTTGCGCAAATGTCTTCTTTCCTGCCATTCCCAATGCTTCCTTGCCGAGTTTTCCTCCGACACCGAGAGTAGAAAAGTTAAGGATTGCCTCTGCAGTTGGTGCTGCTCCTCCCAGTAATTCCGATATTTTTAATGGTTCCCCACGACCATATTTACCAATATTCAGTCCGGTCTGTGCAATTCCCTTGAGGTAATTCTGCGGGGAATTTACGATACTCTCAAACATTCCGACCGGCAGTCCCACAATTGCACGTGCAAATGGGTTCTGTATCCGGTCTACCATCTGTGATCCGGCAGTAAATTGCGGAACATTCAGCATGGCGTTTTTGACTGCCTGTACTGGTGCTTCTGCCCTTAAAAGAGCATTGGAGAGGTTAGGATTGTTTTGTCCTATGTTTTGAAGTAATCCTTGTAATTTCGAGATGAATGACATACATACATTTATCTATTGGCTATGGTTGCATCGCTAGGTAATATCCTACCGTTTTTATCAACATACTGAAACTGGTTATTAATATATTGCAGGATATAATCTATTCCGTTAATAGTTTTCTTTAACGGTCTTTTATTTATTGTAGATGAAGTAGTGGACTGTTCCTCTCCGGATTGTCCTACAGGATATCCGGTATTGACTATTCCGGCTAAATTACTGTTAACCTGATAATTCTTGAGTAAATCTGCACTTGACTGGACCGCATTCAGTTTCATCGTATCAAACTGCATTTTAGCGTTCTGGTATGTCTCTGCAAGTCCCTGAAGGTTACTTGCTAATGCCGTATTGATATCTGTCAATGCTGCTGCTCTCTGCGCTTCCGAAAGGTTGATATTATTCATTACTTCCTGTTTTTTGGCTGCCAGTTCATTGACCATATTGGATATCTGGTATTTAATATTATCCTCGAATTTCTGCTGTTCCATATCAATATCCGCTATCTTCCCATTAAGGTCTGACTGGGTTTGGGCGATATCTGATCCGGCTGCCTGTTGCAATTGCTGTTGCCGGTTAAGGAAATCTGACGAATCTGCGGTCCCAAGTGCGGAATAAATATTACCAAGTTTCTTCTCCGATACCGCCTCATTTCCGGCAATCTTCCGGAGTGCTGCGCCATATGTATTGGTAAGACTACCTTTTGCCTGTTCTGCCTGTTGTTTCTGTTGCGGAATCAATCCTTCTATATATGCCTTATCAGTATCAAATTGATTCTGAAGTAAGGGATAGTTCGATTCATAATTTGCCTTCATGGTATTGTAGATATTGTTGGTTGCCTGTGTCTGCATATCGGCAATCCTCTGTTGCATCTCCTGTGCCGGTATCAATCCCTGTAAATAATCATTATAAATTGCATCAATCTGGTCTGAAACCTGTTTATCTAAATCTGCAAAACTTGTCTGTAGGTTAGTTCCCATCTGGTTTAGGGTAGTTCCGGTTGTTGTTCCCAAGTTTTTATTTGTAATATCAGTTGCCCTTCCAAGTATATCTCCTTTGAGAGTTTGATCTGTGGTTGGATTATATGGTCCACTTTGGAAATTGGAGACAGGATTCATTACTCCTGACGGTTGATTCCATTTGTCCTTCATGGAAGTAACATATTTCATTCCGGTTGGATTATAAAATTCAGTTAATCCAATATCCGGTGTTCCCCATGATCCGGTATGTGGAGTAGTCATATTACCTATTAATGCTCCGACATTACCGAATTGCGGTGATATTACTCCCATTCCCACTAGTCCTTGACGGAATTGTGAATATGGTGTTGAAGAAATAACCGCACTACCGACATTTTTAAGACTGTCTAGAATTGAGGAATACGGATTTGATCCCGTTTCCCCTCCGGTTCCGGAATAAGCAGTAGACATAGGTTTAAGGAGTGTTCCGACAACGGAATTATAAAGATTGGAAAAATTGGAAGTTGTGGGTTTCGGTTCTGGATTTGTAGGCGCAGTATAACCCGAACCCGATGTTCCTGATGCCGGAGAATAATTTGCTCCATTATATGAGGATGTAGGAGCATAATTTGCGGCACTAGGATTTGTCTGTGAACTTTGCAGGGTCTTATAATTTGCTGCATTCGGATTTATATAAGACGACATCGGGATTGTTGTACCGGATGACTGTTGTGGTTGGGTTGATTGTACCGGTCCCGCATCAATATAGTATGATGATCCGTCTGATCTTACTTGCCGTACCAACTTACGACCATTCTCATATTTAACAATAGGGTCTGCCATATATTTTTAGATTACCATGTTTTATTATGATTTATAATCATTGTGTCAGGGTTATCTTCTCAAGATCACTAGGCGGTTTCCCGATAAGCGGTGTATAGACGATATGCATCCCCATGAAAATCCAGTTTGAATTCAGGGTTTCATCGGACAGATATATTCCGATATTCCGGGCAAGTTTAAGGACCGTTAATTCCTTGATAATGTCATCCTGCGATCCCAGATCAGTAACGGTAATAGTTGCATAGGAATCTCCGGGAAGGGTAACTCCGCATAAGTCTATTCCCAGTCCTGCTCCGTTCATGATTGAGGTTATGGTTCCCGATCCGGAAAAGTCGATATTGTTAAACCAGACTTCAGTCCTGATAGTGGCTGCGTTGATATACTTGAACCATAAACTGGGATTCCGGTAAATCTTTTCAACATCATACCGTTCCTGATTGTAGAATTTAGTCCCGATGAGCGATTTGAAAGCTAGTCCGTTATCGTTTCTTGCCGATTTCATCAGTTCAATCATGTATCCATCCTGATTTCCGCATCCGTACAGTTTTGCGTCTATTCCGTCATCATAGACAACATACTGGGAGACTTCCATCGGGTCTCCATCCCAATGTACCCATCCTCCAAATTGCAGGTCAAATACCCATCCTTCGGTATTCTCGATTCCGGAACCTACGGTATATGAGAATCCGAATTTATTGTCATAACTGAAGGTACAGATTTTACTCATGTATGTCCGGTTGATATTAGTTAATGATGGAGTAATAAATACCGACAGTTCATTTGTCCTGATCTCATCCGAACCGTAGTTTGCCTGTGTACCGACAGTCCATACCCCGATTCGATTTTCCTTCTGTCCGACATAGATGATATTGTTTTCAATTGCCTGCGCTCCCCAGTAAGATACTCCTCCCTGTGATCTGGTAATTTCCTTCAGGGCTGCCTCTCCGGTTGAAGTAAAGTAGAAATAGAAGATTCCGTTAGTTTTGAATACCAGTACTCCCGACTGGTACGGCATCAGGTCCATTATCTCTCCTCCGTCATTTGCGTAAATCTCTACCCATCCTCCTCCGTATGTGCCTACGGAAAAGTCATCGATATGGGATATAGTTCCGGAATAATACATCCGGGTCGGATAATAGGTTGATCCTTCGGTTACTCCGCAGACAAATTGCCGACCCATCGCAAATATCGCATGTTTTGCCTTGATCCCTCCGGTGGTATTCTCGGTAGTTGCCGGTTTGGAGACAATAGTTACGTCATCCCCGGTATCGTTGTATGAATTAATATCTACCGTTGCAAGATACACTTCCTGTGTTCCCGTGGCAGTTCTTCCATAGACATTGTATCCGGTAGAATTTGCGACTGCATCCCATGCAAGGGCATTGTAGTTTGTGGATGAAAGCGTGGCATTTCCGGTAGCAGTTGCTACTGCTGCACATGCTGCAGTTTCCCCGGTAGAATTGAATGCCGATATCCGGTAGGAATATGCCGTAGTTCCGGCACTTCCGGTTGGAGTTACGGTCAGTCCAGTAGGAGTAGTCAGGGTTGTATAGGTAGTAATCGATGTTCCGTCAGTATAGGTCAGGGAATCCGTACCGTTATGGATGTATGCCCTGTTATATACCTGCAGGATTGTAGTCATTATAGAAGAATAGGCAGTTGATCCGATATCACTCCAGACCGATCCATTTAGGTATTGCAGTCTGCTATTGGCTACACGGAGGAATTTCTTGGTTCCGGCTGCCTTATTGTAATATGCTCCCGCACCATAGACATAAGAGGCACTTCCTTGATCGAAAACCTTTTCCGATCCGTATCTGCGGGTAATCCCATCCACTACAATCATCACGTTGTCGCCTTGAATGAGATTCTTATCATTTACGAGAGCCTTGTCCTGTGTAGTATTTACACCTCTAGGAAAGCCGATTATGTATTGTTCAAATTGCTTTTCGTCTTTGACTTTAGAAACGTATGGCATAAATTATATTGCATAAAACTTCTTGCGGGTATTTTCTCGTCTCATATCATTAAGCCGGGTTTCAAACTCAAGGAATGCATCGGATGACTTACTCCTTTTGTGTGCCGTACTCCAATACCTGCCTTCGGCATAGGCAACGAGTAGGTCAAGGTACTCATCCGGAACGATGATACTGGATGTAGAAGATGATGGATAACTGGGATATTCCCAGTACCATATTTCGATATTCCTTTCGCATGCAGTAATGGTTCCGGTTCCCGGAGATACGGTTCCGGAATCAACGGTAAAAGTAAATGTCAGAGTTGTAGGAACGGTCAGGATTTCCATCGCACCGTTATATCCGGATTGGTTTGCTCCGGCAATAGTTACAATCTGTCCGGGGATATATCCGTGTTCCGTGGCGCTTGTAGCCGTTGCAGTTCCGGAAGTCTGCGCTAAAGTAACCGAAACTGCAGTCGGTACACTTGTCGGAGTGGGAATCGGGTAATAATGCTCATCCCAGACATAATAGGTCCGGTCAAGGTCAATTCCGGCAATCGGGACCGGAGAATCCGGTATCTCATACCTTGAATAGACTTCTTCCTGCGGGATTTCCTGATATTTGTAGTTGTCGATGGTAAGTTGCTGCATCTTCCGGAAACGGGTAGGCAAGTCATAGTATGGTTGGTCTTCTACCACTACATCAGTACTGTATTTCTGCATAAACCACATCAGTTCTTCCCCTCCGACTGATTTCCTAATCGCATCGTTGAACCATGAAAGCCGTCTTGCCAGTTCCGTGGAATCTGTAGGTGCTGCGGATTCTCCGATCCGGTAAGCTAAAGCGGTGTGTGCGTCAGATATAAGTAATGCCATATAAGTATATGATATCCGATTTCCGGTTAAGTTATGAGAGTGTACCAGTCATCGAACAGGTTATACGCCAATCTGCCGTCTACCCATATCAGGTCCGGATAGATATATCCGCCTACTGCCTCGGAAATAAAGATATCCAGATATCCAAAATTCATTCCCACAGGATCTCTTGCATGACAGGTATCAGAGACTTCAATTTCCCTTGTACTCTTTCCCATTTCCGGTATGTCCGTAATGGTACAGGTATCCGATACCACGACATATATTCTTGGGATTGCGGTTTCAATGCTATCCGCCAATGTACAGGTGTCTGATACTGATATATCGTCTTCGGAGGAAACTGATTCCACGGAATCGGATAATGTTGCCGTATCAGATACATCAATATTGCAGTCTCCCCATACGAATAATATTTCTTCCCCGGCAGTACAGATATCCGAGACTGATATTGCTGGTGTTCCCGTACTTACGATTACATTCTCTCCGGTTGTACATATATCGGTAATTTCTGTTACTGCGCCACTTGCGACTGATGCAATCAGATCAGATAGGGTACATGTATCGGTTATCAGGATACTTGGAGTACTGATGGTGAGTGATATCTGGTCCGATAAGGTAGATGTATCGGCAATACTGGATTTACATGTCCCGCCAACGGAAGTTATTTGGTCTGCCAATGTTGCGGTGTCCGATACCGATATGTAAAGTTTGGGCATGTTTAAGGTCGGAATATCGGTTACGGTACAGACATCTGTTATCGATGCAATTGCGGTTGATGCTTTAGAGGATATCTGGTCTGCTAAGGTACAGGTATCAGATATTGCAATATTCAATGTGCGGAAAAGAATGGTAATTGTTTCTCCTACAGTACAGACATCAATTGCCACCACCATCGGAGTACCGGTTCCAACTATTATCAGTTCACCTACCGTGCAGATATCGGTAATTGAAGCAAGGCATCCGGAGGCAATAGACTGGATGGAATCCGATAGAGTACAGGTATCCGAAACAGATATTGCCGGATTTGTAATGTTAATTGACAAGGTATCTGTCAAGGTACATATATCGGTTATGGATATAGAACAATTGGATGCCTTTGAATCCAAAAGGTCAGATAAAGTACAGGTGTCATAGACTGATATCAGACAATTCCCGGCTTTGGATGATATTGAATCCGCTAGTGTGGAAACATCAGAAACCTCAATCAAACAAGTTCCGGTTATTGACTGGATCAAGTCAGACAATGTACAGATATCGGCTATATTTATTTCTGCAGCCTCGGTATATTCTCCTACGGATACGGTTACTTCTTCGGTGATGAATATTGGTTCGGAATACCATGGTGGGAGATAGTCTTGGACCGTACATATATCGGTTATTGATATTTCAGCCGTTGTAGTTGATTCTAGGGTCTCAATTGCATCGGTTAAGGTACATACATCCGTAACTGAAGTAATACAGGTTCCGGATACGGAT
>Ga0316616_100000190_pt1 | contig 16884 bp, 14 predicted proteins | sample OWC_Aug_M1_C1_D1_FD_207660 | JGI IMG/M metagenome (GOLD analysis project Ga0316616, IMG submission 207660) | Wetland soil microbial communities from Old Woman Creek delta, Ohio, United States - OWC_Aug_M1_C1_D1_B | ecosystem: Environmental > Terrestrial > Soil > Wetlands | place: USA: Ohio... | reverse complement strand
CCGGTAGAGCGCACCACTGTCGAGCAGGTTCCAGCCGAGCCGTCGGGCGACCAGTCGGGCGACGGTGCCCTTGCCGGAGCCGCTTGGACCGTCGATTGCAATCACGGGGACTGTCGCGACAGGCGGCACCTCAGGCGCACTCCTCGATCGCGATGCCCGCCGCGCGCGCAATCCCGGTGAAGCCAGGGAAGGACGTCGCGACATTTGCCGTATCCAGGATCTCGATCGGCCCGGACGCACGCAGACTCGCGACCGCGAACGACATCGCGATCCGGTGATCACCCCTGCTGTCCACGGTGCCCGCGCCGATGGACCCGCCCTCGATGCGCAGGCCGTCCTCGAGCACCTCGTTCGCCACGCCGAGCGCTGACAGCCCGGCGGCCATCACCGCGATCCGGTCGCTTTCCTTGACGCGGAGTTCCTCCGCACCGGTCACGACGGTCTCGCCGTCGGCACAGGCCGCGGCAACGAAGAATGCCGGGAACTCGTCGATGGCCAGCGGCACCAGCCGTCCCGGAACCGTGATCCCCCTGAGCCTTGCCGGACGCACTTCGATGTCCGCCACGGGCTCGGCCCCGCACACACGGTGGTTCAGGAGCCTGAGGTCGGCACCCATCAGCGCCAGCATCTCGAGCAGGCCGGTCCGGGTCGGATTGACGCCGACGCCCCGGATCACGAAGGGCTCGCGAGCGCCGATGCAGGCCGCGACGATGAAGAACGCGGCCGACGAGAAGTCGCCCGGCACGACGACGCTGGCGCCCGCGAGACTCGACGGGGGCTCCAGCGTGACCGCGCCGGACCGGGCGACGACATCGCAACCGAACGTCTGCAACATGCGCTCGGTGTGATCGCGGGTGACCGCCGGCTCGCGAACCGTCGTCGCGCCTTCCGCCCTGAGCGCGGCAAGCAGGATCGCCGATTTCACCTGCGCGCTTGCCACCGGCATCGCGTAATCGATGCCGCGCAGGTGCGCCCCGCCGGAGATACGGACCGGGGGCCTGCCGTCGACGGTCGCGATACGCGCGCCCATTTCCCGCAGCGGCTTTGCGACCCGCTCCATCGGGCGACGCATCAGCGACTCGTCGCCCACGAGCGTAGAGTCGAACGACTGTGAGCTGAGCAGGCCCATGAAGAGCCGCATCGCGGTGCCGGCATTGCCCATGTCGAGCGGGCCAGTCGGCGCGGTGAATCCGCCGAGTCCGACGCCCTGCACCGTCACCTCGCCGGGACCCGGCCGGGTCACGGCAACGCCGAGGCTCGACACGGCGCGCAGCGTCGCCAGGCAGTCCTCGCCCTCGAGGAATCCCGACACGTGCGTGGTGCCGGTGGCCATCGCCCCGAACATCAACGCGCGGTGCGAGATCGACTTGTCGCCCGGCACCGTGACCTCGCCGGCGATTCCCGGCGCAGGCGTGACACGGTAACTGCTCATCTCAGAGCACGGCCTTCGGGTATGAACCGAGCACGCGGCACAACGACGCCTGGCCCTTGATCTCGGCCAGTGCCGTGGCAAGCGGCTCGGCCGCCGCATGACCCTCGAGGTCGATGAAGAACACGTAGTCCCACTTGCGGCGGCGCGACGGGCGCGACTCGATGCGCGTCATGCTGATTCGATGCCGCGCGAAAGGCTCGAGCAACCGGAAAAGCGCGCCCGGGGCATCGGTGTGGGCGGCCGACACCAGCAGCGTGGTCCGGTCCGCACCGCTGGAGGAAGTGGCCTTGGAGCCGATCACGAGGAAGCGCGTCGTGTTGTCCGGGCGGTCCTCGATCTCCGGCACCAGCATGTTGAGACCATACAACTCCGCGGCGGTGGACCCGGCGATTGCGGCGGTGCCCTCCTCGTCGCGCGCACGACGGGCACCCTCGGCGTTGCTCGAAACCGGCACGCGCTCCACTCCGTTCACGTTCTCCGCCAGCCAGCCGCGGCACTGGGCAAGCGCCTGCGGATGTGCGCAGATGCGTTCGACGTCGGCGAGCGACGCCATGCGTCCCATCAGGTTCTGGTGGATGCGCAGTTCCACTTCACCGCAGATGCCGAGCGACGAAGTCAGGAACATGTCGAGCGTGTTGTTGACCGTTCCCTCGCTGGAATTCTCGATCGGCACGACGCCGAAGTCCGCGGTGCCCGACTCGACTTCGCGGAAGACCTCCTCGATCGAGGTGAGCGGCAGCGCCCGTACCGAATGGCCGAAGTGCTTGAGCACCGCCTGCTGGGTGAACGTGCCCTCGGGACCGAGGAAGGCGACCTTGAGCGGTTCCTGCTGCGCGAGGCATGCCGACATGATCTCGCGGAACAGCCTCACCACCTCCTCGTCCGCAAGCGGGCCGCGCTGCTTGCGGTTGCGCTCGAGCGCCATGCGCAGCACCTGGGCTTCGCGCTCGGGCCGATAGAAATCCACGGTGTGGCCGGCCGCGTGCTTCGAGATGCCGACCTGCTTCGCAAGCTCCGCACGCTGGTTGATGAGTGCGTGCAGCTGCGCGTCGATGTCGTCGATGCGCACGCGGATCCGCTCGAGCCCGGGCTTGCTCGGGAGCACCGCGGCCTTTGCTCTCGGCGTCTTCCTGCCGGCCATGACTACAGCAGCCGCGCGCCCAGCACGCCGGGAATGGCGCGCAACCGGGCGAGCACTTCGGCAGGGATTGGTGCGTCGGTGTCGATCAGCGTGTAGGCGATGTCGCCCCGCGACTTGTTCAGCAGGTCGGCGATGTTGAGCTTCGCCTCCGCCAGGCAGGTCGAGATCTGACCCACCATGTTCGGTACGTTGTCGTTGGCAATGGCGACGCGGTTGTCGCCGATCCTGGGCAATACCGCCTCCGGGAAATTCACCGAATTGCGGACATTACCGTTCTCCAGGTAGTCGCGCAGGGTATCGGCGACCATGATCGCGCAGTTTTCCTCGGCCTCGCCGGTCGAGGCGCCGAGGTGCGGCAGCGCGACGACACGCGGATGGTCCTTGACCGCCCGGGTCGGGAAGTCGCACACGTAGGTGGACAACTGGCCCTGGTCGAGCCCTGCGAGCACGGCCGCCTCGTCCACGATCTGTGCGCGTGCGAAATTGAGCAGCGAGCTGCCTCGGCGCATCAGGCGGATGCGCGCCTCGTTGACGAGGCCGCGGGTCGCGTCGTTGAGCGGCACGTGCACCGTGACGATGTCGCTGCGCGCAAACAGGTCGTCGAGACTCAGCGCCTGCTCGACGCCGGACGACAGCTGCCAGGCACGCTGCACGGTGATCTGCGGGTCGTAGCCGAGCACCTTCATGCCGAGCGCCAGCGCCGCGTTCGCCACCTCGACGCCGATCGCGCCGAGGCCGACCACACCCAGCGTGCGCGACGGCAGCTCGTGCCCGACGAACTTCTTCTTGCCCTTCTCGACCGCTTCCTCCACCGCGTGGTCGTCGCCCTCGAGCGCGCGGACGAAGCCCCAAGCCTGGCAGATATTGCGCGCCGAGAGGAACAGCCCGGCCAGCACCAGCTCCTTGACGGCGTTGGCATTGGCGCCCGGCGCGTTGAACACCGGCACTCCGCGACGGCTCAGCTTGGCGACCGGCACGTTGTTGGTGCCTGCGCCGGCGCGTGCCACGGCCAGCACGCTCGACGGGATCTCCATCGCGTGCATGTCCGCCGAGCGCAACAGGATTGCGTCCGGGTGACCGATCTCGGAGGCAACTTCGTAGCGATCCCTCGGCAGTCGCTCGAGGCCACGGACCGAGATGTTGTTCAGCATGAGGATCTTGTAGGACATCGGGGAAGTGACTAGTGATTAGTGAGCAGCGGTTAGTGAGGAGAAGAACAAGACGAGGGGGCAGTGAAGAGAGCGGTTCGTGACTGGTGACTGGCGGATAGTGGATAGAAAGACGATAGAGCGGCCTCCGGCCTTCTCACTATCCGCTAACCACTGATCACTAACCGCTATCCTCATCCGTTCCTGCCCTGGAATTCCTTCATGAACTCGACCAGCGCCTCGACGCCCGCCATCGGCATGGCGTTGTAGATGCTCGCCCTCATTCCGCCAACGGAACGATGCCCGGCGAGCGTCACCAGGCCTCGGGCCTTGGCGCCTTCGAGGAAGGGCTTGTCCAGGGCCTCGCTCGGCAGCGTGAACGGCACGTTCATCCACGAGCGGCACTCGCGGGCGACCGGATTGCGATAGAAGCCGGATCCGTCGATCGCGGCGTAGAGCTTCTCGGCCTTGGCGCGATTCAAGCGCTCCATCGCGGCGAGGCCGCCCTGGCGCTTGATCCACTGGAACACCGCGCCTGCGACGTACCAGGAATACGTGGCGGGCGTATTGAGCATGGACCCGTCCGCGGCCATCGCCTTCCAGTCGAACACGGTCGGTGTATCGGGGCGCGCGCGGCCGAGCAGGTCGTCGCGCACGATCACCACCACCAGCCCGGCCGGGCCGATGTTCTTCTGCGCGCCTGCGTAAATTACGCCGAAACGGCCGACGTCGAGCGGCCGCGACAGGATCGTGGACGACAGGTCCGCCACCAGCGGCACATCGCCTGCGTCCGGAATGAACGGGAACTCGACGCCACCGATCGTCTCGTTCGGCGTGTAATGCACATAGGCGGCGCCCGGAGTCAGCCTCCAGGAATCGCGCGCCGGCACCGTCGAATAATTGCCGCCGGCATCCGCCGCGACGTTTACCTTGCAGTATCGCTTCGCCTCGCTGATCGCTTTCTTCGACCAGGCGCCGGTGTTGACGTAATCTGCGACGGACTCGGGCTTGGTGAGGTTGTACGGGACGGCCGCGAACTGCGCAGTCGCACCGCCCTGAAGGAACAGCACCTTGTAGTTCGATGGAATGGCGAGCAGTTCGCGCAGGTCGGCCTCGGCCTGCTCGGCGATGCCGACGAACGCCTTGCCGCGGTGGCTCATTTCCATCACGGACATGCCTTGCCCGTGCCAGTCGAGCATCTCCTCGCGAAGTTGCTCGAGGACCTCCGCCGGAAGTGCGGCGGGACCGGCGCTGAAATTGAATACGCGACTCATGGCGATCGATGCTCCCGGGCAATGTTGCAGCGCAGTGTAACAGCCCGGATCGCGCCGTACCGACCCCGCCACGGGAGCTCGATCACAACGGGGCAGGCGGCTCCGGGACTCCGGAGTCGGACTCCGGCTGGGCCGCGCCGGACTCATCGTCCACATCGCCGGTACCGGGCTCCACCGGCTCGACACCGATCAGCCGCTCGCCCTCGTCGAGGCGGATCAGGCGGACGCCCTGCGTATTGCGCCCGAGCACCGAGATCTCGCCCGCACGGGTGCGGACCAGTGTTCCGTTGGAACTCATCAGCATCAGCTCGTCGGTCGTGGCGACCTGCGTGGCCGCGACGAGCCGCCCGTTGCGCTCCGTCGTCTGCATGGCGATGACGCCTTGCCCGCCGCGCCCGTGGACCGGGAACTCGTCGACCGGCGTGAGCTTGCCGAAGCCGTTCTCCGAAGCGGTCAGCACCAGCCCGTCGGCGTCCGGGATGATCAGCGAGATCACGTCCTCGTCGTCCGGCACGCGGATGCCACGAACGCCGGCGGCCGTGCGACCCATGGCCCGCACGTCGTCCTCCGGGAAGCGGACTGCCTTGCCGCCGGACGAGCAGAGCATGACGTCGCGTGTGCCGTCGGTGATCGCCACGCCCACCAGCTTGTCGCCTTCGTCGAGGCCGACCGCGATGATGCCGGCCGAGCGCGGCCGCGAAAACGCTGACAACGGCGTCTTCTTCACGGTGCCGCGGGCAGTCGCCATGAAAACGTAGCTTTCGTCCTCATATTCGCGGATCGGCAGCACGGCCGTGATGCGCTCCGCCTCGTCGAGTGGCAGCAGGTTGACGATCGGCTTGCCGCGGCCACCGCGGCCGGTCTGCGGCAGCCGGTATACCTTGAGCCAGTACAGCTGGCCGAGGTTCGAGAAGCAGAGCAGCGTGTCGTGCGTGTTAGCGACGAACAGCTTGTCGACGAAATCCTCGTCCTTCATCGCGGTGGCTGACCGGCCGCGCCCGCCGCGCCCCTGCGCGCGGTACTCGCTCACCGGCTGCGCCTTCGCATAACCCCCGTGCGACAAAGTCACCACGACGTCCTGCGGCGTGATCAGGTCTTCGATCGTGAGGTCCGACTCATCGACCTCGATGCGGGTGCGTCGCTCGTCGCCGTACTGCTCGCGGATCTCGAGCAGCTCGGCGCGGATGACCGCGAGCAGCCGCTCCGGACGCGCGAGAATGTCGGACAGGTCGCGGATCAGCTCGAGCAGCTCGGCATATTCGGCGAGGATCTTCTCCTGCTCCAGGCCCGTGAGGCGGTGCAGTCGCAGGTCGAGGATCGCCTGGGCCTGCGCCTCGGAAAGCCGGTAGCCGTTGTCCCGCAACCCGACGTCGTCGGCAAGCCCGTCCGGCCGGGTCTGGATCGAGCCGGCGCGCGCAAGCATTTCCGGAACCGCGCCGGGCCCCCAGGCACGCGCCATCAGGGCGATCTTGGCCTCCGCCGACGACGGCGACGCCTTGATGAGGGCAATGACCTCGTCGATGTTGGCGAGCGCGATGGCGAGGCCTTCGAGGATGTGGCCGCGCTCGCGCGCCCTGCGCAGGTCGTGGACGGTGCGGCGCGTGACGACTTCACGACGGTGCCGGATGAAGGCTTCGATGAAGTCCTTCAGGTTCATCAGCTTCGGCTGGCCGTCCTGCAGGGCGACCATGTTGATGCCGAACACCGATTCCATCGGCGTCTGCTTGTAGAGGTTGTTGAGGACGATGTCCGCCTGCTCGCCGCGCTTGAGCTCGATGACGACGCGCATGCCGTCCTTGTCGGACTCGTCGCGCAGCTCCGAGATGCCCTCGATCAGCTTGCCGCGCACGAGGTCCGCGATGCGCTCGAGCAGCCGCGCCTTGTTCACCTGGTACGGGAGTTCGGTGACGATGATCGCTTCGCGGCCGTGGTCGTCGATTTCCTCGACCTCGGTCCTTGCACGCACCAGGATGCGGCCGCGTCCGGTCGTGTAGGCGGTGTAGATCTCGCGCGCGCCGTTGATGATGCCGGCGGTCGGGAAGTCCGGGCCCGGCACCAGCTCCATGAGTTCCGGGATCGTGATCTCCGGCCGGTCGATCAACGCAACGCAGGCGTCCACCACCTCGGTCAGGTTGTGCGGCGGAATGTTGGTCGCCATGCCGACGGCGATCCCCGAAGACCCGTTCACCAGCAGGTTTGGCACCCGGGTCGGCAGCACCGTCGGTTCCGACTCGGACTCGTCGTAGTTCGGGACGAAATCGACCGTTTCCTTGTCGATGTCGGCCAGCAGCTCCGAGGCCAGGCGCGACATGCGCACCTCGGTGTAACGCATGGCGGCCGGCGCGTCGCCATCGACGGAGCCGAAGTTGCCCTGACCGTCGACGAGCAGGTAGCGCATCGAGAACGGCTGCGCCATGCGCACGATGGTGTCGTACACCGCCGTGTCACCGTGCGGGTGATACTTGCCGATCACGTCGCCGACGACGCGCGCGGACTTCTTGTAGGCCTTGTTCCAGTCGTTGCCGAGCTCGCGCATCGCGTAGAGCACGCGACGGTGCACGGGCTTCAGGCCGTCGCGGACGTCGGGCAGCGCACGTCCCACGATCACGCTCATCGCGTAATCGAGATACGAGCGTTTCATCTCGTCTTCGAGATTGACGTGCAGGATTTCGCGGGCGATTTCGGCCATGAATCGAGGCTGGTTGCGAAGGCCGGTTATGGCCGGCCAAAGAAGCGGAATGATACCACAGGGCGGCTCCCGGTTCGGCCTGCGGCATGCGCTTCGGTATACTGCGCGCCCCTCCCCTCGACCCGGTCCCATGGAGCCTGTCGACACGCTGGTATCCGCTCGCTGGGTCGTCCCCGTGGAACCCGATGGGCGTGTGCTCGAAGACCACGCGCTGGCCATCCGTAACGGCCGGATCGTTGCGGTGCTGCCCAGTGCCGAGGCGTTCGCCCGCTACACCGCCCACGAAGTGCTGGACCGGCCCACGCACGTGCTGATCCCGGGGCTCGTCAACGCTCATACCCATGCCGCCATGGTCCTGTTGCGCGGCCGAGCCGAGAACCTGATGCTGGGACCATGGCTGCACGACGGCATCTGGCCCCTCGAGAGGCGCTGGGTGGATCCCGAGTACGTGCGCGACGGAACCGAACTCGCGATCGCGGAGATGCTGCGCGGCGGCGTCACGTGTTTCGCGGACATGCACCTCTGGCCGGAAGTCGTCGCGCAAACGGCGGCGGAATTCCACATGCGGGCCAGCGTCGGGCTCGTGGTCACGGAGGCCGCGACCAGCTGGGCTGCCAGCGCCGACGAGTACATAGACCGTGGCATGGGCCTTCGCGACCAGTACAAGGGTGACCCGCTCATCAACACGCACTTCGCGCCGCATGCGCCCTACTCGGTGTCGGACGCCACGCTGGCCCGGGTCCGTCGCCTGGCGGACGAACTGGACCTGCCGGTGGCGCTGCACCTGCACGAGACGGCCTGGGAAATCGCGCAGAGCGAGCAGAAGTTCGGGATGCGCCCGCTTGCGCGCCTCAATGCTCTCGGGCTCGCGAGCCCGCAGCTGGTGGCGGTGCACATGACACAGGTCGTCGCGGAGGACATCGACACGCTGGCCGACGCCGGCGCAGGCGTCGTGCACTGTCCCGAGTCGAACCTGAAGCTCGGCGCCGGCGTCTGCCCGCTGCCGGGCCTGCTCGGACGCGGCATCCGGGTCGCACTCGGCACCGACGGGGCGGCGTCCAACAACGACCTCGACGTGCTCGGCGAGGCCCGGACTGCCGGCCTGGTCGCATCGGGCATGACGGGCGCGCCGGGCAGCCTGATCGCCGCCGACCTGCTGCGCATGGCGACACTCGAGGGAGCGCGCATGCTCGGCCTCGGCGAGGTGACCGGCAGCCTCATGCCAGGCAAGTGGGCCGACCTCTGTTGCATCGACCTGCGCCACCCCGGCAGCTGGCCCGTCAGCGACGTGCCGGCCACAGTGATCTACAGCGGCTCTGCGCGCCAGGTCACGGACACCTGGGTCGCTGGAAGGCGGTTGCTCGCGGACGGCACGCTGATCTACCTCGACGAGGCGGCGGCCATGGATCGGGCCGACTCCTGGCGACGTCGCATCGATTCCTCGGCAACGGAGTCGCGTGCGGATGAATAGCACCCGGAACATCGACCAGGCGGAGATCGCTAGGTTCGAGGCGGCCGCGAGCCGCTGGTGGGATCCCGAGGGCGAGATGCGCCCGTTGCACGAGTTGAACCCGGTACGTCTCGAGTACGTCGAGCGCAGCGGGCGGCTCGCGGGGCGTGACGTGCTCGACGTCGGCTGTGGCGGCGGACTGCTCGCGGAGGCCATGGCCCGCAAGGTTGCACGGGTCACGGGGCTCGACATGGCGGCGGAACTGCTGGAGGTCGCAAGACTGCATGCCCTCGAGAGCGGGGTCGCGGTGAACTACCTGCTCGAGTCCGCGGAGCAACACGCGGTCGAGCATGCCGCCGGATACGACGTCGTGACCTGCATGGAAATGCTGGAGCACGTGCCGGATCCGGCGCAGGTCGTCGCCGCGCTCGCCGCGCTCGTGCGGCCCGGTGGCCATGTGTTCCTGTCGACGATCAACCGCACGCCGCGTGCGTACCTGCGCGCGGTCATCGGCGCGGAGTACGTGCTGCGCCTGTTGCCGACCGGCACGCACACCTACGAGAAATTCATCCGGCCCTCGGAACTGTCGGCCTGGGCACGGTCCGCCGGGCTGCGCACGGTTGACGTTGCCGGGCTCGATTACGATCCGTTCTCACGCACCGCCCGCATCGTCACCGACGCACGCGTGAACTACCTCATGCACCTGGCGAAGCCTGCCTCAGAGATTGACGCATGAGCACCGCACGGACTGCATTGCTGCTCGACCTCGATGGAACGCTGTTGGACACCGCGCCGGACATGGGCGGGGCACTGAACCTGCTGCGTGTCGAGGCGGGTCGCGAGCCCCTGCCCCACCGGATCATTCGACCGGTCGTTTCGCACGGTGCGATGCGGCTCGTGAGCCTGGGGTTCCCGGAAGCGACCGGCGACGAGTTCGAGCGCCTGCGGCTGCGCTTCCTGGAGTTGTACTCGCAGAATCTCGCACACCGGACCGAACTCTTCCCGGGCATCGAGCCCGTGCTCGACAAACTCGAACGGCTGGGCCTGCCCTGGGGCGTCGTCACCAACAAGCCGGGCTGGCTGACCGACCCGCTGCTGGCTGCGCTGGACCTGGACCGCCGGGCGAGCTGCGTCGTGAGCGGCGATACGGTAGCCGAGCGCAAGCCCCACCCGCTGCCGCTGCTACACGCGGCGGGGCTGGTCGGCGTCGCACCCGAGTACTGCGTCTACGTCGGGGATGCCGAACGGGACATCCAGGCTGGCCGCGCTGCGGGCATGACGACCGTCGTCGCCGCCTACGGCTACATCGCCGCCGACGACGATCCGGCGGACTGGCAACCGACTGGGATCATCGCGGAGCCGAGCGAGTTGCTGGAGTGGGTCGGTGCCGCTGCGGCGAACGCGACCGGGGAGCGAAGGTGACCCGCGAATCGCTGGCACTGATGGCCCTGGTCGCAGTGGTCATCGTCATCGCATTCGGGATCGGCTGGCTCATCGGCCGCCGCAGGGCGCACGCGCTCGAACTCGAACTCACCGTCGCACGCGCCGAGATCCGGTCCGCCGCGGACATCGCGCGCGAGCGCGAGCAGGCACTTGAGCTCGCGCTCGGAAGGCTGCGTTCCGGCTTCGACTCGGTTGCCGGGGATGCGCTGCGCGACAACAGCCAGGTATTCCTGCAACTCGCGCGACAGGTGCTGGGCCAGCAGCAGGAAACGGCGGTGAACAGTCTCGCCGAGCGCGAGAAAGCGGTCGCGGCGATGATGACGCCGCTGCGCGAGGCGCTCACCCGCACGCACGAGCAGATCGCGCGCATCGAGAGGGAACGTGCCGAGAGTTTCGGCGCGCTGCGTAACTCGATCGAGAACGTCGCGCTCGGGCAGCAGGCGCTGCAGCGCGAGACGCGCAGCCTGGTGACCGCGCTGCGCCGGCCCGAAGTCCGCGGCCAGTGGGGCGAGATGACGCTGCGCCGCCTTGCGGAACTCGCCGGCATGGTCGAGCACTGCGACTTCGCGGAGCAGGTGGTCGTGCAGGGCGAGGAAGGCGCGCTGCGGCCGGACATGATCGTCAGCATGCCGGACGGAAGGCAGCTGGTCGTCGACGTGAAGACGCCTCTTGACGCCTATCTTTCAGCGGTCGAGGCGACGAACGACGAGGATCGTGCGGCTGCGATCCGGCGCCACGCACAGGCAGTGGTCGAGCGCGTGCGTCAGCTGGCGTCGAAGGCCTACTGGTCGCAGTTCAAGAACAGCCCCGACTTCGTCGTGCTGTTCATACCCGGCGACCAGTTCCTCGCCGCAGCCGTGGGCGAGGTCCCGACGCTGCTCGAGGACTCGATCCGCCAGCACGTCATCATTGCCACGCCAACGAGCTTCATCGCGCTGTTGAAGGCGGTGGCGTACGGCTGGCGCCAGAACGCGCTCGCCGACAACGCGGCCCGCATCCAGGAACTGGCCGAGGATCTCTACAAGCGCCTCGCCACCTTCGGCGAACACCTCGGCCGTATCGGCAAGTCGCTGGGACAGAGCGTGGACGCATACAACAGCGCGGTCGGATCGCTGGAGCGCCAGGTCCTGCCGGGCGCGCGCAAGTTCACCGAGCTCGGCCTCAGGCCCGGCAAGGAGATCGAGGAAATCGCGCCGGTCGACAAGCTCGCGCGTGTGCCGAAGGCCGGCGATGGTGAAGCGGTTGACGAGTGAGCGCGGTGCACCGCCCGGCTCACTGCGCTATTTCGCCGTCCTGTTTGCGCCGCCTGCTGCCCGGCCTGTGCTCGACGCGCTGTACGGCTTCGACGCCGAGGTCAGGGCGACGATCGATGCGACGGCTCACGAGGCAGCCCACGCGAGGCTGCAATGGTGGCGCAGCGAGATCGATCGACTGGTCGCAGGACGTCCAACGCACCCGATCGCGGTCGCGCTTGCACCGCTCGGTGAGCGGCGGGACGCGGACATCGCCTCGCTGCACGAATCGCTGGTGGCGGCGGATCTCGACCTCGCCCGGCTCACCTACCGGAGCTGGGAAGAACTGGACGCGTACTGTTTCCGTGCTTCCGGGGCGCTGCAGATGCTCGCCGCGGCCACGCTCGCCGGCGAGCGGACCGTCACGGCGGCAGAGCTCGAGTTCGCTCGGCAGCTCGGCAGCGCGCAGCGCCAGGTCGAGATGATCCGCGACTTCCAGCACGATCTGCGCCGCGGACGTCTTTACCTGCCGCTCGAAGTCATCGAGGCTGCCGGACTCGATCCGTCCGGCTGGCAGCATGCGCCACCGCAGGAGCCGGTGACCCGGCTTCTTGACGCATGGCGATCACGCGTCGCTCGCTCGCTGGCATCGCTGCCCGGACTGCTGCCCGATAAGTCGCAGCGCGCCGCGCAGCGACCGGGCCTGGTGCTGGCCGCGCTGCACGAGCAACTGCTGAAGGAGACGGCACGTGTCCCGGCTGACGCGGGGTTGCGAGCCGACGTCGGGCCGCTGACCCGCGTGTGGACGGCGTGGCACACCGCCGTCCGTAATGCATGAAGCCAGTGCGCCGGCAAGAACCTGCACCGGGAGACCCACAGTTGGAAACGGAACTCGACGCAAGAACCTACACGGCTGCACCCGAAGCTTTCGCAGACCGGGTGATCCTCGTGACCGGTGCAAGCGGAGGAATTGGCGCCGCACTGGCGCTCGCGTGCGGGTCGGTCGGCGCTCGCGTGGTCCTGTCCGGCCGCAACGTGCGCAGGCTCGAAGCCACGTATGACGCGATCATCGCGGCCGGCGGCCCTCGGCCATCCATCGCGCCGCTCGACCTCGAGCGAGCCGACGCTTCCCACTACACGGCGCTCGCCGATGCGGTGCGCTCGGAGTTCGGGCGGCTCGACGGCCTCGCCCACCTGGCCGGCCAGCTGGGCGAGCTGGCCCCGGTCGAGCACTACGACGTGGTGACCTGGTTGCGGGTCATGCACGTGAACGTGAACGCCGCGTTCATCCTGACCCAGTCGCTGCTGCCGCTGCTGCGTACCTCCCGGGACGGGTCGATCGTGTTTACGACCAGCGGCGTGTCGGTGCGCGGACGCGCCTACTGGGGTGCCTATGCGGCGTCGAAGTTTGCGCTCGAGGGACTGACGCAGGTTCTCGCCGACGAGACCGACACACTGACAAAGATACGGGTGAACAGCGTCAATCCGGGCAAGGTGCGCACGGCGATGCGCGCGAAGGCATATCCGGGCGAGGACGCGGCCAGCGTGCCGCTGCCTGCGATCGTTCTGCCGACCTATCTCTACTTGCTGGGCCCGGCGAGCGCGGGGGTCACCGGGCGCCGCTTCGACGCCCAGGGCGCCCGCCCGGACGCGCCGGAGCGCGCGACCTAGCACGGGACTTGGGGCGCGCATCGGAACGCGGGCGCCCCGCGAGCATCATCAACGCATCGAGTTCTTCGCCGGCGAGCTCGCGCGAGCGCCCGCGCGGCAGGTCCCTTGGCAGAGTCACCGGGCCCCAACGGACCAGCATCGTGCGGCTCACCTTGAGACCCGCGGCATCGAACAGCGCGCGAATCGCGCCACGCGGCAGCGTCCTCTCGGCCGCGACGCGAAACCAGGTGTTGGTCGTGCCGCCCTCGAGCCTGTCCACGGCCGCGAGCGTCAGGTGTTCGCCTTCGACGTCAACCTCGAGAGGGATTGCCGGCCAGTCCTCGGACTGCCGCGGCCTCAATGCGCGCACGCGATACTCGACAGGAATCGTGGCCGCCTGGCGGGTCACGCTCGAGACCAGAGGGCCGTCGCTCGCGAAAATCAGCAGGCCATCCTCGTCAAAACCCAGCGCGTTGATCGACAACCAGCGACCGGAGCGCAGGCTCGGCAGCTTCGCCTCGACGCCGATCCGCTCGTCGCCCTCCTGGCGACGCAGCAACTCGCCGCTCGGCTTGTGATAGACGATGACCTGCAGCGCCGGTTCGTGCGCCAGTCGCTTCGTGACGTCGCGGCCGTCGACGACGATCTTGTCGCCCGGCCGGACACGCTGCCCGGTCTCGGCCGGACGTCCGTTCACCAGTACGCGACCTTCAGCGATCCACGACTCGACCTGGCGACGCGAGCCTATCCCGTGCTGGGCCAACAGCTTGTGCAGGCGCTCGTCCAAGAGGTGCGGTCAGCGCTCGCTGTCGCCGGGTGGCGAAGCCACGAGCGTCGGAGCATCCGGCTGCGCCCGGTCGTCGTCCTCATCGTCCGCGACGGCTTCGTCGTCGAGTGTGTCATCGAACTCGGCGGCCGCCTCCTCACTACCCGCAGCCGGCGCCGGCAAGGCAACGGGCTCGACCACGGCAGGCGCCCCTGGCAACTCGAGCTGCACGTTGATGTCCTCGAGGTCCTGCAGCTCGGCAAGCGTCGGCAGGTCGTCGAGACTCTTGAGGCCGAAATAATCCAGGAACTCGCGCGACGTGCCGAGCAGTTCCGGCCGGCCCGGCACTTCACGATGGCCGACGACCCGGATCCAGTTCCGCTCATGCAGCGTTCGCATGATCGTCGAGGCGATCGTGACGCCACGGATATCCTCGATCTCGCCGCGCGTAATCGGCTGGCGATAGGCGATCAGCGCCAGCGTCTCGAGCAGTGCACGGGAATAGCGGCTCGGCCGTTCCTGCCAGAGGCGGGAAACGACATCGGAATACTGCGGCCGGACCTGGACGCGCCAGCCGCTCGCCACCTCGCGCAGCTCGATGCCCGTGCCTTCGTAGCGCTGCGCCAGGCCCGCGAGCGCTGCAAGCACGTCCTCGGCAGGCGGACGCTCGTGCTCTTCGAACAGTTCCTGGATCTGCTCGACGGTCACCGGGCGTCCTGCGGCGAGCAGCACGGCCTCGACGACGTTGCTCATGGGATGGTCGGTCATTGTTCCGTCCGGATGCCGGCTTCGGGCCGGTCGTTGTCTACGACGAGCGTGACACGCCGGGGCGCACCGGCACGCACGTGGATGGGCGCGAACTGCTCGGCCTGCACGATCTCGATCAGGCCCTCGCGCAGCAGCTCGAGGATCGCGGAGAACGTCACCGTGACGCCCATGCGGCCCTCCTCTGCCCTGAAGAGCTGCGCGAACTCGACAAAGGACTGCGTTCGCAGCGCGCTCAAGACGTCCGACATGCGCTGGCGCACGGACAGTCGCTCGCGCTGGACGTGGTGATGCGCGAACATCTCGGCCCGCACCATCACGTCCTTGAGCGCAACCAGCATCTCCTGCATGGTCACCGCGGGAAGCAGCTTCACTACGCGACGCTCGACGACCTCGGCGGAGGCCGGAAACGTGTCCCGATCCACGCGCGACAGTTCTTCCATGTCCTCCGCCGCGCGCTTGAACCTTTCGTACTCCTGCAGGCGGCGCACCAGCTCGGCCCGCGGGTCGTCCTCCTCGGCGCCGTCGGACTGCGGCCGCGGCAGCAGCATGCGCGACTTGATCTCGGCCAGCGTCGCGGCCATCAGCATGTACTCGCCGGCGAGCTCGAGCTGCAGCTCGCGCATCACCTCGATGTACTGCATGTACTGCCGGGTGATTTCCGCGAGCGGGATGTCGAGGATGTCGAGGTTCTGCCGCCGGATCAGGTACAGCAGCAGGTCGAGCGGCCCTTCGAACGCCTCGAGGAATACCTGCAGCGCATCCGGCGGGATGTACAGGTCGCGCGGCATCTCGGTCAGTGGCTCGCCCTCGACCACCGCGAACGGCATTTCGGCCTGCTCGTGCACGTCGATGGCGGGCACCACAGCCGCCGGCGGCGGCGTGCTTTCGACCAGCCTGAGATCGGGTTTGGTCATCTCGAGTCCTCAGCGGTAGACGAGACCGATGGCCTGCTTCACGTCGTCGAGGGTCTGGCCCGCCACTTCGCGCGCCTTCTCACAGCCCTCGGCAATGATCCCACGGACGAGGTCCGGATTGTCCTCGTATTCCTGGGCCCTCTGCCTCATCCCCGTGACCTCCTCCACCACGCGCTCGATCAGCGGCTTCTTGCACTCGAGACAGCCGATCCCGGCGCTGCGGCAACCCTGGTCCACCCACTGACGGGTCTCGTCGCTCGAGTAGAGCTTGTGAAGGTCCCAGACCGGGCACTTGGCCGGGTCGCCCGGATCCGTGCGGCGCACGCGAGCGGGGTCGGTCTGCATGGTCTTCAACTTCGCGGCCACGGCGTCCGGGTCCTCGCGCAGCCCGATCGTGTTGCCGTAGGACTTCGACATCTTGCGGCCGTCGAGGCCGGGCACCTTGGGCGAGGCCGTGAGCAGCTCGTCCGGCTCCGTCAGGATCGTGCGTCCCGTGCCTTCGAGGTAGCCCAGCAGACGCTCCCGGTCGGCCAGGGTCAGGCGCGAGTTCCCGTCGAGCAGCAAGTGCGCCTTTACCAGCGCTTCCTCGAGGCCCCGCTCCTGGTAGCTGCGCCGCAGCTCACGGTAAAGCGCTGCGTTCTTGGCCCCCAGGTTCTTGACCGCGCGCTCCGCCTTGGCTTCGAAGTCCGTCTCGCGGCCGTAGATGGAATTGAACCGCCGGGCGATCTCGCGCGTGATCTCGACGTGGGCGACCTGGTCCTCGCCGACCGGCACGTACATCGGCCGGTAAAGCAGGATGTCCGCGCTCTGCAGCAGCGGATAGCCGAGGAAGCCGTACGTCGCGAGGTCTTTTTCCTTCAATTGCTCCTGCTGGTCCTTGTACGTCGGCACGCGCTCGAGCCAGCCGAGCGGCGTGATCATCGACAGCAAGAGGTGCAGTTCGGCGTGCTCGGGAACCCGAGACTGGATGAACAGCG
>Ga0316616_100000189_pt1 | contig 16896 bp, 37 predicted proteins | sample OWC_Aug_M1_C1_D1_FD_207660 | JGI IMG/M metagenome (GOLD analysis project Ga0316616, IMG submission 207660) | Wetland soil microbial communities from Old Woman Creek delta, Ohio, United States - OWC_Aug_M1_C1_D1_B | ecosystem: Environmental > Terrestrial > Soil > Wetlands | place: USA: Ohio... | reverse complement strand
CCAAATTTGTATTCAATGTTTCCTCGAAATATTTATACGGATAGCGCTCAGAAGATACAGGGCCCCTTGTAATTCCGGCACAGTTTATCAGAACATCAATTTTGCCGAATTGTTTGATGATGCTGTCAACGCACTTCCGCATAATTTCTGTATCGGTAATATCACCAATGGTCACCCATTCATTGTCGCTTATTTTCGTAATATCCTCATTTCTCACTATTCGTATAGTAATAGCCCCAGCATCATAAAATCCTTTTGCTATAGCAAAACCGATGCTGCCTTCTTTCCTGCTACCTGTTATCACTGTCACCTTTTTTGTCACATCAAACATATGTTACCTCCAAGTTTTCGGTTGCTTTTACATTCGGGGATTTTGTCCAAATATAAAATTTTATGTCAGGGTATCTGCTAACTATATCGTGAAAAGTATCAACCATCCGTATTCGTTTTGCCTTCTCTTTCAGATAAGCCGATGTTTTCTGAAAAAGATAATCCCCCTCATAAAAATCCAGACCCACGATATACATTTTTGCTGGCGCTACATATCTACAGGCATTCTCAAGAGCATAATGTGATAAATTGATATACTTATATCTTCCAAAAAAATCTGCCATTTCTTCTGGAGCGACATAATAGTTTACACCGTAGCTGGTCAGTTTTGCTATTGTGTCTCTGTAGAGATATTTGTCCTTCTCCCTGACTACAAAATATACACTGTTTATATTGAATTTTTTATATATATCCGGCGGCAAGGTTTCTTCGGGGATTTTATTTATTACCTGTCCTATTTTCTTTTTCCTGAAAATGTCAGCGAAGTGATTTAGCTCTTTACTACAGTTGTTGAATACAACACAGTTATCAAAGTTGGAGCCCACTTCCGGTAAATATCTTATGCTCTCGCCGCTTGCCACAATACCAAACGATTTCATTTTTTCATCCTCACCCAATATTCTGAAATTTCTATATCTAGCGGGCCGTGTATATCCCGGCCTGTCACCCACGGCCTGATTATCGGTTTACATCTCTTTCCCATCCACCACCACGGCATCGGGCCCGACCGTTCTTTCACACAATTCTTTCTGAATGTCCACACACCCTGATCATAGAAATAAGCCTTCGGGTATGATTGTCTGTTCGTATGTGCTTCTCTTTCTTCTTTTCCATATGTTTCAAGTAAACCATCTTCACCTATCTGTAATGCTCTCATCGGATGATCGTCCTGTGCTTCCCACACAGACATCACGGAGTCCAAGTCTGGATTGTTTTCCAGCATTTCAATGCTCTCCGTAATAAGCTCTGATGTGACCATTACTGTATTGCCCAGAAGAACGGTTACTATCTGTAAATTTGGACACAATCCATTTTCAAGAAATTCTACACAATCTTTTATAACATCGCCGTGATTTACATCATCCCCTCTCAAGTGCTCTGGCCGAGAAAGCCATCCACACTCCAACGCCTCGGCTATTTTTTGTATATCTTCGCTGTCAGTTGATACATATACAGTATCTACTTTTGGTGATTTCTGTGCAGCTATGATTGGATAAAAAACAATCGGCATACCATAAATAGCAGTCATATTTTTATTATTCGGCCCTTTCCGTGCCGTTACTATTGTTATGTTCTTCGCGCTCATAATGACATTCCTTTATACATTGTAATAAACCTTCACCAAAATCTATGGATTGTTCCGCGTTCACTCTTGTTACAGGTTCCAGAACAAATGAATATGGTGTTGTTTTGTAATGCTGGTATCTATCTGGATTGTCCACATAGACCACATTTATTTTTTTCCCGAGCATTTCTTCGACTATTTTGAAAAGACTTTCGGTGGTGATTGCCGCACAGCCAGTTATCAATACGGGCTTGTTGAGATAGTTTTCTGATAGTGTTACATCTACCGTAATTCTGGAAGCATCCTCTACGTGAATAAACTCCCTTCTCTCATCGGGTGTGCCGTCAAAATAGTATGTATCACTGTTCATCAATGTTCTACAGATATCCGATATCCTGTTCCATTCATTCGCTCCCGGCCCATACAGGCTACCATACCGTGTAACAACATAATCCAGACCGTAAAGAGAATTATACTCTTTACACAATTCTTCCCCGGCCAATTTTGATATTTTGTAGAATGAACCATATCGTCCACTGACATAGACAGTACTGGCAAAAACAAATTTTTTGATGTGATTGTATTTGGCTGCCTCAAGGCATTGGATTGTTCCCAAAAGATTTGTGTCGAAGGCTTCTATGGGATGAGACTTACAGTAACCGATATCGGCCACAGCGGCGAGATGAATGAAATAGTCACAACCTCTTGTTTTCTCCAATAGGTTGTCATAGTCTTTTATGTTATTACCGTCAGTAACATCATACTCGACAACTTCTATCTTTCTTTTCTGTAATTCATATACAATGTATTTGCCGAGGAAGCCCTTACTTCCTGTTATTATAGCCCTCATAAAATTCGTCTATACTCTCCAATACAAATTCTCCCATTTCGATTGTTGTCTTTGTTGTCGAGCTTCCCTGATGGCACGATAATGTAATGTATGGGTGGTTTACTAATACACCGTCTATATCTGGCTCATTTGGAAAAACATCGAGTGCTGCTCCACCGAGTTGCCCGTCCTCAATGGTATTGATTATGTCATATATATTTACAATATTTCCTCTTGACATATTGACCAAATATGCCCCTTTTTTCATTTTTCTGATAAATTTTTTATCCACAAAATCTGTATTGCCCTCACCGTTGATGTGAAGCGTGACAACATCTGATGTAAATAATACATCATCCAGCTCAGCATACCATTTTTCAGGAACGGCAAATTTTCTTTGGTCATATATCTTCAACTTGGCGCCAAGTAAATACAATGTTTGTGCTACTTTCTTGCCGATATTACCATACCCGATAATACCTATAGTTGTCTCTGACAGTTGTTTTCCCTCGAGCTTTGCCCATATTTTCTTTTCTCTCAGGATATTTTCTGTAGTATTGATGCGTCTTAGAAGGGTCAATATGTGCCTGAGTGTGAGCTCGGCTACGGCTGTAGCATTCACTCCGCCGGGCGGAAGATATACTTCGATGTTTCTTTCTTTTAGAAGGGGAAAATCAAGGTTGTCCGTTCCTACTCCCATTTTAGATATGAACTTCAAGTTAGGTAACTTGTCGAGTAGGTGGATAAATCGAGCTGTTCCAACGACCATTACTTTGGCGTCGGCGCAAAAAGAAAGTATGTCATCGTCGGTTACGACACTCTGACATACTTTCGAGTTTGGATATTTTTCAAGTAACTTTGTTACGAGATATTTATTTTTCGCAAATTGTGGTGAAATCACAGATATCATAATACTCATACCTCCGTTGATATGAGTATTTATGTTTTGTTATTGTGTGTTTTCGTCCTCCTCAAGCTCTTTTATTCTTTTTATTTTCATATACTGGTTTATTTCTTCTTTTGTTCTTTTCTCTTTCTCTTTCTCTTTTTCACGAAGCCATTCTTTGTTGATTTTTGCCATCGGCAAACCTCCTACTTCTGTATGTTTTTTGCCTCCTCAGCCGCATAGATAACAGCTATTGATATCCATATTTCTTCTGCCATTGAATGTTTTTTCGTTATATCGAGACATCTTGGCGGGCTATACTTATATGTGCTTCCCATATCTGTTTTTACAGTATCAAAACACAAGGATTTATTTGCTCCATAAGAAGATATAAATTTTATGTGTTCCTTGTTATCAGGATATTTTTTATAGGTGACGCGGGCCCAGACCGTGCACCTACCCTGATCAATTTTAATAAAAGTTTCCGGGCTGACTTCAAATATACTATATGCACTCTCGCCCACTTTCATCCACGATTTAGTAACACGATAATCGGCTGCTATAGCAGCTGAAGAAAAAAGAAATAACGAAACAAATAAAATAACCAACACTTTTCTCATTTCACAATACCCCTTTCATACTCTCTTATCACTAATTTTGATGATCTCAAAAGATATCCTGTAGCCTCATCATAATATGAGTGATTGGTCACTACTACTTCATTGATACCAGCATTTATAATTTCTATCAAACATTCCTTACAGGGAACAGGAACATTGAGATACATTGTAGAACCTTTGACACAAATACCGTGTCTCGCCGCATTGACAATTGCGTTTCGTTCCGCATGACCCGCAACACAGAGGCCCACCGCTTCACCCGATTTATAACCGAGCATCTTCCGTGGGCACACGATGTTTTCTTTGCCGTCTTTTTTCTGTTGCTCTGTGGTTTTATTAAAGATGGCCGGATCCATTACATACCTCCACTCGCAGGATGGTACACCTCGGGGCGGCCCGTTGTATCCGGTTGAGATAATAGATTTGTCTTTTACAATAACCGCCCCGATTTTTCTGGAAAGGCATTTAGAATTGTCCGCAACTGTATTAGAGACTTTATAAAAATATTCATCCCATCTATACATTATTTAACCCTCACACACTTTTCTTTTATTATATCACATCTGTATAATGGTGTAAACTATTTCTGTACTTCTGTCTTGTATTTTTCCTCAAGCTTTAGATACAGACCCTCAAGCTGGGTGAATTTTGCTTTGTTATTTTTCCATACGAAGAAACAAATAACTCCGCCGACGATAACGCCAAGAACTAAACCTTCAATAAATCCTAACATAACAATTACCTCCTAATTTTAATTATACTACTATTTATACATACATAACGGGCAATAAAGACTGTTGAAAAAAGATATTTTCCTTATACCCGACATATGTTTTTACATACCTTTTCGAGTAACCTCTGACAAAATCTATCATATTCACTGTGACATGCGGAGCATTCGGATCGTGACCTTCGTGGTCTTTGTTCCACTGTGCATGGACTTCACCAAATTCAGGCCGTCCTGTCCAGAAATATCTTGAACTGGTATAATCAACACCAAAGAGTATCAACCTTTTATATCTCATTCTACGGATAATATCGAATACGATTGACATTGACGATTGGCCCATATGATAGAGGACATTCGGGGTCTCATCAGGATAATCAGGATCTTTCCTGACTACTTTCGTTTTGTCCAATACCTTGATAGTGTAGAAATACACTTCTGGATAGTCTGTCAGAACATCCATCAGATATGCCTTGTCATTACGAATAATAAACCTGCACGGTCTTTTTTCATACTTGGGCCTCTTACCGTTGAATTGTCTGGCGACGATATCCTTGTTATAGGTCTTTACTTCAAGGTGATAGAATTTTGGAACATACCAATGATACACCCAGTTATTCAGAGCAAAGGTATCAAATTGGTCTATCCTCTCCCACTGCTCCGGGGTGATATTGATGATGCTCTCGGCTGAGCCGAGATAAATTGCGGTGTCCGAACTTTTATACTGAAATACATCTGATAATAACATAATAACCTCACTTACTGTTTCCGAAACAGTGATTACAATATTTGGAATAAATACCGTTTCCTTTTACTGATCTTCTCAATTCATTTATATATTTACTCTCCCAGCACTTCTTATCAAAGGGTTCCGAGGGCGGCAGGCATCGTCGGCAACCAGTGAACAGACCGGCACCATTTATCCCTATGGACATTACAGGCGAATTACATTTGCGGTTCGGCTCGGTCTTTACTGGTATGGGCCATTTCCTGATTATCTTAGCGCCCGGAAGAGTTTTATATTGATTTATTTTCTCTATAATATATTTATCGGTGTCTCTGATTATTCCTGACAGGCAACTCTCATCATACGGCAGGTTGTTGACAACTACGCCGTAACTTATATTACATTCGTTACAAAGTGTAATAAACTGTGGAATATCATCTACATTATTTTTGAAACATACATAGCTCATTGTAACCGGAAAGGACTTGAGGCTTACCAGTTTTCTTATACCTTCCAATACTGTCTGGAATGTATTCATCCCTGTTATTTCCTGATATTTTGTTTCTGGAAGGGCATTCACACTGATATTGACATACTCAAATTTTATACCTATCATCTCATCAAATCTGGCTGAGACGAGGCTTCCGTTTGTGATGAGGCTTGTTCCCACTTTCCTGCTGATAAGATATCTGATATTATCAAAGACAACCTTACTACAGAGGGGCTCACCAAATCCTGCTACACAGGCACTCCGTATGGTGGGAAATGTGTCAAGGACTTTGGAAAGAAGTTTTGTAGCCACATCAGGCACGGAGTCAAATGACCGATGTTCCCTGAGACAGTGTGAACAGTTATAATTACACCGATTTGTTTGATATATATTTAAGTCAGTTGGTGTCATTTTCTTTTCTTACCTATCGTCATAACCACTCTTTTATACATCCACGGCGCAGGGTTTTCTTTGATGCCCATTATTTTCATTCCCTTCTTTGATACCACGCCGGTATAATAAACTTTCAATACACTAAATCCATATCGTTCAGCGAGTTGTCTCAATGTCTGGGCATCATACCACGCAACGTGGTCTTTGTTTATTTTTACTTCCCCGTCCAGAACCATCCTGTGAAACCACTTAGGACAAAGACAGTTTGGTGTTGTGATTACAATTTTTCCGTGATCTTCAATGGCATAATGAAGGCTTTTCATCATACCATCTACATTAGTAACGTGTTCTATCAATTCTGTGCAGATAATGGCTGTAAACCGGCCCTTTTCGGTATCTACTATCCGGGCCATATCTTTTGGATTGGTAATGTCTCCCACATATAATGTAGATTTAACACCGTTCTTCCTACCCTTCTCTATTTCTTCGGTATTGATATCCATACCTACACTTCTGTTTGCTCTTGCAACATATTTCAGATGTGTCTCGAATGGAACATCATTGTATTCTGGATTACCCACGCATCCAACATCCAATACGATCTGGTTGTCGCATAGATTTGCGATGAGCTCTGTCAGGTCTTTAATTATGTGCATTAGTGTTCCTTGAATTGCTTAAATCACATATATTTATACAAAGACATTATATAAAATCGAATCGAAAACATCATCCCACGCCTTTTTTCTTTTTTCTTCCTGTTCCGGTTCAGCATCGGCCTCACGGGCGGCATAATAATCCCATACTGGATCGCCTAAATCCAAAGATGTTTGTTCAGGCACCACGATTTCTTCCTTTTTGGGCATACCTTCTAAAATATCTTCAAACATTGAAACTCCCCTCTCTTTCTCTTGTGTTTACCTTATATTTATATAAATATAAAGAGAAACCTATATTATGGGGCGGCCAATGCGATTTGAACAATACTTGTTAAACGAAGGAATTTCCAGTATCATCGCTAATCTTCTTAGTAGATTTGCTGGAATGAAACCTGCCCAAGTGAAATACCATCTCAATATAAGCTGGTATGATTTCGTTGATACAGTCAGAAAAAGAGGAAACGAGAGGGAAATGGTGGAATTTATCAACAAAACTTTTCATCAGAGTATCGAATCTCTGGACGATGTAAATCTACAGAAATTAAAACTGGCTATGGAACGGCACAAATGAGATTTCTAAAATATCTTCAAGAAAAATACACTGGAATATACAAGTATGCTGGGCATCATACCGAAGTATATGAAAATCCCTCACCGAATGAAATAAGAATGATGCCTAAAATATACAAAAGCTCTGATACATATCCAGATTGTTCTATCAGGTTTATTGCCTATGCCCCGAAGAAACAGATTTTTATCTGGGCTTCAGACGGTGGTATTCATATGGGCGTTTTCAAGTATCTCAAACAGAAAGGTGAACTTGGTGGTGCCCGGCACATAGCTGACACGGGCGTTTTCTCAGGATATGCTTCACAGGGCGGCAACAAGATGCAGTTTGAAAGAGGGTATGGTCTCGGCGCTGGAGAAATTGATATAAGAACGAGTGACTGGGCATACCTCAATAATTATTTCGGAAATATGGCAAGGGTAGCCGATTATATCGGGAGGCCAGACGATTGAAATTTAAAAAATATATCTTAACCGAGGAAGCCGACAAATTTCTCAGGGCGATTGAAGAAAGCCCGCACAAAGATAGATTTATTGTCGGTGATATTCCGCCGGCTACGAAGGATGAAACCCACTATTATATCGGAACAGGTATGATGGGATCCAACTATACCTTGAGATATAATTGGCTTGAAGTATATCATTACAGGACAAGCCCCACTTCTTATAGTGTATCTTTAAGACCTCGCGATAACTATATTCTAAACTTGTCACCCAAGCCGGAAACAGCGATAGAGAAGGCTGTCGCCTACTTGAAACAAAACGAAAAAATCTACTACTCTCCATTTGAGCTTCACAAGAGAGCCGAAGCGAGAGACACAGATATCATCAAATTCGGAAAACATAGTGGCAAAAGTCTCTACGATATGGTCAAAGAAAATCCAAGATATGTAGCTTGGATGGCCATTGATACTTTTGAGGACAAGGGGTTTTTGAACAAACCAAAATATAATGCCTTCAAAAATTTACTGTCTCAGGTAGCGAAGGATAAGGATGTTGCCCCTTTCATTGACGCTGAATTGGAAAAAAGAGAGAAAAAGGCGAGAGATGCAGAAATAGAGAAAGAGCTGGCCAAAGACAGAATTGAAAAATTCAGGCCTATTGTTGATGTATTGAAACAGGTAAAGTATGAAAGCGACTTTATCAAATCAATGGTAGATACATTGAAGGCCGGGGAAAACATCCAGAAACGATGGTCGCCAAAGGTATTCAGCATAGTGGCAGATGTATATGCGAAAACAAAATCCGAGGGAGCCAGAAGGGGCAGTAAAGACTATGAAGCTGCACGAAGCGAGTTTCTCGATATAGTGGAAAAGAGCGCCGAGGATGTTCCACAACACAGACCTGTTTGGCAGGGTTGGTGGAAAAGGTGGTAGGATGAGATTTAAAAAATATCTTGAAGAAAACTATATCGGAACATATAAGGGCTCAGTAAAATTTGGCGAAGTATATGAAAATCCATCACCAAATGAAATAAGGTCTATGCCTTCCAAATCAAGGTTTTGGGATGATTCCATCAGATTTTTTGCCTATGCCCCAGAAAAGACGATATACATTTGGGGTGCCGATGCTGGTATTCACGATACCGTCCTTGATTTTCTTCACACCAAAAGAAAACTCAGAACCGTCTATGATGTAGAGGGTGATGGTGTATTGGCCGGATACGCCGAGAAAACAGGGGATAAAATGTCATTCACAAAAGGGTATGGAGCGGCAAAAGGCATAGGAAACTACGAGTGGGATTGGTTATCGAAGTATTTCAGAAATATGGAATATATCAGAGCAAGGATTGAGCAGTGGACATGAAGTTAGAAAGATATCTTACAGAAGCCGTGTCTGTAGAGGATATATTTAAAATACTGGAAAAGGATTGTCTGCCTTTCATCAAGGAAGCTAGGGGCGGCCTGATATGGAGAGGCTCATCTAAAGGTTCGTCACAACCAATAGAAAAATTTATACCGAGAGAAGATAGAAATCCCATGAATACACCAATGGAAATTCATAATGCTCTCAATAGAGAATTTAAAAAACGATTTGGTTGGGAAGCACGCAACGGTGTATTTACTTTCGGTGACAGAGCTAAGATACAATTCTACGGCAGACAAAATGTATTTTTTCCGATAGGTGATTTTAAGTATGTGTGGGCATCAACTATTACAGATTTATACGGTTACTTTGAGCCATACAAATATGCTTTTGATGAGGCGCTCGCAAAAAGAGAATATAAAGAATTTAGCAGAGTATATCCTATAGACAATGTAAAATATGTTTATGGGAACAAAACATTATACGGTATAGATAACTGGCGCCAATATATCCGCGCTAACGATATATTTTCTGCGGGGCCATCCAAGTGGGATGATAAGAGGGAACAGTTTTATGTCCATATGGATAAAGCCGAGCCAACGAGCGGGGAAGATAGAGTATATTATGTTATAGGTAAAACCAGATTTGAGTGGATGGAAGAATTAAAACAGAAAGCTTTTGGTATTGTCAAACGCTGTGTATGGGGGGAATATCAGGATTACGATCTTCCGGCCGCCATCAAGAAAAGTTTATATGAAGTATCATTCCAATGCAAGGCATATTATTTGGTGAGTGCTCTATTTGCTGACGAGCTCGAAGCAAAACTATACAAATACAGATGAGACACAACGACTTCGCAGAATATCTAAATGAAGAAACAAAGGTATCACAGCTTGTGACTATCATTAGGAAAGAGTGCGCCCAGTGGGCACGAAATCCTGTAATGTTATACAGAGCAAAATCCATTACTATTAAGCATTGGGCGAAAATAAAATCACATATTACTGACCGTCGGCCATTGACTTCATCACCCGATCTTCACAATACTCTCAATAAAATGTTTGTTAAAAAGTTTGGATGGCCGGTGAGAAACGGTGTTTTCTGTTATTCAAGATCTACATTTTTAGGATATGGTGATGTATACATTTTTATTCCTGCAGGAAATTTCAAATTCGTATGGTCACCCGAAGTAAGTGACCTGTTCACTGTATTACCTGTATCAGATCCAAAAGAATACCCACAGTGGGCAGAGATGGACTATAAAAAATATCTCGCAAAACATATAGAAAAATTTGAGAAAAATATACTGGATACATATACAGACAAGGGATTACAGATGGCAGCAAAAACATCCAGTGAGATATCAATCAACTGTAAAGAGTATTTTCTTATAAACCAGTGGTATGAACCAATAATAAAGGCGAACTTTAATATAGAATGAAACTTGCAAGATTTATAAATGAAGATATGACGCCCGAGAACTTCAAGGCAATAACGAAGGTTCTCAAAAAAGATTGTAAACCATTTCTCAATGAGTTGAACAAGTGCACCGAGTTGTTATACAGGGGCATCGAGAGCCCATTCAAACCGAAATTTCACCGGGGAGATATTCGCCAAAGCACAGCGCCCGCAAAGGTAGAAGATATTTGGGGCCTGTTTAAAAAACAGAGCCGAATAGGCAAAGGTGATGATAGAAAACCATTGGGTTCGACAGCACTATGGTTTTCTATTTGTAACTTCCTCTCCAATCAGAAGTTTGGGTGGAAGTTTAGAAGTGGTGTTATGACTACTTCTGATATGGGCCACGCAAGCACATTCGGCTACACATATGCTATTTTTCCGATAGGTGATTTTGAGTTTGTTTATGGTGTTGGTGTGAAAGATTTTAATTATGGTTATGACCCCTTTGATGTAATCCGCAGAGTAGGACAAATACCGGGCGGTAAGCTGTATGACATATATTCCGAGATTGCATATTATCTGGACGAAGCTAAAATTAAAAAAGATAAAAAATGGGCAAACGAAAAAGCCAAGGAAATAACAGAATGGATCAGAGCTGACTTCAATAAGACATTTACCAATACCAATATGTCCAGAGCCGTTAAAAACAAGTGGGAAATATCCATCAAATGTGATGAATACTACCTGATTGCGGACACTTTTGCCCACGACCTCAAGGGGTTTGTTTGGGGCTGATTATTTTGGCCCCTTTCGTCATTCAAGAATATACGAAAACATCATCATTTTTATGTCATTATAACCCCTCAATTTCATTGATTTTTTATTGTTGAAAATATCCCTGTTTTTATTCGTATTTACTTATACTCTTGTGTAGTGGTATAATAGGGAACGATGAGAAATCAGAAAAATAGTGTACCCCTGAAACCCTGTGTACATCGTGTTGACATACACATCAAAAAATGGTATAATATTAGAAATATAATAGTGAGAGGAATATAACTATGTTTTGGTGGATTGTAGCAATTCTTGTTACTCTTGGCGTAGGCTATTTAGCTGCGAGGAATGAAGATTGGTTCGTTGGGTGTTTGTGTGGCTTCGGCACACTTTGTATTGCCATACTTGTGGGTCTTGTGATATCTATTGCTGTATCAAAGTCGGCAGATAAGGTATATACGGAGACAAAGCACAATATCTATTCCTTAGATCAAGGGCAGAATTTTCTTGTAGGTGTCACCGGTAGTAAGTATTTTGTTTTTATCAGTGACAAAGATGGTAAAGTAATGACTTCTTTTGATATCACAACCCCGATAAGAGAACAGAATACAGCTCAACCCTATTATATCGAAAGGCGGGGAAAGATAGTAGGATGGGTCAGTTTTTTCACTATGATAACAGAATGTGATGCATTCACGACATATATACTGGTACTACCTACAGGATATAAGACACAAACATTTAACAAAACGGAGGCAAAGTAATGGCTAAACAGACAATCGAGAGACCCGATTTTATATGGGATGAGGACAAGAAGAAGAAATTCAGTATTTTTGATGTAGCATTGTTCCTGATAGAAACAAAGGACGGGGTGACGAAGGCGATAGCTCTTGTCGAGAACAGGCCGCTCACACTGAAAACCTGTGCTACAGAGGACGAGGCCAGAGAGTTTATAGATAGTCTTACATAAGGAGCAAGTATGGTTCATCCAGAATATTACATTTACGGTGTGATGATATTATGTATTGTCGTAGCACTGTATTCATTTTTTAAGGGTAGAAAATGAAAGAATATAGAAAAATTGTGATTTACAAATGTAGCGGCAAATCCTATTGGTATAATACGCCGGAGTTAATGAACCGGCCTATAGATATATTGAAGAACACCACTGTAATAGGTGCTGACGGTGATACGACCGCGAGAGATTATGCTGTAGCTCCCACCGAAGAAAACGCTAAGTTATTCAAGGAAGTCTTTGACCTTTCTAAGAAGGCTATAGAGACTACGCTTTATTGTATTGATATAGACGATGTAAGACCGTATATTGAACCCTTGAAACCGGAAATATCCGAGGACTTATTTGTGATAAAATGAAAACAACTGTAGAAAACAGGAAAACATACAGTGGCCCGATGGAGAATACAGTCTATATCGGCCGGCCCAGTATATTTAAAAATCCCTTCACACTCAAAAAATACAAGAGAGAAGAAGCTATAGAAAAATACAGGAAATACTTTTACTGGCGTATGGAGATAGACCCGACTTTCAAGACAGCCGTTGGGGCTCTTGAAGGAAAGGTCTTATTGTGTTCTTGTAAACCACTGGCCTGCCACGGTGATGTGATAGTGGAATATCTTGAAAGGAAAGATAAGAAATGAAACCCAACCAAAAATGTTATGTGTATTACGAAAAAACATTATATCACGCAAAGTTTATAGATGTCTTTGGAACCAAATTGCGTTTTTTCTTGGGCACACACGACTATTACAGATCTCCGTCATATTTCCGCCACGACTTTGATATATCTGACACCAATGTAAAAAAGAAATTGAAGATTATAGAGAAAAGTGTAGATGTAGATTATATCCTGCGTCTGGGCATAGATCCATCTAAAATTGACGCCGACTATACTATAGATGTAGATAAGATAAAGTAATGAAAGTAGATGTTGGAAAACTCCGCGGCGGTTATCGCTATGATATGTATTGGGCCGATTGGGATGGTCTTATAGAAGAAAATGTTTTATGTTTAGGATTTATGTTTCGAGACACATCGGGCATAGGCCCTCTCATAGAACATATTGGTGTCAAATTTGGTGACAATAGTGATTTTTGGTATCCGGTTTCTGAGGCGAAGAACAGATTTTACTTTACAAATACAAAAGATTTTATACCCGATGATTTATTTAAAATAGAATGAAAACAAAAGAATTGATAAGACAACTAAAAGAAGCAGACCCATCAGGCGAATGTGAATGTGTTGTAGGAAATGTTGATATCCTCTATGTAGGTGGAGAGCCGGGATATTGGGATGGATGGTATGAAGTCCTTATCAGAGATGAGAACGAAGAAGGTTATAATGTAATAGGTGCCCGTGTAACAAACAAGGGAACAAAAATCTCGATAGAGACACATTCTATAGAATGGGCCATTCTTGACGATCCCGAATTGCCTGTTTATGTGGATGATAATGAAGAAAGATATGTAGACAGGTATGAGAAGATAAGATTGGACACAAGGGTAATGCTGGATGAATTGTGTCATTTTATGTATGACAGGGGCCTTGTTTATATTGATTTCTCAGAGGGAAAATGGGGGAAGTCCATCCCGATTAGAAAATCATTGACATACGGAGTGTAAGATGTTCTACGATGTAGATAAACATAAAGATTTCTTTACATGGAAGCCACAGATATTTTTTACCGATTTCACCAAATCTAATTTTGTTATCAAGATGGCGAAAACTCATTCATGGCCCATACACAGATACGCATTCATGTTGACATGGCTGATATTTACATTACATATATTTTGGGGTAAAATAAAACAAGAGAGGAAAAATAATGAGTAAGAAAGAAAAACCGTTTTTAGTTGTTCATCTTGTAGCTGATGAATCCGGTGAGAAAATCTGTGACCTTGAATTGACAGAGGCCGAGGCGATAAGGCTTGTGGAATACGCTATTAAAAACCTATTAGGTAAGATGGCAAATGAAAATAAAACTGAATGATGAAATAGTGGTCATTGACCCCAAATACCCGCTGTGTGGCTTCACCGGCAAAGTAGTGGGTATCAGGGGGCAGACTATAGAAGGATATAACTGGCTATTGGTGTTCTTTCCTGTAAGGATGAGAAGCTACCTTGTGCCAGAAAATTATTGTGAAAGGACGAATAAAGAATGAAAGTAAAAGATTTAATGGACGCTTTATCAAAATGTAATCCAGATGGAGAAATTGAAATCTATGCCTATCCGCAATACAATGCTCGATCAACATTTCTAATTAACAATATCGAGGAGAAAGAGGTTGTGTATACTGAAAGATTAGCAACGCCAGTAATAGTAACTATTAATTTGATGACAAGACCGATATAGGAGCAGAATTATGAAAACACTAGCGGATAGATGGGGCGAGATAATCATCAACAAACTGAGATCGGAAATAGAGGAAGTTAACAAACAAATTAAACGAGCTAACAAAGCAGCGAAAGAAAAGGGAGAACAAAATGCCAAGTTATAAAGAAGATACAGATGCCTACGAGAAAGAAAGAGTTGAAAAACTTTCAAGTAAAGAAATTCTGGCAGAGATAAAAGAGAGATATAAAAGAATATCATCGGGGGAAAACTTTCTGATGCCATCGGATGTTTATGTAATGGATGTTGGTTTTCTTCTCAAGAAATTAGGGAAAGGAAAATAGAATAGATATAGGAGAAAAAATTATGAATATGAACGATTTCGCTAAGGAAGTAACACTTATGGAAGGCTTGAAGAAACAGGTTTCCATCGCACAGGTAAAAGAGATAATGAAAATCATCTTCACGGAACTGGCAAAGATGGAATTGAGTGAAGTTGAGAAGATTTTGAAAAAGTATAGAAGGGTAAAATAAAATGTGTTACGATGTTATCGAAAAGGTGAATTGTCTATACTGTGACAAGGAAGTAAGGGAATTTTATGTGTCCTTCTTCAAGGACAGAGAAGGAAAACCCCGATATGGAGCATTATGTCCAAAATGTAAAGAAGAATTAGGGGAAATTCAGAAGTAATGCAGACATTCTTACCGTATAAAAGTTTCAAGAAAACTGCCCGTGTCCTTGACTATAAGAGGCTCGGTAAACAGAGGCTTGAGGCTAAAATCATCATTGACATAATAGAGGGCAGGGGAAAAGGCGGATGGAAACATCATCCGGCCGTATTGATGTGGACGGATTACCCTGATGCCCTCAAGGCGTATTACAATGTAATTCTCCAAGAGTGGATAAACCGTGGCTACAATAACACAATGAAGTTTTATAATGTAGACACGAAGAAAGTCAAATGGCCTCGATGGCTGGGTAACAAGGAATTTCACCTGTCACATCAGGTTAACCTGCAGTGGAAAGACCCGTGGCATTACGGTGAATACTGGAACCACAAGAAATATGTGCCCTATGTGTGGCCTGTGAGGAAAGCAAAATGATTAGAAGATGGAAAGCTGTCACATATTATATCAACGATTGTGTGAATAAAAATAGACGAAGATGCATTCATTGTATGGAGCTGAAGTCTGATGATGTTCTTCACGGATATGCCTGTACTTATGGTTATCATCCTAAACACATCAGAGCCTTGGCAGACGAATTTGGTCTGATATATCCCATTCCTCATTGGTGTCCTCTGCCAGATGCTGATATGGATAAAGTAAACGAAGCTAATATAGAACAAATGAAACAGGATTATATAGCTAATAAAGATGAAATAGATAAAGATTACGAGGAAAGAAAAAAAGAGGACGAGAAATGAGATTTATAACTGTTTCAAAAAATGAATATAGACCGCACAAGTGGTTTGCATGGTATCCTGTGAAGGTAATGGCCTTTGAGAGCATAGACGGTAGAATGAAAAACAACTGGATTTGGCTTGAAACAGTAAGAAGAATAAAGAAATCCCGGCCCCACTATAAGTGGTTTTATACCCCTTTGGAGCAGGAACAGGAAGATTAAATGACAAAACCGAAAATAACCGAAGCTGAATTTAGAGGAATAAAATACAAGTTTTATGATTATGATGATACGCTGGGTGTCCTCGGTGATCACTATAAAACATTCCAGAAGGGCATCACCTTCTACGATGATGATAACATCGTTGACATAGGAGCTAATCAGGCCGTGTTCTCTATTATGATGGCCAAGGAATTTCCAAAAGTTAAGATATATGGATATGAGCCTGTAACGGAGACATATCATAAAGCCTTGGCTAACATCGAATTGAATGAAGTGACCAATATTGAAATGTTCAATTTAGGCGTGACAGGTGATGGCCGGGATATTACAATGTCTTGGGTACCTTCGTGGAGTGGCGGCGGCACAATGTATATGAAGGATCGCACAGATGAACATTCCGTTCAATACAATGTGCATACAGTTACTCTT
>Ga0316616_100000188_pt1 | contig 16912 bp, 11 predicted proteins | sample OWC_Aug_M1_C1_D1_FD_207660 | JGI IMG/M metagenome (GOLD analysis project Ga0316616, IMG submission 207660) | Wetland soil microbial communities from Old Woman Creek delta, Ohio, United States - OWC_Aug_M1_C1_D1_B | ecosystem: Environmental > Terrestrial > Soil > Wetlands | place: USA: Ohio... | reverse complement strand
CGGGTTTAGTTCACGATGCACTTGCTCGACCACGATTGCCAGGATTGCGGCCATTCGGACGGCGTGTTCGAGCTGTTCGGTGAACGCCGCAAGCAGGTCGTCGAAGCTGTGGAACGTCTCTGGGCGTCCAGTCTTCGGTCCGACTTGCTGCCCGGTGATCTGATCCACGCCGTCGCTCAGCGCCAACTCCAGAATCTTCGCCATATTCACGAACGACATCTGGTTGTTGCCCCAAACCTTCCCCTCAACGCCGGCAGACACACAGCCGATGACCACTCCCCCCTTGCGCGCTTCGTCCTCTTTCACGCCCTTGGCCAGCAGATGCTTCTGGAGAATCTCATAGTTGAAGAACTTCGGTTTCGTCGCAACCGGGAGGGACTGGGCTGCCTTGTGAAGGAGTTCAGGGTCGATGTCCTTGTGGTACATCACTGTGATGTCCGGCCGGGGGAGGCCAACCTCCCGCTCAATATCCAAGAGGAGTTTGGACAGGTCGTTGGTGGCGTCCCGTCCCTCTTCGGTGACGCCGCCAATTGTGGGTTGCTCGGACATCGGATGGCCGGACCAGATCATTGCTGTGCTGCGCTTCGGCAGAAAATACATGAGTTGGTTCTGGTTGATCCAGAAGTTGACAAGCCAGCGCTTGGTTTCGGCGGGGCCACGTTCCGCCTGGAAGCGCGCGTACAGCGGGAAGAGATACTGGTCGAACCGCCCGAGGACAATCGCGGCCCCGCCGGCAGCGTCCCAGTGCAAGAGGCAATGAAGGAGCCACAGACCCTGCAGCGCTTCGGCCATATCCTCCGCTGGATACCAGGGCGCCCGTTCGCAGTTTCGGGCAATCCGAAGGAGATCGATACGCCTCGCCTCGTCGCCGGTCGCCGCTGCCTGCGCTCGGGCAAGGGCTGCGAAGCGGGATGCGTAGGTGCGAACCGCTTCGCAGCAGATCAGGCCCGCCTGATAAAAATGCGTTTTCGCATAGTCGTCGGGTTTAGCGAGGTCAAGGGTCGCCAGGCGCAGCTCGATGTCGTCGCTGATGCCCCTGAGCCCCTCGCGCAGGACGCGGCGGTAATCCGGCATGAAGTTGCCACTGCCGAGTTCTACGTAGGCCGACCGAATGAGGACGGCCGCACACGCGGTCGCAACGTCCGGGGGGATTCGTCGGAGAACATTGTCCTCGATGCTCTTCCCCTTCCACCATCCCAAGGTCTCGCGCAACGGCTCCCGATCCTCCTCCGCCACAAAGTACTTATCGCCGTCTCGCGTCCCTAGCGTCTCGATCTCGGGAATCCAGCTACACGTGCTCTCCGGAAAAGGGGCAAGACTAAAGTTGCCCGCGGAAATGCCGCCGACGATCAACTGCCACTCTGCGATGGCAATAGGAATCTCCTGCGCGTACTTCAAAAGGGCCTTGGCGCGCCGGACCGGCATGGGCTCCCCTTCGGTCTCGCGGTACGACGCGGTCAAGAGAAGACCCCTCTCGATCCGAAGCCGCGGCAGACGAAGGCTCGTCAGAATCTTCTCCCGCAGTTCTTGGTCGAACTCACACGTCGGCATGGCGCCCTCCTACACAGGCGGTCCGATCCGTCAAATTATTCATCCATGGTCCATTCATCATTACCCGAGGCCGAGCGCGACGCCCTGAGCCGCGAGGGCCGCCTGGAGTAGCTTCACTTGTAGCCGCCTGGGTCGCACGCCCTGTTGCACAGCCATAGCGGCGGCCGTGCCCGCTGCCTGCCCGGTCGCCAGACACACGGGGATGAGGCGGAGTTGCGCCATGGCCTCCTCCTCGGCAGAAATGCACCGCCCAGCCACAAGGAGATTCTCCACCTGCTGGGGCACAAGCGAACCGTAGGGCAGCCGGAGGGAGAGGTTAATATACGGCTTGACCACCGTCTCCTCGAAGACGCGGCCCCGCACCTCCTCTAGTGTCGGCGAGGCCTCGCCCTGCACCTGACGCGTGGCCCGCACGCCGACCTGTGTCGCGGTACACTCGATTCTGGAGCGTTCGAAACCGGGCACAGCAACCCGAAGGAACTCCGCCAGGCGCATGGTGTGCTCGCGCGTCACGATCTCCGCATGCGTCAAGTCGCGCGGGTCCGTTCCGTCCATATCCAGTAGGTTTCCGGACCACACGTTTAGCTCCCCCTCGTGGACGAGCTTTTCCAAGCTTACCCCCGGGGAACCGAAGTTCGGCGTGGCACTTAGCTCGAACGCCAGCTCGCCAGCCTCAATCGCCCGCTGTACCACCTTCTGGACGTTCCTCCAATTGCCCCCGAGCGACACAAGGGCCCGTTCAGTGTCAACACCGACCAGGTTGAACATCATCGTCATGGGCTTCTTCACCAACCGAAACGGCGCAGCGGCGGAGGCGGCCACATCTGCATCGCCCGTCGCATCGATCACACACCGGGCTCGGACGGCCTGGCGTCCCGCCTTGGTCTCAATGATCACCCCGGTAACCGCACCCTGGTCGAGGAGGGCACGAGCGATATAGACGTGCAGAAGCAGCTCCACCCCTGCAACTCCCAGCATCCGGACGAGCTCGTGCTTCAGGATCTCCGGGTCATACGCGTTCATCTCGATCGGCTCGCCGGAGTGCTCGCAACGCGCATAGACGCGGCGGCGGCGCAGCGTCTCACAGATTTCTCTGTTGATGCCGTTGTCGAGAGGCGGCGTCGTAATAACAAGGCCGTTAATGGCGAGGCCGCCCAGGAAACCATAGCGCTCGAGCAGCATCGTCTTAGCGCCACCCCTGGCGGCGCACACCGCCGCTGCGACACCCGCCACACCCCCGCCGCAGACCAGAACCTCAACGTCGGCCACGACCGGTATGCTGCGTTCAGGCTCAAGGATGCGCTCCATGGTCATGCTCGCCCCCCTTGCAGCATCGCGACAACTATTTGTTCTCTCACGGCCGTCGAGCTGACCCCGTGCACGACGTTCGTGCGCTTTCCCACCACACGCTTGCGCCCGTTCGCGTTCGCCGATGTTAAGCGTCGCTTTCAGAACGCGGGGCGCGCCGTTCGGCTTCCGTGAGATAAGCGGCACAGCTCGCACGAGGGGTGGCCTTCCTCCTCTCCTTAGAGCATGTGCTCGAGTCGAGCGACGATCTCCTCTTGCACGATGGGATCCAATTCCACGAAACGTGCGCTATAGCCAGACACCTTGACCACGAGGTCGCGAAATTCGTCGGGGTGCTTTTGGGCCCTGCGAAGAGTTTCCGCGGAGTGCACGTTGAACTGGACCTGATACCCTCCTTCATCACAGTACCCTCTGATCAAATTGACGAATTTTCCCAGCCCCTCATCCGTATTGACGGCAAATGGATGAATCGAGAGGTTGAGCACGCTGCCATTGATCAGTCGGGCATGGTCGAGCTTTGCCGCCGAACGCAACACCGCCGTCGGCCCCCGCAGCGCCGTGCCTTTCTGCGGAGTGATGTTGTCGGCCAAGGGCTCACCGGCACTGCGTCCATCCGGCGTGGCACCCGTCAGCTTCCCGAGCGGAACGGTTGCCGTCAGCGATAGCAGGCTGCCACCGAAACGGCCTCCGGCCGAGTCCTCATGCTGCTCGATTTCGTCGAGGCACGCGGTAAGCAGGTCCTGCGCGACCCGGTCGGCGTAGTCATCGTCATTGCCATACTTCGGCGCGCCCAATAACTCTGTGCGTATTTCCCCTCCCCGCTGGCCGGTGAAGTTCTCTCGCAGCGCCTCCTCGACTTCGCCAGCATCGAGACGTTTCTCGTCGAAGACCAGACGGCGCAAGGCGGCGAGGGAATTCGCAGCCGTGATGATACCGTGGAATTCGACCAGCGTGTTGTCGTAACTGCGGCGTCCAGCACCCGAGACATCGATGCACAGCGCGATCGAGTCATCCATCACGGCGCTCAGGAACGGCGTCGGCACGTGCAGGTCGTAGGACATAGCGCAGGCGGCGTCCAGTACAGAGATCATCTTTAAATGCGCCCGCATCTGATCCTTCAGCGCCTGGAAGAGCGCGGTGTAGCTGTCAAAATGCCGCAGCGTCCGTCCCGTGGGGAGCAGACCGACGCCCGTCTTCGGATTGATCCCGCCGTTGAGCGTGACCTCCACAAGCTTGCCCATGTTCAAATAAATGATCCCGCGGGCATACGAGGTCGACTTGCCTGGCACCTGGATCTCACAGCATGAATCAACTGCCCATCGGCCAGCCTCTTCCAAGGTCGCACCACGGGCCAAGAGCGCTTTCATGCCGACACTGGCGTTGAAGAAGCTCGGCATCCCGCCGCCGAACTCTCGAAGCGCCTTCGCCGCCTCAAGCAAGAAAGAGGTGGATGTGTTACGGCTCATCATCACGACGACCGTCGGCATGGTCAGCTTGAGTTCGGCGGTGACCCGCAGGCACAAGACGCTCAGCTCATTAGAGATGTCCCGCTCTTGGGCATCGATGCCGCCGAGGCATATCGTTTGGAACAACGGATAGCCGCTCTTGAATTCCGTTTCCTGATTCGGACGTACTTTGTTGAGCTCGCCGCACTTGATCCAGAAGCACTCAAGCAGTTCCTTTGCTCCCGCCTCAGTTAGAGTGCCAGATGCCAACTCGCGTCGATAGTAGGGAACCAGGAACTGGTCGAGGTGCCCCATCGAAACGCCGTGCCCGTTGCTCTCCACGTGAATCAACAGGTGGATGAACCAGACAAATTGCAGCGCCTCCCAGAACGTATCGGCAGGATGCGCCGGGACCTTCGCGCAGACCGCCGCAATCTGCTCGTACTCCTTCCTCCGCGTATCATCCAGGCCGGCTTTCCGGGAGAGACCGAGCGCAAGCTCGCTGCATCGTCGCGCGAAATTGATAGTGGCTTCGCAGCACGTGATCAGGGACTCAAGGAACAGCTTCTTGGAAATGAAGTCTTTCTTGCAGCGGTCGAGCGTCGCCATCTTCGCCCTGGCTTCCTCAATGATTCCAATGAAGCCTCGCTGCAGCAACGTCGCGTAGTCCGGAATCACATGACCCTGCCCGGCAGAGAGGTTCACGGAGTTGTACGTGACCTGATTCAGGGAAGCGTTCTTGTAATGCTGCGCATAGTCGGTGTCCAGCGTCGCCTCTATGAGGCGCCGGCTGTGGTCCTCGTGCGTCTTCCCCATCCAGTACGTCGCGATTTCCCTGAGGTTCTTTGCATCCGTATCCAGCACGACGAAAGGATCCACAGCGCGGGACGCCATCGTCTCAAGTTCCTTGAGGAGCCACTGGATGGAGAATTCCGGAAACACCGGCGCCGCGCGTGGCGAGGTGGCGTAGTTGCCGACGATCAACTCCCCCTCTTGGATATAGACGTTCATCCGCTCAAGAATGTGCCGAAAGGCATCCGCGCGACGATAGCTGGATGGAAAGCCCTCCGTCTTCCGATAGGCTTCTGTCATGAGCACTGCCCGTTCCGCGCAGACGCGTGGCTCTGCTTCGATGATCGCCCGTCTCAACTGTTCGGTTCTCTGGGTCATGTCATGCCTCCTCAACTCTTTCTTACGTAAGAAAGGCCTTCCTTTCTGTTAGGCCGGCTGTCTCGTGGGAGGATGAATCGATCCAGCCGAAAGCGCCGTACGGTTGGCCCGGGGCTTGTAGAGCGCCGGTGAGCGTTCTATTCGCCGCACCGTCTACTCGTTCGGCACCTCGCACAATGAACATGAAACACCCAGAGTACCTCCACCCGGCGGGGAGATCCGCCCTACGAGCCGAGCTAGCCAGGAAAGCATGCCACCCGTCTTCAGCAGGATGCGCGACACCCCGTTATGGCGATTCCGTCGCTAAAAGGCGCGGCGGCAACGTAGGCCATTCTTCTCGAAATATGCGATGACAGCTCGAACTCTCTCCGCGTCCAGCGTTCCTTCTGGCTTTCGATACGCTTTCCCCAGGCGCCGGTACTTCGGGACTCCCAACTCGTGGTACGGGACGATCTCCACCAGATGCAAGCTAGAAATCGTGTGAAGAAAGCCGACGATCGAGCGAAGGTCTTCATCCTCGCTGTTCAGGCCGGGGACGAGGGGGATGCGCACGGTCAGGGGAACGTTGCGCTCCGACAGGCGCCGACAGTTTTCCAGGATCAGCTGATTGTCCTCACCCGTGGCAAGGCGGTGTTTCTCCGGATCGACATGCTTGATGTCGTACAGAAACGCCTTCGTGTAGGGAAGTAGCATCTCGATGGCGCTCCAGGGGCCGAACCCGCTTGAGTCGATCAGCATGTCGATACCGAGCGCGGCGAGGCGGCGGCCAAGTTCGGCGACAAAAGGGGACTGAGACAAGGGCTCACCGCCCGTCACGGTAACGCCACCCCCCGACCGGCGATAGTAAACTTCGTCGCGGAGAAGTTCCGCCAGCAGTTCCTCTTGGGAGACGGAGTGCCCGATTAGCGAAAGCGCTCGTGGTTTGCAGACCGGGACACACTGGCCGCAGCCCGTGCATGCACTGCGGTTGACATCTGCACAGGGGGAGGCATCGGCACGCGCGATAACCGCTATGGCGTGCTCCGGACAGACGGCCGCGCACGCGCCACAGCCGATACATCGTCCATCTTCATGCGAGAGCTCCGCCCGTTTGAGTTGGCTCTCGGGGTTGCAGCACCATGAACATCGGAGCGGGCATCCCTTAAGGAACACCTGCGTGCGGATGCCGGGGCCATCATGCAGAGCAAATCTCTCCGTGCTAAATACGAGGGCGCAATCTGATGTCATCGAATCCTCCGCCAGTCTGACTCATATTGCGCCGCTCGGAACGCCCTGAGTAGAGGTGGGGATCATTGGCCAAACAACCACCAGGGCAGCCACATTCCCATGACGGGAAACACAACGATCAAAATTATGGCAATGACCTGCAGCCCGATCCACGGAATACTGAACTTGAAGATGGCCTCGAGGTCAACGTCGGGTGGTGCGACGCCCTTCAAGTAAAAGAGAGACATGCCGAAGGGGGGCGAGATGTACGCGGTCTGCAGAAGTAGTTGGAAGATGATGCCCCACCAGAGGGGCTCGAAGCCGAGATTGATCAAGATGGGCGTCACGATTGGGGCGGCAAGGAGAATGATCGCCGTCGTCTCGAGGAACATGCCAAGAAAGAAGATGAAGGCAAACGAAGCAGAGAAGGCGCCCCACTTCCCACCGGGCATCGCCAGCGCGAACTCCATCACCGCACGATTGCCGCCGATGCCAGCAAACACCGCCGAAAACGCCGATGCCCCGGCGATCATCCACAGGACCATGACGGTCACGCGGACCGTGGTGATACAACACTCCTGAAAGATGTCCCACCGGAACCGGCGCGTGCAGACAGCGAACACTATCGAGCCCAGAGCTCCAAAAGCCGCGCCCTCCGTCGGTGTGGCGGCCCCGGAGAAGATCGCGCCCATGCAGACCACAATGAGCAACGCGGGGAGGACGACCGCACGTAGCGAGATAAGCTTGTCCGCCCAAGACGCACGTGCTTCTTTCGGTAACGCCGGACAGAGGTCCTTGTTGATCCAAGATCGTATGAGAATATAGATGCAGAATGTCAGGCTAAACAGCAGACCCGAGCTCACCCCCGCCGCAAAGAGCTTCCCCACGGAGAGATTCGTGACCGCTCCGTAGACGACCATATTCGTGCTGGGCGGGATAATCTGTCCCAAGGTCCCGCCCACCAGTACGGAGCCGACTGCTATTCCGCGGTCGTACTTGTAGCGCTGCATCTGTGGTAGCGCAATCAACCCCAGACCAATGACCCCCGCCGCAACTACCCCGGACACTGCGCCGATGATTGTCCCGACGATGACGGTCGCGATGGCCAACCCGCCGCGGAGCGGCCCGGACCATTTGTAGAAGCACGTATACAGATCCTCGACGATCCCGGATTTTTCGAGTAGTACGGCCATGAAGACAAACATAGGGATGGCCGTGAGCACGAAATTATTCATAGCCCCCCACGCGCCCTGGATCAGCGTCATCATCCCCTGAGGTCCCCAGATGAAGAAGGCGAACCCCAGCGGCACGGCGGCGAGAATGAAGGCTACCTGGATGCCGGCCGCGAGGCCGATGAAAAGAACCACAAACATCAACAACGGGTAAATGTTCATCGGGCCTCCCGCGTCTCTTCGGAAGCCGACGCGCTCATCCTAACCATTTCGGCCACCGCCTGCAGAGCAACCATCGCTGCGGCCATCGGCACAACCCACTTGAACCACCATATCGGTGGATTGAAGGCCGTCTGATGTATCGAGTGCTCCCAGATCATCGTCGACTTCCACGCCCATATGCACCCCAGCCAAGTCATGATGAGCGCAACGGCCAGGACCACGCCGAACGAGAAGAGCTGCAGATATCTCCGCCACCGCGCCGGAAGGTGCATCGGGACGATGTCGACGCAGATATGACCTTTAGTCATTAATACATAGCTTCCGCCGAGGAACCCGTGGATGCCATACAGGAATAGCGACGTTTCAAAGCCCCAATCGACAGCAATATCGAAGAAATAACGGAGACACGCCGTGAGGACGATGACGGCAATCATCGGCACAATAAGGTAACTTGTGTATCGGCCGCAGACGGTAGACAGAACATCGGCAAGGCGAACAACTCTTTGCATGGTTGGCACTCCCCGGGGTGTTTCCCACCCGCCTCGGGGGGGCATCGCCCCCCGAGGCGAATTCCGCCCAATCAGCCGATTACTTATGCCCCAGCGCGCTCGCCTCTTCGACGTAGCCGAGGTCATAGAGGGTCTTCGCATACAGCTTCACGTACTCTGCCGCTTCTGGGCTCTTCTTGGCGAAATCGAGAGTCACTCGCGCGCCAATTGTGCGGATCTCTTTCACGTCGTTTTCGGGGAGGGTGATTATCTGAACCTTTCGTTTGAGCCATTCCGTCTTGGCCTTCTTGCTCTCGACGCCATACGCCACCGCAGAGAGATACCGAGCCTGGTCGCGCGCCGCCATCACGATCGCCTTGAGATCATCAGGCAGTTCCGCCCACGCTTTCGGATTCACGAGCAGGTCCTTGTCATCCACTGCACCGACATGCAGGCACGGTTCGATGACGAACTTCGTCACCTCGTGGAGCGCCATTTCCTTATTCACCAGCCAGTCGTTATACTCCGCCGCGTCGACGGTGCCCAATTGCATGGCTTGATAGACCTCGGGGGCCGACAGGGACACCGCTCCCGCGCCCAATGCGCTGTAGAAGCTTGCGCCGATGCCCGCGGTCCGAATCTTCTTGCCTTTGAAATCCGCGAGCGATCGAATGGGCTTCACGGACATGAGGATTTCAGTCGGCCCAAAGTCGAAGCCGCCAAGGTATTTGACGCCGTACTTGTCGTAGACCTTTCCCAAAAGGGGTGCTTGGATTTCTGATCGGTAGAAGTTCTCATCGAAGTCCACGATCCGGTCACCGGGTCGGCTCCCGGCTAGTGCAAACACGGGATCCTTCCCGGCCCAGTAGCCGGCCCAAACCATGGCCATCTGGACCACGCCGTCCCGAACCGCGTCAAAGGATTCCGGCACAGGGAAGAGGACGCCGGCACCGTACGGTTCGATGATCAACCGGCCATTCGACGCCTTCTTCACCATTTCCGTGAAAGGAACGACTGTGCCTTTGTACCGTGCCGTTCCGACCAGCTGATGAGTCACCGCCCGCCACTTGTACACCTTCTCGGCAGCCACGGCATCACTTCGGTCGATGACGCAAAAGCCTGCACAGACGATTGTGGTGAGCAGAACTGCGATAGCGCGTCTCATCTCATCTTCTCCTCTTGCTAGGGTTGCAATGCGGCCCTGTCTGCGTTGCTCGTGGCACCACCTCCATTCGCAGAGGATGCGCAACTCTTGACTCTCCTCACTTGAACTGACATTGCAGGTGGACCAAAGAGCGGGGTTAAGCCAGTCCCATCCCTCCCTTCTTTCTCCTCCCTCGATATCGATACCCGACGATTGGCGAGCGACGGTGCGGTTCATCCTTGGCCTCTTACTTTATCACCACACTCGGCAACCAGGTGGACAGACCTGGAACCAGTATGACTATGATCAGCCCGATAAACATTGCGATGAGGAATGGCCATTGTCCCCTGACTACTTCCTCCATGGGTAGGCCGGAGAGTCCGGAGGCAGCGTAGATGTTGATCGCCACTGGCGGTGTACAGAAGCCTATGACCAAGGCGACGGTCGTGATAAGGCCGAAGTGGGTTGGGTGGATACCAAAGGGTCCGACCAACGGATAAAGAAACGGCATCAGCAGAATGACAATCGGGCTGCCATCCATAAAGGTCCCAAAGATGAGTAGGATAATCGTGGTGACAATTAGGAACCTCGTGGGAGTGTTGAGCACGTTGGCCAAGGTGGCGATCATAAGCTTAGAAATCCCAGCGTACGCGAACATCCAACTAAAGACCGAAGAAGTAGCGATAATGATCATCACGACGGTAGCGGCGACGGCCGAACGTTCCAAGACAGGGATAACGTGAGCGGGCTTCAACTCCTTATAGACAAAAAACCCCACGAAAAAAGAATATACCACTGCGACCGCCGCTGCCTCGGTGGGCGTGAAGAAGCCGCCGTAGATGCCACCCAGAATAATCAAGGGCATGCCCAGAGCTGGCAACGCGGCCCAAGTGGCAGTCATGATCCCACGGCCCGACCAATGGCTCCGAGCTCCTTCCCACCCGAGACGCCGCGCCATTATATAGGAGGCCACCATCAGCAAGAGAAGAATAACCAGTCCCGTGAATATGCCTCCCAGGAAAAGCGCGCCGATGGAGGTCTCTGTTACCACGCCGAAGACAACCATCAGGATGCTGGGAGGAATAATCGGCCCTAAACCGCCGGCTACGGAGACCAATCCGGCGGACACGTGCTTGTCGTAGCCCTGCTTCACCATTTCTGGGTACATAATCGAACCGATGGCTGCTACCGTGGCCGGCCCGGAACCGGACAGCGCGGCAAAGAAGGCGCAGGCAAGGCACGTGGTCATCGCCAGACCACCGCGGATCGGTCCCATCAGTTCGTTGGCCAGCATTACGAGTTTTCTTGAGATTCCGCCGCGCTCCATCAAGCTGCCAGCAAGCATGAAGAAAGGGATAGCCAAGAAGGGGAAAAAATCGATGGCTGCAAACATCCGCTGCGGCAAGGCCGTCAGGGGCACCTGCGCAACGGCAAAGGCTGTCAGGGAGGCCAGCCCTAGGCAAAAAGCGATTGGGATGTTCAATAGGAGCGTGAAAACAAAGACGCTCCCGAGAATGGCAGCGGTTATCATTTTTCGATTGCCTCCGACTCAACCGGCGATGTGACTACCCTGACTAAAGCCTTCATTTCCTCGATCGCGGCCAGAAGCATCCCCACAGGCACCGCAGCGTAAATGGTCCACATGGGTATTTGCAGGGCTGCCGAAGCCTGCCCGAAGCTCCTTTGCGTCTGCAGCACCTCTAGGGCAAAGAACACAACCACCAAGCAAAAAGCAAGACTGCATGTATGGGCGAATAGACTCACGGCTCGCGTCACCTGCGGACGAAACTTGCTAACCAACATCTCTACACCGAGGTGAGCACCCTTTCTGATACCAATCCCAACAGTCAAATAGGTCATCCAAATCATGGCGTAACGGGCTATCTCTTCGGTCCAACTCATTTGCGCTTGGACAATCACTCGATTGACGATATTGATGAATACGCTGAATACCATTACAAGCGACAATATCCCCACCAACCAGGTGTTGACCTTACTGACCATTTTCTGGCTCCTGCCCTTCGTTGAGGGGCGGAGTTTCCTCCGCCCCTCGCTCACGCCGGCCTGGCGTTCTACTTTGTTTCCAGAATTCTCTTTACTGTTTCCGGAGGCACTTGGGACTTGAACTGCTCATACACGACTTTACACTTCTCTTGGAACGCTTTACGGTCGACTTGGGAAACCGTCATACCCGCTTGGGTGAGCTTAGAAATGACGTCCTTCTCAAGGTCTTGGGTGGCTTTGCGTTGGTAGTCGCGGCCCTCGATGGCAGCCTCGCTAATTGCTTTCTTGAACTCGTCCGGGAGCCTGTCATAAACCTTCTTGCTCATCAGGAGCGGTGCAATACCATAGAAATGGCCCGTCAGCGCGGTATACTTGGCGACCTCATTGAAACGAGAGGTGTATATGGTCACGAGGGCGTTTTCTGCACCATCGACGGTGCCCTGCTGCAGGGCGGTGTATAGCTCCCCCCACGCCAGTGGCGTAGGTATGGCCTCCATCGCCTTAAAGCTAGCGGAGTGGACGGGGTTTTCCATCGTTCTGATCTTCATGCCCTTGATATCGCTGGGTTTAGTTATCTCGCGGGATTTCACGAAGACGTGACGGAAACCGTTTTCCCAGTAGGCCAGTCCCACTATTCCTTTTTTTTGCAGGTCAGCAAACATCTCCGTGCCGATGGGCCCATCGGCGACCTTCCAGGCATGGGCGCTATCACGGAAGAGAAATGGCAAGTCGAAAGCCATCATGCGTGGTGAGAACTGGCCAACGGGGGCGGTGGAGACAATGCCAATTTCCATGGTGCCGAGTTGCATGCCCTCGATCATGTCTCGCTCGCCACCAAGGATAGCATTTGCATGCACCTCGACCTCAAGTCGACCGTTGGTCTTGGCCTTGACCAACTCCGCGAATTTGACGGCGCCGAGTTGATAGTGGCTGGTGTTGGAGAGGACGTGGGCGAATTTCACGACGGTCTTCTTCCCCGGATCCGAGGCAGCAGCTGCACCAGCCTCTTGTCCGGCGATCCCTAGAGCGAAAAGAATAGTCATCAGGAGCACCATGCCAGTTCTTGTCATAGTTCTTTTCCCCTTCGTTCAGCCATGTTTAGTCAAGTACGTCTCGCGACATAAACGGGAAACAAAGCGCGCCGAGACTGCAAGGTCACCTCCTTTCAAAGAGAAACGGACACCATCCAAAGCTGCACAATTGCGGAAATGTCACGCTCGGCAAGTCGCCCTGGCAACTCCGTGAGTGCAGCTGAAATCGCGGTCATCTCCAGCGCTCTGTTTAGGCTGGGTCCACCCGAATGCATCTTGCCCGGGTAGGTGTGCGCTTTCCGCATCTCCACCCATTTGATCCGACGTGATGATCTAGAACTGTTCGTACACTTTGCCGCCTCAAGCGCTGCGCCTGGAGGCGGAGAACGCGCACGTCCGGCCTGATCTTAGCCAGCGTACGCAACGGATGAGAAGTCAGCTAGCCACCCACCTGAATCTTGATGTCGACCGAGCGCACCTCTTGCGCCAGGCATTCCAAGTTGGCCGCCGTAGGTGGTATCACGCCGCTAAGGGTATAGTCCTTTCCCAAGCGGCCATACTTGGCTTCACCCAGTCGGTGGTACGGGAGGAGATGTAGCTCCCTGGCCCCCAGGTCGGCCGCGAGGACTGCGGTATCGCGGATGTTCGCCAGCGTGTCATTCTGCCCCGGTACCACCGGCACCCGCATAATCAGGGGCTTTCCCAGTTCTATGATGCGCCTTGCGTTGGCGAAAATGAGGCTGTTCGGCACGCCAGTGAGTCGAAGGTGCGCCTCACCGTCCACAACTTTGACGTCCAGCAGCACCAAGTCCACCTGGGAGATAATTGCGTGCAGCACCTCCCATCGTTGAAAGCCAGAGGTCTCGATGGTGGTGTGAAGACCCTCCGAACGGCAGGCGGTCAGGAGGGCCAGGCAGAACTCGGGTTGTGCCAGCGGTTCACCGCCCGACAGGGTAACCCCTCCCTCCGACCGCTCGTAAAAGACCCTGTCCCGCCTAACCACGTCCATGACCTCGGCCACGCTCATCCGGTTGCCGATCACGCGTAGCCCGCCCGCATGGCAGCTCTGCCAGCAGGCACCGCACATGTCACAGCGCCGACGGTCGATAACGACCGTCTCGTCCACCAGAGTCAATGCCTGTGTGGGGCACTGGCTCAAGCACATCAGGCAGTGACGGCAGTCGAGCGGAAAGTACATCAGTTCTGGCGTGCCCTGTTGTGATTCCGGGTTGCTGCACCAGACGCATCGGAGCGGACAGCCTTTGAAAAACACAACGGTCCTTATGCCCGGACCGTCATGAATGTTGTAGCGCTGAATATCGAAAATCATACCCTGTGTCTGAAGCAAAGCTTCTTTAGTCGGCCAGGGCGTCGGCAAGGGATGCTTGACCGGTTCCATCACGATCTAGACCTCAACATGCTCGGTTCGGGAGATGATGTCTTCTTGGATTTCCCGCGCCAGTTCGGTGAAACGTGCGCTGTAACCGGATACCCGGATAATGAGGTCCCGGTGTTTCTCTGGCTCGCGCTGTGCTGCACGCAGCGTCTCGACGGAGACCACGTTAACCTGAACCTCCAGACCGTGGAGATCGACGAGGTACGTTTTCAGCAGGGAGGAGAATTTTTTCAATGACCCTGCAGCCCGAATTGCGCCAGGCGTAAACTTGAGGTTCAAGACATTCCCTCCCATGCAGCGAGCGTGATCGAGGCTGCTGGCGGACAGCAACACGGCCGTCGGTCCGCTTTGGTCCGCGCTGTTGGTTGGCGAGATGGAATCGGAGACCGGAGAGCCGGCTCTGCGGCCATCGGCGGTCGCGCCGGTATGCCAACCATGCGGGACGGTGCTAGAGAGGGAGAAGAGTCCTCCGACGAAATGGCCGCCGCGCCAGGTCGAGTATTTCTCCACCTCATCAAAAAAGATCTCGGACACGCATTTGGCCAGTCCATCCACTGCCGGATTATCGTTGCCGTACTTGGGCGCCTTGTTGAGCAACCAGCGGATTCTCTCCCACTCCTCCCCTTCGGCTCTGTTTAGAGCTTGGTTCAACTGCGCGAGGGAAAGCGCGCCGTCGTCGAACACTGTCTTCTTGATGGCGGCGAGCGAATCCGCCGCCGTGGCCAATCCAACCCCGAAGGGGGGCGTCCAATGATAGCGGGCGCCACCAGCCGTAATGTCCTTTCCGTTTTTCACGCAATTGGGGATCAGGCACGAAGCCAGGATGTGCGGTGTGAGTTCCGTTTGGACCATCTCAATAATATTGTCTTCGATGGCCAGCATCCGGACAAAGTAAGCCATCTGCACCCGCACTGCTCGCAGGACGTCGTCAAAGGACTGTAGCTCAAAGCCCGCTCGAGGGCCGAGTTGCACACCGGTCGAGCGATCCACTCCGTTGTTGATGGCCATATCAACGACGCGGGCCAAGTTAAAGTAGCCACCATTGTTGCGCCCAAACGCGCCAATGACCGTCGGCTCGACACAACCGACCATGGCGTAATCCCGCGCCTCCTCCAAGGGGATACCGAGCTTGTGCAAGCCGGGAATGATCGCTTCGTCACCAAACAAGGCGGGCATTCCGCCCCCGCCCCCGATGACTTCGGCGGCCCTTTCCAACAGTTCCTGAGGGGTGCCGTTGTGTACCCGCATGGAGAACTGCGGCGCGGCAAGGCGTATGTGGTCCTGGGTGTTCAGAAGCATGAAGGTAAGTTCGTTGGTGGCGTCTTTGCCGTCCGGAGTCTGGCCGCCAATGAGCACGTTCTGCGTCATGGGCCAGCCGGCGTGCACGCGCGTTGCTTCGGTGTCCCAAACCTTGATGATCTCGTTGAGTTTGAGCCACAGGCAGTCGAGCAGTTCCTGGGCGGCAGCGACGTTGATGCCTCCAGCGTTCCGATCCTGGCGAAAGTACGGGTAGAGGTGTTGGTCGAGCCGACCAAGGGAGACCGAATTTCCGTTGCCCTCAAGCTGAATCAGCAATTGAAGCAGCCAGACGGATTGCACGGCCTCCCAGAAATCCCGAGCGCCGTTCTCCGGCACCTGTTCACAGGCCGCCGCGACCGTCAGCAGTTCTAGCCTCCGGGCCGGGTCAGTGCCTGCTGCCTCGGCCTGCGTGCGCGCCTCCGCCGCCAACCGATGGGCATAACAGATCATTGCGTCACACACGATGTCCGCCGCTTGCCAAAAGTGGATCTTGGTGATCTGGTGTGGGTCGGCAGGATCGGCAGTTGCCAGGTTCGCCGCGATGTCCTTCTTGATCCCTTTCAGCCCTTCGCGCAGGATCCGCGGAGTGTCGTATACCATGTGGCCATATGAGCCCCGCTCGTACAGGTCAACAGTAAACATGAAGGCGGTGCGTGCCTTCTTGACATCCTCCGGCAGCGTTCCCCAGACGCGATCATAGACGGTCCGCCCCCACCAATGTGGAAAGATCGAGCGCAGGTCCGCCTTGACTGCCGCGGGAACCGCCATGCGATCCTGGGGACGCGTCTCGATCTCGTCCAATTGCTTTTCGAGCCAATAGACGCCCCACTCCGGAAAAACGGGCGCTGCCCGTCGGCGCGAAGCTTGGTTGCCCACGATGAGCTCATTCTTCCAGATCCTGACCGTCATCTGATTCAGGACGTCGCTAATCGCCTTCGCTCGGCGGATGACCATAGGCATACCTTCCGTGGCCGCGTAGCTTTTGGTGACAATGACCGCTCGCTCACTACACACGGATGGTTCCGCCATGACGATCTCTTCGCGGAGACCCTTAACCCGGTCCGTCGGCTTGATGCCCTTAGCATCGAACATTTCGATTTACCTCCGCAGGGGTCCCTGTTGATCTCCAGTCCAGGACCGCTCAGCTATCTACGTCCACCCCGTCTCACCTGTATGCTTGCCCGCAGGTGTGATGCACGGCTTGAGCGACGGTCTTTCTGACGGTTCCCGCCTGCCAAGGACCTCCGTTTCGCGGAAACCCATTTTGGGACAATTCTCGTACCCCCCAAGTGTGCCCCATTCTCAAATTACCAGTGGAGCATTTTCCGAGAGGACGGTCACTACCGCCTGACTACCGCCTTGACCATCTTGCGGAACTCCTGGTCCTCGACGAGCCCCTTCTTCTTCAGCGAGGCGGTCTTCACCCGGAGGACGAGCTCGTTCACCTGATCGTCGGTGGCCTTCACCCGGAGGCGC
>Ga0316616_100000187_pt1 | contig 16922 bp, 17 predicted proteins | sample OWC_Aug_M1_C1_D1_FD_207660 | JGI IMG/M metagenome (GOLD analysis project Ga0316616, IMG submission 207660) | Wetland soil microbial communities from Old Woman Creek delta, Ohio, United States - OWC_Aug_M1_C1_D1_B | ecosystem: Environmental > Terrestrial > Soil > Wetlands | place: USA: Ohio... | reverse complement strand
CTGAATAAGTGACTGCGCGGGCGAATTGCTGCGTTGCGCGGTGCTCGCCCACTCGCCTATCCATTTGATATGTCTCGTGTCCTGCGCTCCGTGCGCCTTGCACTTCATCTCGCTCGCTCGCTCAATTTCTCAGGGCTTCCTTAGGCATAAAAAAGCGGAAGTTTTTCTTCCGCTTTTTTATGCGCTTAACTTCCTGAGCCCCTTAGCTATCAAGCGTCCTCTCCAGCGAAAATAGCTGCTCCAGAGACTCGCGTTCGCGTATCAGGTGCACCTTGCCACCATCCACCATCACTTCGGCAGCGCGGGGGCGGGTATTGTAGTTGGAACTCATGCTCATGCCGTAGGCGCCCGCGGAGAGGATGGCCAACAGGTCGCCCTGTTGCAAGGCGAGCTTGCGGTCGTGGCCGAGGAAATCGCCGCTTTCGCATACCGGGCCAACGATCTCGTAAACCTGTGTCTTGTCAGGCCGGGGGCGTACGGGCAAGATGTCGTGCCAGGCATCGTAGAGCGCGGGACGCATCAGGTCGTTCATGGCGGCATCCACGATGGCAAAATTCTTGGTCTCACCATGCTTCAGGTATTCCACTGTGGTCAGCAGCAGTCCGGCATTGCCCACCAGAGCGCGGCCCGGCTCCATAACCAGTTTGAAGTTGCGTCCGGAAAGCTTGTCCAGAACAGCCTTGCTGTAATCGGCAAAGTCAGGTGGTGTTTCGTCAGCATAGCGGATGCCGATGCCGCCGCCGATATCGAGGTGACGGATATGGATGCCGGCTTTTTCCAGTTGGTCGACCAGAAGCAGCACGCGGTCGAGCGCATCCAGAAAAGGGGAAAGTTCGGTCAGCTGCGAACCGATATGGCAATCCACGCCATGGATATTGATATTCTGCATTATGGCGGCGCGCTGGTACAGTGCCAGCGCCTCTTCGTAGGCGACGCCGAACTTGTTATTTTTCAGCCCGGTTGAAATGTAGGGGTGCGTCTTGGCGTCCACGTTGGGATTGACGCGCAACGAGACAGGTGCCTGTTTCCCCATTTCACCCGCGACGAAATTCAGGCGCTCCAGCTCGGCTTCGGATTCCACGTTGAAACAGAAAATGCCGGCGTCGAGCGCGGCGCGCATTTCCGAGGCTGTTTTTCCTACGCCGGAAAAAACGATTTTGCCCGGATCCCCCCCGGCTGCCAGCACCCGGGCGAGTTCGCCGCCGGAGACGATGTCGAAACCGGCGCCCAGACGCGCAAACAGGTTGAGAATGGCGAGATTTGGATTGGCCTTGACCGCGTAGCAAACCAGATGATCACACCCGGAGAAGCCGGCGTCGAAGCGCTGGAATGCCTCTGTCAGCGCTGCGCGGGAATAGACATAACAAGGCGTGCCGTACTGCGCCGCGATTTGCGACAAGGAAACACCCTCGGCGTGCATTTCGCCTTTTTGTAATTCGAATGGATTCATTGCTTTTTTTGCGGGTATTGTTTCTCGGGCAGATATAGCGGCCCCTTGGCCCCGCAGGCGGTGATGGTCAGGCAGAGCAGTATGCCCATTAATAATGCACGCATCAGCTATTCATCCAAAAGCTTTATCTTATCACAAGGGGGTTTTCTCTAAGGAAGCTACGAGCAAGGGGCTGCGAAGGCGAATTGCTGTGTTGCGCAGTGCTCACTCCCTCGCCTATCTGCTTGATATGTCTCGGTCGCTGCGCTCCGTGCGCCTCGCACTTCATCCTTCTCGCTCACTTGTTCAGGGCTTCCTTAATAAAGCTGCTCGGCTGCCCGCGGGTCGGTGGCGGGGTCGGCAGGCTTGGATGGCTGGGGAGGGCGGTTACTTGCCTCCGGCATGCCCTCTGTTGTTGTCATCCCTTTTGCTTCTGCAGCCAGTTCGGCGCTCGTCGCTTTCTGCTCAGCCTTGATGCGGGCCTCTTCCTGATGTTGCCAGACTTGCGGACAGAGGGCACGCTCGAACGCGTCGTCAGGGGAATCGGGAATGATGGGTGCGGGCTCGGTCTCGTCTTCTTTGACAAGTTCCATGGCTTCGCCGGAAGCCGAATAATAGAGGTGGGCAAGCAGTGTGACGGTATGTTCTCCGCAATTCATGCGTTCTTGCATCAGTCTCGAAGAAGCTCCATGACCGCTTGCGTTTTGCGGAGCGTTGAACACGATTTTCTTCCAGTAGGTGATTTCCTCGTCCTTGATGGTGAGCTTGCTGCGATCGTACAAGTACTGATCGACCGAGCCAGTGTCGGCAAGCGGCACCCACTCGGCAGCCTGGCTGGCGCCGTTAGGCAGCAGGGCGGCGAGCACCAGCAAGAAGGCGAATCGCTTCATTCAACAAGTCCTTTGGAAGCAGAAAAGGATGGCAGTTTGCCATTGTCGCGCAGCAGCTGCGCGGTGATAAGCCCGTTCACCAGTCCGAAAAACAGCGCGGCGGCGGCAAATACCGGAATCAGGTAAGCCACACCCGCATGGGGAATCAACCATATCCGCACGATCAGCAACTGTCCGGCGATATGAGCGAAAGCCGCCAGAATGCTGAGGGTGACCGGCCCGAACCATTTTCCTGGCAGTCGTGCGCTGAAGAACAACATGGTCAGGCTTGTGATCGCTCCGGTCAGGCTTAGCACAAAGGCTGGTGAAAGAAAGCTGCCAAGCAGCAGGCTGCCCGCCACTACGCGCAACAGTGAAACCCAGGCCGCAGTGGCAAAATCGAAGCGGTACAGCACATACAGCGTGATGATGTTGGCGATGCCTGGCTTGACGCCCGGCAGCGGCGATGGCACCACCGACTCCACCAGGTGCAGGCCAATGGCAATGGCTGCCAGCCGCGCGATGCGGTGGTCGTCAGGTGTGGTGGTGATTTCAATAGTTGAGCGAGTCATAGCTTTTTTCGCCACCCAATAGCTCAAGACTGACCTGGTTGGGCAAACACATCGCCACCTGGCCAGCCTTGCTCAGCCAGCCCTGCTTGACGCAATACTGGTGGCGGCCGGGGTCGCTGGCGACGCGGGCGCGGCCGCGGTCGATCACGATGGTGCTGATGCCCATGGGGCCGGGCACTTGCAGCGTGCGCTGCTGATTCAGGCTCAGAGTGGCGAACACGCGATCCCCGGCGCGGATGCGTAGTTTGCCTGCCGCTTCGTTGCGCCACAGGGTGGCGAACAGCACGGCCACGACGATGCAGCCGACGCCCAGCACCAGCCAGTCGCCGGGCAATGGTCTAGGGAAGTTCTTCCAGGGCGACATTTTTTTCGGTGAAGTTCAGGCGTTGCTTCATCGCCTGCGTCAGGTGGATGGCGCCTTTGTCGTCAACCAACAAGGCGCGGGCGATGCCCATGTCAGCAGCCGCCTTGCGCCAGCCACTAAGGCCGGAGATGAACAAGGGCTTGGAGGTGACGTCGGACAGCGTGCCGGCATGCGGCCCCCGCGGCACCAAAATGGTGACTGCTTGCACCCCTTGTGCCGGCCGCCCGCTGCGCGGGTCGATAATGTGGCAGTAGCGCTGGCCGTCCAGTTCGAAAAAGCGCTGGTAGTCGCCCGAAGTGCCGATCGCCCAGCCATCTGGCAGTTCCAGCGTGGCAAGCGGCCCCGGCTGGCGCGGGTGCTGAATGCCGACGCGCCACGGGCGCTCGCCGTGCTTGCCGACAGCGATAATGTTGCCGCCGATATTCACCAGCGCGCCCTTGACGCCCTGCTGGCGCAAATAGTCCGCAGCTAGGTCCAGCGCCCACCCCTTGGCATAGCCACCGAGATCTAGCTTGACCGCAGGGTTGCGGCTGGCAGCCTGGTTGTTCTCGACCTCGATGTCGGCCATGCTCGGATTGGCCGCCACCCATTTTTGAATTTCTGCCGGACCGGGCCTGACTGGTGAAAATTCGTCGCGCTGGAAACCCCAAAGCTGGATCAGGTGACCGATCGCGGGATTGAACAGCCCACCGGATTGTTCGGAAAACCTGGTAGCATCCTTCAGCATTCCGGCCAGTTCCGGGGAAATCTCTGCTGTTTTGCCCGCAGCAAATGCATCATTGAGGCGATCCAGCTCGCTGCCCGTTTTCCAGGCATGCAGTTGATCATGTAATCGCTGGAATTCCTGCTGCACATGGGCGGAAAGCGCCCGCGCGCGCGGTTCGGATTCGCCATAAATGCTGATGTCCACCAGCGTGCCGAACACGTAGGCCTGCGACTGGTGCAGCGGCTCACGTCCGCAGCCGGCCAAGGCAAGCAGCGTTACAACCAGGGCAACAATCCAGCCTGCCCTTCTCCTCAAGCGCATATCCGTTCCAGCGCATCCATGAACACCGCCGCCGGGTCGCAGTCGGTCTGGGCGGCGATTTCCACCATACCGGTGGGGCTGGTGACGTTGATCTCGGTCAGGTGGTCGCCAATGACGTCGAGGCCGACCAGGAACAGGCCTTCTTTTTTCAGTTCAATGCCTACCGCCGTAGCAATTTCGCGGTCGCGCGGCGAGAGCGGCTGCGCCACGCCGGTGCCGCCGGCGGCCAGGTTGCCGCGCGTTTCCCCGGCCTTGGGGATGCGTGCCAGAGCGTAAGGAAAGGGTTCACCGTCGATGATGAGAATTCGTTTGTCCCCGGCCTTGATCTCCGGCAGGTAGCGCTGCGCCATCACGGTGCGGCGTTCGTAGTGGGTAATGGTTTCCAGGATTACGCCGATGTTGTTGTCGGCCGCGTGCAGGCGGAATACGCCGCTGCCGCCCATGCCGTCCAGCGGCTTGACCACGATATCTCCGTGCTCGGCCAGGAATTCGCGAATCTCTTCGCCATGCCGCGTCACCAGAAACGGTGGGGCTAACTGCGGGAAGCGCGCCACCGAAAGCTTCTCGTTCCAGTCGCGGATGGCGCGCGGCCGGTTGAGCACGCGCGCACCCTGCTGCTCCGCCAGTTCCAGCAAATAGGTGCTGTAGACATATTCGCTATCGAAAGGGGGGTCCTTGCGCATCAGGATGGCATCGAATTGCTCCGGCGCGCACTCGATTTTGTCGCTAGCCTGGTACCAATTGTCCGCACCGCCGAAGCTGAAAGGCGAGGCTTTCAGCACGGCGCGCTCGCCACGCAGCATCAGGTCGCCCTGTTCCGCCACGAACAGTGCATGGCCGCGCCGCGCCGCCTCGCGCATGATGGCCACGCTGGTGTCCTTATAGGTCTTGAGGCTGGCGAGCGGGTCGAGGATGAAGGCCAGCTTCACGGCGCGGTCTGCTCCAGTTCGATGGCCGCTGCCAGCAAGGCCAGCCGGGCGATCACGCCGTAGGCGTAGAAGCGGTTGGGCGCGGCGTCCGGCTTGCCGGCGTAATCGGGCAGCGAGCAGGCAGTATCGAAGGCCAGCGGAACGAAGTGCATGCCCGGCGCGTTGAGGTTCTCGTCCGCGCCGCGCCCGGTATGCACGCGGTAGAAGCCCCCCACCACGTAGTGGTCCATCATGTACACCACCGGTTCGGCCACCGCGTCGTTGATGTGCTCGAAGGTGTAGACGCCTTCCTGGATGATGACTTCCTGCACCTGCAGGCCCTCCTTCACTACTGACATCTTGTTGCGCTGCTTGCGGTTGAGGCCGCGCACGTCGTCCGGGCTTTTTACCGTCATGATGCCCATGCCGTAGGTGCCGGCGTCCGCCTTGACGATGACGAAAGGCTCCTGCTCGACGCCGTATTCGCGGTATTTGGCGCCCATGCGCGACAGCAGGTCGGACACCTGCGAGGCCAGGCAGTCCTCGCCGACGCCGGCGTGGAAGTCGATCATGCCGCAACTGGCAAACATGGGGTCAACCAGCCACGGGTCAATGCCGATCAATTCGGCAAATTCGCGCGCCACCCCGGCATAGGCGGCGAAGTGGCGTGACTTGCGGCGTATCGCCCAGCCGGCGTGCAATGGCGGGATCAGCGACTGTTCCAGGTTCTGAAGGATGTCCGGGATGCCGGCGGAAAGGTCGTTGTTGAGCAGCACCGCGCAGGATTCGAAGCCATCCACAACCAGCCGGTTGCCTGCGCGCCGTACTGGCTCTAGCACCAGTTGTCCGCCGTGCGGCAATTCCAGCGTCGTTTTTTCGGTGATTTCCGGCGAGATGCTGCCGATGCGCACCTCCAGCCCGGCCTGACGCAGGATATTGTGCAGCGCGGCGACGTTTTGCAGGTAGAAGGTGTTGCGCGTGTGGTTTTCCGGGATCAGCAGGATGCGCTGCGCTTCCGGACAGACCTTTTCCACTGCCGACATCGCCGCCTGCACGCACAGCGGCAGAAAATCCGGGTTGAGGTTGTTAAAGCCGCCTGGGAAAAGGTTGGTATCGACTGGTGCTAATTTGAAGCCGGCATTGCGCAGGTCGACCGAGGCATAGAACGGTGTGCCGTGCTCCAGCCACTGCGAGCGCAGCCAGTATTCGATGCGCGGCATGGCGTCGAGAATGCGCTGCTCGAGCTGCAACAATGGGCCGGTGAGGGCCGTGGTGAGGTGAGGAACCATGCGATGATTCTAGCACGCTGGCGACAGGCAAAAAAAAGAGCGGGCGCAGTGGCCCGCTAAGGGAGGAGAGGAGAAATCGAAGCAAACTCACACGAGAGATTGTTCGATTATCATACAGCAAAAACAGTGCCATACTTGAATTCCATTAAGAATCATGGGCTTGGCATTTTCAGAGCCAACCACACGAATCTCTGTGCACCATATTTGGGCATGGCACGGTGCATCAATACCCGCTGCTGTGCCCCGGTATCCAGTCCGTTCCAGCCAACGGAATCCTGGCCATGGCGGCGGCCTCGACGGTCAGCGCCACCAGGTCTTCGCGCTCCAGGTGGTGCACGTTGGATTTGCCGCAGGCACGCGCCACGGTAGTGAGCTCCATGTTGAGCGTCTTCAGATAGTTCTTCACCCGCTTTGCGCCAGTGAGCGGCTCCAACCGCTGTTCCAGGATTTCGTCCTGGGTGGTCACACCCACCGGGCATTTGCCGGTCTGGCAGTGGTGGCAGTAGCCGGCGGCAGTGCCGATCTTTTCGTAGTCTGCCGAGGCGTCGATGTGCTGGCCTTTGTGGACGTAGCTGGGGCTGTTGCAGCCCAGCGAGTACAGGATGCCCTGACCGATTGCAACGGCATCGGCACCCATGGCCAGCGCTTTGGCAACGTCAGCGCCGGTACGGATGCCGCCAGAGATAATCAGTTGCACCTTGCCGCGCATGTTCATGTCCTCCAGCGCATCCACCGCCTGCCTCAGCGCCGCCAACGTCGGGATGCCGACGTGTTCGATGAACACTGTCTGTGTCGCTGCCGTGCCGCCCTGCATGCCGTCCACCACGATCACGTCGGCCCCGGCATGCACCGCCAGCTTGACGTCATTGAAGGTACGGGTTGCACCGATCTTGATGTAGATGGGCTTTTCCCAGTCGGTAATCTCACGCAGCTCCTTGACCTTGATTGCCAGGTCGTCCGGCCCGGTCCAGTCCGGGTGGCGGCAGGCGGAGCGCTGGTCTACGCCCACAGGCAAGGTACGCATGCCGGCGACGCGCTGAGTGACTTTCTGGCCCAGCAACATGCCGCCGCCGCCCGGTTTGGCTCCCTGGCCGATCACCAACTCAATGGCATCGGCTTTGCGAAGGTCGTCCGGGTTAAAACCGTAGCGAGACGGCAAGCATTGATAAACCAGAGTCTTGGAGGACTGCCGTTCTTCCTGCGTCATACCGCCATCGCCAGTAGTGGTGGAAGTACCAACTTCCGTTGCAGCCCTACCCAGCGCTTCCTTCACATTCGCAGAGAGTGCGCCGAAGCTCATACCAGCAATGGTGATGGGCGTAGCGAGTTCGATCGGCCTCTTGGCGAAACGGGTGCCAAGGATAGTCTTGGTGCTGCACTTCTCGCGATAGCCTTCCAGCGGGTAGCGCGAGGCCGAGCCGGCGAGGAACACCAGATCGTCGAAGCTCGGTAGACGGCGCTTGGCGCCCATGCCACGGATCTCATACAGCCCGGTAGCGGAAGCGCGATGGATGTACTCGATCACGCTCTGGTTGTAGCCGGCGCTTTCTTCCAGCACTAGTCTTTTGCTCATGTTCAATACTCCTGATCTGCGTCGGCGTTCCAGTTGTAGAGCGTCTTGGCCGAGGCGATACGCTTGAATTCCTTGGGGTCGTGGGAAAAACCGGCACGGCCCAGCAGTTCCTTGACTGCCACGTAGTCGGCTTCAGTCATCGGTTCCTCGCGCGCGTCGGCGCCCAACGATTTGACCTTGCCACGGACGTAAATCACCGCTTCGTAGAGCGAGTCCCCCAGCCCGTCGCCGGCATCGCCGCACACCACCATGCGACCGGCCTGCGCCATGAAGCCCGAAAAATTGCCGATGTTGCCGCCAACCACGATATCGATACCCTTCATCGAGATGCCGCAACGCAGGCTTGCGTCGCCTTCGATGATGAGCGTGCCGCCGTGGCCGGAGGCACCTGCCGATTCCGAGGCGAAGCCTTTCACCCTCACGCTACCAGACATCATATTTTCCGCCACGCCCCAACCGACGTTGCCGTGCACGGTGATGTCGGCGTGTTTGTTCATGCCGCCGACGTAGTACCCGCCGTGGCCCTGGATAGAGATTTCCACCGGACAGTCCATGCCGGCAGCGATGTTGTGCGCGCCGTCCGGGTTGAAGATTTCCACCTTACCTATGTCCTTGCCGGGCAGTTCCTTGTGCAGGTACTGGTTTAGTTCGCGCACGCTAATGGTGCGCAGGTCTAGACTTTCCATATGTAAAGCTCCTCTGGCATAGGCTCGAACAGCCGGGCATTCTTCACGTCCGGCAAGTGGGCCAGCGAGCGGAATTCGGAGGCAATCGCCACGTAATCGTCATGCTCGGCGACAATGGCCGGCTTGCAGGCGAAAGGGTCGCGCACCAGAGCGAGTTGATCCTTGGTGCCCATCAGCAGGGTGAAAAAGCCATCCAGTTCCTCAAAACCCCTTTGCAGCGCAGTGTGCAGGTCGTCGCCCTCACGCATGCGCCATTCCAGGAAGCGGCAGGCGGCCTCGGTGTCGTTGTCGGTCTCGAAGGCGATGCCCTGATGCTGCAACATGCGACGGATGCTGTTAGGGTTGGACAGCGAACCGTTATGTACCAGACACCAGTCTTCGCCTGCGGTAAAAGGGTGGGCGTGCGCCGGGGTAACTGCAGATTCCGTCGCCATGCGCGTATGCCCTACCACGTGCGAGCCTTGCAGGCCGGCAAAACCGTAGCGCGCGGCGACTTGCGCCGGGGTGCCGGTGTCCTTGTAGATGTCCATCAACTGTCCCACTGAGAGCAGGTGCAGCCGAGGATAATGCTCCTTGAGCCATACCTTGACCGTGGCCGGTTCCAGGTGCGTGGTAAGGATGGCGTGGTTGGCCTGCTGCAACACCGTGACCGCGCTGCCTAGGTGCGCTTGGAAATCATGCCCCAGCTTTTGCCAGTTAAAGTCTTCCTCGATGGTGAACAGGCTGAACTTGCGCTCGTTGGCCGCCACCGGGGCGGTGTAAACCGCCAACCCGGCGGAGTCCGGGCCGCGTTCGGTCATGCCGATCAGCATGGGCAGCATGAGCTGACCCAACTGCGGGCGCAGCTTGGGGTTTTTAATCAGTAATCCGACGATGCCACACATAATGTTTCCCTTAAAAGAATTCGAGGTAACGTTTAACTTCCCAATCCGACACGTGGCGCTGGTATTCCACCCATTCCATGCGCTTGAGGTCGAGGAATTCCTTGCCCAGCGCATCGCCCAGCGCACCCAGGATCACCTTGTCCTTTTCCAGGGCACAAATCGAATCCTTGAGACTCTGCGGTAGCACATTGATCTTGGCTTTCTTGAGTTGGGCGGTAGTCCACTCGTACAGGTTTTCGTTGACCGGTTCGCCCGGGTCGAGGTTACGATCGATCCCGTCCAGCCCGGCAGCGATGATGGCCGCCGTCACTAGGTAGGGATTGCTGGAGCCGTCTGGTAGGCGCATCTCGAGACGACCGTAAGGGATGCGCACCATGGAGGTGCGGTTGTTGTCGCCGTAGGCGATATAAGCCGGGGCCCAGGTGGCGCCTGATAAGGCACGCCCCACCACCAGTCGCTTGTAGCTGTTGACAGTCGGCGCGGCAATCGCCGTGAGCGCCGGGGCGTGATGCAGGACGCCGGCCAGAAACTGGTAGCCCAGCTTGGAGAGGCCCATGCCATTCTTGTCGGTATTGTCGTAGAACAGGTTCTTGTTGTCCTTGCTGCTGATCGACAGGTGGTAGTGCATGCCGCTGCCGGTGCGATTGGGGAAAGGCTTGGGCATGAAGGTGCAGACCATGCCGAGCTTGTGGGCGATTTCCGAGGCCGCCATTTTGAAGAAGACCAGCTGGTCGGCGCTGGTCAGGCAGTCGGCGTAGGTGTAGTTGATCTCGAACTGGCCATTCGCGTCCTCGTGGTCGGCCTGGTAAACATCAAAGCCGCTGGCGATCAGGTTGTCCACCAACTGCTCCAGGAATTCGCTGCCGCGCGCCAATCCCTTGTAGTCGTAACAAGGCTTTTCCAGATCATCGCTACTGTCGAAGGGATGCACATTGCCGTTGGCATCCTTTTTCAGCAGCATGAACTCCGGTTCGATGCCGGTGTTGAGCGTCCAGCCCCGTTCGGCCAGCCTGCCCACCGCCTTCTTAAGTACGACACGTGAGTCGTACTCGTAGGGCTTGCCGTTGACATGGCCGTCGCATGTCAGGTTGGCATATCCCGGCATCCAAGGAATCAGTTTGAGAGTAGGCAAGTCACCCACTGCCATGTAATCCGGGCCGTGTGGCCCCATCCCCAGGCCCCACACGGCAAATCCCGCGAATCCGGCTCCCGAGCCGAGAATGTCTTCGAGATGCGAGGCTGGCACCGACTTGGTCTTGGCCGCCCCATGGATATCGACGAACTGCGCCAGAATGTACTTGACGTTGTTGTCCTTGATGAACTTCTTTGCTTCTGCCAACGATTTCATGGGAACCTCCTTGAACGTGTTAATCCATCAATTCCTGCAAGGTATGCTGCAGATATTCGCCATACGTGGCGTCGCACCAGATCCGGTAGGTCTCGTCTTCTTGGATCAGTATCACGCTGATGCCGGCGGCCAATGTCAAGAGCACGCCGTTGCCGATAATTTCTGGCCGGACATCCATGGCACAGATTTCTGCAAGCGTTTTGCGTGCCATGTCGCCTGACAGCACGAAGCTGGCGTCATAACGCGGGACACGGTACAGATCGGGCAGGCCATCGCGCCAGGCGGATCCCAGGGCTTCGGCAACGCCGCCATCTGCCAGGTATTCGCCGCGCCCCAGGCGAAGGATGCGGCTGCCATCGTTCATAACCCGCCAGGTATTGGGCTGCTCCGGAAGCATGATGTGCTGTGATGCGAGCCATGCGGGGGCAGCCTTGCCCTTGATGCCAAAAGTTGGGCCCACTTGTCCGATCCCTGCCAGGCTCATGATGTCAACTCCAGAAAAGGCATCGCCACCACCTTGGCGGAGACCTCGATGCCGTCCTGCCCACGGATGCTGAAACAGCTCCCTGGAGCGGCGTCCTGCGGCATGACATAGGCCAAGCCGATGACTTTGTCGAGCGTCGGGCTGTGGGCAATGCTGGTGATACGGCCGGCGATATTGCCGTCGCGGATCACTAGGCAGCACTCTTCCGGCAAGGGGTGAGCACCCGCTTCCAGCGCGAAGCCCACCAGCCTCTTGGCCAGCGGTTTGCGTGCCTGAATTTGCAGGCTGCGCTGTCCGATGTAGAAAGTCTTGTCGTTGGCCAGCGCCCAGTTCAGCCCGACCTCCAGCGGTTGGGTAAGACCGTCGGTGTCATGGCCGACGATGAAATGGCCCATTTCCAGGCGCAGCAAGCGCTGGGTGTCGGTGCCAAATGGCTTGATGCCGATCGCGTGCCCCGCCTCGAACAGCGCCTGCCAGATATGCTTGATCGCTTGTGCCGGCGCGTGGATTTCGTAGGCAAGCTCGGCCACAAAGCGCACATTGATGATTCTGGCGGCCAGACCGGCAACTTCATTTTCGATAGCACCACCATTGGCTAAGGTGGCAAGATCAATCGGCATCAGCCCTCGCAAAATCTCAGCCGACTTCGGCCCGGCAATGTTGAGCGCACCATAGCTGCCAGTGAGATTGACGATGGTCGCGTCTAGCCCCCAGGTTTGCAGTCGGCGTGTCATCTCGCGGTACACTGCTGCCGCGTTGGAAGTGCTGGCGGTTACGTAGTAGAAATCCTCTGCAAAGCGCGCGACCACGCCATCGTCGACGATGACCCCGGATTCATCCAGCAGCAGGGCATAACGCGTGGAACCCACCCGCTGGCGCAGGAAATGACCCGTGTAGAAGCGTTCTAGGAATTCGCCCGCCTGCGGCCCGCGTACCTCGAATTTGCCCAGCGTGCCGACATCAATCATGCCGGCGGCGGAGCGCACGGCACTAGCTTCGGCGGCGATAGCAGCAGCCTTGTCCCGCCCGTAATAGGCCGGGCGCTGCCACACGCCGAGGGTAGTGAAGCTGGCGCCATGCGCTTCATGCCATCCATGCAGCGGTGTGTGGCGCTCGGGATGGAAAGTACGCCCGGCCAGATGCCCTAGCGGCACCGGGTGGAAGAACGGGCGGGCGGTGGTGCTGCCCACCTTGGCAATCGGCTCACCGCGCAACCTGGCCAACACGCGGATGGCGTTCATGTTGGAATGCTTGCCCTGGCTCGGGCCCATACCTACCGTGGTAAAACGTTTCATCAGCTCAATGTTGTCAAAGCTTTCCTGCGCCGCGTTGGCGAAATCCTTGAGCTGCAAATCCTCGTCGAAATCGAGGAAGTTCTTGGCCTTTGGGTGTTCGACGATGGGCCAGGGATGGCTTGCCCCCTCTCTCACGGGGAGAGAAGGCTGGGGTGAGGGGGTTACGCCTAGTGCCTCATTCGCTGCACGCTCACCATCGGCCAGACATTCCTGCAAGCCGTAAATGCCGTTGATGCGGCCAGCGGCGAACACGCCTGGAGGCAGGTGCTCCGGCACAAACTGCTGGATGGCGTCGTCAAAGCGCATTTTGCTTCCGGCCTGGTACAGCAGCGCGGCGGCGGGCGCCCAGCCCACGCTGAGGGCGACGCCATCGCAAGAAATGAATATGGCACGCGACAGGTCGGCATTGCCTTGGCCGTCCCACGGGCAGATGCGCACACCTTCGACGCAAGCCCCGCCGATGGCCTCCTCGATGCAATAGCCGGAATAGACTGAGGTATCCCCCAAGGCAGAACCCTTGCCGTCCAGCCGCAAGTCCACGATGGCCGCCAGTTCCACACCGGCGGCGATCAGATCCTGCGCCACGCGATAAGCCTGGTCGTTGCCCGCCAGTACCACCGCGCGCTGGAACGGTTTGACAGCGTAGCGGTGGATCAGGCGCTGCGCCGCTGAACCGAGCATGACGCCCGGCAGGTCGTTGTTGCGGAACACGGCCGGCTGCTCGAAAGCGCCACCGGCAACGATGACTTTGCCGGCGCGTACCTTGGACATACCCTGCGGGCCGACCAGTGGCACGAAATTGTCGGTATACCAACCGGCGGCATAGCTGGAGAGGTGGACCTGGATATTTGGCTGCGCCGCGACTTCGGCATTCAGTTTTTCCAGCAAGGTCAGCGCCTCGCCACTGCCGGCATGGTCGTAGCTCAGGGTGCCGCCGAGTTGTGCATTTTCGTCGGTCAAGATGACGCGAGCGCCTTGTCTGGCGGCCGTCAGCGCGGCGCTCAGACCGGCCGGGCCGGCGCCGACCACAAGTACGTCGCAATGCAGGTTGGCCTTGGACGAGACGGCGCGCGGCGCCTTGGGGTTCATCACCCCGAGCCCTGCCATGCGGCGAATGACGCGCTCCCAGAATGGGAACAGCACCTTGGGGTTGTGGAACACCTTGTAGTAGAAGCCAACCGGCAGGAACGGCGCCAGCCAGCCAAGGACGGAGTAGTAGTCGCGGGCCACGCCGCCGCCGGTATTGACCGCCTTCAGCGCCATGCCTTCGGTAACCGGCAGCACGTCGGCGCGCATATTGATGTCGGTGCCGTTTTCCATCATCACGTTGATGTCGTGGTTGGCAAGGCTGAGGATGCCGCGCGGACGGTGGTACTTGAAGCTTCGCCCCAGTATCTTTTCACCCGCTGCCCACAGCGCGCTGGTGACAGTGTCACCTTCAATGGCACTGTAGGTTTTTCCCTCGAAGCTGAAGGTGACGCGGCTGCCGCGCTTGATCCATTCGCCGGGCTGCTGGGGCAGGCGCATCATGCTTCTCCCCACAGATAAGTGCGTTCCACGCTGTCGGTCGTCGTATTGCGCTCGGCTATGAACCAGGTGCCGCTAGGCACGTGGTACCAGCATTCTTGTTTGAGTCCTGGCGCACCGTTGCGGTGGAACACATAGTCCGCCCATTCCTCGTCAGTGCAGGTTTGCGGGTCGGGCTGTGCGCGCAGTTCGCCGCCATAAGCGAACTCATCGACCGGGCGCAGTCCGTTGATGGGGCAGTTAAGTAACTTCATGTCAGTGCCCTACAGCTGCAGCGCCTTTTTCGCCGGTAAGTTCAAATTCGGCGAAGCGCGACAGGCGAAATGCGTGGATCAGTTCGTGTGGCTTGTCGTTGGCCAGCGTCGCCGCCATGGCCTTACCGGAGATTGGCGTCGCCTTGAAGCCCCAAGTGCCCCAACCGGCATCTAAATAGAAACCTTCCACCGGTGTCTTGCCCATGACGGGGGCGAAATCCGGCGTCATGTCGGCCATGCCTGCCCATTGGCGCACCACCTTGATGCCGGACAGGAAAGGGAACATGTCGAGAATGTGGCTGGACAGGCCTTCGACGAAATCCAGCGTGGACCGCGTGGAGTGTATTTCGTAAGGATCGAGCGAAGCTCCCATCACCAGCTCGCCGCGCGAGGATTGGCTGACATACACGTGCAGGCTGCCGGAAACCAGGATGGTATCCAGCCAAGGTTTCATCGGCTCGGTGACGCAGGCTTGCAGCGGATGGATGACGATGGGGGTGCGGAAGCCGGCCATCTGGGTGATTCTGGGCGTGAAGCCGGCCACGGCGGACAGCACCTTGCCGGTCTTGATGTTGCCACGGCTGGTCTGCACGCCGACGATGCGGCCATTCTGGATGTCGAGGCCGGTAACCTCGGTGTTCTGGAAAATCTCCACGCCCATATTGCTGGCGGCGCGGCCGTAACCCCAGGCAACGGCGTCATGGCGTGCCACGGAGCCCGGCGCGTGGTACAGCGCGCCGAGGATGGGCGCATGGCCGCCGCAAGACAGGTCGATTTCAGGCACGGCCCGCTTCACATCGTACGGCCCAACCACTTCGCTATTCACCCCGTGGTGCTTGTTGACCTCGGCGCGCCAGCGCATGGTGCGCATGGCCGATTCGGTGTGCGCCAGGGTGAAATGCCCGCGATTGGAATAGAACAAGTTGAGATCCAGCTCCTGCGACAGGTTTTCCCAGATTTTCACGCTGGCGTCGTAGAATGCCACACCTTCCGGCGTCAGGTAGTTGGAGCGGATGATGGTGGTGTTGCGCCCGGTGTTGCCCCCGCCCAGATAGCCGCGCTCCAGCACCGCGACATTGGTGATGCCGTGTTCCTTGGCCAGGTAATACGCCGCCGCCAGACCATGCCCGCCGCCGCCGATGATGACGGCGTCATAGCTGGATTTAAGCTGCTCCGGCTGCTGGAAGAACGGCGGCTCGGGATGCTTTTTCGACAGGGCGAACTTGAGTAGGCGGTAAGGCACAGTGTTTACTGACAAGAAATATTAGTTCACATAATGAACTTTTGTTTCCTGCTGGTCAACACCTATGTTTAACTTTTTTTCGTTATGTGAAACAATCTGCGCATGGCTAACGACAAAACCGAACCCTCCCACGCCCTCGAATCCTACTTGGGCAGCACCGTCCGCGACCTGCGCATCCAGCTAGGCCTGACCATCGCCGATGTCGCCAAGCGCGCCGGCATTAGCCGTGGCATGTTGTCCAAGATCGAGAACGCGCAGACCGCCACCAGCCTGGAAACACTGGAGCTGCTCGCCCGGGCGCTGGGGGTAACGCTATCCAGATTGTTCCGCAACTACAACATCCCCACCGGCGGCGCGCAACTGGTAAAAAGCGGCGAGGGCATGGAAGTGGTACGGCGCGGCACCCGCTCCGGCCACACCTATCACCTGCTAGCCTACGATCAGGGGCCGCACAAGACCTTCGAACCCTTCCTTATCACGCTGCAGGATCCGGGCGAGGAATTCACCTCGTTCGAACACCCCGGCACCGAGTTCATCCACATGCTGGAAGGCAAGCTGGAATATCGCGTGGGTAACGAAACCTATTTGCTGGAAGCGGGCGATTCGCTCACCTTCCGCGGCGAAATCCCGCACCGACCGGAGAAGATGCACACCAGCCCGATCCGCTTTCTCGCCATCATCCACTACGACGCGCCGGGCAGCGAAGCCACCGAGGACAACGCATGAAAATCGAAGACGCTACTCTCGCCGATGTACCGGCGCTGAGCCAGTTGCTGGACGAACTGTTCTCCATCGAGCAGGATTTCCAGCCCAACAGCGAACTCCAGATGCGCGGCATGGCACTGCTGCTGCAACACCCCGACCGCGCCTGCATCAAGCTGGCGCGTGACAATACCGGGCAAATCATCGGCATGGTGAGCGCGCAACTGGTGATTTCGACGGCGGAGGGCGCACCCTCGACATGGGTGGAAGACATGGTGGTACGCGACGGCTGGCGCGGGCAGGGCATCGGCCGCGCGTTGCTGGATGGCCTGATGTCATGGGCCAAATCAAAAGGCGCAACGCGAGCGCAGTTGCTGGTAGATTTGGATAACGAACCGGCGCTCGGATATTACCAACACCTCGGGTGGCAGACGACCAGGTTGGGAGCACGCCGGATAGCACTATCCC
>Ga0316616_100000185_pt1 | contig 17082 bp, 17 predicted proteins | sample OWC_Aug_M1_C1_D1_FD_207660 | JGI IMG/M metagenome (GOLD analysis project Ga0316616, IMG submission 207660) | Wetland soil microbial communities from Old Woman Creek delta, Ohio, United States - OWC_Aug_M1_C1_D1_B | ecosystem: Environmental > Terrestrial > Soil > Wetlands | place: USA: Ohio... | reverse complement strand
CTCCTGGTTTTGACTGGCAACGATGGCGCGCGACTGCTGTTCCGAAACCCCCAGTTTCACCATCAGGCGGCGCAGCATTTCGGCATCGAAGTCTTCGGCGGCAGCTTGCTCATCCTTGCTGACTTTTTTGCTTTTATCGAAATCTTCGTGCTTGAAGCCGGTTTCTACTACACCTAATTGGGTGGTGACACGTACTTTTCCGTCGTCTGGCACATTGCTGAACAAGCGGTGACTTAGGTAAATATCGGTTGTATGATTTTCCGTATCCTGATCAAGGCGGGTGCGGAACTTGATGCGGTTGTTAAGCGCGCCCAGCTTGTCCATCCAATTCTGGAACCTGTCGAGGTAGTTCTGGTCACCCTTGTTAATGTCGGTAGCGTCTGTCCATTCCGTTTCCATGACGCCGGTCTTGCTGTTTTCGACAATAATCGCAAAACCCATATCGGTCCAGAATTCGCGCACCACCGGCCACACCTTTTCCGGCGTGGACTGCACCACCAGCCAGCGCTGGGCGCCGGCGCGTTCCAGCTTGATGGTGTCAGGGCTTGCCAGGATTTGATCCGGCTTTTGAGCCTGCTGAGCCTGGCCTTCGGTAAATTGCGAATAGGTTGCTCCCCCGCCTGGTACCGTATAAACGTCGGAGGTGGACACAGATGTCAGATCCGGAGGAACTTCCAGCGGCTTGCCGCGGCTGGCGCTCTTGTAATCGGGGGTATTGTCCATGAACGGGACCGAATCGCAGCCGGCCAGCGTGGTGGCGGCCAGTAGCGTGAAAAGAAATAGCCGAAGTCTGTTGTCGGTCATGCGGTTTCCTGCACTAAATGTTAATTTCCGCGCAACGCATGGCGGCGCGCAACGTATCGTGATATTGGGCGGCCAGCGGAGTCAATGGCAGGCGAAGCCCGGGCTGTATCAGTCCCATTTCGCTCAATGCCCACTTGACCGGAATCGGGTTGGCTTCCACAAACAACTTCTGGTGCAAAGGGAAAAGTTTGAGGTTGATTTCTCGCGCTAGTTTCACATTGCCTGCAAACGCAGCCATGCACATGTCGTGCACCAGCTTAGGGGCGACGTTGGCGGTCACCGAAATCACGCCCTGTCCGCCCAGCAGCAGCAACGCCAGCGTGGTAGCATCATCGCCGCTATAGACGGCGAATCCGGGCGGTGCGCGTCGCAGCAGGTCGGTTCCGCGCTCGATGTTGGCGGTGGCGTCCTTGATGCCGACGATATTGGGGATTTCGGCGAGGCGCATTGCGGTATCGTTGGCGATGTCGCAGCCGGTGCGCCCGGGCACGTTGTACAGGAGTTGCGGAATATCCACGGCCTCGGCCACCGCCCTGAAGTGCTGATAAAGGCCTTCCTGCGTGGGTCGGTTGTAATAGGGCGCAACCAGCAGGCAGGCATCGGCGCCGGCATCCTTGGCTTGCTGAGTTAGTTCGATGGCTTCGCGCGTACAGTTGGCACCCGTTCCGGCAATGACGGGAATACGTCCGTCTACCTGCTCCACGGTGGTGCGAATCAGCTGACAATGCTCATCGAAATCCACTGTTGGAGATTCGCCCGTGGTGCCGACGATGACGATGCCGTCCGTACCCTGTTGGATATGAAAATCGATCAGCTTGCGCAGTGAATCAATATCCAGCGAGCCATCCGCGTGCATGGGCGTGACAATGGCAACGAGACTACCCTTCAGCATTATTCAACCTGATATCGAGTTGTTAAACTTCAGCATTTTAACTGAAAGCGGCCGCACAAATAAGTCTTTTGCTCGGTTTGCAGTCAGTGCAAAGAATGGAAGGTTATGGAGATAGAACCATATATTCTTTTACGTCATTACGGTGGGGCGATATAGTGCTTGCTTAAGGCGTTTCCGAGCAGGTACTGCTTGATCCGGAATTCCGGGCGATTCGGAATGATATCGATGCGCGCAAGGTTGAATGATTGCGCTGCTCGGACGATAATTACATGTTTCCCCGACAGGCACTCGCTGAATGATTGAAAGCTACATTCTGATTCTGGTTGGCACGATACTGGTGAACAATATCGTGCTGGTCAAGATTCTGGGGCTTTGTCCCTTCATGGGGGTTTCCAAGAAACTGGAAGCCTCGATGGCCATGGGGCTTGCCACGACATTTGTGCTGACCATCGGCTCCGGTACCAGTTACCTGATCAATGAATATCTGCTGGGGACGGATCTGTTTTATCTGCGCACGCTGTCTTTCATCGTGGTCATCGCCGGGGTGGTGCAGTTCACCGAAATGGTGATCGAGAAGACCAGCCCTGTGCTTTATCAATTGCTGGGCATTTATCTGCCGCTGATTACCACCAACTGCGCCGTACTGGGGATTCCGCTGCTCAACGTGCAAGCCAATCACAACTTCATCGAATCACTGCTGTTCGGCTTCGGCGGATCGGTCGGTTTTTCACTGATACTGATATTGTTTGCCTCCATGCGCGAGCGTATGGAGGCGGCGGACGTGCCCGGCCCGTTCAAGGGCTCGGCCATCGCCATGGTGACGGCGGGGCTGATGAGTCTGGCTTTCATGGGGTTTGCAGGGCTTATTCGCTGATGCTTACCGCGATTCTGGTGATGGTCGGCCTTGCGCTGGCGTTGGGCGCTGTGCTGGGTTATTCCGCCCTCAAGTTCAAGGTCGAGGGCGATCCACTGGTCGACAAGATCGACGCTATCCTGCCGCAAACGCAGTGCGGGCAATGCGGTTACCCCGGCTGCAAGCCTTATGCGACGGCCATCGCCAAGGGCGAGGCAGACATCAACCAGTGTCCGCCGGGCGGTGACGCCGGTGTGCATGCCTTGGCCGATCTGCTGGGGGTGGAATACAAACCGCTCAATGCCGAGCATGGGCTGCCCAAGCCGAAATCAGTAGCGGTCATAGACGAAAATCTTTGCATCGGTTGTACCCTGTGTATCCAGGCTTGCCCGGTGGATGCCATCCTGGGCGCGGCAAAGCACATGCATACGGTGATCGCCGCTGAATGCACCGGATGCGAATTATGCGTGGCGCCCTGTCCTGTGGACTGTATCGCCATGGTGCCCATCGAAGAGAGCGTATCCACCTGGAAATGGCGTTATCCCGTATTTGAGATCAAGAAAGAAATTGCCGCGTGACCCGAACCCTGCATACTTTTCACGGCGGCTTGCACCTTCCCGAACACAAGGCTGAATCGACGGATCTTCCTATCGGGAGGCTTCCGTTGCCGGCGCGTCTGGTGTTGCCGTTGCGGCAGCATGCCGGCAATCTGGCCAAGCCAGCGGTAGCTGTAGGCGACCTCGTGTTCAAGGGCCAACTGGTCGCGGCGGCCGAGGGGGCGATTTCCTCGGCCGTGCATGCCCCTACGTCCGGGCGTATCGTGGATTTCAGTGAACAGCCCATTCCGCACTATTCCGGCCTCACCGACTGGTGCCTCACGCTGGAATCGGATGGTGAGGATGCCTGGACCGATCTGGAAGCCGTTGATTGGCGTGCAGCAGACCCCGATACGTTGCGTCGCAGAATTCAGGCGGCTGGAGTGGTGGGGCTGGGGGGGGCGGTGTTTCCCTCCCATGTGAAGTTGCGCCCCCATCCCGACCGCAAATTCCGCAAGCTGATTCTAAACGGCGCGGAATGCGAGCCGTTCATTACCTGCGACGACATGCTGATGCGCGAACGTGCCGCAGGCATTCTGCGCGGCGCGGCAATCATGATGCAGTTGCTGGGTGCAGGCAAGTGCTTGGTCGGTATCGAGGACAACAAGCCGCAAGCCATCGCCGCCATGGAAGCCGCGGCACGTTCCAGTGGCCTCAATGTCGAGGTGGTGCCGGTGCCCACGCTGTACCCGGGCGGCGGCGCCAAGCAGCTGATTCGTGTGCTGACTGGAAAAGAAGTGCCTTCTCACAAATTCTCGACCGAGTTCGGTGTGCAGTGCTTCAATGTGGCTACGGCCTGGACGCTGCATCGCGCGCTGGAATTTGGCGAGCCGGTGATCTCCCGCATCGTTACCGTTACCGGCAGCGTGCGCACCCCGCGCAACTTCGAGGCGCTGCTGGGAACGCCGGTGGCGGATCTCGTCGCGGCTGCGGGCGGTACTTTGCCCGAAACCGATCATCTGGTCATGGGTGGCCCCATGATGGGGGTGACGCTGGATTCTGACCGGCTGCCGGTGGTCAAGGCAATGAACTGCATCATCGCCGCGTCGCCGCAACTGTTCCCGCCCAAGCCGCCAGCGATGCCCTGCATCCGTTGCGCGCGCTGCGCTGAGGTGTGCCCCGTAGACCTGCAACCGCAGGAACTATACTGGTTCGCCAAGTCGGACAACTTCGAGAAGGCGCGCGTCTACAACCTGTTCGACTGCATCGAATGCGGCTGCTGCGATTATGTGTGCCCCAGCCGCATCCCGCTGGTGCAGTATTACCGCTACGCCAAGAGCGAGATCATCGCGCTGGACAAGGCCAAGCAAGCCGCCGACCTGGCGCGCGAGCGCAATGAGTTCCGCCTCGCCCGCATCGAGCGCGAGAAGCAGGAGCGTGCCGCCAAACATGCGCAGAAAGCCGCCGGGGCCAAAGCCGAGACGGCCGGTGATGACGCCAGGAAGGCAGCTATCGCTGCAGCCATGGAGCGCGCCAAGGCGCAGAAGGCCGAAGTCGTGCCGCAGAATACCGGCAATCTTGCGTCATCCGTCGAAGCGGAAATTGCGGAGATCGACGCGCGTCGCGCCCAGGCTGCATCTGCACAGGAAAAACAGGAGGTTTGATGAACACCCCGCCCTACGTTACCGGCAGTTCCAGCGTGAATCTCATCATGCTCAAGGTGCTGCTCGCGCTGGTGCCGGGTATTGCCGCCTACGTCTGGGTATTCGGCGGCGGCATTCTGGTGACTTTGACCCTGGCTTCGCTGACGGCGTTGCTGTCGGAAGCTGCCATGCTCAAATTGCGCGAGCGGCCTGTCAAACCTTTCCTGATGGACGGCAGCGCGCTGGTGACGGCCTGGCTGCTCGCTCTGGCCTTGCCCCCGTTGGCGCCGTGGTGGCTGGTGGTGGTCGGTACCCTGTTCGCCATTGTTATCGCCAAGCAGCTATACGGGGGCTTGGGCTACAACCCGTTCAATCCAGCCATGGTCGGCTACGCGGTGCTGCTGATTTCCTTTCCCGCCATCATGACCCAATGGCCCGCGCCGTTGGTGCTGGCGAAAGTGCAGCTGGGTTTCGCCGATCAGTTGCACTACATTTTCGGAAGCACGCTGCCGGACGGTGTGCTGGTGGACGCCATCAGCTCGGCCACCCCGCTGGATTACCTGAAAACTCAGCTCAAGCTGCAACATGGTGTCGTCGAGATAGCCCAGGCGCCCATCTTCGGAGTTCTGGGTGGCAAAGGGGGTGAAATTGTTGTCGGCGCCTACCTGCTTGGCGGCCTCTACCTGTTGCAGCAGCGCATCATGAGCTGGCATATCCCGGTGGCGTTTCTGCTGGCGCTGGCGGCTGTTTCGGGCGTCGCGCATCTGGCCGACCCTGATCACTATGCCGGTTCGTTGTTCCATCTGTTCAGCGGCGCCACCATGCTGTGCGCGTTCTTCATCGCCACCGACCCGGTCAGCGGGCCGACCACGCCCACAGGCAAATTGATTTTTGCTGCCAGTATCGGTGTACTGACGTGGCTGATCCGTACCTGGGGAGGCTACCCGGATGGCGTGGCTTTTGCCGTGTTGCTGCTGAACCTTTGTGTGCCACTGATCGATGCATATACCCAGCCGCGCGTCTTCGGCCATGGAAGCAAGCACAATGACTGACAGCGTTATCAAGCATGCGTTGAGCACAGCCGGCATCATGATCGGCTTTACCGTGGTTGGCACGGTACTGTTGGCTTCGACTTTTTTCACCACGCGCGAGCCGATTGCCAAAAGCGAAGCGGCCGCGCGCATGGAATTATTCCGCCAGATTTTGCCGGAAAGCTTGCATGACAACGACTTGCTACGGGACGCGACACGGATCCCTGCCGGCGGTGAACTGAATAACCGTGAGGAAACCCTTGCCTACCGTGCCCGTCTACGTGGCGAACCTTCGGCCGTCATCCTGGAGACGGTGGCGCCGGACGGCTACAGCGGCGACATCAAGCTGCTTATCGCCGTTCGCGCCGACGGCACGCTGACTGCCGTGCGCGTGCTGTCGCACAAGGAGACACCTGGGTTGGGCGATTACATCGATATCGCCCACGGCGACTGGATCAAGAACTTTGATGGTCGTTCGCTTGCCCAACCGGCTGAAGAGGGCTGGAAAGTTAAAAAGGACAATGGCGCGTTCGATTACATGGCTGGCGCCACCATCACCCCGCGTGCAGTGGTCAAGGCGGTGCATGGCGCGCTGAAATATTTTGCGGCACATCGCGCTGAAATTTTTGCCGCGCCAGCGGTAGAGGAAGCTCTTAAGAAGTGAGCGAGGCGGATGCAGTGCAAGGCGCACGGAGCGCAGAACCCGAGACAGTACAAGTAGTACGGCGAGGGTGCGAGCACCGCGCAACGCAGCAATGCGCCTGCCGTAGCCACTTATTCAGAAGGTTCCTAAAGGAGAAGGCGGCATGAGCCAAACATATAGAGAAATTGTCGAGAATGGTTTGTGGAAGCAGAATTCTGGCGTGGTGCAGCTACTCGGGCTATGCCCGACGCTGGCGGTGACCAGCACCGTGGTCAACGGCTTCAGCCTGGGGTTGGCGACAGCTTTTGTGATGGCGCTCAGCAATGGCAGCGTGGCGCCTATCCGGCGCTGGGTGCCGGATGAAATCCGCATCCCGGTGTTCATCCTCATTATCGCCGCACTGGTGACGGTGATTGACCTTTCCATGAACGCCTTCGTGCACCCGCTGCACAAGGTACTGGGCATTTTCATCCCGCTGATCGTCACCAACTGTATCGTGCTGGCGCGGGTGGAGGCATTTGCCGCCAAGAACGATACGCTTCCTTCGGTCGTGGATGGTTTTTTCATGGGGCTGGGGCTGGCGCTGGTGCTTGCTGTCCTGGGCGGCATGCGCGAGGTGGTCGGCAAGGGGACGCTGTTTTCCGGACTGGACCTGGTGTTCGGGCCGGCAGGCAAGGCATTCATGCTGACTATTGTCCCGGATTATCACGGCTTCCTGCTGGCCATCCTGCCGCCGGGCGCGTTTATCGGGCTGGCCCTGCTGATTGCCGGCCGTAACTGGCTGGAGAGCCACAAGACAGCCTCCCAATCCGCGCCGCCGGTTGCGCTGGCTGCCGGGCATTGAAACACGTTAGCGGATGAATGCCGATCAGCGCCGAGAGATTTTCCGCCGGCTGGCGGTTGCCATCCCCAGTCCCACTACCGAGCTTGTTCATTCCAGCACCTTCGAGCTGCTGGTGGCAGTGATCCTGTCCGCGCAGGCCACGGACAAGGGTGTCAACCTGGCCACCGCCAGATTGTTCCCGGTCGCAAACACCCCGCAGGCCATTCTCGCCCTGGGGTTGGAAAACCTGGAAAGCTACATCAAGACCATCGGCCTTTATCGCGCCAAGGCAAAAAGTATCATGGGGACATGTCAGATTCTGGCCGATCAATACGGCGGCGAAGTCCCGGACTCGCGCGCGGCGCTGGAAAGCCTGCCCGGCGTCGGTCGCAAGACCGCCAACGTCATCCTCAACACTGCCTTCGGCCAGCCTACCATTGCGGTGGATACCCACATCTTTCGCCTCGGCAACCGCCTCGGCCTAGCCCCTGGCAAGACGCCGCTGGAAGTGGAGCAGAAGCTGCTCAAGACCACGCCGAAGGAATACCTGCATGACGCTCACCATCTGCTGATCCTGCATGGCCGCTACGTCTGCATCGCGCGCAAGCCAAAATGCGGGCAATGCGTGATCCGTGACCTGTGCGAATACAAGGCGAAGGAAGCATGAGTCTGTTCAACCCCAGCCGCGACCAGGTGCGCCAGTTTTTTTTCGAGGCCTGGCGCAAATACCGGATAAGCGAACCGTTGACGCCGTTGGAAGGCATGGCCTTGCAGGTGATGCAGGCGCACGGTGAATACCACGCCGTGCTGGATGCTCCCGAAAAATACCTGGAGCAGGAATATTTTCCCGAGATGGGCAAAACCAACCCGTTTCTGCACATGAGCCTGCACCTGTCAATTCTGGAGCAGCTCTCCATCGATCAGCCGCCGGGTATCGCTGCGGCTTATCGGGCGTTGCTGAAAAAACATGGCGGAGAGCATCCGGCGCAGCATGATCTGATGGATTGCCTTGCCGAGACTGTCTGGCGGGCGCAGCGCACACGGAGTGCACCTGACCCTGAAGCCTATCTCGGCTGCTTGCGGCAAAAATCCGGCATTTTGTGATTGAATGACGTATGAGTGCACATGCCCGGCGGCTTGATGTTAAACGGCAGCAGTGATTTGATTGATCTTTTTTAATGCAAGGAGAAAAGTGATGAAGACACAAAAGAAAATTCTGGCAACAGTTGTCGGCGGCGCGTTTGCCGCTTCCGTTGGCGCTGCGGCCGCCGAGGGAAATCCATTTGCGCTCAAGCCGCTGGTCTCCGGCTACATAGTGGCAGACAACCAGGCGGGCGGCGAAAAGATGCAGGATGGCAAGTGCGGCACCGGCAAGTGCGGCAGCGAGATGAAGAAGAAAAAAGCCGCGGCTGAAGAAAAAGCCAAGGAAGGCAATTGCAGTGCAGACATGAAGGACAAGGAGGGCAAATGCAGCGCCGAAATGAAAGCCAAGGCTGAAGCAAAGGTCAAGGAAGGCAAGTGACAGGGAACGAAGGCAGTTGCGGCGCCAGGAAGTAACGCAATGAACGCCAGTAGACTCTCAGGCGCTGGCCTCGGCCTGAAGCGGGAGCTGATGTCCCAACTTCAGGCCGCGCCGTCTTCCGTCATCGATTTTTTCGAAGTCGCGCCGGAAAACTGGATCGGCGTTGGCGGTGCGCGCGCCAAGCAGTTCGCCTGGTTCGCCGAGCGCTATCCCATCGTCGCGCACGGGCTTTCGCTCTCGCTGGGCGGGCCGGACGCGCTGGACGAAGTCCTGTTGCAGCGCATCAAGGGCTTCCTCGACCAGCACCGTATTCCGCTTTATACCGAGCACCTGGCCTATTGCAGCGCCGGTGGCCACCTGTACGATCTGCTGCCGATTCCGGCGACCGAAGAAGCCGTCAAACACGTCGCCGCACGCATCCGTCGCACGCAAGACATACTCGAACGCCGCATCGCGGTGGAAAACGCCTCCTGTTACGTCGCATCGCCGGTTTCCGACATGAGCGAGGTCGATTTCATCCGTGCGGTGCTGCAGGAGGCGGATTGTGATTTGCATCTCGATGTCAACAATATCTACGTCAACAGCGTCAACTTCGGTTTCGACCCGTTCGAGTTTTTGCGTGCACTGCCCGGCGAACGCACCGTTTACATCCACACCGCCGGCCATTTGCGCGCGGCGCCCGACCTCATCATCGACAACCACGGCGATAGCGTGATCGACCCGGTATGGGAGTTGCTGGACGAAGCTTACCGCCTGTTTGGCGTTGCCCCGACGCTGCTGGAACGCGATCTTAACATTCCGCCGCTGGCCGAGCTGGTGCCGGAGGTCGAACGCATCGCCGCATTGCAGCTCAAATACGTCGCCGCGACTTCGCTGCGCCGCCACGCATGAGTTCATTCCAGCAATATCAGGCCGAGTTCACCGCCCACATCCGCGACCCCAAAGCTGCCGCGCGCCCCGCTGGTGTGCCGGCGCGACGCATGAAGGTCTATACGGAAATCGTGTTCAACAACATGGAGGCAACGCTTTCCGCGTGCTTCCCCGTCGCCAGAAAAGTGCTCGGCGTGCGGCGCTGGACGCGCCTTGTGCGGGCGTTCTTCGCGCAGCACCGCTGCGCCACGCCCTGGTTTCGCCAGATTCCCGAAGAGTTTCTGCGCTGGCTGGAACCAGCGCCGGATGCCGCCTCGTCTTACCTGTACAGCCTGGCCCATTACGAATGGGTGGAGTTGGCGTTGACGCTATCTGATGCCCCGGTGCCGCCGCATGACCCTGATGGCGATCTGCTGGCAGGCGTTCCACTGCTGTCGCCCGCGCTCATGCTGCTACGCTACGATTGGCCGGTGCAGCGCATCTCGCCGCGCTTCAAGCCGCTGCAACCGCTGGCCGAGCCGGTGCATCTGCTGGTGTTTCGTGACGCGGGGGACCAAGTGCGTTTCGTCGAGATCAACCAGGTCAGCGCGCGCCTGCTAGGCCAGTTGCAGGCCGGCGGTATCAGTGGCGCCGCGGCGCTGAAAGTCGTTGCCGATGATAAATTGCTGCATCCCGAGCCTGCCGCGATCCTGCAATACGGCGCGGCGCTGCTGGCCGATCTGCGGCGGCAAGGAGCCATCATTGGCGTGCGTTGCGATTAGCCTGAAAATTTAAATGTTGCGTTTTTGCAACACAGAACCGGCAGTGTTGTGCAGAATTGACAATTACTCTTGCGTTAGCCAACCGAGGTTCAGTAACATGGGCTCAACTTCCAGAAATTGGGGAGTTCGCGAACTCTCTCATCGCGAGGTGAGAGAAAAAGCAAGGACTGAGGCTGATGCATCAGTCTCGGTAAAAACTTCTAAAGGAGAAATGTATGAACAAGAAACTTAACCTGGCAGTAGCCTCCGCCGTTCTGGCGATGGGTGCTTCCGCCGCCCAAGCCGGTATCATCATCCCGGCTGGCGACTGGACCATCGACATTAACGGTAACGTTAATGCCTATTACATCTACAACAACAGCAGCGACAGCAACACAATCGAAGGCGGCCTGGCCAACACCCAAGGCTCCAACGGCGACAACAGCTCCGCCATCAATACCGGCCTGCTGCCTTCCTGGCTGGGCGTTTCCGGCAAGACCCGCGCCAATGACCTGGATGTCGGCTTCACCATCAGCTTCCAGCCTGGCGCGTCTACCACCGGCTCACTGCAAGGCGGCGGCAGCACCGAAAACCGTCAGGCTTTCCTGACCTTCGGCGACAAGTCCTGGGGTTCCATCAAGATCGGTAAGGATCTGGGCGTATTCGGCTCCGATGCCATCCTGAACGACATGACCCTGCTGGGCGTGGGTTCGCAAGGTCTCGTCGGCACCAGTGGCGGCACCACCACCACCCTCGGCCGTATCGGTACCGGTTACATGTACGCTGACTGGCACGGCCAGATCGCTTACTCTTCCCCGAACTGGAATGGCTTCGATTTCACCGTGGCTATCGAAAACCCGTGGAACACGCTGAACCTGAGCTCCTCCAGCGCAGCTTCCACCGGCAACCAGGAAATGCCTGCCTTCTCCGGCAAGCTGGGTTATGCCTGGGGCGGCGACTTCTCCGGCAAGGTCTGGGCTGAAGGTTGGACCCAGCAAGTTGACGGTATCGACAACGGTATTGGTGGTACTGATTCCGAAGACGCACGTGTGTTCGGTATCGGCGCCAAGGTTGGCTTCGGTGACTTCGACCTCGTCGGTTATTACTACGACGGCACCGGCGTGGGCACCACCGACCTGCTGATGGACGGCTTCTATGCTGACTCCAACGGCAACGTCAAGAAGCGTGACAGCGATGGCGGCTACATCCAAGGTACCTACAAGCTGGGTAACACCAAGCTGGGCTTGAGCTGGGGCGAATCCAACCTGGATGAAGCCGGCGGCGAAAACAGCGATAACCTCGTTAAAAAGAACGAAATGTGGACCGCTGGCGTATACCACGCGCTCACCAAGAACCTGAACCTGGTAGCCGAGTACTCGCAAGTTACCGCAGAAAACCAAGCGGGTGATGAGAACGATTCCGACATCATCTCCGCTGGCGCGATCCTGTTCTTCTAAGATTTCTTAGAGAAACTTGAAAGCTGAAAACGGCGCCTTCGGGCGCCGTTTTTTATTGGGCGACGCCGTGACATCAAGTAAAATATGGGGCACGTTTATTGATAATGCTGATGAAAGGGATGGAATATGAGTGACGAAGCGATGGATGACGGCGTAATACTGGCGCTGCTGGACAGGTTCAACAAGCAGCGGCTGCCGCAGTTGCTGGAAATGAAGGGGCGGGTCGAGCGAGGGGAAAAGCTCAACGACCTTGATATGGCCCATCTGGAAGAATGGCTTGCAACCGGTATTCAGGCGCAGCCGATTCTGGAACGACATCAGGAATACAAGCCACTGGTAGCGCAGGTGATGAGTCTGTACAAGGAAATCACCAACAAGGCGCTGGAGAACGAGCAGAAATCCTAGAGGTTTTCCTGACTTATGCCGCCAACGCGGCAGCGTGAGTCAGGTAAATTCTGGCGGAGAGAGAGGGATTCGAACCCTCGATACAGATTTAAGCCCGTATGCTTCCTTAGCAGGGAAGTGCCTTCGACCACTCGGCCATCTCTCCGGACGGGCGCAAGAATACACTTTTGCCCCGGAAAAATCAATTCACTTAAGCGTTTTCCAGTTCGTAGGCCTTGTGCAGCACGCGCACGGCCAGTTCCAGGTACTTTTCGTCAATCACTACGGAAATCTTGATTTCGGAAGTGGAGATCATCTGGATGTTGATGCCTTCCTCCGCCAGCGTGCGGAACATCTCGCTGGCGATGCCGACATGCGAGCGCATGCCGACACCGACGATGGCGACCTTGGCGATCTTGTCGTCACCGATAATTTCCCGCGCGCCGATGTGCCCCTGCACCTTGTCCTTGAGGATGGCGAGCGCCTTGTTCATCTCGTTCTTGTGCACGGTGAAGGTGAAATCGGTGGTGCCATCGGCGCCGACGTTCTGGATGATCATGTCCACGTCGATGTTGGCGTCTGCGATGGGGCCGAGGATCTGATAGGCGATGCCGGGGCGATCGGGGACGCCCAGCACGGTGATCTTGGCCTCGTCGCGGTTGAAGGCGATGCCTGAAATAATCGGTTGTTCCATATTGTCTTCTTCCTCGAATGTAATCAGCGTGCCCTCGCCATCTTCCTCGAAGCTGGAAAGCACGCGCAGTTTCACTTTGTATTTGCCGGCGAATTCCACCGAGCGGATCTGCAGCACCTTGGAGCCCTGGCTCGCCAGTTCCAGCATTTCCTCGAAGGTGATGGACTTCAGCCGGCGGGCTTCAGGCACGACGCGCGGGTCGGTGGTGTAAACACCATCTACATCGGTGTAGATCTGGCATTCGTCGGCATTGAGCGCGGCGGCCAGCGCCACCCCCGTGGTGTCGGAACCTCCGCGGCCCAGCGTGGTGATGTTGCCCTGTTCATCCACGCCCTGGAATCCGGCGACCACCACGACGTAGCCAGCATCGAGATCGTCGCGGATGCGTTTTTCGTCGATGCTGAGGATGCGTGCCTTGGTGTGGGCGTCATCGGTCAGGATACGTACCTGGCTGCCGGTGTAGCTACGGGCGCGCACGCCCAAGTCCATCAGCGCCATCGCCGTCAGCGCGATGGTGACCTGTTCGCCGGTACAGACCATCTGATCCAGTTCGCGCGGGTCGGGTTCCGGCATGATTTCCTTGGCCAGATTGATCAGCCGGTTGGTTTCGCCGGACATGGCGGAAACCACCACCACGACTTGATGCCCCAGCGCCTTGTAGCGCGCCACTCGGCGCGCGACGTTGCGGATACGTTCAGCAGAGCCGACGGACGTGCCGCCGTATTTTTGTACGATCAGTGCCATTCAAAATCCTTAAATGCAAATTTTGACAGGATTTACAGGATGTATAGGATTGAAGCCAACGACAAAAATCCCGTTAATCCCTTTAATTCTGTCTAGTTAAGTTTTCCCTTTACCCACTCGGCAACACTTGCCAGTGCCTGCGGTAGTTTGCTTGCATCGGTGCCGCCTGCCGTCGCCATGTCCGGGCGGCCGCCACCCTTGCCGCCAACTTGGCTTGCGACGTAATTGACCAGTTCGCCCGCCTTGAGTTTCGTGGTGAGCTCGGCGGTTATGCCGGCGGCCAGGCTGACCTTGCCGCCGGTAGTGCTGGCCAGGACGATGGCGGCGGATTTCAGCTTGTCCTTGAGTTTGTCCATGGTCTCGCGCAGCGCGTTGGCGTCCGCACCTTCCAGGGTCGCCGCCAGCACCTTGATGCCGGCCACCTCCACGGCCTGACTGACGAGATCGTCGCCCTTTGCCGAGGCTAATTTTCCTTTAATCGCGGCGAGTTCGCGCTCCAGCCGGCGCGTTTGATCCATCAATGCGCTCACCCGCGCGGGCACATCGGCGCGCAACACCTTCAATGTGCCGGCCACACCGCCCAAGGCGGTTTCCATGCCTTGCACGTAGGCCAGAGCATTTTCACCGGTGACCGCTTCGACACGGCGCACTCCGGCAGCCACGCCGCCTTCGGCCATGATGCTGAACAGGCCGATGTCTCCCGTGCGGCGGACGTGCGTGCCGCCGCATAGTTCGCGTGAAGATCCGATATCCAGCACGCGCACTTCGTCGCCGTATTTTTCGCCGAACAGCATCATCGCCCCGGTTTTCTGGGCGGATTCGATATCCATCACCCGAGCCTGGCAGTCGGTGTTGGCAAGAATTTCGGCATTGACCAGCTTTTCCACCTGGCGGATTTGCTCGTTGGTCATCGGGGCGTTGTGCACGAAGTCGAAGCGGGTCTTGACGGCGTCCACCAGCGAACCCTTTTGCTGCACATGGTCACCCAAAACTTCTCTTAGCGCTTTGTGCATCAGGTGGGTGGCGGAGTGGTTGCGCATGGTGGCCATGCGCGCCGCGACATCGACGCGGGCGGCGATGGCGTCGCCCACGCTCAATTTTCCGGTTTTTACTACGCCGTGGTGGCCGAACACGCTGGACTGGATTTTCTGCGTGTCTTCCACCGCAAAAATGGCGTTTTCGCCGCGCAACTCACCGCTGTCGCCCACCTGTCCGCCGGATTCGGCATAGAACGGCGTTTCGTCCAGCACCACCACGCCGAGGTCGCCTTCATTGAGTGCGCTGACCGTGCTGCCGTCTTTGTACAGGGCGAGCACCTTGGCACTGGTTTCCAGCTTCTCGTAGCCATGGAAAGTGTTCGGCTGGCCGTCATATTCCAGGTTGGCCGCCATCTTGAACTTGCCGGCAGCGCGCGCCTGTTCTTTCTGGCGCGCCATGGCGGCATCGAAGGCGGTGCTGTCCACAGCGACACTGCGCTCGCGGCAGATGTCGGCGGTGAGGTCCAAAGGAAATCCATAGGTGTCGTGCAACTTGAATGCGGTTTCGCCGTTGAACACGGTGTTGCCAGTCCTGGCCATCTCGGCCAGATCGGCTTCCAGGATCGCCATGCCGTGCTCGATGGTCTCAAAGAAGCGACCTTCTTCCTGACGCAGGATGTCCATGACACGTTTCTCGCTGGCCTTGAGTTCTGGGTAGGCTCCACCCATCTCGGCCACTAGGTCGGGCACCAGCTTGTAGAAGAAGGCAGCGCGGGCACCCAGCTTGTAGCCGTGACGGATGGCGCGGCGGATGATGCGGCGCAGCACGTAGCCGCGACCTTCATTGCCCGGGATCACGCCGTCGGCGATGAGGAAGGAACATGCGCGGATATGGTCGGCCAGTACTTTGAGAGAGGGACTGGCCAGATCGGCGCACTTGGTTTCACGTGCGGCGGCGGCGATCAGTTTTTGAAAGAGATCAATCTCGTAGTTGGAGTGCACGCCCTGCAGTACGGCAGCGATACGCTCCAGCCCCATGCCCGTGTCCACACTTGGTTTTGGCAACTTGTGCATCACGCCCGCTTCATCGCGGTTAAACTGCATGAATACGTTGTTCCAGATTTCGATGAAGCGGTCGCCGTCTTCGTCAGGCGAGCCGGGAGGGCCGCCGGGGATGTGCGCGCCGTGGTCGTAGAAGATTTCGGTGCAGGGGCCGCAGGGGCCAGTGTCGCCCATCATCCAGAAATTGTCGCTGGCATAGCGCGCGCCCTTGTTGTCGCCGATGCGGATCACGCGCTCGGCCGGCACGCCGATTTCTTTGGTCCAGAGGTCGTAGGCTTCGTCGTCCTCGGCATAGACGGTGATGGTCAGCTTGTCCGCGGGGATTTTGAAAACTACCGTGAGCAGCTCCCAAGCGTAATGGATGGCGTCGCGCTTGAAATAATCGCCGAAGCTGAAATTGCCCAGCATTTCGAAGAAGGTATGGTGGCGGGCGGTATAGCCAACATTCTCCAGGTCGTTGTGCTTGCCGCCGGCGCGCACGCATTTCTGGCTGCTGGCAGCGCGGGTGTAGGAGCGCTTGTCGAAGCCGAGGAATACGTCCTTGAACTGGTTCATCCCCGCGTTGGTGAAGAGCAGGGTGGGGTCGCCAGTCGGCACCAGCGAACTGGAGGCCACGATGGCATGGCCCTTGGAAGCGAAAAAGTCTAGAAAGGCCTGTCGTATTTCTTTGCTGTTCATAAAAACCTGTAATGTCATTCATCCATATCCGCAGGATCGCCGCGCAGCACCTGCCGGATTATGTCTGTGGCGAATCCACGGCCCTGCAGAAACCTTGCCTGCCTGGCCCATTCCTCACGACTCTGCGGGGGAGCACCGAATTTCCTGCGCCACAGGTTGCGTGCTGTTTCCTGCTCGTTTGCCTGTAGTTCTTCCAGCGCCTTATCGACCAGTTCTTCCGCCACGCCCTGCGTTCGCAGTTCGTGCGCGACTTTCATGCTGCCGTATTTGCCTTTCCGGGCATGCACCATCTGGTCTGCGTAGCGCGCATCGGAAAGCCAGTCGCGTTGTTTGAACTCGTCCAGCAGGGCATCGAGTTTTTCTTCACCGGCGTAGGGTTGCAGTTTCCGATAAAGTTCTGCACGCGAATACTCGCGCCGGGTCAGATACCCGAGCGCCCGCTCTCGCAAGCTAGGCGTCTGCTTCCTCATCCGGCACGGTTTGCATCAGGCTGCTGGCAACGCCGGCATTGGCGCGGATTCTGGCTTCGATTTCCTTGGCGATTTCCGGGTGCTCCTTCAGGTATTCGCGCGCGTTGTCCTTGCCCTGGCCAATCTTGTCGCCCTTGTAGCTGTACCAGGCGCCGGATTTCTCCACCAGTTTCATGTTGGTGCCCATCTCGATGATTTCGCCCTCGCGCGAAATGCCTTCGCCGTAGAGGATATCGAATTCGGCCTGCTTGAAGGGCGG
>Ga0316616_100000184_pt1 | contig 17091 bp, 11 predicted proteins | sample OWC_Aug_M1_C1_D1_FD_207660 | JGI IMG/M metagenome (GOLD analysis project Ga0316616, IMG submission 207660) | Wetland soil microbial communities from Old Woman Creek delta, Ohio, United States - OWC_Aug_M1_C1_D1_B | ecosystem: Environmental > Terrestrial > Soil > Wetlands | place: USA: Ohio... | reverse complement strand
CACTGGTCAGCAGGAGCAAGCGAAGCCGATGCGCGCGCTCGTCTTGAGGCGCGTATGCGGCGCAAGCTCGGCAGTACGTTGCATCTGGAGCAATTGCTAAGGCTGGCGCGCAAGGCGCAGCAGGAAGATTTGGGCGTGGTGCAATTGATTCGCAACCTGGAAGCGCTGAATGCCGATGCCGATGCCTGGCCGAAAAAGCAATTCCCTTCAGCCTGGAGTTCCGCGTTTGTCGATTTGCTCAAGGCCGCTGGATGGCCGGGCGAGCGCAGCCTTTCCAGTCATGAATTTCAGGCCAGGAAATCGTGGCAGGAAGTGCTGGAGAGTTTCTCCGCACTGGATCCTTTGCTGGGCAAAGTGGATGCTGCCGAAGCCCTGAGCCGTTTCTCCGGCCTGTGCCAGGAGCACATCTTCCAACCGGAAGCAGAAGGCGAACCGCAGCTGCTGGTCATGGGCATGCTGGAAACGGCTGGTGCCACGCTTGATGCGATTTGGGTGATGGGCATGAACGACCATATCTGGCCGCCGCCTGCCCGGCCCAACCCGCTGTTGCCGGTCGAACTGCAACGCATGGCAGGCATCCCGAATTCCTGCAGCCGGGTGCAGGCCGAATTCGCCCAGGCCATTTACTGGCGTCTGCTGCACAGCGCCCCTGAAGTAGTGTTCTCCTGGTCGCACAAGGATGGCGAACGTGAGCTGCGGCCGAGTCCTTTGTTGAATGAGATTCCGCTATGGGATGCACCAGTCGCCCCTGCCGCCACGCTGGCGGAGCAGCTGGCGCAACCGGCAGAGATGCAATGGCTGGAAGACCACCGGGCGCCGCCGGTTGCAGATGGCGAGGCGGTGCATGGAGGCACTGGCTTGCTCAAGGCGCAGGCGATCTGCCCGGCTTGGGCGTACTACCAGTACCGGCTTGGCGCGCGTGCGCTCGAAGAGCCCGTCGAGGGGCTGGACGCGATGGCGCGCGGCAGCCTGCTGCATGAAGTGCTGGCCTGCTTCTGGAACGGGCGCGGCTTGGCCGACCTGCATGCCATGGATGAGAGTTCACTTGATGAGGCTGTTGCTTTAGCAGTGGAGCAGGGCATCCTTGAATATAGCCGGCAGTTGGAAGAGTCTTTGCCGATACAGTTGGCCGCACTGGAAAAACTGCGCCTGCAATTTCTGGTCATGGCCTGGCTGGAATTCGAGAAAGCGCGTGAGCCATTCATGGTGCAGGAGTGCGAGCGCCGTCACAGCATGCAAATCGAGGGCTTGCAGGTCAATCTGGTGCTGGATCGCGTTGATGAGTTGCCTGATGGCCGCCTGGTGGTGCTGGATTACAAGACCGGCGCCAACGTCAGCCATAAAAGCTGGGCCGAAGACCGCATTACCGAGCCGCAGTTGCCCATCTATGCGGCGCTGGCGTTATCCGGTGAAGAAGTCGCCGCAGTCTGCTTCGCCAGGGTGCGCCCGGACGAGCAGAAATTCATCGGCATTGCCGCCGGATCAGACCTGTTGCCCGATGTGAAAGGGCTGGAAGATGTCCGCAAGTTGTTCCCCGAAGACCGCTTCCCCGATTGGGCTGCGTTGATTCACCATTGGAAAACCAGCATTCAGGCCATCGCCCTGGAGATCAAGGCTGGTGACGCAGCGGTCAGGTTCGAGAACGAGGATGATCTGCGCGACTGTGATGTCAAGCCTCTATTGAGACTGCCGGAGCGAAAATTACAGATGGAGCGCGGTAGGGAGTAGAAGGTTGTGTCAGTGCGTACGAAAGCTGTTAACTGGCATCAGCGTTTCAAACGGGATTACAGAATTTCCTTGGCAGGATTTGAATCAGTCTTTTTAGATTTCCCAATTTCGTTATTCAGCGCCACGGTGGCCTTGCGGGGTTGCTGGACATCCTGCTTGAATTTGACCTGCTTGTTTTTAGAAGTGGTCACGACAACCCTGGCGTTAGCAGGTCTTGTTCTTCCGTAGACAGCGCCTTTGCCCATTGCTGCCTTGGCTTGGAGCACCTTCCCGGCTTGGCTCGCTTTGCCTGTTCCCCGGCTTGCAATGATGGTGGACTTGGCAGGTTTAACCTTGGCCGCTTGTTTGCTGTTGCTCGCCAGTGGTTTCTTCGCTAACTTGGCATTGGTCAGGTGAGGTTTACTGGTTGCTTGCTTTGCGTTAGCGTCACCCAAGGCCTTCGTGTCTGCTTTGGCTAAGGTGGCGGCAGGGATAACTGCAGGGGTATTTGCTGGCGATCTGCTGGTTTCTTCTGAAGTGACTTTGTCAGTTTGCGCAACGATATCATCAACAGCGTAAGTGGCGACTGCAACACTGCCGCCATGCTCTACCGGTTGATTAATTACCTCAGCTGACTGGATTTCCTTTCCCAGGCTTTGGTCTGGTTCGCTCACCAGACCGACCTGGGCGCTGTCTGGCGTGGAGTCGATGCCGATGGGATCAGTGGAGACTTGTTCCGTAGCGGCAACCTGCAGGGCAGGGGGGGTAGACGGCTCCACTTGCAATGCTACAACAGGTACCCTTGCCTGCTCGCCAATCGCCTTCAACTTGGCAACAGAGAGGCGGTAGTCACTTGCCCAGGCGCCACTCCCATCGACTGGCGTGCTGTTTGCCGCTGCCCTTGCGACACGGGTCTTGTCCCAACCTTGGCGCTCTAGCAGGACGATGGCGATGGCATCGGCCTCGCGCGATTGATAAGGCTGGAGATTGTCAAGCACCACTTTGGAGCCAACGAATGAAGTGGCCGAAGATGCCGCGGTAGATGCGGCTGTAGCAGTGGATGTAAGTGAAGATGCCTGTGCCAGTGTGGTGGAACTGGTGAAAAGGTTGAGTGCCGGGAACAACACGCCTGCCGCTACTGAAAACAAAAGGCGGGTTGCCGTTTTTTCATCATGATGACGGCTGATCACGTGCCCCATCTCGCGCGCCATGACAAAAGACAAGGCTTCATCGTAGAGATGCAGGTTTTGCACGCCCCGGAAAATGACGATTTTTCCTGAAGCGCTGGAACTTGTCCCCGGCTCAGCCTTTTCTGCAACTTCGAACTTAAACTGGCTGAGGCGTCTGTTTAGATCAGGATAGGCAACAAAGGCAGCTTCGCCGAGACGAGCGCCCAACTGCTGCACGTGATGATCGAAATCACGATTGACTTGGCATCCGGCATCTTTGCACGGGGTTTCGATATTCCTGACGGTGGCAAGATGAAACTGCATGTCCGCGGTGGAATACACATCACTTACGGGGGCCGGGGCAGTCAACTGCGCACGACCTTCGGGCGTCGTCGCGCACCCAGTGCAAGCCAAAGCCCCGGAAAGCAATAACCAGCTTAAGTGAAACCGGGAGTTAGATAACCTCATTAGGGGCACAATAGTCCCATTAAGATGCGAATACAAGTGCACTTAAATTCAGAACCGCATTTATTCTTAGGGGATTTCGGTTACGTAATGCAGGCAACGATCTTTTTTTCGCGCTCAGTGAGGGTCGAGATTCTGGAGGATTCCTTGTCCGCAGCCTGGCCGGTTTGACGGCGCGACGCTCGACGAATATTCTGCCGGTCGCTGCGCGGTCCAGCCATAGCTGCCCTTCGTTTACTTTTGCGATCGCCTCCAGAAAACTCTCTGGCGAGGCCTGTCTGGTCAGCACACCGCGTGCGCCTTCTAGGACTGCTTTGTCATGCAGGGATTGATCGTCGCGCCCGGTCATCACCAGTACTCTTGCAGAACAGCCGGATGCGAAGGCTGAAATATCCTGGGGATGTACATCGGGGAGGTCCAGGTCTAGCAGGATCACATCTGGGGATGCTGCCGCAATTGCAGCGATTGCATCTACACCGCTGGTTGCGCTGCCAACCAGTTGCATGGGCAGCTCATTAGCCTTGATGAGCTGCTGCAGGCCCCACAATAGAATGCGGTGTCCCGAAATGAGGAATACCCGGATTGGTGTAGAACCCTGCTGCAAGTTATGCGCTGATCCCACTGTTTTTTGTTACATTTAGCCTTTTCCCCTAGTGTTCGCTATGCGTCAGTAACTCACTGATTATTATTATAAATTGATGTAGTTTTAGAAAATAACATCTTCATTTGTCGTAGTCAAGGCAATTTCCGCTGCCTCTATTTCCAATAACTTTTCTTAAAGCTAGTGTGCCGCTTGCATGACTGATTCAATTATTCTCACGGCCACGCCGATTTTTTCACCATTTGCTTCAGTTCTCACGATGCTGCCCTTGCATTTCAACAGCATCTTGTCATCGAAAGCATCCATCTCGATGATGAAGCTGATCTCGCTTTGAGGTGTGAAACTGGGATCGACTTCGAAACTGATCCCACTGGCGCTCACATCTCGGGTCATGCCGCTTGCGCTATCTAGCCTGACTGGCAGCTCGACCTTCACGCGCTCTTCAGCGCGCCTGTTTTTCCTGATAGTCACGGCTGGCGACTCCTTGTACTTCCGTTATGTGAAAATAATAGCGATGTTGTTCAACTACCGCTATAGCGCCAATCAAAATAGGGTTACATATAACTTATTTTCATTGCTGGCCGGTTGGCTTAAGGCATGAAAACTGGCAGCATAGGCTGGATGATCAAACCCGATTTATTGCAACAGGATGCAGAAAACCGCGAACGTGCGCTGGCGATGGAATCCTTCATCGTCGAGGCGCCGGCGGGGGCGGGCAAGACGGAGCTGCTGACGCAGCGTTACCTGAAATTGCTGGGCGTGGTGGGCGAGCCGGAAGAAATTATCGCCATTACCTTCACCAACAAGGCGGCGGCCGAGATGCGCGGGCGGGTGCTGCAGGCATTGCAGGACGCGGCCGATAGCGTGCCGGTCAATCAGCAGCACAAGCAGGTGACACGCGGCCTGGCGTTGTCCGCCCTGGCGAGGTCGCAGGAACTGCAGTGGGATTTGCTGGCGCAGCCGGGACGCTTTCGCATCAACACCATCGATTCGTTGTGCGGATTCCTCGCGCGACAGATGCCGCTGATGAGCCGTTTCGGTGCCCAGCCCGGCGTGAGCGACGATGCCGCGCTCCACTACAAAGAAGCCGCACGCCGTGCACTGGCGATGCTGGAAGACGAGAAGGGCGACGGCCCGGTCACCGAAGCTCTGCGCTACCTGGATAACGATGCGGTGCGTCTTGCCGATTTGCTGAAGGACATGCTGGCAAAGCGCGACCAGTGGCTGCAGCATACCGGGCGCCATTCCGCGCAGGAAGAAGTGGAAGAGGCGCTGCGCCATCTGGTACAGCACGACATCCAGCGCGCTGCCGAGATGCTGGACGAGGCCATGCAATTGCGCCTGATGCCGGTGGCACGCTACGCCGCCACCAATCTGCCGTGCGACCACCCGGTAGCCTTGCTGCGTGACTGGGAAACTCCTGTCCCCGCCACGCCGGAAGCATTGCCGCTTTGGCGCAGCGTGTGCGAACTGCTGCTGACCAAGGATGGTGATTTCCGCAAGAGCGTGAATGTCAACTTGGGGTTTCCCCCAAACGAAGAATCAAAACCGCACAAGCTGGCATTGGCAGAAATTATCGCCGCCATACCGGACCCGCAGCCGCTGGCACGCATCCGCAGCCTGCCCAACCCGCAGCATGGCGATGAGGAGTGGCGCATCGTCGGTGCGCTGGCGCGTCTTCTGCAACTGGCTGCCAGCCACTTGTGGACGGTGTTCCAGGAAGCGGGGGAAGTGGATTTTGTGGGGGTGGCGCAGCGTGCGCTGTTAGCGCTGGAAGATGAAGCCGGCCCCACCGATCTTGCTCTGCGGCTCGATTACCGGATACAGCACCTGCTGGTGGACGAGTTCCAGGATACCAGCCCCTCCCAGGTCAAGCTTCTGGAAAAGCTTACCGCCGGCTGGGAGCCAGGCGACGGGCGCACGCTATTCTGCGTGGGCGACCCCATGCAATCCATCTACCGCTTCCGCAAGGCCGATGTCGGGCTGTTTTTGCGAGTGGCTGAATTCGGGGTCGGCCACCTCAAGCTGCAACGCCTGCACCTCACGCGCAACAACCGCTCCTGCCCGGCAGTGGTGGAATGGGTGAATGAGGCTTTTGCCGGTGTATTCCCACCCCACGACAGCGTGACACGTGGCGCCATCAGCTATCGCCCGTTTGCTGCCACGCGCGATCCGATGCCAAGGGAAGGCGTGGAAGTGCACCCGCTGATTCTGGACAAGGAATCGCGCAATGGCGATGCCGCTGTTCTGGAAGCGCGGCATCTGGTTGCACTCATCGCGCAAGAAAAAAAGGAAGATTTCACTCGCAGCATCGGGGTGCTGGTAAGGGTGCGCAGCCATCTCGTGGCGCTGGTTGCCGAGATCAGGCGAAACCACCCGGATTTGAAATTCCAGGCTGTGGAGATCGAAACCCTGGCCGGACGCCAGACGGTGCAGGATCTGCTGGCGCTTACCCGTGCGCTGTTCTATCGCGCCGATCGCGTCAACTGGCTGGCCACGCTGCGCGCACCGTGGTGCGGCCTCATGCTCGCGGACCTGCATGCGCTGGCAGCGGACGACCATCATTCCACGATCTGGAAACTGATGCAGGACGAGGAACGTCTGGCTGCATTGAGCGCCGATGGCCGGCAACGGCTGCTGCATGTGCGGGAAATTCTGAGCGAAGCATTCGCCCATCAGGGGCACCAAAGCGCACAGCGCTGGGTGGAATCGACCTGGCTCAAGCTGGGCGGGCCGCAATGCCTGTGGGATGCGGGCGATTTGCGCGACGCGCAGGCATTTTTCGGCCTGATCGAAAAACTGGATGCCGCCGGACGCTTCGATGCCGCAGATCTGGAAACGGCAATGGCCGAGCTCTACGCGGCGGCGGATGTGCAAGCCGATGGCACCTTGCAGTTTATGACCATACACAAATCCAAGGGGCTGGAATTCGATACCGTGATCCTGCCTGGCCTGCATCGCCAGCCAAGGGGGAGCGACACGCCACTCCTGCTGTGGGAAGAGGTGCCGATCGACGGCGCCGCATCGCAACTCGTTGCCGCGCCCTGGCGCCCCAAGCACCGGCGTGATGGCTTGCCCAGCGCTTACGATTACCTGCAAGGACTGGAGAAGGAGCGTGAGGCCAACGAGGCATCACGTGCGCTCTACGTGGCGGCGACTCGCACCATCCGCCGGCTGCATCTGGTGGGTGCGGTCAGCCTCAACGCCAAGGGCGAAGCCAAACCGCCCGCGAATACTTTTCTGGAGTTGCTGTGGGGTAGCGTGGGCGGCGAATTCCTGAAGGCGGCCGAAAGCCCGCTGGCGGCGCAAGCCGAATCGCTCGATCAGGTCGACGTGCCCAAGCTTATCCGCCTACCGCAGCCTGCAGTACCGCAACTGTTGCATCACACCCCGAACGGCAAGAAGGCCTTGCTGTTCGACGACATGGCGCAGGAAGAGGGCGCGTACGGCAGCCTGGAAACAAGCTGCGGCATACTGGCCCACCTCTACATGGAAATGGTGGCGCGCGACGGTATCGAACAATGGGCTCTACCCAGAATTCAGGAGCTGCGCCCGGCCATGCTGCGCTGGCTGATGCAGCAAGGCTATTATGAGAGCGAAGCCTCGCAGGGGGCGGAGCTGGTTGCTAAAGTGCTCTGCACCACGCTGAACAGCCAATCCGGCCGCTGGATTCTGCAGGCCAGGGAGGGCGCTGCTTCTGAGCTGGCGCTGGCCACTGTCGATGGCATTGGCATCGCCCGTCACGTGATTGACCGGACGTTTGTGGAGGATGGCACGCGCTGGGTTATCGACTACAAGTCGGCATCCCTGGGAGATGCCGCTAGTGAAGCAGGTCTGGCGCGGCAGGCCGAACGCTACCGCCCGCAACTTACGCGCTACGCCCTGCTATTCGAGGATGAAGGACTGCCCGTGCGCACGGGCATCTTTTTCATGGCGCACGGGCGGCTAGTCGAACTGCATTAATGATGGTGGTGCGCCCGTCGCACCGCCTTCAGGTGCCTGCGCACGTACCACACCACGAATATCACGCCGGCGATGGCGATGACGTAATGGAACTCGTGGAAATACACTTTGAGTGTGGTCCAGTTTTCTCCCAACTTCATGCCCAGCCATGCCAGCGCGTAGCACCAGATCAGCGAACCGATAAAGGTGTAAGCGATGAAGCGCCCCATGTGCATGCGCGCGATGCCGGCTGGGAACGCGATGAAGGTGCGCACCGCGGGCAGCAGGCGGCCGATGAAAATGATGATTTCGCCGTATTTTTCAAAGGCACGATCAGCGATGTGCAGATCATGGTGAGAAATCAGCACCCACTTGCCGTATTTTTCCACCAGCGGGCGTCCGCCGTACATACCAAGGTAGTAAGCCGGGATGGAGCCGACCACGCAGCCGACGGCCCCCGCCAGCGCCACGCCCCATAGCGTCATCTCACCCTTGAATACCAGGTATCCGGCAAACGGCATGATGATCTCGGAAGGCAACGGAATGCAGGCCGACTCAATGCCCATCAGCAGCACGACGCCACCGTAACCCATAGTGGAAATGACGGCGATGATCCAGCCGGCGAGGATGGCGATGAGTTTTTCGAGCATTTTAGGAAAGTTCCTTTATCAGGGATTTAATGAAATCGGTGCGTTGCAGTATGTTTTCCATTGATGCGGTTATCCTCAGTTTGTCCGGTCCGTTCATGCGCGCATGGCGGTTGGTTTGCAGCAGCCTGACCAGCTTCATTGGGTCGAGGTCGGCTTGCAAGTCGAATTGTAGTTGAATTGCCTCGCTGCTGGCATCAACCTTGATAATGCCCAGCGGTTTTGCCGTGATGCGCAGCCTGTGGCATTCCAGCAATGCCGTGGTCTGCGGAGGCGGCATGCCGAAGCGGTCGATCAACTCCTCCTGCATTGTTTGAAGCTGGTCGTCGGTGGTGCAGTTGGCGAGGCGCTTGTAGATCACCAGCCGCTCGTGCACGTCCGTGCAATAGGCATCAGGCAGCAGCGCAGGGGTATGCAGGTTGATTTCGGTGGTGACGCCCAGCGGCGAATCGAGATTGGGCTCCTTGCCTGCTTGCAACTGTTTGACGGCGTGGGCCAGCATTTCGGAATACAAATTAAAGCCGATTTCCTGCATTTCGCCGGACTGTGAATCTCCCAACAGTTCGCCCGCTCCGCGTATCTCCAGGTCGTGCATGGCAAGATGAAAACCGGCGCCGAGGTCTTCCATCAACTGGATGGCATCAAGGCGTTTCTGCGCCTGCGGCGTGACCTTTACGTCCAACTCTGTGAGCAAATAAGCGTAAGCCTGGTGGTGCGAACGACCGACGCGGCCGCGCAGCTGGTGCAGCTGGGCCAGTCCAAATCTGTCGGCGCGGTTCATGATGATGGTGTTGGCCGTCGGCACGTCAATGCCGGTCTCGATGATGGTACTGCACAGCAGCAAGTTGAAGCGCTGGTGGTAGAAGTCGCGCATTACGTGTTCCAGCTCGCGCTCGCGCAACTGGCCGTGGGCGATGCCGATGCGCGCCTCCGGCAGCATTTTCTCCAGCCGGTCGCGCATGGCGTAGATGCTGTCCACCTCGTTGTGCAGGAAATACACCTGGCCGCCGCGCTTGAGTTCGCGCATTACCGCTTCCCGGATCACGCCTTCCGACCACGGCGAAACGAAGGTCTTGATGGAGAGCCGCTTCTGCGGCGGCGTGGCGATGACGGAGAACTCGCGCAGGCCTTCCATTGCCATCGACAGTGTTCTGGGAATCGGCGTGGCGGTGAGGGTGAGCACGTCCACCTCGGCGCGCATGGCTTTCAACTGCTCTTTCTGCCGTACGCCGAAGCGGTGCTCCTCGTCCAGGATCACCAGGCCGAGATTCTTGAAGTGCACGTCCTTCTGGATCAGGCGGTGGGTGCCGATAATGATGTCGATGCTGCCGACATGCAGACCCTTCAGGGCTTCCGTTTGTTCCTTGGCAGTACGGAAGCGCGAAATCTCTGCGATCTTCACCGGCCAGTCGGCGAAGCGGTCGCAGAAATTGAGGTAATGCTGCTCGGCCAGCAGCGTGGTCGGCACCAGCACCGCTACCTGCCGTCCGCCCATCACCGCGACGAAGGCGGCGCGCAACGCGACCTCGGTTTTGCCGAAGCCGACGTCACCGCACACCAGACGGTCCATGGGGCGGCCACTCTGCATGTCGTTGATGACGGCCTCGATGGCGGCCAGTTGATCCGGCGTTTCCTCGAACGCGAAATTTTCCGCAAACGCCTCGTAGTCGTGCAGGCCGAGCTTAAAGGCGTGGCCCTTGCGTGCAGCGCGCATGGCGTAGAGGTTGAGCAACTCGGCCGCAGTGTCGCGGATCTGCTTGAGGGCGCGTTTGCGCGCCTTGTCCCACTGTCCGCTGCCCAGCCTGTGCAGCGGAGCGGATTCCGGCGGACCGCCGGAGTAGCGTGAAATCAGGAACAGTTGCGAAACCGGAACGTAGAGCTTGTCGGCGCCGGCGTATTCCAGCAACAGAAACTCGGTTTCGCCATCGCCAAAATCGAGATTGACCAGACCACGGTAGCGCCCGACGCCATGTTGTTCGTGCACCACCGGATCATTCTCACGCAGCTCGGAGAGATCCTTGAGCATGCCCTCGGTGCTGCGTGCACGGTCTTTTTCCCGGCGGCGTTCCTGGCGCACTTGTGTCGGGTAGAGTTCGGCCTCGGTGATGACGGCGAAATCGTCCGTGGCAAAACCGCCATGGAGCGGCGATATCCCTAATAGGTAAGATTCGTCGGAATTCAGGAACTGCGCCCAGTCTTCGCAGGCTTTCATGCGCAAGCCGTGCTCGGCCAGCAGTTGCGCCATGGTTTCGCGTCGGCCCAAGCTTTCAGCGGCAATCAGCACGCGTCCTTTGTGGTGCTGCAGAAAATCTTGCAGCTTGTGCAGCGGATTCTCGGCACGGCGCTCGATGTTGAGGTCAGGCAGGTTTTCGACCGTATTCACCGTGATCTGCAGGCGACCGAAGCGGTGCGTGGCGGCAAAAAACTCATCCGCCGCCAGAAGCAGTTTGGCGGGCGGAAGGATGGGGCGTTCCCGGTCATGATCGAGCAGACGATGGCGCCCCTGGGTTTCCTGCCAGAAGGTTTGTGCCGCCTGATCCAGATCACCATTCAGGCACAGCACGGCCTCCTTGGGCAGATAGTCGAACAGTGTGGCGGTATTGTCGAAGAACAACGGCAGATACCATTCGATGCCGCCCGGCGCGATGCCGTTGCTGACATCCTTGTAGATGCGACACCTGGATGGATCGCCCTCGAAAACTTCGCGGAAATTCTGGCGGAAGCGCGCGATGCCCTTGGCATCCAGCGGGAACTCGCGCGCTGGCAGCAGGCGGATTTCGCCCATCGGGAACAGGCTGCGCTGGGTGTCGACATCGAAAGTACGGATGGTCTCGATCTCGTCGTCGAACAGGTCGAGGCGGTAGGGCAGGGCGCTGCCCATGGGGAACAGGTCTACCAGGCCGCCGCGCACGCTGAATTCGCCCGGCGACATCACCTGGTTCACGTGGTGGTAGCCGGCCTCGGTGCATTGTGCGCGCAACGCTTCCAGATCGAGCTTCTGCCCCTTCTTGAGCATGAAGGTGTGCGCCGCCAGAAAGGCTTGCGGCGGCAGCCGCACCAGCGCCGTGCCGGCTGGGATGATAAGTACGTCGCAGGCGTTCTGCATGATTTGGTACAGCGTGGCCAAGCGCTCCGATACCAGGTCGGGGTGCGGCGAGAAATGGTCGTAAGGCAGGGTTTCCCAGTCCGGCAACAGGTGAATGGAAAGATCCGGCGCGAACCAGCACATTTCATCCTGCAGACGTTGCGCGTCGAACGCGCTTGCGCAGACGACCACCAGCGGCTTTTTCAGCTGCTGTGCAAGACGTGACAGTGCAAGGCTGTCGGCGCCTGTGTGCAGGTCCGGGATGCGTTCGGTTTTGCCTGGGGAGGGGGAGGGCAGGGAAAATTGCATATGGGGGTGAATTATAGCTGCCGTGACAGTGGCGGCCAAAATAAAACCCCGGTGCTGCACCAGCAGCGGCCGGGGTTTCAGGCAAAACAAACTTGAGTTACTTGGACAGCATCTTGGCGATTTGAGCTTCCGCTTCTGCCCAGAAGGCAGCCTGATCGCCGGAAAAACCATTGCGCTCAGCGATGTAGTAGGCTGCGACTTCAACCATTCTGTAACGTTCTTCCGCGCCAGGTGCGGCAGCCTTCTTGGCGGCAGGCGCTTTTTTCGGAGCAGCGGCCTTTTTAGGGGCGGCAGCCTTCTTGGTGGCAGCGGGTTTCTTTTCCGCTACTGGCTTGGCTGCTGCTTTTGGTGCGACAGCGGGCTTCGGTGCAACAGCGGCAGCAGCGGGCTTGCTGGTGGCAGCGGGCTTGGCGGCAGGGGCTACCTTTTGGGCGGCCGGTTTGGTATTGGCTTCAGCCATGATACTTCCTTTCAGTCTCAAGAGAGTTGTCAGTAAAAATCCGGAAAAACGGTACGTTAACCCGGAATTGTTGCAATTGTATTAAAAAAAACATGGATAATCAAATGGTTCCGCCAACAGTCAGGCCATCGATGCGTATTGTCGGCTGGCCGACGCCGACCGGAACGCTCTGGCCTTCCTTGCCGCAGGTGCCGACGCCGCTATCCAGGGCCATATCATTGCCGATCATGGAGACGCGCGTCAGCACATCCGGCCCGTTGCCGATAAGAGTGGCGCCCTTGACCGGATAGGTCAGCTTGCCGTCCTCGATCATCCAGGCTTCTGCTGCTGAAAACACGAATTTGCCGCTGGTGATGTCCACCTGGCCGCCGCCGAAATTGACTGCGAACAGGCCTTTCTTCACCGAGCGGATGATTTCTTCCGGCGACCTGTCGCCGTTGAGCATGACGGTGTTGGTCATGCGCGGCATCGGAAGGTGGGCGTAGGATTCGCGCCGGGCGTTGCCCGTGAGCGCCGCGCCCATCAGGCGGGCGTTGAGCGAATCCTGTAAATAACCTTTCAAAATGCCATTCTCGATCAGCACGGTGCGTTGCGTGGGTGTGCCTTCGTCGTCTATGTTGAGCGAGCCTCTTCTATCTGCAATGGTGCCGTCGTCCACTACCGTTACCCCATCAGCGGCGACCTTCTGCCCGATGCGGCCGGAGAAGGCCGAGCTGCCCTTGCGGTTGAAATCCCCTTCCAGCCCATGACCGATGGCTTCGTGCAATAAAATGCCGGGCCAGCCGGAGCCGAGTACCACCGTCATCTGGCCGGCCGGGGCGGGGCGCGCGTCCAGGTTGGTGATGGCCTGGTGTACGGCCTGTTTTGCGTAGCTGTGCAGCACTTCGTCGCTGAAATAGCCATAGTCAAAACGCCCGCCACCGCCGGAGGAACCTTGCTCGCGCTTTCCGTCCTGCTCTGCGATCACCTGGACGGACACCTTCACCAGCGGACGGATATCGGCGGCCATCATGCCGTCGTGTCGCGCGATCAGTACCACCTCGTACTCGCCAGCGAGCGAGGCCATGACTTGTGTGATGCGCGGGTCAAGCTCGCGCGCGAATTGTTCCAGCCGCTCCAGCAGTTTCACTTTCTGCTCGTCGCTCAGCGAGGCGATCGGGTCGTGCGGCAGGTAGAGGCGCGGCGTATCGCTGCGCTGCATGGCCTGTGCCGAGTGTTCGCCGCCTTGTACGGCGATGGCACGCGTGGCCAGTGCCGCCTGTTGCAGCGCCGGCAGGGTGATGTCGTCGGAATAGGCGAAGGCGGTTTTCTCGCCGCTGACGGCACGCACACCTACGCCCTGGTCGATACTGAAGCTGCCGGACTTGACCTGGCCTTCCTCCAGCCCCCAGCTTTCGGCACGGCTGTACTGGAAATACAGGTCGGCGTAATCCACCTTGTGCGACATGATGCTGCCCAGCACGCCTTGCAAAGCGTGGTGATCGAGCTGGTAAGGGGTGAGCAGGGTATCGGCAGCTGTGGTGAACAGCGTACCTGGCTCGGGACTGGAGTACGAGGGAGTGGTGTCGGTTTGCATAATTACCTGATTAGTTCGTGCCTGAGTGGAATGGTTCGATGATACCAGTGCTATCGCCTGGTGCTGCTAATGAAATTCCGTAAAAAGTGAAACTGCATCGTGCGGGCGTCAGTAGCGGCTGCATATGACAGGGTATCGCAGGGCTTCTTTAACGCCTTGATCTGGAAAATGGCACATTAATTGCGTTTAGCTCTGATGATGCTCAGGTTTGAGCGCGGATTAATGATCAAGGAGAAGGATATGCATGTGTTGGGTAAAGTCATCATCGCCGTGTTGCTTGCGACGACTATAAGTGGATGTGCCGGTATGTCAACGCGACAGAAGAATGCGGCAACTGGCGCCGCCATTGGAGGTGTGGCGGGGGCAGTTCTTACTGGCGGCAGTTCTTTGGGTACAGTTGGCGGGGCGGCAATAGGTGGCGTGATCGGTCATGGTGTCGATGGACTTACAGGCAAAAAATAATCGTGATGTCGCATTATGGAGACATCATTAACACATTGAAATAAAGAAGCAATCTGTTGAAAGCTGCTTGGCCTGTCGTGAGTTGGTAACGTGATGTGCCCAATCTCGCCGATTGATCAGCAAAAAATCCCACCAGATGGTGGGATTTTTTCGTCAGCACTGATGCAGCGTACGATGATCGAGCGCCGGCAGACTCTTGCGCAAGCTGGCCTGGTATGCCGGATTGATGCCGGCAATGACGACGCCCGAGCCTCGTGGCAAGCGATCCAGCACTACCCCCCAGGGATCTACGATCATGCTGTTGCCGTGTGTTTCGCGGCCAGAGATGTGGTAGCCGCCTTGCGCCGGCGCTAGCACGTAACACATGTTTTCAATGGCACGGGCACGCACCAGTGTCTCCCAGTGTGCTTTGCCGGTGGTTTCGGTAAATGCGGCAGGTACCACGATCAGGTCGACTTTTCCCATGGCGCGGAAAAGTTCCGGGAAGCGAAGGTCATAGCAGATGGAAAGGCCGATGCGGCCGAGCGGCGTATCCAGCACCACGACTTTATCGCCGGCCTCGATAGTGTCATCCTCGTGGTAAAGCTCGTTGCCGAGATCGAGATTGAACAGGTGAATCTTGTCGTAGCGTGCTGCCAAATTGCCAGAGGGATCGAAAACCAGGCAGCTATTGCGTACTTTTTTCGGGCTTTTGGCTTCCAGCGGTACAGATCCGCCGATCAGCCAGATCTGATGTTTCTTGGCTGTTTTCGACAGAAAATTCTGTATCGGGCCGTGGCCTTCCTGCTCGCGAACCTTGACCTTGTCCGTGTCTTTCAGGCCCATGATGGCGAAGTGCTCAGGCAGAACTACAAGTTTAGCCCCCTGGGCGACGGCGATTTCGATGAGCCGTTCCGCTTCAGTCAGATTGGACGAAACATGAGGGCTGGAGGCCATCTGTACGCCAGCGATCTTGACGATGCCAGGTGTGATCGCCGCTTTATCGGTCTTGGCCGGCTTGCTGTGTTTCGATCGTGATTTGATGGGCATGGCAATGGTTCAGAGCATCGGTTGTCAACGGTTTAATAATACCTCAATTGCCGAACGGGAGCTCATTCTGGGCGGGTTCGACAGGAGTTTTCTTTGAACTGGCTTCCTTCGGGTCTGCCCAGGTGCCGACGATGTCGAACTCATAGGCGGCCAGCTTGTCGAGCGGATCCCTTAGTATCTTTTGTGCGACAAAAGCCGCAGCGCCAACTACCGGCCCACCGGCGAATGCGGCTAGCGAAGCACTGCCGGAGATGGCAGGCGTTACCTTTACATGCAGGTTTTGTGTCTCTTTGACCAGGTTGGTCTCGCCATCCATTTGTACTTTGGCAGCAGGGCCTTCCATGCGGAACTTGTCAATTTGCACGATACCCTGCTTGGCGATCAGCCGCGAATTAATCTTGTCATAGATGAATCCTTCGCTGAATACGTCACGGAAATCGAACGTCAGCCGGCGTGGCAGGTTTTGCAGGCTGAGGATGCTGAACAGGCGACCTACACCTTGTTTGATTTTCAGTATCTGCCCTTTTTCGGCGGATATTGATAAATTGCCGTCCAGAATGGATGGGTCGTAAGCACGTATTGGTCCTGGCCAACTAAGCTGACCACTGATCGTGCCCTTGCCGCCCCTGAAGCTGTCAGGGTAATTGTAACGCTCCATGGTTTTACCGATGTCGCTGATGGACCATGTCAGATTGAAGCTGGTGGCAGGATTGCTCCGCCAATTCTTGAATTTGCCGTCTATGGTCAGAGTGCTGTCTGGATTGCTGATGATCAGCTTCTCGATGTTCCAGTCGTCACCCTGCGGCTCGGCGAAGAATTCCAGTTTGCCCAGTTTTTTGTCGGGGATGTTGAATTCTTCCGCCACGATGTCGAGAGTCGGGTATTCGGTAGGTTTTTGAGGGCTGGCTGGCTGGGCACTCAGTGAGGCCGGCGCCAGTGGCGGCACGCTCAGCAATTTCAGGCGCGCCATCACCTTGTCGCGACCGGATTTTTGTAGCAGCTGCACCTCGCCGTTGATCTCATCTGCTTGCAGGGTACTTTTCCAGCCATTGCTGATGGCATTGGCGTCGAGTTTCAGGGCGGTAATCCGTCGCTCAAGAACGTCCAGCGTGCCGATAGACAGGTTGACGTAGTTGATGCGAATATCACTTTTCTCCCCGGATTTTTTATTCTCAACTTCATTGGCAAGAGCCTGCCACTTATCAATGTCAACGTAGGCAAGGCTACCCCTGATGCCGATCCCGGGTTTGGCCGGTATTCCAGCCTTGTCACCAAAAACGATTTCTCCGCGGTCGATGCGCATGGCTTCGCCATGTGTGCTGCGCAGCATTTGGGCACTGGCAACATTGCCCAGCCTGAAACTGATGGTATCCTGCCCGGCATTTTGTGCTTTCTTCTCCATCACCAGCGGTAAGGCAGATTCTACTGATTTGTTAAACGGCTCAGGCAGACTGCTGGACAGTCCGGCCAATGAGGACTTTATAAGCAGGTCAGCCCCTGTTTTGCGCAAATTGATGTCCGCGGTCCAGTCGGTGTTGCCATGCAGTTTGTCCGTGAAAGGTGAGGCGGCCATCTGGCGTATTCCCGTGTCGGCGATGCGCCCCTTGGCGGTGACGTGCAACAGGTCGTCCTTGCTGTT
>Ga0316616_100000183_pt1 | contig 17122 bp, 18 predicted proteins | sample OWC_Aug_M1_C1_D1_FD_207660 | JGI IMG/M metagenome (GOLD analysis project Ga0316616, IMG submission 207660) | Wetland soil microbial communities from Old Woman Creek delta, Ohio, United States - OWC_Aug_M1_C1_D1_B | ecosystem: Environmental > Terrestrial > Soil > Wetlands | place: USA: Ohio... | reverse complement strand
GATGGCGCGTGCCAGCAGCTCCTTGCCGGTCCCGCTCTCGCCGCGCAGGAGAACCGTGGCCCGGCTCTGGGAGACCTGGTGGATTGCCTCGTAGATCTCTCGCATCCGTTCGCTCTGGCCGACGACACTCTCCAGGCGGTAACGGCCATGCAGTGCCTGCTGCAGGTTTCGCGTCTGCTCCAGCAGCCCCTCGCGCTCGCGGACGACGTGTTGCTGGAGATTGACGCTTTGCCCGATCAACGAGGCCACGATGCTCAGCACGCGCACGTCTTCCTCGAACGAGACGCGCTCCGCAAAAAGGCGGTCCACGGTCAGGACTCCGATAGCCGCCCCCCCGACCTTGATGGGCACGGCGATGAAGGCAACCGTCTGGGCGGCAAGGTCGCCTCGCGAGCGCGTGCGATCCAGAAACTCGGGCTCGGCGCCGATGTCGGGAATGACCATGGGGAGCCCGTGCAGCATGACCTTGCCCAGGATCCCTTCGCCCTTGTGATATCTTCCGCGGATGATCTCTTCCGGCGTCATTCCGACTGCCACACGGATGGACAGTTCATCCTGCAGCGCGTCGTAGAGCAGGATCGTCCCCTTCCGCATCCCCATGAAGGCATTGAGAATCCGCAATATGGCGGAGAGGTTCTGCTCCAGCTCCAGCGACGATCCCAGGATCTTGCTGATCTCGTACAGTGTGGTGAGCTCCAGGACGCGTCGGTCCAGCTGGTCGCGTTCGGATGGACGCGCCGCCGCTGCCGTTGTGACTGGTATCGAAATGGTGACCGGGCCGCTCATGGATGAATCAGGAGGCAGCTTCTATGCCATACCGTGTCGTGTCGCTCTTGGGGAATGTTGGGTAGTGTTTCTAAATAGTTACGAACCAAAGAGGGTAACGGCGTCAGCCGGGGAAATCGTCCGCTGCCCGCCGGTTCGGCGGGTGGCGGTATTCCTGCCTAGTTTTCAGTCAGAGATGCGCAGCGCCGGGACCCGGGACGAAAATCCGACGAGGGCTTGGGCTTGACAGTGGTAGGCGCACAGGGATAGAGTGGTCCCGGTTCTGGCACGTGACGTTGGGATTTCGCCGGGAAGTCGCCTCGTCGTCACGTGGAGATGCCAGATTTCGACGCTTCGGCGGTCGGTGCGGGGCGCACGGCTGTCGTGGACGGTGGATCCGACGAACCCCGGGGGGGGAAGGAGGGCACCCATGAGGCGGTTGATGTTGGGGGTCGCAGTGTTTGGGCTCGGACTCACGTTGATGGCGTGGGGATCCTCGGGGCCGGCGTTGGCGGGCGAAAAGATCGTTCTGAACGTGGTGACCGCCGGCGACACGAACATGCACGAACTGCAAAAGAGCATCTTCGGTCCGGCGTTCAGCAAACAATTCCCAAATGTCGAAATCAACGCGGTTGGCAGCGGCCCGGGCGATCCGGGCAGTCGGGTGATCTTCCAGAAACTCAAGAGCCAGAAGGACGCCAACGTCGCCAAGTACGACATCGACGTGGCGGTGGTTCATCAGAGCATCATGCCGGACATGATCCAGAACGACCTGCTGGCCAAGTACGGCCCCGAGATCGCGACCTACAAGCTGATGACGGCGGCCAATGGGAAGAACGCCCTGGGTTTCAACGTGGAAGGCTTCGTCATGCCCATGTTTCAGAGCCAGGTGGTCCTGGCGTATAACCCGGACATGGTCAAGAATCCGCCGAACACTTTCGAGGAATTGGTGACGTGGATCAAGGCCAACCCCCGAAAGTTCGGATACAACGGGGTCAAGGGCGGCATGAGCGGGACGGCCTTCGTCACCGGCTGGACCTACTGGAAGTCCGGGAAGTATGACCAGTACGCCACGGGGGCCTACGATAAGACCGCCCAGGCCGGCTGGCCGGCGGCCATCAAGGAACTGAAGACCCTTCCCGTGACGATGACCACCGGAAACAACGACACGCTCGACAAGCTGAATCGCGGCGAGATTGCCATGGGGCCGGTCTGGGTGGATATGCTGATCAACATGAAGAACGAGAATCGCATGGATCCCAAGATCAGGATGAAGCTGATCGCCCCTGGCTTGCCCGGACAGCCGATGTACCTGGTGGTGACGAAGAAGTCCCCGAATTACGAGATGGCCAAGAAGTACGTGGAGTTCATCACCTCGCCCGAGCAGCAGGCCAAAGTCGTGGTGGAGCGACAGGGCTGGCTCCCCGGCATTGACTCCAAGCACGTGCTTTCGGTGGTCTCGCCGAAGGCGAAGGAGATGCTCTTTGGGGACATCCCGCCCGAGACGCTGGAGAAGAACGGGCTCGTCTTCCCGCAGCAGCAATACTTCAAGGATCTGCTGACCGCGTTCGAGGAGAACTGACAACCCCTGCACCCACGGAGACGCGGGCGAGGGGGCCTTATCCCCCTCGCCCTTTCATTATGCGATTCTCAACGCGGATTGCTTGCCTGGTCATCGCCCTGCCCCCGCTCGCCATCGTGATCTGGCTGTTCTTTCTGCCTTTTCTGTCGTCGGCGCACCTCAGCCTGATACGCGAAGATCAGTGGAGCCTGCGGAACTACTATCTGGTCTGGCGTCTGTACAAGTACGACGTTCTGTACACGCTCTGGATCGCCTTCATCAGCTTGGTCGCGGTGCTGGGGATCGCCGTGTTTCTGTGCGGCTATCTCCGCCTTCACTCCAACAGGATGGTCGAGTTTCTATTCAAGATCCCGCTCTTCATCCCCTTCGTCGTCGTCGGCCACGCCATGCGGGTGCTCCTGGCCCCCAGGGGAACACTGAACGCGGTCCTGAGTCAGGTGGGCGCCATCAACATGAGCGACCCGCCCTCGATTGCGTTCGGGTGGATCGGGATTTCCGTCTCGCTGATCTGGAAGAACCTTGCCCTGGCGGTGCTCTTGGTCCTGGGGGCGTACCGATCCGTGGACGAGACGTTCCTGGAGGCGGCGCGTAATTTCGGCGCCTCCGGCTTCCGGCAGATCAAGGACATCCTGCTGCCGATGTCGAAGGCCTCCCTGGCGGTGGCAGGAGCCTTCATGTTCACTTCGATGCTGGCCTCGTTCTCGGTCCCTTTGATGATCGGCAGCGGCGAGCCACCCCAGATGGTGATGATCGACGTCTTCTATCGGATCAACTATCAGGGAGACTACGGGACCGCCAACGCCTTGGGGGTGGTATCGTACCTGATGGCCATGGGGGTGGCGGGGTACTACCTGCGAACCATCTCGCAGAAGTGAACGGGATAGTGAGCTGTCAGCGTTCAGCATTCAGCGGTCAGCCACGACTCTGCGGCCACTGTTGAACGCTGAGGGCTGACCACTGAGAGCTTCGACATGATTCAACGGACGCTTCGGATGGCAGGCGTGGTCGCGGCGGCGGTGATCATTTTCGGCCCGCTCTCCAGCCTGGTCATCTGGTCTTTTGCGGAGAAGTGGTACTGGCCACATCTGTTCCCGCAGCAGGTGGGGTTCTTCTACTGGGCCAAGGTGCTGCAGGGGGATATGCTACGGGCGCTCACGGACGGATTCCTGATCGCCATCGTCGTCACGATCCTCACCCTGGTCATTACGATCCCGCTCGCCTATGTTCTGGCGCGCCTCCCGATTCCCTTCAAGCCACTGATCCTCATGGTCTTCCTGTTGCCGCAGGCATTTCCACAACTCCCGGTGTTCGTGAACTCCACCACGTTGCTCTACCGGGTGAACCAGGGCGGAAAGTTCTGGGGTGTCGTCTTGATCCATATGGTCGGCGCACTGGTGTTTGCGGTCTGGACCATGACGGCGGTCTTCAAATCGGTGCCCGAGACACTGGAAGAGGCCGCGATCAACCTGGGCGCCTCCCGTTTCAAGAGTTTCTATTCCGTGTCGCTTCCCCTGGCAACCCCCGGAATCATCGCCAGCACGCTGCTGGTGTTTCTCTATTCGCTGGACGAGTTTACCGGAACGCTCCTGGTGGGAAGTCCGTTCGTCCTCACGCTGCCGGTGTACATGTACCGGACGTCGGTCGGGTACGAGCTGCAGGTGGCTTCGATCAGCGCGCTCTTGCTGATGGTGCCGGGCATCGTCCTGCTCGTGCTCCTGGAGCGCTACATGAAATCCGAGTACTTGTCGATGTTCGGACGGATCTGATTCGAAGAGCCGAGAGTGGAGAGCCGAGAGCCGAGAAGAGATTCCGAAGCCGAGACTCGACTCTCGGCTCTAACCGCTCGGCTCTAAAGGGGTGCCATGGTTGAGGTCCGAGTCGAAAACGTCCGCAAGACGTACGGAAAGGTCGAAGCGCTGAAGGGCGCCTCGCTGACCTTTGCTAGCGGGGCGATGACGGCCATCCTGGGCCCGAGCGGCTGCGGGAAGACCACGCTTTTGCGAAGCATCGCGGGCTTCATTCAGGTGGATGAGGGCCGCGTTTTCCTCGGTGGCGACGAAGTAACGCAGCTTCCGCCCCAACGGCGGGGGACGGCCATGGTCTTCCAGAACTACGCCCTCTGGCCCCACATGACCATCTTCGGGAATGTGGCCTACGGTCTGCGGCTGCAAAAAATCCCCGAGGGGGAGATTCGCCGACGCGTCCTCAAAGTGCTGGAGTTGGTCGAGATCGGGAACCTGTCCGACGTGGAGACCCGCAAACCCGCCGCACTCAGCGGGGGACAGCAGCAGCGCGTCGCGCTGGCGCGCGCGCTCGTGGTGGAGCCCAAGGTGCTCCTAATGGACGAGCCCCTGTCCAATCTGGACGCCAAGGTCCGGCAGCGCTTGCGGGCCGAGCTGCGCCGGCTGCAAAAACAGATTGGGATCACGGCCATCTACGTCACCCACGACCAGGAAGAGGCGCTGGCCCTTGCGGACACGGTGGTGCTCATGGATCAGGGGCGGATCGTCCAGACGGGCACACCGCAAGACATCTACCTCAAGCCCGAGACGGCCTTCGCCGCGGAGTTCCTGGGTGTAAGCAACCAGTTGGAGGCGGAGGCCGCCGACGGACGCCTTGTGGTCGCGGGACAGACGGTGGCATACGCCGGGCCCGCGCGGGGCAAAGCCGTCATGATTGTCCGGGCCTCGGATATTCACGTCGAAGACCCCGCTACCGTGGCACGCCCAGGAATGGTCACGTTGACTGGGGCCCTGGAGGAGAGCCTGTTTCTGGGCGCACACTACCGGCACTACATCCGGGTCGGTGACGTGATCGTGATGGCCGACAGCCCCGACCCCCGGCCTGCCGGTGCGGTTCGGCTGGTGATGCCGTCGGACAGGGTGCAGGTGTATGGGAAGTAGGGAGCGCTTAGAGCCGAGAGCCGAGGAGGGCATGAGCCCGGAATGAAAAAGAAAGCGGTCATCCTGGACACGCACCCCGGCATCGGCACGTCCGGGCCGGACGTTGATGATGGTCTGGCGATTGCCCTGGGCCTTCTTCGTCCAACCTGCAATCTCCTCGGGTCACCTTTCACGTATTGAGCGCCGGCTGGCCGGTTCCATGGTGGCGACGATTCCCATCGTGATCCTGTTCTTTGTGCTGCAGAAGTACTCCGTCCAGAGCGTGACCTCGACCGGGATCACGGGGTAGATGGGCCTCCCGCCCGGTGTGGTCGGCGTCCGCTTCGCCCTGCCGCTGGTTTCGGGGCACTTCATCCGACGGCTGAATCGCTTTGCGGCCCTGGTCCGGGTGCAGGGGCGGGACGAGCGGGTCCACGTGCGGAACTCGGGGCGGCTGCGGGAATTGCTGACACCCGGTCGTCGTGTTCTCCTGGAGCCGGCGCGCGGCGACGGGCGGCGGACTCGGTTCACGCTGGCGCTGGTACGCCTGGCGTGTGGCTACGTCTCCGCCGATGCCCACCTGCCCAACGCGCTGGTGGAGGCGGGGTTGCGGCGGAACGTGGTGCCGGGGTGCCGCGGCTACCGGTTTCTGCGCCGGGAACCGGTCATGGGCCGAAACCGGGCGGACTTCCTCCTGGCACGGGGGGACGCGCGCTGCCTGGTCGAGGTCAAGTCGGTGACCCTGGTCGAGGAAGGTCTCGCGCTTTTTCCGGACGCCCCCACGGCACGCGGCCGCGTTCACCTCGAGCACCTGATCTCGGCACGCGGCCGGGGCGCGCTGGCCGTGGTTCTCTTCGTGATCCAACGGAGCGATGCCACGGCTCTCGCGCCGAACTGGACAACGGATCCGGCATTTGCCGCCGCACTGACGCGGGCGAGACAGGCCGGCGTGCGGATCCGGGCGATGACCTGTCGCGTCACACGGGCCGGCGTGTGGCTCGCCGGGTCCCTACCGGTGCGTTTCCGCGCTGGGAGTGGTTCGCCTGTCGGCAACCCCGTTCTGTGCGTGAAAGAGGTTGACACTAGAGCGCTCCGCCGACTAGGGTAGGCTGTTCTCAACGAAGATCCAGATAATGGCCAACCTATTTTGTAACGGCTCCTAAGCGCTCGATGCGGGACAGCGTGGCGGGACGGACGGCGACAACGCGAGGCGGGACGGCAGTTCGGGTCCCGCGACTCTGGCCGATAGTCGGCATCCTGGCGACTCCGGTGGCCCTCGGGCTGGGGGTCTTCCTCCGCCGGTACCGGGGGGCGGATCGCACGGCCATGGCGCTGGGGGTTCTGGTCGGCGCTGGGATTTGTCTCGTCGTAGGTCTGGCCTGGTTTCAGCGCCGATTCGGCGGGACGAAAATGGACCGCCAGAGGTTGCGCTGGACGGGATTTCGCGTTGGGGCGATCGCGGGTGGCTGCGCGGGCGGCATCGGCGTGGTCCTCTTGGCGGTGCGGTGGGCCATCGATCAACTGGGCGGTCCCGTCGGTGAGCAGTTCGGCCCGGCGTTCCTGCGTGCGCTGCTGGCCCTCTGGTGGAAGACCCTTCCGGGTCTGCCGGCGTACCTGGCTGCCGGCATCGTGCTGGGAGGTGTGCTGGGACTGGGCGTCGCCGAGGCGATCGGGGCCTGCGCGCGCCGAATCCCCAGCGAGGCACCCCGGGAAAAGTAGCGGTTCTCCGGGTTTTTGATGAGTTCGCCGCGCGTCGTTGCCGCGCCGGTCGCGATCGCTCCCGTATAAGGATGACTTACGTTGTCAACCGTCCGGCTCCAGCGTCATGCCCCGTGTCCCTGCGGAAGCCTCCGCGCGCTCGCCGACTGCTGTCTGCCCTGGGAAGAGGCATTCCGACGCCTGGTCGCACGCCTGGCCGCGTTCGCCGCCGCGCCCACCGCGCGCCGGCTTGAGGGGCGCGCCGCGGCCGTGTTCTGGAATATCGAAGCACCCGACGACACCCCCCACGGCCGCAGCGCCGGAAGTGACGCCTGCTTTGCCGAATGGTTCCTGCACGACTACGTCGCACCGAAGCGAACGGGTCCGCTGCTGGGGGAGTTCGCCGACGGGGCGGACGGTTTGATCGGTCGCGAAGAGCGGTTGCTCTTCTCCATGCTGCTCACACCAATTCGAGCCTTCGAGATCGCGGAACCCCCGGGTCCTCGGGGGGTGGCAGTGAAGGATCTGTTGGCGGGATCCGAATGGGTGCTGGGGCCGCTCGGGGTGCCGGATGGGTTGATCCGGTCCGACGTGTGTATCGGTCGGCTGCTCCCGGTCGGGCGACTCGGGCGGCCCGGGATCGGCCTGCTCAGGCTTCCGCCGGGAAGTCAAGGGGAGTTGATGGCCTATCTCCGCGCCACCTACCGGTTGTCGCGGGCCGGCCGGCACGTGTCGCTGGAGGATTACGCCGACAGGGCGGGGCACCTGTATCACCATTTTTTTCTCGATCGCGGACGAGAACTGGGTGGGCGCGCCCACCGCACCTGTCGATGGACGCCGTTCATCGCCGGACAGATCCGGTACCGCGGGGACGAGACAGCGCGTATCCGGGCGGCGTTGAATCGCCAGCCCGAACTCGAACCGGTGACGGACTGGGAGGACGGAGCACGCTACCTCTGGCTGGACCCGGTGCAAGGCGTGACAGCGGGGACGGTTTGGTTTCGAGGGGACGAGATTCAAGCGTCTGCCGAGACCGAGGAGGATCTGGGACGACTGGGCGGATTCCTCGAGTTGTGCTTGCGCGGTCTGGTGCGGCGAGAGCCGGCGGAAGCCGCGCCCACCGCACCCGTTGCTCCGGCAAGTGCGGCGCGACACGGGGCGGGGTCGGCAGGAGCGGTCTTCATCCGGGGGTTCTTGGAGCGTTGGCCGGAGATGGCGTCGCCGACGCTCTCCGACGAGACCCCGCGGGAGGCGTGCCGATCGGCGGCCGGCCGCGAGGCGGTGGTCCAGCTGCTTCTTGGGCTCGAGCGGGACATGGCGCGCCAGAAGCGGCTCGACCGGGCGTGGGGCGAGATCGGACCGCTCTGGGAACGACTGAGCCTGTCGCCCCCGCCTCCGCAGCACGGATCAGCGGGCGAGGAGCGCGTGCCGTCGGTGACGCCACACCCGAGGTCGTCAAAACCGAGTGGTGACGGGCGGGCGGGCGGTCGGGCGTCGAAACGGACGTGACGGGTTGTTTGTATTCATCAGAGGAGAGGTCGCATGGATCCAGTTCAAGAAGGAGTCGGGGGCGACCCGACGGCGTTCCAGCAACAGGTCGAGGCCGCCTTGGCCAAGGTCCGCCCGGCACTGCAGGCGGATGGGGGCGACATCGTGCTGGTGGCGGTGGATGGGCAGGACGCCCGGGTGCGCCTGAAGGGCGCTTGCCACGGGTGACCAGGCGCTCAGCGGACACTCCAGTTCGGAGTGCAGCGTTTTCTGCAGCACGAGGTGCCGGGCTTCGGGCGCGTGATCGACGACGCGGAGAACGACGAAGAAGACGAGTGGATTAAGCGGATGTGACGGGACCGGCGGCGCCTTCGGACGGCGAGGCCTCGTGGGTGTGGCTGTGTGCCACGGCGGGGTGGTCGTGCTCGTGCTCGTGCCAGAGGCCTTCGTGCGCGTGGCGGTGACGATGGATCAAGTTGGCCGCCCGGAGGATTGTCCGGTTCTGTAGGATGCGCTCGGGAGGATCGGAGGCGAGAATGCGCCGGTCCTCTCCGAACACCACCACCCGGCCGGCGATCTCGGGGACGATGTGAAGGTCGTTGGTGGAGGTGACGACGGTTTTCCCCTGCGCCTGCGCCTCCAAGATAAGATCCACCAGGATCCGGCTGCTCCGGGGGTCCAGACCCGCCGTGGGCTCGTCGAGCAAGAGGACCTGCGGATCCACCGCCAACATCGCGGCCAAGGCGACCTTCTTTTTCTCGCCCCCCGAGAGCGCAAACGGGGGGCGCTCCGCCAGTCCACGCAGACCGAACCGGTCCAAACCCTCCTGCATCTTCCGGCGCACGGCGTCCGGCGGATCGTTGAACTGAAGGGGCCCGAAGGCGATCTCGTCCTCGACGGTCGGATTGAAGAGTTGGGCGTCCACATTCTGGAACAGGACGCCGACCTCCTTTCGGAAGAACATCCCAAAGGGATCGCGGGAGAGGAGGGACTCGGTGATCTCCCGTCCGAAAGCCCGATAGCTCCCCTGCTGGGCGAAGAGGAGTCCTGCGAGGAGTTTGAGCAGGGTGGTCTTTCCGCAGCCGTTCGCCCCCAGTAGGACCACCCGCTCCCCGGTGTCGACCGTCAAAGAGATGCCCGCCAGCGCCGGGATGTCCGGTGCATACGCGTAGCAGGCCGAATCCACTTCCAAAAGCACGGACATTGGATGCCATCTCCCCTTCGTGAACGGGATTAGGCGAAGTGCGCTCCGCCGCAGAGGGCGGCAACCAGCGCCACACATGCCCAATCCCGTAGCGCCAGCGGGCGTCCGGTGGGAACGCGGAACTCGCCCGTGAAGCCGCGCGCCGTCATCGCATCGGTGACCTCGGTCATCAAGTGGAGGCTCTTCTCCCAGGCGGCGGCGATGCGCGATCCCACCCACATCTGATCCGAGGCGAGCGGCCCCCGACAGATCGTCCGGCTCTTCTTGCCGAGATGGACCTCCTCTGACTGTCGGAGGAGCAGGTGCAGATAGCGGACGGCCATCCCGGCCGTGCACAGGAAGACGGCCGGGATGCGGAGCGACCGCAGGGAAGCGAGCAGGGCGGTCCAGCGCGTGGACAGCGTCAGGCACAAGACGGCGGTCACCGAGGCCAGTGTGCGGAGGAGGAACGTCGTCGCCGTGAGGAGGCCCTCGGCGCTGACGCCGATCGACGCCGGGATAGCATACGGGCCCAGCTGCCGGTCCGTGTCGAAGCGCAGGATGGGCAGGAAGACCTGACCGCCGCTCGTCAGGTTGAGGGTGGCAGGGAGGGCCATCAGGGTCGAAAAGAGGAGAGCGATCAGGAGGCCGGCCCCCAGGATCTCGCGTGGGCGGATTCGCGAGGCGAGGACCGCGGCTGCGGCGAGCACGGCGTGTGCGGCCAGCGCGGGGAGAGAGGCCGCGAGGCTCGTGCTGACCAAGAAGAACAGGGTGGCCAGCAGACGGGCACGCGGGTCCACTTGCTGCATGATCCCGGGCCGCCGGGCGATCTCCTCGCGGAGGTGGGCCTCGGCGAACACGGAGGCCAGCCGGCGAAGCGTCCGGTCGAGGTACCGGGTGCGGGGCGGCCGAAGTCCTCTGGCCTGCAGCGTCTCGAAAAACTGGCGCTCGCGCGGCGGAACCGTTCTGGGGTCCCTCAACGGGTCCCCTTCGTCAGCCAGCGCGTCAGGACGTAGGCGCCCCCCCCGCACAAGCCGACGCCGACGAAAGCGGAGAGAACGTACGACAAGCTGCGATGAGCAAGCGGGGCCTCGTCCAGGCCCGGGAGCGCGTAATCCGGGATGGGGGCTTTCCAGAGATCTGACAGCCTCTCCATGCCCGAAGGGGCATACCCGATCATCTGCCTCACCTCATCCAGGCCCCATTCGCCCCAGGCGCTGCCGGCGCGCAAAAGTTCCGGCAAATACAGCCCGATTGGGGAGAGCGCGGCCATCACGAGCAGGGCGACCCAGTACGGGCGGTACTCCTTCATGGCGACACCTCGCCGCCGGCGGGTCGGAGGACCCAGGCCGACCGAGAGCCGTGGAGGTGATACACGACCAGGGCGGTGAGCAGAGCCTCGACGAGGCCGAAGAGGAAAAGATGCTCCAGGACCATGGCGGGGACCGTCACGGACAGGGGGTAGGGCGCGTACAGGGCCCGGCCATCGCCTGCCGTGTGGAGCCAGGGCTGGAGGCCGAACATCAGGGCGGTGGTGAAGGAGGCCGCCGTGAGGCCCAACCAACCGCCGATTCCCGCGGAGATCGCCTGCCCTTTGCGGGAGGGGAGGAGCCGGGACAGCACCCGGTATACGGCATAGCCCGTGAAGGGCATGACGAAGGCGATGTTCAGGCAATTGGCCCCGATCGCGGTGATCCCTCCGTCGCCGAACAGGAGGGCCTGGATGACCAGGGCGATACTTATGGCCAGCGCGGCGCCCCAGGGCCCCACGGCAACCGCGATCAGAACCCCACCGACGGCGTGGCCGGTGGTCGCGCCTGGAAGCGGGATGTTGAACATCATCACTAAGAACGAGAATGCCGCCGCAAGGGCCAGTAACGGGGCGCGCCGCGCCGCCAGCGCCGTGCGGGCCTTGCGAGCGGCCAGGCCCCACAGGGGAATGCAAGCGGCGTACGTGGCGAGATAGGTGGGAGGACCGAGGTACCCATCCGGGATGTGCATTGGGACTCCCTGCGGTGCGTCGGTATGGCACCACGGTGCAGTTCGTGCCACCGCCGCAACAAAAAAAAGCTTACCCGAGCGCATGCCCTTCCGCGGTGGCGGAGAAGGTGCCGTGCTTGACGCCGCGCGTGCCGATGAGACGATCGGCGATCACTTTCAATTCGTTGGCCTTGCCCCGTAACACCAGGACCTCCAGGCAGTGGTGCGGATCGAGGTGCACGTGCAGCGTGGAGACAATAGTGCGGTAGTGCGCGTGCTGGAGGTCGGTGAGCTTATCCGCCAGTTCGCGCACCTCGTGGTTATACACCAACGTCAGCGTTCCCACCGTCTCGGCGGTCCCGAGATCCCACTGTTCCCGCACGAGACTTTCCCGGATCAGGTCCCGGAGGGCCTCCGACCGGTTGCTGTATCCCTTCCGGTGGATCAGCCGGTCAAACTGTTGCAGGAGCGGTTCTTCAAGCGACACGCCGAATCGGGTGACACCGGACATACGACCTCCACACAGAATATATTGCCAACTTCCCGGCCTGGATGCAAGCCCGATCTGGGCGTTGTCCGTGGATGCCGTCCAGGCGGATGGGGTGTTGCCGTGCGGTGCCGCCGCCAGGCTTCACGCCGGGGGGGCGCGGCCAGGATGCAATACTTGACTGGAGCAATAAGATCGTTGATTATCGGAGGTAACGTATCGGTATGTGCCACACGGGGAAAGGGGAGCGCTCTATGGCAACCAGCGAGATCACGCCGCGCGTTGACGCCGTGCGGGTTTTCAACCGGTTTTACACCAAACACATCGGCGTCTTGCACGAGGGGCTGCTGGGGAGCCGGTTCTCTCTCACCGAGGTGCGTGTGCTCTACGAACTCGCCCACCGGGAGCAACCGACGGCCGCGGACCTGATTCGAGAGCTGGGGTTGGACGCCGGCTACCTGAGCCGCATTCTGCGGGGTTTCGCGAAGCGCGGCCTGATCACCAAGACGCGGTCCACCGCCGACCGCCGGCAAGCACTGTTGTCACTGACCGCCCGCGGACGGAAAGCCTTCGCCCCTCTCAACGCCCGCTCGCATGCGGAAGTGGCCGCCATGTTGACCGGCCTTTCCGTCGCGCGGCAAGGCCGTTTGATCGAGGCGATGGGCACGATCCAGACGGTGCTCGGTGCCCAACCCGAACCGAAGATCGCGTATGTGCTGCGACCCCATCAGCCGGGGGATATGGGGTGGATCATCCATCGTCATGGGGTACTGTATGCGCGGGAGTACGGATGGGATGAGACCTTCGAGGCCCTGGTGGCGGAGATCGCGGCGAAGTTCATCCGGCATCTCGACCCCAAACGGGAGCGGTGTTGGATCGCGGAGCGGGAGGGGGGTATCGTCGGCTCGGTGTTCCTGGTCAGGAAATCCGAAACGGTGGCGCAGTTGCGTCTGATGTATGTGGAGCCCGACGCGCGCGGGTTGGGCATCGGCCGGCGCCTGGCCGAGGAATGCATCCGCTTCGGGCGACAAGCGGGGTACCGAAAGATGGTGCTCTGGACCAACAGTGTCCTGGTGGCGGCCCGGCACATCTACCAAGCGGCGGGTTTTCGCCTGGTCCATTCGGAGCCGCATCATAGCTTCGGTCATGATCTGATCGGCGAGACCTGGGAGTTGCCGCTGTAAGCGAATGCAGAGCCGGGAAGCGGTGGGCGCGGAGGGGGCCGTGTCTTGGCGTCATAATGGGGAAGTGCCCGGCGCGCTGGTTGGGGTGGGCGTGGGAATGCGCCCCGATGTGGGTGGGGTCCTGCCTGTCGCTGCGGCTGCCGCCGCCGGGATACTGGTCGGCGCGGCGATGGTGGCCACGCGGTTTGTCATCGGTCAGACGGCTCCCGCGTCGCTCGCGTTTCTGCGCTACCTCATCGGGTGCTGCTGCTTGGTCCCGCCGCTCCTGCTCTCTGGCGGTTTACATTTCGAGCGACGCGACCTGGTTCCCATCGGCCTGCTCGGGATCACCCAGTTCGGCATCCTGATCGCCCTGCTGAATTTCGCGCTGCAATACATTCCGTCGGGTCGCGCGGCCCTGATATTCGCCACCGTGCCCCTGCTGACGATGCTGCTGGCAACACTCCTCGGACAAGAGCGACTCACCGTGGCGAAGACCCTGGGGGTGCTCGTTACCATCGTCGGGGTGGCCTTCGCGCTCGGCGACAAGGCGGTGGGATCGGGTGGCGCGGCCCACCAGTGGGTTGGAGAACTTGCTGTGCTGGCGAGCGCCCTCTGCGGCGCCGTGTGTAGCGTCCTCTACCGACCGTACCTTCGCAAGTACCCGCCAGTGGCCGTCAGCGCGCTGGCCATGCTGTCTTCAGTCGGATTCCTGGCACTGCTCGCCGCCACGGAAGGCTTCTTCGACGCGTGGCCCGCCTTTACCCCCGGCGGGTGGCTCGCTATCCTTTTCATCGGCGCGAGCAGCGGTATCGGCTACTATCTCTGGCTATGGGCGCTGAATCACACGACCGCGACCAAGGTCACCGTGTTCCTGGCGCTCAGCCCCATCACGGCCGCTGTGCTGGGCGCTGTGTTCCTCGCAGAACAACTGTCGCCGATGTCCTGGCTCGGGATCGTCGGCGTTGGGCTCGGCCTGTGGGTTGCGCACCGGGACGACTCTTTGGCGGTGGTCCCCGGCGGAAAGCGGGCGTGAATCCGGCGGATGACAAATCGCCAGGGACCGCGCGGGGGGATGCGATGCGCCAGTAGCACTGAACCGGGTCAAGGGCAAATCTGATGGTTAGCGGGGCATATTTCGAACATTTCCCCCCCCGTTTGCAGTCGCACGTCCTCCTTGTAACAACTCTGATCCAATGCGCACTGTTCGTTGGTAATCCGCGCCGTTGATGTGCTACGATCCGCCCCCAAGGCGATCCCGTAAGGATCTGGGTGTCGGTGTTCGGACGGGACCATGCAGGAGCGATATGCCGAGTCGGTTGATCATCGTATTGAGCGTCCTGTATCCCGTGGTGGTGTACGTTGGGGGCCGGTATTTTCCGCCGCAAGCGCTCGCGCTGGTCCTCGCGCTGGTCGTCCTGACGCGCAGGACGGGTGCCTTCGGCGTCCGGATCGGCCCCTGGTCGGTGGCGTGCGGTCTGATTCTGGCCGTTCTGGCGTTCGGACTCAACGACGCGCTGCCGCTCAAGATGTATCCCGTGGCGGTGAACGCATCCCTGCTGGCGATCTTTGCCTCCAGCCTGAGATACCCGCCCCCCATCGCCGAGCGCATCGCCCGCATCCGCGTTCCCGACCTTCCGCCGGAGGCGGTGGCGTACACGCGCAAAGTGACGCAGGCGTGGTGCGCCTTTTTCGTGGTGAATGCGTTGGTCGCCTTGTGGACCGCCACCCGGTGGCCGGTCCAGGCGTGGTTCTACTACAACGGGATCATCGCCTATCTCCTGGTCGGGGTCATGTTCGGCGCTGAGTGGCTGGTGCGGCGACGCGTGCTGGCGGGGTACCATTGGTGAGGAGGGCGAAGGCATCGCCGCAGTCGCAGATCCAAGGGGAACACGGGACATGCGATGAGAGTGCTCCTGCTACGACCGGATCCCGGTAACGAGCGCTTCGGCCTGGGGCCGTTTTTTCGGGTGGAGCCGCTCGGCCTGGAGTACATCGGGGCGGCGCTCCGCGCTTGCGGCCACGAGCCGTGGATCGCGGATCTGCGGTTTCGTCCGGGCCTGGACACCTGGATCCGGCGCACCCGGCCCCAGTTGGTCGGCATCTCCTGCCTGCATTCACTCGAATACGACCGAGTGCGCGCGACCGCCCGGGCGGTCCGGCGGGCGGCGCCGGAGGCGTTCGTTCTGGTCGGGGGGCATGCGGCGGCGGCATTCCCGCGGCCGCTCGAATGCGACGAGGTTGATGCCATCTGCCTTGACGACGGCGAGGAGATCGTGCCGGCCCTGGTCGAGGCGATCGAGCGCGGTGCCCCCCTCGACATGCTGCCGGGGCTCCGACTGCGAATGGGCGGCGAGTGGCTCGCCACGCCTCCCCGGCTACGGCAGACCGGTCTGGATCTTGTACCCCTCCCGGCGCGCGACCTGGTCGAGCAACACCGGAATGGCTATCACTGCCTGCTCTTCAAGCCGATCTGGCTGGTCGAGACGGCACGTGGCTGCCCGTATCGGTGCAGCTTTTGCTCGGTCTGGCAACTCTATGATCGTGCCTACCGGGAACGGTCCGTGGCGGCGGTGGCGGAGGACTTCGCCTCCGCCGGAGACGCCGTCTTCGTTGCGGACGACCTCTTCTGGCACCATCCGGCACGGAGCCGCGAACTCGCCGAGGCGCTCCGTAAACGTGGCGTGTCGAAGCGCTGGATCCTGGTGCAGACTCGGACCGACCTCATCTCGCGCCAGACGGAACTCCTCGAGGTGTGGCGGCCTCTGGCGAAGGATTTTGACATCTTCTTCGGGTTTGAGGCGGCCAGCGACGCCGGCCTCTCCCAGGTGGACAAAGACGCAGGGGTCGGGGCAAGCCTCGAGGCGGTGCGCATCGCCCGGTCCCTGGGTTACGGGGTCAACGGGAACTTCCTGATCGATCCCGACTGGACGGAGACCCATTTCGCGGAACTGTGGGATTTTGTGGCGCGCCACGATCTCCGCCGGGCGGGATTCACCATCCTGACGCCGCTGCCGGGCACCGAATTTTTCGATCGGCTGGCCCCGCGGCTGGCGGGGCAGCCGTGGCATGCCTACGATATGCACCATCTGCTCTGGGAGCCGCGACTCGGCGCGCGGCGTTTCTTCGAGCTGTATGCCGAAACCTGGCGGCGATCCATCCTCAACGCGTCCGGAGACAAGACGTGGCTGGACTGGGTGCGGCAGGTGCGACCAACGATGGTACCGTATCTGCTGCGCGTGCTCTGGCGCACCCAGCGGATGATGAAACCCGAGGCCTACCTCGGCGAGTACCAGGCAACGAACCGGACGTGTCCCGGGTCTTCGAGCAGCGCCGGGGTCGCATCGTAGCGAAATGGTGCGGTGTCGGGCCGCGACCTCAGCGGCGGGAGGCAGGCGCAGGACCGTGGCAATGGAGACCGTGGTGGACACCCCGGACCGGCCGAAGCCCTTCCGACATGTGCTGGCCGCCCCCTGGTTCTATCGTCTGGGGTTCGCGGCGGCGCGCGCGGTGCCCGTTCCCGTTCTGTACGGGATTGCCGATGGCCTGGGCGTGGCCACGTATATGACCAACGGCAGGTTGGTCGCCGCAGTGCGCGCGAACCTGACGCGCGCATTCCCCCAGGCATCCGAGCGTGAACGATCACGCCTGATACGGCGGATCCTCCGGAACTACGTGCGATACCTGGTCGATTACGGCCGTTTTCGGTGGACGCGGCGAGAGGGGTTCGAAGCGCTGATCCCTGCACTCGAGGGCGAAGATCACCTGCAGGGAGCGTTTGCCGCCGGGCGGGGCGTGATCCTGGTTACGGGGCATGTGGGCAACTGGGAATTGGGGGGGACGTTCTTCGGCCAATCCGGCGTCAAGATCCATGTGGTCACCCTGCCGGACGGG
>Ga0316616_100000181_pt1 | contig 17155 bp, 31 predicted proteins | sample OWC_Aug_M1_C1_D1_FD_207660 | JGI IMG/M metagenome (GOLD analysis project Ga0316616, IMG submission 207660) | Wetland soil microbial communities from Old Woman Creek delta, Ohio, United States - OWC_Aug_M1_C1_D1_B | ecosystem: Environmental > Terrestrial > Soil > Wetlands | place: USA: Ohio... | reverse complement strand
CTTCTTGACCTGCCGTAGCCGTTCCGCTTCGATCCATTCCGACGTGCTCATCGACTTAGTCGAGCGAGGATCGGTGGTGTCGTACGCGGGTGTGCCATTGGCACGTGGCGTGACAGGAGCAATCGGTGCCGGGGCGGTTGAAGTTTTTCTAACCGGCGGATTTGCAGCCATAGAGGCTTCGATCTTCCCGATTTCCTTAGCTTGCAAGATCGGCGACATCCGGGCAATGCGATCTGCTTCCTTCGGGTTTGAGCCTAGATAGTACAAGACATCTGGGCCAATATCCGAGGCTTGGATGCTTTGGGCCATGTATTCCGTGACGGGAAGGTTGGGGTTGTACGCGACTTGATCGAAGTCATCGTATTTATCCCGCGCTGTCTCTTCACGGTCATGATACTGCTCGAGCAATGCCTGTTGCTGCATCTTGGTTTCCCGCTGATATAGCAACTCTTCCGCTTTACGCTCTGCCAAGGCTTCGGCGTAATCTTCGTAAGTATCAAACTGCTCTGGAGTGATGTCTGCAACGGGCTGTGCCTGTTGACGAGACTTCGCCTCTTCGAGCCGTTGGGCCTGCTCGCGCTCCCATTTGCGCTGTTCTCTTGCGAGACGCTTGCCAACAATCGCATCAAGTTCTTCTTGTGTGAAGGACTTCGGTGCTTCCTGTTCGACAGGCTGCTCTTCCGGCGTCGTGTTTTCTTCAGGCTGGATTGCTGCCGTGGCTTCCAGTTCTGGCGCGGGCACTTCCGCTGCAATAGGGACGTTTTCGTCCATGTGGTTTGACCCTTTCAAGTCACCTGATGTTCCGCATCAGTACGGTTAACGGCCAACCTACAACATTTGTTGCAGGCTGGCAATCTTAGTTATTTTTCAATTCTATGTGGCCATACGGCGGTGTTGCCGCCAACATGAAAAGAGCCATCCGAATTGACTTTAGAAACAACGTACGTTCCGGCTGGAACAATGCAGTCGATCTCGTCGATAAGCGTAACGATCTGGCCAACTTTCATTTTTACGTCTCCTTATACGTTATAAACAGCTATCTTTTTTTGAACCCCGTCAATGTAGACGGGCAAAAACGTGTATGCGTTTGCAGGAACAGCATTTGCCCCCGCCGTTGCGCTAGACGATATAATAGCTGACGGAAAACTAATTGCCCTAGAAAAATTAATGTAGCTAGTGCTTTTGCTACCATCAATCAGTTCAAAAGCGGCTGATGATATGCCGGCGGTCTCTGCTGTGCTGGCGTTTGAAATGCGGTTGCCTACAACGGTTATGGGTGCAGTTGTTCCCGCAGTTTCGATCTGATGTACACCATATGTGCAAGTATCAATGGCGTTTCCAATTACAGTAGAAAGTCCTGTCGTAAACCCAGCGTCCAGCGCGTCAAAAAGAATGGCGTCGGCAGCGCAAGAATGAATAGTATTTCCAATAACCGACACGTTCGCGGCGTTGATGACGCGGATACCTTGGTTAGACGACCCGGTGATCGTGTTGCCGCTTACACTAACTAGCCCAAACGGGCTGTATAGATTTTCAATAGATATGCCTGCAACACCGACGTTAGTGATGTTATTACCAACAACGGTAATCTGCTGGTTATATTCAGCCGTATTAGCAAACTCAGCAACGCGGACGCCATGTTCGTTGGTGTCCATTGTGTTACCTATAAAGGCAATCTTACGGCAGCGATCAGCGCCAGTTGCGGTTGATACGTTGTTCTTAAACAGACAGCCTTCGATGATAGCGTCATAACACCCGATGGAAAGCGCAAGACCCCAATCGCTATTGTCGCTAAACTCGCTGTTAGTTACGACAAGGTTGTTGCAGCTATTTGAAAAGGCGGCGCCATCACCGGAACAATCTAAAAAGCGGCTATTTTCAATGCGAACTTTTGAACTTCCGTATAGGATAATTCCTTGTGCGTAATATGTCGCGTCGCCAAACGTATCAAATTGACAGTTGTAAATGTTAAGAGTTGTTTGATTTTCAAAGCAGATGGTGATCGGCTTCGTCACGCTTGTGGCCGAACTGTAAAAACGCAAATTTTCAAACGTGATATTGCTTTTATTCTGGGCGTACATTGCCCGCGCCGTCCCGCCAATTACGGTTCCAACAGTCATAGCCGGATCAAAAAAGATTTGGCTCCCCGGTTCGCCAACAAACGATATGTCGGACAGAAGTTCAATCGCAGTAAGAAGGCGATATGTTCCTGCGGGGAAAAATACGCTTTTTTTGGCCGCCGAAGCAGCCGTCATTGCAGCTACAATAGCGGTGCTGTCGTTGGTCGTACCATCGCCAGTTGCTCCATAGTCAAGCACGTTCAGTGGTGATCCGTCGATCATTGAATATGTTGCTTTGGTAAGGCTCATGGTTTAATTCCTACTTTGAAAATGCTTGCACTTCAGCGTTAATCAAACGCTGCGGCCAATAAAGCAACTTTTGTACATAGCCGTTCATAAAGTTTCCGCCACCTACAAGATCATGCCCTATGGAAAGGCGATCTAATCCGATTGGAACGGACCCAGTTGAAGTTGCCACTGTAGTGCCGTCGGCGGCTGCTGCATAACTAGCACTTTTGTACGCAAATGAGCATTTATGATTGGCGTTAATGGTAAACGTATTTGGAGACGGATTTAAGACAGACTGAGTTGCGCCGCCTGCCACTGCTTCTGTTTGCCAACGATCTAAACTGGCTTCACGCGCCATAACAAAAAGCTCGGCATAACCTGACCCCGTTTTGCTTAACTCTAGCATTGTGCGAGACGCGTCTTCATAAACATTTGCCCAAAGGTTAAACGCGCCTTCACTAGCGTTAAACCAACTGCTAAAGTTTGTGCCTGTCATCGTCACAACGTCGGCATTGCGTGTTACGGCGGCTGTTGATGTTTGTACAACTGACGTAGCAAAAGCGCCGAGTTCAAGCTGAGGAAGCCCAAACCGCAACGTAACGTCGCCAGCCCCAGAAAAAGCAATTCTGGTGCGAGAGTATACATATGCAGTAGATGCGTTTGTATTTGTGCGTGTGTATGCTCGACGCTGTGAAATAAGAGACGCCGTCGTAGGTACATAGTTGGCGCTATCGCCAGCCGCCAAAAATGCGCCCGCGGCGCTATTTTCACCTAAGGTATCATTGACGGTGACATTGGTTAGGGTTCCACCTACCAATTTTACATACGAAGAATACGTCCAAGTCTGCCCATTAGACGCGGCAACTGTAGTACCGCCTATAGGTTGCACGCTGGCGTTTCCTGAACCCGATGCTTGATAGCGAATATCAATGTACGCAATTCCGTTTTCAACGCCGACGCCAACAATAGTGCGCGTAAATACGCCGCCGGTAGAAGTGGGAAACCAACCAGTAGGCGCGGTTCCGGGGGAGCCAGCTACAGTACCTACCATTGTGTTGTTGGTAAGGCTGTTTGTGCGGGCTTCTTCAATTAGCAACCCCTTGCACACGAGTGTTGATGGATCAAAATCAAATCGCGGAAGATTAGCGTTTACGACTTCAACGGCTCCGCTAGAGTTTATGCGCGTAGCCGTATTTGCTGCTCGCGTAACAGTCACTCGGCTGTCCAAAGACGCGGTGGTAAAATCAAGCGCCAGCCTTGGAAGAACTCGTTCAGTTGCTGTCGGGGAGTAGGCTGGCGTAATCATTAGTTTAACCTGCGATCTGAGCCGTGCGAAGCATATGCTTTACAGCCGAAACATGTTCGGTAAGTTTACCCGGAAAAGAAGTTTGCTCAATAACATCAAGCAAAAATTGCTGGACAATAGCATCCGGCAATACGCAGGATGGATTGCGAAGCGAATGCACATTTCCGTTGGATTGGGCTTCAACCATGCGGTCAGATGCGGTGTTAAGATTATCCATAGATCACCTTTATACTACGCGGATTTGCACGACAGAGCCGTTGCGATAAAGTTCGTTGACATTAACGCCGCCAGCCGCAGCAGCAGCATCGTTGGCATAGTTACCTAACGCGGTGAACTGAACTCGATTGGTTGCGGTAAGACGAGCCTGATCGACAGTGACTTGAGCAGTGGTAATTTGAAGCCGTGCGCTCCCGCCCAAAACAAAAATCAAACCGCTGATTGTGTCACTATAAGTTAAATAGTCGCCGTTAAAAACGGTCGTGGCCCAATCGGCGTCTAAATTGCCAGATGCAGTTGCTGCGTTATTAAAATAAATGCGATCATTCCGTTTAAGCGAAATGGCCGCTTTATTTGTTCCGAAATCAAGACCAGACATTGAAAAATCAATGCCGGTGTTAAACGACCCAGTTGCCGCCATGATGTTGTTAACAGGCGTCCCGCCCGTGCTTTGTACGCGGTAGCCAGTCCAAACGGTAGACTTTGCGCCGGTGTCGTTTGTGCGGATAAGATTTATAACATCGCCTATGCAGGCAACGTCATATCCGTTGTCCTGCAACGACAATTCTCTCGGATTTAGATAGACCCCATCTGCGCCGCCAGTCATATCTCCATTAAACAGGCTTGCGGCGGGATTGGCTAACCAATTTGTAGAGCCAGCGCGTGTTCCTGATACAAACGCGGTGCCGTTGTAGCAGACGGCATCGCCTTGTCCGTAATTATCCACTTTAACACGGAAAAATGCCGCTGCGGTTCGACCAACATTGGTCGCCGTGCCTTGGTTCCACCCGGAAGAATTATAGAGATACCCATAATAAGGATATGCTTCTGGCGTGTATTTATACCCTGTGGTTGGTTGGCCAAGGGTAGCAGTGCCCGTTATCCGGTGCTCCATAGCAATTTGGGTATGCGCTAAGTCACCGTTAAAAGCGGTCTCAATACTAGCGTCGTTGCCTTGGGGTGAAGGCGCTGCTGTAACTGCAGAGAACCAAGGACCGCGCTTGTTGTTGCTGGTGTCGCGGATTTGACCTGAACCCCAATAAGGGCCAGTGATAGCGGTCGATGCAAGCGTTGTGTCGTAAGTGCCTTCAGGGCTGTATGTATGCGCGCCCCAAGCGTCGGCGGCCTGAACAGCAGCAGTGTCGTCGGTTGTTCCGTCGCCAACACCGCCGAAGTCGTTAATCGAAACAAACTGAGAGAGCTTATTTTCGACATCGGTAGAAACGCCGCCTGTAAAAGGAGGATCATAAACTACGATGCTGGCGTTTACCGCGCCTGTGGTGGTTTGGACCGCCGTAGTAAACTTTACTTCGCCGCCGACGTGTACGCCGGACGTAAACGTCACGGTGTTGCTATCCGTTTCCAAATAGCTGTCGCCAACGTACTGGTTTACGCCGTCGATGTAGACTGACAGCGAGTTGGTGCCCGGCGTATAGTTGATTGTAGACAAGTTAAACACGGTCTGACCAGCGGTGGCCGTGATGACTTCTTCTTGGATCGTGTAGTTGACGAAGTTGGAGTTGACGCCCGTGATGTTGTCGTACGTGCCAATCAGGATGGCCGTCGAGGTCTCGATGACAAACTTGTAAACAAGGCCGTCGGTCAACCAAATCTCGCCGCCCGGTACACGTCCGGCGCTGTCCAATATGATTGGGTTGGCGTGCGGCGTAACGCCCGCAGCGGACGTGTACGTCGCCTGCGGTGTGGTCGTACCAGCCGCATAGGTGTAAATCTTACCCCCCGACAAGATTACGCCGTTGTTGTCGAAGAACTGACCTGCGTAACCGCCGATAGGGGATGGATTAACCGACATGTATTAAACTCCGAGATTACCCGCCGCTACAAACGTGTTGGCGACCGGGCAAATGAGAGAAATGACTGCATACTGCCCCATCGTGCTGAACAGCGATGAGTATGATACCAATGTTTGACCGCCAGCCGCGACAGTGACTTTGCCCGCGCCGCCCTGAATGATGGTGACGTTAAAGCCCGCGCCAAGACCGGCAGCACATGTGATCGTTGTGGCCGACCCGTTTGTGCAGTAGATTACTTTACCGTTATCCGTTGCAGACAGTGTGCGCGAAGTGGTGCTTTCCGTCACGATTACGCCGGTCAGCATTTGCTGCACAGTGACCTTTTTGGTCGTAGAACTTTGCACCGCAGGCAGTTCTTCTGTGAGCGCCAGCGGAGTAGTAACCGCTGTAAGTTGAGAGATTTTCAAGTCAGCCATTTATCTACTCCAAAAGCAACAAACCGCCGTCCTCTTGGACGAGGTTGTCACCGTTTTCAGTCAGCAGATTACTTTGCACGGTTGCGTCTGCGTATCCAGACAAGAAGCTGATAATGCTTCCTAATCCGAGCGCGATACCGTTAGCAAGGGCACCTGCAAAACCCATAACTTAACTCTTATTGATCGGTTTGCAGTACACGGTGCCACCGGTCGAAACTTGAATGGCGCTAACACGCCACGGAGCGCCGGTTGTGTTCAGCGGAACTGCAAACGGAATAGGCGTGAACGGCGGGATCGGTGTGCTGGCGGTTGTCGCCACAGCACCAACGCCGACTTCGACGTAGCAAGCCTGATCCGACCAGATCACAACGCCCTGCGGGCCGGGCAGCCATGCAGTCGTATTGCCTGCGGTGCCCGTATAGGCGACCGAATAGGACGGATAGTCGGTTTTACTCAGTGGGTTCAAAAGTTCCATAATAGCCTCACGCCAAGAATTTCAGTTTGTACAGCGTCGAATAATACTGACCCATGATCTCGTCGATGATATTCTGAAGTGGCGTGCACTCCTTATCGACAACATCATAGCGCACTTTTTCAATTTCGTCAGCCTGATCTTGCAGAAATTCGACGATATTGCTAGTTTTTTTGGCTGACATGAGCGCAATCGGGCCGATGAGGCCGTATTTGCCTTGATATGCCTCTGCAAATTTATCCGCCAAATCGACGATGGCGTCGTAAAATTCGTTGAGCGCGACGTGCTTGGCATAGCTGCGCGTGTTCAGATGCACCGAATGCGTAACATCGCGCGCCAGAAAAAACATCCCTACAAATTCAGCGGCTTTCATTACATCATTCCTTCGGGTGCTTCGGGGGCTTCAGGGGCCATTTCAGGTTGTTCAGGTGCTTCTGGAGCTTCCATTTCAGGCATCTCGCGCATCTCAGGTGCCTCACCAATCAGATCGCCTGTGTCGAGCGCGGCTGCAATGGTCCCCATCACGATGTCCTGAATTTGCTCCGGCGTCATGCTGTTCTGCATGGCCGTGATGCGCTTGGTTTCAGCGTCGTACGCCTTAACCTGCGCTTCAAACTCATCAATCGACAGCTTCTGCTGCTCGGCGCTGTCTTGGATGTTCTCCATGATCTGCGTGACGCGGTTCAGTTCCTGCGTCATCGCTTCGATCTGTTGCTGCGCCTGCATCAGTTCAGGCGACTGATCGCCTTCTGACAGCACCTTGGGGTCAAGGATTTTCTTGAACCGTGCGGCCATTTCCTGCGCGCCGGGCCAATCCATGTTCTTAATGAACAGATCGCCTGCAACCGTCCAAAGCTGCGGGTTGGACTGCAAAATCTGGCTCATGGCGTCGAGGGCTTCCTGACGCTTGGTCATGTAGCCCGGACCCGTTGTGACCATCACATCGTACGTACCGACGCCGGGGTTGTAGATTTTTTCGATCAGCGCGCCCGTCTGCATGTCGCGGACTTCCTTGACGGGTTCCGGCTGCATCGGGTTAAACTTGACCATCTCAACTTCGCCATCGACGCCAATGATGCGGGCGATGCGCTGCGTGTCGTAAATCTTCGGGATCAGATCGACGATCTGGCGTGTGATGTGACGGATCGCACGGGCCAGATTGTCAACGTAATGGTACGTACCAACATCGCCCTGTTTTTCACGGGCTACAATGGCCTTTGCAGACCGCTCATTGCCTTGCGCACCCAAAGATGCGTCATACTGCCCTGTGGTGCCCTTAATATCGTCAGCAGCCCCCATTTTGGCCTGTATGAGGCCCGTCTGAGGCAACGGTGGCGGAGCGCGCTGCGGGAGGGGCAAGACACTGCCAGCGCCATCCGTTACGTCGGGATTGACTTCCAAATACGGCCAGTTGGTCGTATTTGCAGTCTTCCACTGCATTTCATAGCCTTCGAACTGCCCACCATAGCCGATAAACGGCGCCTTGGGGGCCAAGGCCAGCATCTCGGCCTCTTGGCTTGTCCAATAGTTGTACATGCGCTGTGCGTCTTTAGCGTTGCGCACAAGGCCGGAGATGAACAGACGGCCTTCAACTTCCCATTCGTTACCGATCACACGGACGACAGGTATCCACTTGCCCGGCCATTCGCGCTCGTCGAGCACGTCAAAGCCGTTAGTCTTCATCCACATGACCTTTTTGCGGTCTACCTCACGGCTGCGGATGGGACGGCCAAACATGGCCATAAGCTGCTTGTCTTGCGGCGTGTTAGCGAACGCGGTCTGGTTGTCAGGGTACAGGTGCAGCGTCGCGCGCTCATAGACATAGTAGAAGTATTCCGCGATGCGGATCGTGTCTTCTTGTATCCATGACGACAAGCCCTGATCGCCGACGCCTTGGCTGTACAGCGTCGAGATGGGCGACGCGTCTGGGAACATGCGCTCATATTCGTCTCTGAGGATGTCTTCAGTGATGAAGCACCATTCAGCGTCAGCACCGCACGGGTCTTGGATCGTCGGGTCCATGTAGACGCTAAACGCGTTCCGAATGCGCCCAATGCGGATGTCCTGATCGAAACTCTCTTCGTTGCAATACTCGGTCAGCAGGCGGATGTAGCCTTCGCCGTACGTGACCTGATTGTCGCACGCTGTGTCGTAAGCCACGTCGGCGTCCGACATGTACTCGATGTGCCGCACGACGCCGTTGAACACCTCTGCGACCTGCACGTCAGCATTATCGTCCGCGGGGATGACCTTGCCGCTCGGGCGGTTCTGACGCTGCTCGTTCGTCACCTGACGCACGTGTTGGGGCAGCTTGTTGATGGTCAGGCAGGGCCGCGCGTTGATCGTTTGGCCTTGCACCGCACCGCGGGTCGCCAGCACGTCGGCTGGCCACTGCCACTGGTTGTCAGGGCTGCCTGCCATGAAGCGCAGATCGTCCAGTTCATCTTCGCGGCTGTCTGAGTACGCAGCCTGCGCCATTGTCAGGCGGCTGCGCATGGTCGCCATCTTGTCGTCGTCGCGTGACGACGATTTCGCAGGGTTAGACCCTACGTTTGCGACTTTACCTGCCGTGTTGATGCCTGTTGGATCGGCCATTAAAGTACACCTATCGCTTCATTGGCGCGCATCATCAGATACTCTACGCCGTCTACGGTTACAGGCTGACCAGTATACTCACCGAACATGATGTGGTCACCTACTTCGACATCCATAGGCTCAAGATTACCGTTAGTCAGCTTCTTTCCGGGGCCAGCAGCCTTGATGACGCCAGTGTACATCGGCTTTTGACTAAGCAAGATGATGCTGCCGGTCTGTTCCGCCGTGTCGCGTTCCACCAGAATGCAGTTGCTGAGAGGCTTAAATCGCATAGCTTACTTCTTTTTGCCCTTCTTGGCAGCTTCGCGCTTGACCGAATAGGCAATAGCTACGGCTTGCTTGATGGGTTTACCAGCTTTTACTTCAGCCTTTATGTTCTTGCGAAACGCGGGCTTGCTGGTCGATTTTACCAAAGGCATGGTTATTTGCCCTTTTTAGCCGGTGTCGTGCGCTCACGCACGGTCGTGCGGATGATGTCGGGGCCGCGGCGTGCCATCAACACATCGTCCTTCTCAGGCGAACGGGCTAGTTTGCCGGGTGTGACGGGTGCGGCAATGCCGTACTTGGCTGGTTTAGCCGGTGCAGCCGCCGTTTTAGACAGCGGTTTGGCTGGCTTAGGCATTGGTTTGGCTGGGCCGATCTTCATCGTGAGGCTTTTGCCCCGCATCGGCTTAAATCCACTGGGTTTCATAGCCATTTACTTGCCTTTCTTAGCTGTTTTGGCGCTATCGCGGAACGCTTTAGCGGTTGGTGCCCCCTTGGTGCCCGGTTTGCGCATTTTTTCGCCTGATCCAGCCTTTATGCGGGCTTTTTTAGCGTGAATGTTGGCGTATAGACCCGGTTTCATGAGCATTTCCACCTTTTCAGACTAGCTTTAGCACGTTCGCCGTTCTTAGCCTTGGCAGCAACAGCACCCATGCGTGCGCAGAACGACGCTTTGCGCCCTGCATCAGCTTTTGTCTTCGGGTTGGGTGCTGGCGCCTTCAGTTTGGAGCCTGTAGCAGCGTTATACTTGGCACGGCCCTTAGCAGTCAGCCCCGCGCCTTTGGACACGGGCAGTTTTTCACCGCGTCCAACAGCCAGCGATACGGACTTTTTCTTATCGGGCATTACGACCCCATCCAAGATGTAGCAATTCCACCTGAAGAATACGCCCCTACGCGCTTCTTGTCAACGCGCGCTTCTCTGCTTGCCAGCGGGAACGCGAACGTCACCGCGATGGCGTCTGCGGCGTCCGGTGAGGCCAGCCCGCGGGCCTTCATATCCTTCTTGCTTTCGAGGAAGATCGTCCCCTTGCTGTCAGGCTTGATGCGCGGCCCGATCAGGTCCGACTTCAGGAACCTATCGTTGGGCAGGTGGGCATCTTTGAGCCATTCCCGCATCGCGCCCCACATCTCCGCACGCTTGTTGCCGTACATGAGTTGCTTCATGGCCTTATTGCCGAAGTTGACGCCCCTGATCTTGTACCGCTGCTCCTTTAGCCGATCTACGACGCCTGCGCCCAGCCCGCCTTCGTCGATCACGGTGATGGCCGGGTTGAACTCTTCAATAGCCTCAATGACGTGCCCGACGACTTCCATCGTGTCCGCACCGCGCAGGCGGCGTATCTCGACGATGTCACGCCCCTGTCGGATGGCGATGACGGTCGCGTCGCTGCCGAAGCGTGCCGGATCAACACCGATTGCGATGGGCGCTGAGTTGTCTTTGTGCTTGGGGCGCCGCATGGCGTCATCGACCAAGCTGACACCGATGAACTGATCATCGCCTTCGCTTGGAAACTGTCCATAAACTTCAACATTGGCTTGGTAGCTGTCAGCCCCATACTCGTCGATGATGCGCTGATAGACGTTCTTGTCGGTTCCTTCGACTGTGCGCGCGTCGATGTTGCGTGTGCGCCAGAACGCCCGCTTGGAGTTAAACGTTTCGTAGAAGTAACCCGTGTTGCGACGCGGGTTGGAGAACGCCAGATGGAAGCGATGCGGCGTATTCTCCGTGAAGAAGCCATCACTAACCGACCAGATGCTGTCTGGAATACCGCTTGCTTCGTCGAATATCAGCATAACGCCATCTTCATTGTGTAAACCAGCATACGCGTCGGGGTTTTCTTCCGACCAAAGACGGCCTTCAACAGACCAATAGCGTGTGCCCTTTCGCAATTCGCGCTCTACGATTTCGGTCAGCCATTTAGCGGGCATAATACGCGTAGCGGCTATCTCAAACCAATGGCTATTCAACGACATAGCTAACCATTTTGTAATTTCGGCCCAAGTAACAGACCGCAACTGCGCTTCGGAGTTAGCTGATACAATCACAGACCCACCGATTCGGGTAGACATCATCCAGATGACAAGCCAGCTAACTAGCGCCGACTTACCAATCCCGCGTCCTGACGCCACCGCCATCCGAAACGTATCAAAATCAACCTTGCCGTTGTTCGCTTTAATGTGATCGCGCAGGTCTGCCAAAATATCGCGCTGCCATTTGCGGGGGCCAGAGTGACGCGCGAGTGGCGTCCCTTCTTCACCCCACGGAAATGTCAGCAATACAAACGCAAGCGGGTCATTGCTTATGTGGGGCGTCCAAAGACGCGCCATAAGTTCGGTTTCATCCTGTGCACTGTATCTAGGCGTCTGCATACGTGTTCCTGTACGGGTATAGTCGTCGTTCGGCGTTAGCGCGGGCTACAATAGCAGCTTCTTTTGTTTCGTGCATCCCTAAGCCAATACATTGACCGCGCACCCATATGCGAGACTGCCAGCGTCCATGCGCGGTGTTCCACGAAACGCCTGTGACGCCAGACCGCGAACTACGCTGCACGCGTCGGTTTTGGTTATTCTCGTGCTGGTTTACTTCACGCAGGTTAGCGATGCGGTTGTCGCCGGGGTTTTGATTGATATGATCAATGTTTTTAGATGGAAAGGCGCCATATTCGTAAAGCCACGCCAAACGATGGGCTTTATACAGCGTATTGTCGATGCGGATGACTATGTAGCCATATTTGTCTGCGCAGCCCGCTATGCTGCCTTTTAGCGCGCGGTTAGACCGTTTTATGCGCCAGCGAAACTCACCTGTCTCGGCGTCATACGTCAGTAGACTTTTCAGGTGTTTTTGCGTTAGTAAAGTCGTAGCCATCAACAAGTCCTTTTTGTTGGTCGGTTAGGAAGGCGGAGGACGTTGGCGCGTCCTCCACTTCCGAATAGATACCTTCTATAACACGTTTTTGCGCTTTTTCCAAAGCTGCAATTACGGAAATTTGGCCTTCAACTGTGATCTCTACAGACTGCGCTGCTTTCCAGCCGTGCTGATGCTTAAGTATCTCAAGGGCAGCTTTGCTGTCGCCGTCAGCGGCTGCCGCGTGCAGGGTCTTAGCCGCGACGTACTCGCCCTCAGCGCGGCCCTTTTGCTCGGCCATCTCCACCAGCGGGTCGAACTCTGCCAGACGGCGGTACTGCGCTGGGGTCAAGCCAGAGGCCAGCGCAAGGCTGTCGCCCTTCAGGCCGAACTTTGCAGCTTCGTATATTTTTTCTAACCGCGCCTCAGTCGCCTGTGGGCGCTCCGGTGTGAACGGCAGGGAATAGAATGTCATGCGCAGCATAATAGTTGCATTTGGTCTTGGATGCAAGTGGCGCGACGACACACCCCGAATATGCCGCCGCGCCTCCCCCGACCTTGACTATATACTGAAAAGCCATTTGCGTTGTCGGGATGGGACAGCGGTTTTTTAAAAAATAAAAAATAAAAAATAAAAAATAAAAAATTTCAAAAATATTTTTCTGCAAAAATTGTTTGCGTACCCAGCCCGTGACAGTCACCCCGCGCTCGGCCCCCACCCCCCGGCCTCGCAAGCTGCCAGCAAAAAGCATTAACATTTCTGCGCAGGATTTGGGCGCGGTCATTTGCGTTGGGCGGTTTAGGCTATGCGAAACCATTTTATGGGCGCGACGATTGCGCGCGTTTTGTTTTGTGCCAGCTTGGTTTACGTTAACGTAAAGTCTGGGTCATTTAGGCTAACCTCAAAGTATTCCCCTCAAAGTCATCACAGGGCGACCGGGAATTCTTTTGCGTGTCATCACAGGGCGACCCGGTTTAGGCTATTTAGGCTATTTAGGTCATCAACTTACAGTCGCCAGAATTTATGCGCTATTGATTCTCATTCTTAACTAACACTTTTTTTTAAATTTAAGACATATCCAATAGCCTAAATAGCCTAACCGGTCCTCAAGCCCGCGCAAAACGGCCCCTAAATTTAGGCTATCCTCAAATGTTTTATAGCCTAACCGCGCGCCTAAACCGCCCAAAAAACTACCCAACCGTATTGCTCGCCTAACACACCATCAAATGCCGCAACAAATCTTGCTGCGAAAATAGTCAAAGTTAGGCTATTTGGGCAAAATGGATGACTATTTTTATTTTACCCTCAAATAACGCTTGACGCTAACCTCAAAGTCTGTAGTTTGAGGGTAGTTACTAAGGAGCAACGCATGACTTATTATCTATTCCACGCCCTGCTGACTTTCGGCATCATACTGGCGATTTACGCAGTCGCCGACGCAATCCGCAACTCAAAATAAGGAGTAAATGACAATGACCGACAATTACGCAATTCTCACAATCCCAACTGCCTATCTCAAAGCGGCACTGATCTGCGCGTCTACGGAACAGGCGCGCTACTATCTCAACGGCGTCTATGTGGACCCTAAAGGCTTTATCGTGTCCACAGACGGCCATCGCCTGTTCTGCGCGCAGATCGACCTAGGCGATCAAGCGCCATTCGACGGCTGGATTATTCCGCGCGACGCAATCAAACAGGCTTTGAATGGATATAAAGGCGATGTGATCGAGATCACGCAGACGCGCGTCGGTGTTGTCTCATGCCGACCGATTGACGGCACTTTCCCCGATTGGCGTCGCGCCATGCCGGAAAAAGAGCCGACGCAAGTGCCAGCGCAATTTAATCCTGCCTACGTCGCAGACTTTGGCAAGATTGGCGATCTGTTGGCTGGAAAGAAAAAAGCGTCTGTGTTGCCATGCCAAATCCATCACAATGGCGACCAGCCGACGCCCATCACATTTGGGCATACCGCAGATTGCTTTGGGGTGCTTATGCCTATTCGATCATCCTACGCAGAGGCGCAAGGCGCTGCCGACGCATGGCGTGAGCGTCTCGCCATGATCGAACGCTGATATTCGAAACAGGCGGTCTATGCGACCGCCTGTCCGATAGCATGGCCCACTATCGCTGATGAGATAGGCCACAGGAGCAAACGATCATGACTAATTTATTCTTTCACCCCGCCGAGCCGTCCGAAGCCGCGCGCGAACTTTACTTTTATATGTCCAACTGCGCCGACGCATGGCGCGAAGCCGAATATACGTTCAAGCTATATGAACGTAAGCGTGCCAAGGGCGTCTATGACGCCGCCCTAGCGCGCAAAGGTATGATCTATGCTGTGGAAACTGCCGCGCGCTGTTATGTCCGCGACCACGGCGGACCCGGCGACAAATGGCATAAAATGTTCACGCCTGCCGACCGCGCGGCCGTGGCGCACCTCATCATGACCGACACAGAGGCGGAATGGGCCGCCGGCAATTATTGGAGCATTGCAGCATGACCGACGCAACGCACATCCGGTTGCAATACCTGCCAGACCCTAACGCGCGCGTATGGCGCGATAGTTCGCTTACCATGTGGGCGGCCGGGCGCAATAATATGGAGAAAAGCGCCGCCGCGCTACAGAAACAAAACAAATGGTACGCGTGGCGCATTGTCCCATACCAACCAAACTAAGCCGCAACCATCAAAGCAAAAGGAGCAAATGACAATGACAATGACACACGACCGCACACACTATCGCGCCCTCCCGGTGCGCCTCTTGATCGAGCAAGCCCGCTACAGCGGCGATGAATTGGCAATCGCCCTTGGCGAACGCCTTGAAGAATACGACACAGACGAAGCGACCATTGCTGACCTGCTAGAGGACAACAAAGAATTAGAAGAGCGCAACGCCCGCTTGTTGGCGCAGATCGCCGGCCTTCAAGCTGAGATCGACACCCAACTAGATTGGGCGGACTAATGATGGCGGCACTCGCCGCCCTCGCATTGGCCCTATTGGCCCTATTGATAGAGGATTGAACCATGGAATTAGAACTTGCTGCAATCATCATGCTGACCGCCGCTGTTGTGGCGCTGCTAATCGCCTTGGGTGACGCCCAACGCACAGCCGCGCGATGGAGGCGCGAACACGATCTATTAGACGCATACTTCACGCAATACCGCCAGAACAGCATCCGCCGCGACCGCCGCACTGGCCGCTATATCAAAGAGGACTAATCATGACTGTATCGTTTCACGCCAGCCGCGAACGGCGCGGCAATGAATTAGACATCCTGAAACAGGCAGCGAAGGCCCTCAGGGACCACGACAAGGCTCGTCAGGCACTCAAGGCCCAAGAGGACCGCATCAAGGCCCTGTGCAATGAATACGACCTCGCAGCGGGCGTGTGGGGCTTCCAGCCCCATCATCTGCGCAATGCCTGTGAAGCTAGGGGGCTGCTATGACACCCGTCGAGCATAATCCCAACTGCGCCATCGTGCGCAGCGGTGACATCCGCGCATGGTGCGACTGTGGCGCTGAGATGCCTGTCCTGAATGAGATCAGGGCGAACGTCTCTGAGACCATCGGCGCTGGCAAAGAGCGCGCGGCAATCGTGCGCTGGCTGCGAAGCGGTAATATCGTCGTCAGTATGGACGGAAGTGCGGAAGACGTAATTGCCAGCGCCATAGAAGCAGGAGCGCACAATGAAACAGACGACTAAACGCAAGCCTTGGTATGGCGGCAACAAGATACCTGACAGCTATCTAAAGCGGTTCTGCAAGGCCGTAGAGGATGAAGGCATCCCTCACGCCCTGCGCATGTTCATGGACAACCTGAAATGACACCAGACCCCCAGGCAGAGGCAACCATGCTACGCGTCGCACAGAGGCACTATGTCACTGTTGAGCGTATGCGCGGGGCCGAGCGCAACAAATACATCCAAGCGGCCCGGAGAGCGGCTGCCGACGCCCTACAGAAGCAGGGCTACAACACAACGCAGATCGGGCGCATCATGGAGCGCGACCCGACAACTGTCCTAGCCATGCTGGGGCGCATAGGCGCAAGGAGCCAAACGAATGACTGACACACCACCAGACTGGGTGCTGATCGAAGCTGCGAAGCGGGTTGGCTGGGGCTGCGGTGTTTTGCTTGGAGCAAACACCTATTCCAACTCAGATACAAAAGGCCGAATTTTCCGCGCCCTCTGCGACATGATCCAGAAATACGAGCAGCCGCCCGTGGATCGCAAGCTGCTGTGTGCGCGGGAGGCGAGGCGGCAATACGGATATTATTCGTCAGCCTATGATGAAGTTTCCATCCGCGCAATCGAACTTTGGGAAGAGGGGTTTGGGAAATGACTGACAACATCCGCACTAATTTTTGCGCCACCTGCAAGGAGCAAGCCGACCGCATCGAAGCCCAAGCGGCAGAGATTGAGCGGCTCAAAGACCGGCTAGGTTGGATCTGCGCCGTCATGGATTTGGACGATGAGGTAACGCTACAGTGGATCTACACTGAGCTTCAAGCGTTGAGGGGGGTGGAATGACTGATGACCTAGCCTATCGGCTGCGAGAGATGGCCGACGAATACGACAGTGGACACCATGAAAGCTGGCCGACCATTGACGCATTTAACCAAGCCGCAGATGAACTTGAGCGGCTGCGTGAACTGCTGGCCGCTGCATATATCAAACTGTCTGGCAAGAATGAGCACGCATCTGACTGCGCTACATCGAACGCGCCAGCCATGACACCGGGGAGGTGTGACTGTGACTGAAGTTCTCAGGATCGTGCGAGATGTGTTCTGTGTGGCCTGCCTATGCCATTCGATTAGGTGGTTTGTCGCATGGGATATGTCTTACTTTTGGGAATGGACTTCTATTGAGCGGCTGCTT
>Ga0316616_100000180_pt1 | contig 17159 bp, 15 predicted proteins | sample OWC_Aug_M1_C1_D1_FD_207660 | JGI IMG/M metagenome (GOLD analysis project Ga0316616, IMG submission 207660) | Wetland soil microbial communities from Old Woman Creek delta, Ohio, United States - OWC_Aug_M1_C1_D1_B | ecosystem: Environmental > Terrestrial > Soil > Wetlands | place: USA: Ohio... | reverse complement strand
CAGCCAGGTGGTCGAATCGTGCTGAGCTAAATAATGCTTGTGACCGAACATGGTCCAATCGAGATGGGAATTCTCCGACATTACCAGCTCAATATCCGGGCTGGTGGGGCCGGCATAGGTATCCAACAGGTAACGGAAACACCTATCCAGGTCGCCCGTTATCCTTTTTGCGGTGGTGGCAGAAGGTTTGTAGACGTATTTTCCGTCCGCCTGCTTCATTTTATAGTAAGCACCGTTTATACCCGGCAGCTTCGCATTGGTGATAATCTCCGCTGTTTCTCCAGCTTTTTCGGGGAACAGAAGATATATATGCGGGGAAGCATTGGCGAAATTCCCAGCTTCAATCAGTACTCTATCCAGCGCGGCCTGGCTTGAGGTCAGCGTGAACGGGGTCATGCCGTGGTCCGAGATGATCACGAACAATGTCTCATCGTATTTGCCCGCTTTCTTATAAGCTTCAACAATACGTCCCACCTGCCGATCGGCGTTTGCTACAACCTCGGCCATCCTCTGCGGTGCGGTGATACCTCCTGTCTCATGCCCTGCATCATCTATTGCAGGCAGGTTGATCATTAACACCTCCGGCGCCATCTGTTCAATCAGCCTGACTGCCACGTCAGTCGCCCAGACATCGCTGTCACGTTCCTCTTTCCAATCACGCACCAATGAAACATCGTTCAGAATATGGTCGGGCGGCAGTTTTCCCATGATCCCGGCGGGCTTCAACCTTGATATGTCATTGAAGCCGACGGGCGGTGCGCCTTTGGCCTCGGCGAATACGGTAACATCAGCATCATCGGCGGCGAGGCCGGCGCAGGCGTACCATTTGTCACAGCTAACAGCAGCTACCCTTGCGCCTGAATGCACTTTTTTATAGAGCGAACCGATGCTGTTCGATCCCGATTCCCTGATGAAGCTGTTCATCTTGCCCGCAACTACGTTTTCGTAGCTGGTAATGAAGTTCTGCTCGATGGACTTGCGTACCACGTTCTTCAGATACCAGAGGCCGAGGTCGGTCCAGCCGGTGGCCTTTACGAGTCCCATCACCATCTTTGAAAAGCGCACCCTGAAGTCCCAGCCCCAGGGGAGCAGCCTGGCATCACGCCAGTTAAAGCTGATGACGCTGGTGTTCTTGCCGAAGCGCCCGGTGGCCATCGATGTATGGCTTGGGGGAGTATCGTTGGCCAACTGCCCGACCCAGGCTCTGGTGTAGAAAGTTCCCTCAGCTTTCAATTTGTCAATATTGGGCGTGGGAGTGAGATCAAGGTAATCCAGCCGGCATGAGTCCAGGCAAATGAGCACCAAGTGTTTCGCCACTGCCTGTCCTGCAGGGCCTTCGGCATAGGCAGGCTGTGCCTGCATACCCGCATAGGCAAGAAATACAAGAGGCAACACTAATAATAACATCGAAAACCGTGATAATTTCTTATGCATCTGCTGCCTCCTGATAGCGAAGTTCATTATCGGGCCACTTTCGGCACCTCGCCAAAATTCCAGAGATATAGCAGAAATCTACACTTTTCAAAAATGGTGATTTTACGAAAAGTGAGAAATGATCGGCAATAGAGTCAGTTGGTTTGGCGATTAAAAGAAAGAATAATAGGGAACGCGGCATTTTTCCGGGGAATTCAATTTTTTAAATGTAAAGATAAGAAAAATAAGTGAAGTCCCACCGAGGGATTTTAAGTCGTTACCCGACTATCAGGCGATTTCCCATCATTTTCAATCACTTTAATATCAACAACTTACAAAATCCAAATTGGATTACGTTGGGTTATTTTGGATTATTTTCGGTTGCGACGGTTACACTTTAGTTACATCTACTCGCATCAAAAAAATATCGGTCTCCAAATTTTATCAAAGGATTTGATCATCATAAAGTTATGAAGAATTTTAAATTTCATATCTTACATGTGCTTATTCTTTAGGCAAAATGGTATAGAGGGCTTCTATGATGAGGAAGAAAACCTAATTCCACAGGTATTCAACATCTTTTGTGGATTAAGAGTGGGCAACTTATTGAAGTAAAATTATTTTTAGCAAAAAATGGTATCTTGGAAAATGGGTACGTCTACCATATGATCTTCAAACCAAGATATTGATCAATAATCCTTACAAACATTTCAACTCCAAAAGGAAGTACGTCTTCATCAATGTCAAATAGACTGCTATGTAGAGGATGGACGATCCCCTTCTCCTCATTTCGAATCCCTAATCTGAAAAAGGACCCGGGACACTTCTCGAGATAATAGGCAAAGTCCTCTCCTCCCATCGAAGGTTTTAAAATCTCCACATTATCCTTTCCTATTCCACTTGAGCAAGCCGAGGCCACCAGTTTTGACATCTCTGGAGTATTAGTCAGAACGGGATATCCATATTCAAAGTCAAAATGGTAATCCACTTGAAAAGAACGAACAACACCTTGGATCACTTGTTCAATTCTGGACTTCAACTCCTCTCTGGTCTGAGGGTTCAAAGACCGCGCTGTCCCTTCCATCTCGATTTCATCTGGAATGATATTGAATGCTGTTCCCCCATTGACCTTTCCAATCGTAATCACTGCACTATCCAATGGATTAACATTTCGGCTCACAATGGAGTGAATTTGTGTGATTAGATGAGCTGCTGCCAAAATTGGATCTTTCGAAACATGTGGGTAAGCAGCATGTGCTCCCTTCCCAATTATTTTGATAGTGAAATTATCTACGGAAGCAAGTCCTTCTTTTTCATAGATTCCTACTTTCCCAATGGAAAGGTAAGGAAAAACGTGAGCGCCGAAGATTGCATCAACCTTTGGGTTCTCCAAAACCCCCTTCTCCACCATAACTCGTCCACCCCCACCCCCCTCCTCTGCGGGCTGGAATATCCACTTAATGTTTCCCTTTATCTCCTCTTTTATCGTTGAAAAGAACCTCGCCACCCCCAGAAGGATTGTTACATGGCAATCATGGCCACATGCATGCATCTTTCCTTTAATCGTTGAAGCATAAGGGATGGAGTTCACTTCATCCATTGGAAGTGCATCCATATCCGCACGAATACCAACTGTTTTCCCCGGCCCTTTACCTTTCAGAAGCCCCACGACTCCAGTCTTTGCAAATCCTTTTTCAACCTGGAATCCAAATTTCTCAAGCCATTCGCAGACCAAATTCGATGTCTTCACCTCTTCAAAACCCAATTCTGGATACATGTGTATCGCTCTCCGGACTTCGACTAGCCACTCCTTCATGGCTTCAATTCTTTTCTTGGACGAATCCTTCATAAAATTTTATTCGCTCCTATTAACTTCTTATTTTTTCTCTTTTGATTCTTCAGCTCCTAATTACCTTTTAATATCAAGCATTTCTAAAAAGTTTTCCCTCAACATTCTTCCCCATTCTCATTGATATTTAAAGAAATAAGGGCATTCCAAATTTAATAAAGATCAAATAACTTAGGTTAGTATTTTCTCAATAAAAGGACGGTAGGAAGGATCCTTGGAAAGAAATTCCTTCATTTGGAGTCCTCCATTTTTGATGATGAGCGCTAATTCTGCTCCGCGTCTTCCGAGACTACGTGAGCTATTTATTGCTACGGTCGCATCGGTTTCTTTTTCTTCATAGAGTCTTTTAATCGCATCTCTCCCCCTATCATTTTTTGTCCAACCACATCCCCCTAGGTATGATTCCCACCCATCACCAGAGACAGGGATGCAATTTTTGAGGACGCTATGGAGAATTAAGAAACTAATTGTTAATTCTTGCCCTGCTCCAAAATGACTTCCTTGAGCAATCGCCCCGATTACCTTTAAAAATCTAGGTGATGTCAATCTGTAATATCTATTGATCGTGTTACCCAATCGATCAATAAAGCACTTCAATTGTCCTGGAATACTCAAATGATAAACAGGGACAGAATAGATGATTGCGTTTGAGGAAATCCATTGGTCTCTAAGGTCTTGAAAATCATCCTTGATGACACATTCACCCAAGTGCTTTTTTTCATCACACTTAAAACACCCAATGCAAGGAGAAAAATGTTTCCCTTTAAAGGAATATTCGCTAATTCTTACTTTTTTAGGATCCACTCCTTGGGCAGCTGACAAGGCTTCCCTTAAGAGGTACTGACTATTTCCTTCTCTTGGACTTCCGCAGATTCCAAGTACATTAATGTAAATAGATTTTTTCATAACATAAATCCTCTTTATAAAAATAATTATAGGTTGGTAACTACAAGAGCAAATAAATTTGTCTGAATTTGGTTATCTCCTTATGATCTCCAGTTGGAGGGAGACGACGTTCTTTCGATCAGGACATTCGACTTCAAAAATGTTCTGGCCTTCTGTCCACCAAGGAAATTTTCCTCCAAATTGCATTACAGAAAGCCTTGGGAAAAGAAAATGGTAAAAAAACCCACAAAGTCCATCTGATTGATAACAACTCAACTCAAATTTATCGCCAATTTCATGACTGGCATTACATTTCCCTTTGATTCCAACCACTGTTCCGAAGATCTTATTGCCCACGGATGGGTCTACTCCCCTACCCATATTACATTTCCTCCTTAAAAAAATCTCGTCTATCAAGCATTAATGGTTCTTCATCTCTAATTATTTTTGCTTCTACCACTTCACCTATAAAAAGAATATGATCTCCAACGGGAATCGATTTGATAACACAGCAGTCCAGAAAAGCAATACAATTCTTCAAGATAGGTGCCCCTGTCTTATGGCTTTCATAAGGAATGCTTGCGAATTTATCTACATCTCTACCCGATTGTTTACCGAAATGCCGGCCTAATTCAATTTGGTCTTTGCCTAAAATATTTATGGCAAAAATATTGCCGTTACTGATAATTTCGAGAGAATAATTTTTTTTACTTACAGCAACCATCACTAGATATGGTCTCCCAGACACTCTTGAAAACCATGAGGCTGCCATTCCATTAATCTCTGATCCAGATTTCGCCGTAATGACTGCCACACCATAACAAATTTTGTCAAGTACTCTATCTACATATGTTCTGTGCCTCATTTCTGCTACTCATCCTTTAATTCTTGATTCACACAGTCCAATCATTATGCTCTCTATATTAGAGGTCGAATCCAAAGTGTCTTGGACCAAAGATTTCCAAACCTTTCTCAGACTTCCAGATATCTATCGACCGGATTCCAATGATGGTAACTTGTCTTCCTTGATAAAAGTTGCTTCCCCAATTGTAGAGACCCTCTCCATTTTTAGAGTCAACGATGGAAATCGCATCTGGACAACTAATATCTAGTTTGTCATTTCTCCAGCCTATTAAATTTTCATTTTTAAACCATATCTTAAAAGTCTCCCCTTCAAAATCCTTAATCCCCTTAAAGAAAATATCCCCCCACATAAACCCATCTTTTTCCTCCCGATAAAAAGTTTCCACATAACCCTCAAATCTTTTTGACCCATTCAATACTCTTATTAAAGCCTCAACAGGCTTTTCCTTTTCTTCCCTGATCACCTTACCAGCATTTATTGCCAATGAGATGGAATAAGGATGGATTGCTTTTAAAATATCCTTTCCCCTTGTAGGGCATCTTGCTACCGCAACCCTCCCATCAGAAATTCTAGAAAGATAACGACAAACTTTCTCTACCCTATCATCGCTCACAGATTCCCTTAGGATTAAGACATCTCCAAAATGAGTAGCAATTGCCAAGGGTGTTATTGAAATTCCTAAAAGATGCGTGGTAGAAATGATTAGTTCCGGCTTGGCCCTCCCCCCTGCAGTATCGCCGTCGATAGTTGATTTCCCTTCCATTGCTGCAACAAACATCGGAGTCACAGTATTACCTGCTCCAATCTCACTAGGTAGATATGCATTAAATTCAACATTTAAATAATTCGCTAGAGCCTTTGAAGCATCAGTGATAGGGTGTTTCCATATGCGGCTCAAATTCTTGACTAGGTCTCTTTCTTTTTGTTCGATTCCGCCCCCTACATGACCCAAGATGCAGACCCATGAATCATCTTCTAAGGCTTTAGGATCTAAGAGGGAAAAAGTATTCCCGGTATCAAATACTTCTTCCACCATGGCTTTTGACATCATTGGATCTCCCCCACCGCCGCATCCCAAAATTGTGGCCCCTGAAATCAGATCCTGCATCTCTTCAAATGAAAGTTTTCGAAGCATTTCCCCTCAATTTCCTCATCCACCCACTAGAGGGATTAGAACAGATATTTGATCTCCGTCATTAACGGGCCAGTCTATTTTACAGTACTTACCATTTAAAAGAATAACAATGTGATCAAGAGTGTTGGATTGTGCAAACCCTTTATATTTCTTGGTTAGAAGTTCTAAAACATCCCTAAGTTTTGCACTCCTTTCGAACTCCACTATTTCAGTCTTTCCCATTAGATGATCGAAAGGTAGATAGTATTTAATCTTTAATTTGATAGCCATAATTTGTTTTTTCAACGCTTTGGAATTTTTCCTAGACTTTCTAATTCCCTTGCTACTTCTTCTAACTTTAAACCTTCCAACGTCTCCTTAAATGGCCAACTGGTCTTCTTATCCCAACCGTGAAGATCATAATATTCATCTAACATTTCCCCCAGCTCATCCGAAGATGTCACCATCCCGGCTCGTGGACCACTTCGAATCGGTTCATTCATAAACCTCCAGGGTAAGGTATCGTCTTTTCTTGTGGCTCCCTCTCTTACGTTGAATGCCTTCTCAATTGTAATGATCCTCCTCCCAACATTTAACAATTCATCTTCTCCTATATTGATACCAGATGCGTAGGTATACATCTTGGACATCAATTGAGGATCAACAAGGTAGCCACGACTAAGCGTTACAAAAGTACATAAGCCCAAAGCATCCGTAGCAGCATAACAATCCTCATGCCATCGAACAATAGCCCCTCTTTTTTCTGGAATTGTATGGCTAGCATATTCTTCGCTTCCACAAATCTTCTTAATTAAGGCTCTTGCTTCAGGTGTTGTACCGTCTTCAGCGTAAACTTGAGAATGCAGGTGGTCTGGGCCTCGAGGGTTAACAGCTAAGGCTAAGGCATATCCTTTTCTCGCTCTCACTTCAGCCCTCGATTGTTCCAAACCCTTAACATGAATCGCCCACCTCCATGAATCCTTTCCTATTTGTTCTGCTGCCCTCTTCACTCCTTCTGCTAAAAGGTCCCCAATTCCTTGGCGTAAGGCAATCTTTCTAATAAGTTCTATTACAACCTCACCATCCCCCCATGACAGATCTAACCCCCCTGTTTCTTTCTCTGATAAAAGTTCTTTTTCACGGCACTCCATGGCCCATTGAATTACTGATCCAGTAGAGATGGTATCAAGACCGTAACGATTACAAAGATCATTCGCTTTTAAAACTGCTTCTGTCTCTGTAACTCCACAACCAGCTCCTAAGGATGCAACAGTCTCATATTCGGGACCCCCCGATTTAGTCCCTTTATATTTTCCCTTCTCAATGGAAGTGAAACGATGGCATGAAGTTCCACAAGCAGAGCATCCGAAACGGTTAATAAGAAATCCCTTCTCACTCAAGTATTGACCGCTGATTTGATAGGCTTCCTCTAAATAATCTTCTTGAAAATTTTTAGTTGGAAAAAGATGCATCTCGTTTCTTATTGGGACCAAACCCGCAGTACCATATAGAGAAAGACCCTTTCTTCCAGGAAATTCTCCCAAAGCTTTTATGGCTTTTAACACAACTTTGCAAAACTTTTCCGCATCGAATATTCGTATTGGCTGTTTACCTTGAACAACGATTGCCTTTAACATCTTGGAACCCATTACTGCGCCTACCCCACCTCTACCAGCGGTATTATGCCCAATCATTATAGAAGCGAACTTTACTTGATTTTCACCACCAGGGCCAATACAGGCTATTTCTAGTCTTTCATTTCCGAATTGTTCATAAAAGTATTTTTCTGTATCTTGGACATCTTTGCCCCAAAGATTGGATGCATCCTTTATTTCCACTTTATTGTCTTTAATCCATAAATAAACGGGTCGCTTCGCCATGCCATGAACGATCAGGTTATCATATCCTGCAAATTTAAGTTCAGGCCCCCAGTGCCCCCCTACGCTAGATTTAAGATAAAAATTGGTAGCAGGTCCTTTACATGTAACTGTAGTTCGACCAGAGGAAGGAGCAAAAGTTCCGGATAAGGCTCCAGCGCCAAAAATTAAAACATTCTTTTTCCCAAGAGGATCAGATTCAGGGGTAATCCATTTCCAAAGGAGTGCGGCATTAATCCCTCTTCCCCCTATAAATTTATTTACATATTCTTGGGATAGAGTTTCTTCCCAAATATTTTCCTTTGATAAATCAATATGAAGTAGTTTGCCTGAGTAAGTAAACATTTTATGATCCTACTTTTTCACCTTATAATTATTAATTCATTAAAGTTGATATAATTACCCTAATTATTTTTTAACCAATAAAGCCCCTGGGCTACAAAATTTTACACATAGAGGATCCCCTTGGCAAAAGTCACATATTTTGGCTACTCCTTCCCCATCATCTATTATGGGTGCTGACCATGGGCAAAGATCCAAACATGATCCACAACCATTGCATAGCTGCTTATCAAGGGTTACTAAACCTGTTTTGCTATCTCGTTTGATTGCATCTGTTGGGCATTCTTTGGCACAATACATTTCATCGCAATGAAAACATAATATAGGAATAAAGAATCCCTCCATCTTTTTATTCTTAATAACTCGAATCAATGAATAATTATAGTGAAAAAATTGTTTCTGTTTAAAAGAGCACGCGAATTCACAGGCACGGCATCCTGTACATTTATATTCTTGAACAATTATCATAGTAACGATATTCTTCCTGACTAAACTACATATCCCATTTTTTTTGAAATCCTTATTCCATATCTTTTTACCTTATAGCCAAATCTTGAGACTTCCTTTATCCTCATACGAAAGGTAGGGGCGACAATAACGATAGAGCCAAGCACTTTCTTATCGATGCCTAGGATAGGTGCTCCAACTGCTCTTACTCCTTTTGTAAATTCTTCGTTGCAGAAGGAATAGCCATTCTTTTTGATTAATTCGAGATGCGGGATTAGTCTTCTGACATCAGTTATCGTCTTGGGTGTGAGACGCTTGAATTTATATTTTATTAGAATATTATTTAGTTCATTTTTATTGAGAAAAGCCAGAATAGATTTGCCCGCAGCCGTGCAATGCAGAGGACCTCGAGATCCCATTTGGAGATGAAGCCGAATAGGATCCTTTCCTTCCACATGATTAATATATATAACTTCCTTACCATCTAAAATTGCCAATCGAACAGTTTGCGATGTCTCATTTGCTAATTCCTCCAGGTCCAATCTCGCAACCTCTCGAAGCCTATTTTGATTTAAAATTGCACCGCTAAGACTTAGAATTTTATATCCTAAAAAATATTTATTTGTTGTGTTATCCTGAGTAATATACCCCTTATTATATAAGGTTTGGAGAATTCTATAGATTGTACTTTTATTGATTTTTAACTTATGACTCAACTCGGAAATACCCAAAGGACAATCAGTATTTAAAAAAGCCTCTAGGATATTTAAAGCCTTCTCGACTGTTTTGGGGGCATTGTTAATCATCCGATTCAATTCTTCCTAGGTTTTAATATAATTTCTATATTGCAGTCGTTTGTAAAAATTTAATGTCCAGCCCTACTCTAATTTAGGATAGAAAAACATTATTCTATTTCAACTACGCTTCGGAGCATAATTGAAATGACTAAATTATCTCGTTTAGTTTTTTAAAAAGTCTTCCTCCCTCAACCCTTCAACATTCTTATTGAACTGTTGATTAATATAAATATTAAAATATCTCTCACCTTTTATTCGATCTTGATGTTTGCCTCTTTTGCGATTCTGTGATACTTCTTTTCTTCCTCAATTACAAATATTTTGAACTGGTCTGCATCTCGAAAAACAGGATCGTATCCGATGTTAATCAACATTTTCTTTACTTCTGGATGCTCAAAGGTTTTGGAGGAAGCTACCTTCAACTTCTCATAAACTGGTTTTGGGACGCCTCGCGGAGCAGCTACTCCATACCAAGTTCCTAATTTAACCTCAGGATATCCTACTTCAGTAAATGTGGGAGTATCAGGAAAATCTTTATTTCTTTTCTCGTCACCCGTAGCTAGAAGGCGAAGTCTACCTGATTCCACATGCGGCTTAAAATCAACTGCATACCAAAAACCCATATGAATATGTTTCCCTAAAATTGCAGCAATATATTCAGGACCAGATTTAAAAGGAACATGATCTATCTTGAGTCCTCCTGCAGCAATTTTAAATAGCTCCATACCAAAATGACCTGTGGTGCCAACACCCGATGTCCCATATTTCAATTCTCCTGGATTCTTTTTGGCATATTCAACCAATTCCCCAACTGTTTTCCAAGGCGAATCACTTCTGACCACAAGCCCCATCATTTGACTAGCATATTGGCCAAATAGCTCGAAATCCTCGTTTGTATATGAAACTTTTCGAGTTGCAATTGTAACTCCATTAGTCCCCGAGTTAAATACAAATAAGGTATACCCATCCGGCTTTGCCTTGGCAACATATGCAGCCGCAATAGATCCGCCGGCACCTGTTTTGTTAATGACAATAACTGGTTTTCCCAGGAACTCTGAAAGTGTTCCAGCAATGACCCTAGTTCCCATGGAAGTCGAACCACCGGCTCCATAGGGACAAATTAACTCGATGCTCCTTGTTGGATATTCCTCTTGTGCCAAAGCGAGATTGGCGATTACCAAAATTATTAAACCTGCAAAAAATAATGGCGACAATAAATTCTTTTTCATAAAGATTCCTCCTTTTGCTAAATATTTTATAGAAGTAGATATACAGCTATATATAATTAGTAACCCAATTCAACCACCTCCTTTCCTTAAAATAGAATTTTCTTTTAGTTATAATTTAATCATTGTTATTATTTTCTATTTTCGAAATTTTAGTCCTCGCCTTCCAAAAAACATTAAAAACTGTTGAAAATAAAAGTGCAAAGGATAAAAGAATGGCTATGCAGGAGATGGGCCTTATCAAAAAAATAGATAAATCACCACTTGACATTACTAAAGATTGTCGAAAAGCTTGTTCCAGCATTGGACCCAGAATAAAGGCCAACAGCAAAGGAGCTTCTTCATATTTGAATTTTCTCAAAATATAACCCACTACTCCAAAGATAATCATCACTATAATGTCAAAAACGCTATTATTGACAGCATAGGAGCCAATTAAACAGAACAATAATATTAGTGGGAAAAGGATCCGAATCGGAATTTTAAGCACCCTGACCCAAATACCAATAAGAGGAAGATTCAAAAGAAGTAACATTCCATTTCCAATGTACATGCTCGCAATGGTTCCTAAAAATACATCGGGATGCTGTTTAATAAATAACGGTCCTGGAGTAATACCATGAATAAGTAATGCCCCGAGAAGAATGGCCATCACAACATTAGGAGGGATTCCAAGTGCAAGAAGAGGAATAAAAGCGCCTGCTGTAGCCGCGTTATTTGCCGTTTCTGGGCCTGCCACACCTTCAATGGCCCCCCATCCAAACTCCTCAGGGTGTTTCGAAATCCTTTTTTCTGTTGAATACGAGACAAAAGAAGAAAGTATGGAACCACCACCTGGAAGGATCCCCAGAAAGAAACCAATAAAGGTCCCTCGGATGATGGGTCGAAGCGACCTTTTCCAATCCTCAATATTAGGAAGAAGATGTTTAATCTTCCCAGTCTCAAAAATTCTTCTTTTAAAAGGTTTTTCGATGTTAGTTAGGACCTCGGATATTCCAAAGAGGCCCATTGCGAGGGGAACAATATCTAAGCCGTCCGAAAGTTTTTCGATACCGAATACAAAACGTATCTTCCCTGAGATAATATCAGTACCTATACAACCCAGAACGAGACCAAGGATAGCCATTATGATAGCCTTGATTAAGGATCCTTTCGCCAAATAAGCCACTACGGTCAAACCCATACACATTAACGCAAAATATTCTGGAGGACCGAATTTAACCGCTATCTCTGCCAGGGGATAAACAAGTAACATTAGGAAGATAAGGCTTACAGTCCCCCCGATGAAAGATCCCATGGCAGCTATTCCCAGGGCAGGTCCTGCTCTTCCCTTTTTGGCCATTTGATACCCATCAAGACAAGTTATAGCAGTAGCTGCTTCTCCAGGGATATTTACTAATACGGAGGTAATCGTACCTCCATACATGGCACCATAGTAAATACCCGAAAGCATAATTACCCCAGTAACTGGTGGAATACCAAATGTTGCAGGTAGGAGCACTGACATAGCTCCCACGGGTCCAATTCCAGGAAGTACCCCGATTAGTTGGCCCACGAATACTCCAATAAAACAATAGAGAAAGTTTACTGGTTGAAAAACTACTTGAAATCCATTTAAGAGTTGAGAAAAAACATCCATTTATCTGATCCTAAGTAGGCCTGGCGGCAACTCGACTTTTAGAATTATTACAAACAGAAGATAGGTAGCGATAATGGTTATAAATGAAAGAATTAATACCGTAGTCCGCTTCTGGGATTCGATTATATTAAACAGTATAAGTAGGACAACAAAACCTATCAATAAATACCCTACCTTTTCAAGCAGCAAGGAATAACCTATCAATGAAACCAGTACCAAAATAAGCTTTTTAAAATTAACCTCTGACCACATCCCCACCTTATTTTTTTTATCGCCTATAATTATTATTTTGAGAGAACTAAATAAGATCGGAAGTGAAAAAATAGATAACCCTATGCCTAAAATAAAGGGCAACAAACCGGGGCCAGGATCATTTAAACTGCCCAATTTTAAACTGAAAGACTCCATTGCTATTGCGATACCTAAGCCCATCCAAATCAAACCAGGGATAAAATCATTTTTTTCCAATCAATTCCCCTTTCTGTTTTTCTTTTAAAGCCTTTAATATCTTGTCAGGGGTTATGGGTAAATCTTTAACCCTTACTCTAATCGCATTATATATTGCATTAGCGACAGCAGGGGCTGTGGGTATGGTTGCTGGTTCTCCAACTCCCTTAGCACCAAAGGGCCCGTCAGGGTCGATTGTTTCAATTAATAGGGTCTGTATTTTGGGAATCTCTGTCGAATTTATAATCTTATAAGTGCAGAAATTTGGGTTTAATGTCTTACCACTTTCCCATTGAAGTTTTTCCAATAATGCATACCCAATTCCCATCGCGATTCCACCTTCAATTTGCCCCTCAATTAGCAATGGATTTATGGCTCTTCCAACATCATGAGCAGCAAAAATATTGGTAACCATTATTTTCCCCGTTTCCTCATCAACCTCAACTTCAGCAACATGCACTCCAAAGGAATAGGTAGGACAATAATTTCCATACCCAGTTTTGGGATCAGGTGGAGAAGTATTTTTGGGAGAATACGTCACTTTGCTTGTTATTGTTTCTCCCTTCTTTACTATACTTGAATAGGCTACTTCAGAAATTGAAAGATACTTATCCGGTTCTCCTTTCACATAAATTAATCCTCCTTTTGCTTCAAGGTTATGAGGTTCAACCTCGAGCATCTCAGCAGCAACTTCAAATAATTTTCGCTTCATTTCACTTGCAGCCGACTTTGCAGCATTTCCTCCAATAAATGTGACTCTACTTCCCCATGTTCCCATTGTTACAGGTGTAACATCAGTATCTCTTGAAGTAATTTTAATATTATCCATCGAAATACCTAATTCTTCAGCCACAATCTGAGTTAAGATAGTATCAGAACCTTGGCCAATATCACTATCACCAGTAACTACATTAACTGTCCCATCACTATTTAATTTCATAAAGACTTCTGAATAATTACCACCTCCATGAGTTCCCATGGAACCACCACCTGTATGGATTACGGATGCCATGCCGATTCCCTTTGGCCCCGATTGTTTCCTTTTGTGGTCCCATTTTGATATCCTTGCTACTTCCTTGAGACATTCAGTTAAGCCGCATGACGATATTTTCCAACCCCAAGGCGTTGTATCCCCAGATTGGTTGGCATTCTTCAATCTAAGTTCAAGAGGATCCATATTCAAGGCTTCGGCAATAATGTCCATTTGGGATTCGACAGCGAAATGTGCTTGGGGTCCTCCCCATCCACGAAGAGCATCTCCATACTGGTTATTGGTATATACTATAAATGCCTTAGTTCTCACGTTAGGCACACGATAAAGATTTCCAATCCTATTGCATGTAAGTAATGTAATTCCTGTGGCTTTATTATTATAAGCTCCATTGTTTGTAATGACTTTTGCCTCCCTGGAGGTAAGGAACCCGTCTTTTTTCACTCCAGTTTTTAAATAAATAATCATGGAATATCTTGTTCGGGTCGAAATAAATTCCTCCTGTCTGTTATTTACTAATTTGACAGGTCTATTTGTCTTTTTTGCTAAGAAAGCAGCTATAGGCTCTAGTGGCAGGATCACACTTTTATTCCCAAACGCACCACCAACATATGCATTTACTATTCTTATATTATTCACCGGTATCTTTAAGACACCAGCCAAGGCTCTCTGAATGTTATAAGGATTTTGGGTGGTAGTCCATACTGTTAATCTATTAGAAATATCAAAAGAAGCTATGCAACCGTGCGGTTCAATAGTGCAAGAGACTACCGGGGGACAGGTAAATCTATCTTCAAAAATAAGATCCGCTTCATTAAACCCTTTTCCTATATCACCGAATTCCCTAACGAAAGTTGAGGCAATATTATTTTCACAATCCTCATAAATTTTTGGAGCCCCTGATTCCATCGCTTTTTCAGGATCAAAAACCGCCGGAAGAATTTCATATTCTACTTCGATTAAGTCTAAAACCTCTTCAGCTGTAACCTCGTCAATTGCTGCAACTGCGGCAACTTCATCACCGATGAAACGAACTTTCTCGTCTGCTAGCACCATCTTATTGGGAGTGACCGGAAGGTGGCAAAATTTCACCTTCGTAGTGTCTTCTGCTGTGATGACAGCTTTAACGCCTGGATATTTCATTGCTTTGTTTGTATCGATATTTAATATTTTTGCATGAGGATGGGGGCTTCGCAGAACTTTCGCATACAACATTCCTGGAAGTTTTATGTCATCTAAGTACTTTGCTTCACCGGTAGCCATATAGATTGAATCGATCTTAGGTACACGTTTCCCTATAAAAGAATATTGATCTCCTATGCCTTTCATTTCAATTACTATCTTGGGGTCTTTTAGAACCATTAAGTTTTTTAACCGCAATTAAGTTTATTATTTATTGACTGCCAACATTCATTATAGCTTCAATGATCTTTTTATATCCCGTACATCTACATAAGTTGCCGCTAAGAGCCATTTTTACTTGACCTTCTGTAGGATTGGGAAAATTATCTAATAGGGCTTTTGCAGAAATTATCATACCAGGGGTACAGTATCCACATTGAATTGCACCATGTTCTATAAAGGCCTTCTGAATTGGATGTAATTCTTCTCCTTTTCTTAATCCTTCAATGGTTAATATATTACTCCCATCAACCTCAACTCCAAGAATCAAACAGGAATTAACTGGTTTACCATCTAAAATAATCGTGCACGAACCACAATCACCAGTACCACATCCTTTCTTCGTACCAATAAGACCGATATCATCCCTTATTATGTCGATTAAAGTTTTGTAGGGTTCAACAGACACTTCATATAGTTCATCATTAATTGTGAGTCGAATTTTATGTTTCATTTTTTTGGTCCTTTATTTTTCCTTGTAATATCATAATGGCTCGCTTTAGCATCACTTTTACTATATCCCTTTTATACCAGTCTGGTCCATAAACATCAGTAATGGGGTTTGTCTCTTCAGATGCAACCTTCCCTGCCTTTTCAATAATGTCTTGGGTAATTTTTTCTCCTTTTAGTGTATTTTCAGCTTCCTTAGCACGCAAAGGGGTAGGAGCAACTGACCCAAGTGCTATCTTCACATCTTTACAAATACACCTTTGGTGATCGAAATCCATTAAAACAGCCATTCCCACTATCGCTAATTCCATGGTTTGGCGATATCCATGTTTAAGATAGATACCTAATCTCTTATTTGAAACATTTGAAATCATTATCTCTGTTAGGATTTCATTGTTTTTCAATATCGTCTTACCAGGACCAACAAAGAATTCTTCAAGTTTTATAATTTTTTCGTTGTAAAAATTTCTTATTTTCAGTTGGGCATCTAAAACAAGTAAGGGAGGAACCAAATCAGCTGATGGAGCAGCTCGACACAGATTTCCTCCTACAGTGGCCCGGTTTCTGATTTGAATAGAGCCAATTGTTTTAATAGCTTGGGAGACAATTGGGAAATAATTTTCTATAACTTGTGACGCTTCAATTTCCGAAATTGTTGTCAATGGATATAATCTCAATCCCTCTTCCACAGAAAATTTAATTCCTTTTAACTCTTGAATTTTTTTTAAATCGATCAAATAGCTAGGTTTAATTTCATTATTTTTTAATTGGATTAAAAGATCAGTGCCGCCTGCGAGTAATTTGGCGGCATCACCATATGATTCTAAATATTTTAAAGCTTCTGAAATTTCTACCGGTGAGAAATATTCAAAACGCCTCAATTAAGACCTTCCTTTTCAAAATAAAGTTATTAGCAAATTAAGATCTATTAGTAGATAAAAAGGATTATTAGGTCGTGTCTCATATTCGATCATAGAACGTTAAATTGATTGTATAAGGATATTTTAATTTTTAAAACACCGTTTTATTTTTTTCTATTTTTTCACTATTGTCAAGGAAAATATTTGCTTTATCTCTATTTGCTCGCTGGGTTACCCTCAAATTTAATTTAGTTATTTTGGTCAGCTAATAAAATTTGATTTAATCCCGATTCATATAAGATATGTCTCCTCAAAGGACTAGAGATCCCCTACATATTTTTATGCCCTTGATCTTCTTTTGTTTTTGAAGGCGGTGTAACCAAAGTGTAACTGTTGCGAAATGGTTACTTCGTTTACTTCCCTGAGATTTAATAAAGGGGGTATGAAGCCAGGATTTATTCTGATAAATAATGTCGAGTTTATTCAAATTGACGAGGGAAAAACAAATAAGGTGACAATTAAGAATTTTAAAATTTAAACCGCGGAGATCTTGCCA
>Ga0316616_100000179_pt1 | contig 17190 bp, 16 predicted proteins | sample OWC_Aug_M1_C1_D1_FD_207660 | JGI IMG/M metagenome (GOLD analysis project Ga0316616, IMG submission 207660) | Wetland soil microbial communities from Old Woman Creek delta, Ohio, United States - OWC_Aug_M1_C1_D1_B | ecosystem: Environmental > Terrestrial > Soil > Wetlands | place: USA: Ohio... | reverse complement strand
CTGAGGACCCCTCACCCAAAACTGCGTATTGCATCGGCCAGGCCGGTTCATGAGATCTGGGCGGAGTCCCTTGTGAAATGGGTCAGTTCAACTGCCACGCTTGAAGATAACATCATCAGGGCTGGAATAAGTCAATGGCTTGATGAATACACGCCTGACACCAAAAAATCCTCATCCATTTGATACATACAGTACAGCTTCATTTGGGAAACCCCAAACAAGTCCGCCTCTCTGTAATATTTTAAGGGCTGAAGTAGATTAGCTTAAATGTTAAGCTAATCTACTTCAGCCCCATATTTTATATTGGCACGTTCGCATCATTTTGCCGTATGGTCGAACGGTGTGACCGGCCACCGCCCGTAGAATTTGTTGTACAACTTACGGGCTCGGCGATCAACCTGAACCCAGAAAGCCTGTTCGCTACGAAATAGTTCGCGCAATCTCATGCCCCGATAGTGGCATAGGAAACGCAAGTAGTCGCCTCGCGTCAGTCCAATGTCCAGCGTGGAAAAATACAGTGCAGCCATATCCTTCTTGCACGCACTTTGCAAGATGATCGAGCGTATGCCCATACGATGCAAATCCAGCAGGTAGATGCGGATTTCACCCGCCGACAACCGCTTGGCATCCAAGCAGAAGTGGCACAGGTAGAAATCGCGATGATTGAGGCCGTTATCATGCAGGGTGTGTGCTATATGGGCCACGGCGGAGATCAACTGTCGTTTGAGGTGCAGCGGGGGTGGATTTTTTGCCCAGTCGCGGCAGAAGTCCTCCAGCGAGATGATGTCGCCCAGATCTTCGGTAATGACGAATGAGCGCCATCGGGCGGGGCTGGTGCCGCGGCAGCCATAAGCCACGGCCGGAGTAGTCGGAATACCGAGTTCGGTCAAACGCCGGATGGCGCGCCACTCAGTCAATGCGCTCACAATAGGCAGGCGCAGTGAAAACAGGTTTTTGAAAATTTCGCGCCAGCCCACACCAAAATGCAGTTTGACAAAACAGGAGTGCCCCGCGAGATTTAGCCGAATAGTGCGTCGCCCGGGAACATCGCGGAACACCTGCCCTTGCAGTTCCATCACGCGTTCAAATACGTCGCCTCCGCCCAGCGCTTTGGACAGTTCTGGCGGCATTTCTAGCTGATTACAGTGCCACGGCATTGCCTGTATTCCGCTTTTTTGTCGCCATCGATTCAAGCATGCGCGCTTCTGCCCCGCCATCATTGGCTGCCATGATCGCACTCGCGTAGCGCAAACCGCTGTCCCGCCATGCTGTGCGAGCCGGGGACACCAGCATTTCGGCCATCCGGCTGTTGAATTGGGCCTGATCGAAAGGAGATGCCAACACCACCCCGGCCCCGGCACGTTCGACATGCATGCCGTATCCACAGACATCCGTGGTCAACACCGGCAGGCCGCTGGCCATCGCCTCCAGCAGCACATGCCCCGCCAGCTCACGCCGCGCCGGATGCACCAGCAGATCAGCGCCCTGCATCAGCTGCGGAATGTCATCCCGTCCAGCCAGTATTTTGACCCGGTGCGACAAGCCCGTCTTGTTAGCCAATCGAGCAAACATTTTGGGGTTGTCCTGACCAATGGCGAGCAGTCTGGTTCGGCGCTTCAAATCCTGGGACAGCGCAGCAAGCCCCTCAATGACACGATCCAATCCCTTGGTACGAAATCCGGATCCCACCAGCAACAAAACCAGGTCATCACCACCAAAACCAAATTCGCGGCGCAACGCGGCTCGCATCTCGGCAACATCCCGCAACACCATACGCTCCCGGGAAAGGAAAGGTGGCACCAGATAGAGCCGTTGACCAGGCGTCCGATACCAGCGCTGGAAAATGGATTTTTCGCGCTCCGAAAGAAGCAATACTGTACAGTCGGCATCGGCCTTGAATACAGCTTTTTCACAACTGGAAAACCAGCGATTTCTGCCCGAGAAGCGCTGAAAAAAACTGCGATTCTGGTTGCGTTCGGCGAAGCAAGGGTCAGCGGCAAAGTAGGCATCCAGACCCGGCATGCGATTGAAACCCACCACTAGGTCGAAGCTTGCCGCGCCAATCTGCTCCCGTGCCTGGTTAATGAAATCCTGGTAACGGCGGTGGTTCATCCACCCACTTGCGCCAATCACATGCACCGTTATTCCCCCCGCCGGGTCGGCGCCCTCCCAGGACATGGTGTAAATATGCACTTCATGCCCCAGTTTCATGCACTCGCGCGCAATCCGCATCATGTCGCGCTGGGCGCCGCCGAAAGGGAAATACTTGAAAATGATGAAGGCGAACTTCATGCGATTGCCGAAACAGGTAAAGCATGAATTGTATGCGAAAATATCGCCCATGCCGCGACTGCTCATCGTCAAGACCTCGTCCCTGGGCGATGTCATCCACAACCTTCCCGTCATTGCCGACGTCCGCTCGCACTTTCCAGACATGCGGCTCGACTGGGTGGTGGAGGAAAGCTTTACCGATATTCCGGCGCTACATCCCGCTGTTTCTTCGGTGATCCCAGTCGCCATGCGGCGCTGGCGGCGCAATCTGTTGTCTCCGGCCACGTGGCGCGAAATTTCGGCTTTCAGAAAACGACTGGCTGAAAGGCCATACGACTTCATTCTTGATACGCAAGGTCTGGTGAAAAGCGCCCTGATCGCCCGATGCGCACATGGCATCCGCCACGGCCAGGATCGCAATTCGGCACGCGAGCCGCTGGCCTCCCTGGTTTATCAGCAAAAACACGCCGTCCCACGCGGACAGCATGCCGTGACCCGCAACCGGCAACTGGCGGCGCTGGCATTGGGTTATCCGATGCCTGACAGCCCGCCAGATTACGGAATCCAGGCACCGCCGCTGGCACCGGGCGTGACGTTGCCGTTACCCTACGTTGTCGGGCTGCATGCCACCAGTCGCGCTTCCAAGCTGTGGCCGATTGGACACTGGGTGGCGCTGGGGCAGCAGCTCTCGGCACGGGGATTGTATCTGCTGCTGCCGTGGGGCAGCGAAAGCGAGTTCAAGCGGGCGCTTACTATCGCCGCTGCCGTCCCTCAGGTCATGGTGCTGCCGCGCATGCGCTTGTCAGAATTGGCATCCATCCTCGCAGGCGCGCGGGCCGCCATTGGAGTAGATACCGGACTGGTCCATCTGGCCGTGGCGCTCGGCGTGCCGGCTGTCGCGATCTACACCGATACCGACCCTGCGCTCACCGGTGTTTGCGCCGGGTCCGGCCATGCCGTCAACCTGGGCGGTATCGGTCAAATTTCTGATGTTCCCGCAGTGCTCGATGCGCTGAAAATCTAACTGCCAACAACAAAATCGCGCCAAGACTTGTTTTTCTTCAGACCATCCCCATTTAAAAAAACATCGAAAAAGAAGCGAGGGAGTTTCATGTCTGAACAAGAGCAAAACCCGCAATCCGCGGAAGAACAGTCCAACACGCAGCACGAAGTCGAAGTCATGCCCAGCCTGGAAGAACTGCTGCAAGAGGCCGAGCGCAAGGCGCAGGAACATTACGACGCCTGGATGTACGCCAAGGCCGAAGGGGAGAACATTCGCCGCCGTGCCCATGAGGATATCGACAAGGCGCGCAAGTTTGCGCTGGAAAAGTTTTCGTCCGAGTTGCTGGCGGTGAAGGACAGCATGGAAGCTGCTCTGGCCGTGGAAACGGCAACCGTGGAAGACTACAAGAACGGCGTCGAACTGACCCTCAAGCAATTATCGGCGGTGTTCGAGAAATTCAACGTGGCCGAACTCCATCCGCACGGCGAAAAGTTCGATCCGCACAAACATCAGGCCATCAGCATGGTGGAAGCCGAAGCCGAACCCAACACCGTGGTTCAGGTGCTGCAAAAAGGTTATCTGCTGAATGACCGCGTTTTGCGCCCGGCACTGGTCATGGTGGCGAAGCCAAAAAACTAAAAGCGATTCAGCCACAGAGAGCAAAGAGATCGTCGGTTGGTCTTCTCTGTGACCTCTGTGTTCTCTGTAGCTAAAAAGATTTTTGGGGTTGAAGTTGGCGCAGCCATCCCCATTTTAAGAACATTGGATTTCTGAATTTTTCAAAAGATACTTTTAGAGGAAAACATAATGGGAAAAATTATCGGTATTGACCTAGGCACCACCAACTCCTGCGTGGCCGTCATGGAAAGCGGCAAGCCGCGCGTGATCGAAAACGCAGAAGGCACCCGCACCACCCCTTCCATCATCGCCTATCAGGAAGACGGTGAAGTACTGGCCGGTGCGCCGGCCAAGCGTCAGGCCGTCACCAATCCGAAGAACACGCTGTATGCAGTCAAGCGCCTGATCGGCCGCCGCTTCGAGGAAAAGGAAGTGCAGAAGGACATCGGCCTGATGCCTTATTCCATCGTAAAGGCCGACAACGGCGACGCATGGGTAGAAGTGCATGGCAAGAAGATGGCGCCGCCGCAAATCTCCGCCGAAGTGCTGCGCAAGATGAAGAAGACCGCCGAGGATTACCTGGGCGAAGAAGTCACAGAAGCCGTGATCACCGTGCCAGCCTACTTCAACGACTCCCAGCGCCAGGCCACCAAGGATGCCGGCCGTATCGCCGGCCTGGAAGTGAAGCGCATCATCAACGAGCCGACCGCTGCCGCGCTGGCGTTCGGCATGGACAAGCAGGAAGGTGACCGCAAGATCGCGGTGTATGACCTGGGCGGCGGCACATTCGACATTTCCATCATCGAAATTGCCGAAATCGACGGCGAACACCAGTTCGAAGTGCTATCCACCAACGGGGACACTTTCCTGGGCGGCGAAGACTTCGACAACCGCCTGATCGACTACCTCGCCGATGAATTCAAGAAGGACAACGGCGGTCTCGACCTGCGTAACGATCTGCTGGCCAAGCAGCGTCTGAAGGAAGCCGCGGAAAAGGCCAAGATCGAGCTGTCTTCCGCACAGCAGACCGACGTCAACCTGCCCTACATCACAGCAGACGCAACCGGCCCGAAGCACCTCGTCGTCAAGATCACCCGAACTAAGTTCGAATCGCTGGTGGAAGACCTGATCGAACGCACCATCAAGCCGTGCGAACTCGCGCTCAAGGATGCCGGCGTCAAGCTTTCCGACATTCAGGACGTGATCCTGGTCGGCGGCCAGACCCGCATGCCCAAGGTGCAGGAAAAAGTGCAAGCCTTCTTCGGCCGCGAGCCACGCAAGGATGTGAACCCGGACGAAGCCGTGGCTGTCGGCGCCTGTATCCAGGGCGGCGTGCTGCAGGGCGAGGTCAAGGACGTGCTGCTGCTGGACGTGACCCCGCTTTCGCTCGGCATCGAAACCCTGGGCGGCGTGATGACCAAGCTGATCCAGAAGAACACCACCATCCCGACCAAGGCATCGCAGGTGTTCTCCACCGCTGACGACAACCAGTCCGCCGTGACCATCCAGGTGCTTCAGGGCGAACGCGAAATGGCAGCCGGCAACAAGAGCCTGGGCCAGTTCAACCTGACCGACATCCCGCCGGCACCGCGCGGCATGCCGCAGATCGAGGTGGCGTTCAACATCGACGCCAACGGCATTCTGCACGTGTCGGCCAAGGACAAGGCCACCGGCAAGGAAAGCAACATCACCATCAAGGCCAGTTCCGGCCTGAGCGAAGAGGAAATCCGCCGCATGGAGGAAGATGCCGCCGCTCACGCCGACGAGGACAAGAAGCTGCGCGAACTGGTCGATGCCCGCAACGCCGCCGACGGCATGGTACACAGCGTCAAGAAATCATTGACCGAGCACGGCGACAAGCTGGACGCAGGCGAGAAGGAAAAGATAGAAGCCGCCATCAAGGAAGTGGAAGAAATCATCAAGTCCGATGACAAGGAAGCCATCGAGGCCAAGACCAACGCCCTGATGGAAGCCTCGCACAAGCTGGCCGAGAAGATTTACGCGCAGCAGCCGCAAGGTGGTGCTGAAGCCGGTGCCGGCGAGCAAGGCGAGAAGACGGTTGACGCCGATGTGGTCGATGCCGAGTTCGAGGAAGTCAAGGACGAGAAGAAGTAATCCTTTTAATCCAGGCAAGGCACGGAGCGCACGGAATTTTGCCCGTGAAATGCTTCGTGCCTTCTGCCTTAACGGCGACATAGAACCAAATGGCAAAAAAAGATTACTACGAAGTCCTGGGTGTCAACCGCGATGCATCGGAAGATGACATCAAGAAAGCCTACCGCAAGCTGGCCATGAAGCACCATCCGGACCGCAACCCGGACAACCCCAAGGCTGAAGAGCACTTCAAGGAAGCCAAGGAGGCCTACGAAATCCTGTCCGATGCGCAGAAGCGCGCAGCCTACGATCAGTACGGCCATGCCGGGGTCGATCCGCAGGCAGGCATGGGCGGCGCGGGCGGATTCGGCGGCGCGGGTGGCTTTGCCGACGCCTTCGGCGACATCTTCGGCGACATCTTCGGCGGCGGCGGGCGGCAACGCTCCAGCGTCTACCGCGGTGCAGACCTGCGCTACAACATGGAAATCTCGCTGGAAGACGCAGCACGCGGCACCGAGACCAAGATCCGCATCCCGGTCATGGCTGCGTGCGAAACCTGCCACGGCACAGGCGCACGGCCCGGCACTTCGCCCGTTACCTGTACCACCTGCGGCGGCCACGGACAGGTGCGCGTGCAGCAAGGCTTCTTCTCCATCCAGCAGACCTGTCCTAAATGTCATGGTTCCGGCAAGATGGTCAAGGAACCCTGCCCCACCTGCCACGGCGACGGCCGCGTCAAGCAGCACAAGACGCTGTCGGTCAAGATCCCCGCCGGCGTGGATGAAGGCGACCGCATCCGTTTATCCGGCGAAGGCGAAGCCGGCGTCAACGGCGGCCCGCCCGGTGACTTATATGTGGTGGTGCATCTCAAGCAACACGCCATCTTCCAGCGCGACGGCGGCGACCTGCACTGCGAGATGCCGATCAGCTTCACCACGGCAGCCTTGGGCGGCGAAATCGAAATCCCCACCCTCGACGGCCACGCCAAGATGAAAATCCCGGCTGAAACCCAGACCGGCGCCAAATTCCGCCTGCGCGGCAAAGGCATCAAGCCCCTGCGCACCAGCGAACACGGCGACCTGTTCTGCCACGTCGTGGTCGAAACCCCGGTCAAGCTCACCGAACGGCAAAAAGAACTGCTGCGCGAAATGGAAGAAATCAACCAGCAGGACGCGCAGAAGCATAGCCCAAGAGCCAAGTCGTGGATGGAGAAGGTAAAGGATTTTTTTCAGTGATGATGGCTATTTCAAGATATGTTCTATCTGGAGCTGAAGCGTGAGAGGTAACGTCATCTCCTATATCGAGATGTGTCAGAAAGAAGGAACAAGCCTTCAGCGTGGCATGAACTTCAGGCTGAAGGGGCGTCACTCGGTCATTCTCATGTCTGTGCGCCCGAACTCACCTTATCGTGATGAAGTACAAGACGACGGGGCTGTGCTCATCTATGAAGGACATGATGAGCCAAAACGTAAAGGAGCTTCCAACCCCAAAGTTGTCGATCAGCCAGAACGTCAACAAGGCGGGACGCTCACTGAAAATGGAAAATTTCACCAAGCAGCTCAGCGATTCAAGTCAGGCCAAAAAGGCCCGGACATCGTCCAGGTCTATGAAAAGATCAAGGCTGGGATTTGGACTGACAATGGTTTCTTCCACTTGGTTGACTCATGGACTGAAAACGATGGTTATAGAAACGTTTTTAAGTTCAAATTGGAAGCAGTAGAAGATGTTGCTGATGAAACAGCGGCAGAAGATCTCCCTAGCCGACTTGTAGAGCGTAGTCGCATCATCCCAACGAACGTAAAACTTGAGGTTTGGGCTCGCGATGGAGGGCAGTGTGTAACATGTGGAGCAACAGACGAACTTCATTTCGATCACATTCTTCCATTCTCGAAAGGCGGTACATCACTGAAAGCCGAGAATATCCAGTTGCTGTGTGCCCGCCACAATCTCAGCAAGAGTGCAAAAATTCTGTGATCCTCAGAGCATACTAGCCGCCAGGCAACCCCCGGCGCATCCCCTTTCCAGTTTCGGTGCCGACTGTGCATTGGGCCGAGCAAGTGGCAAGATGCACGGTATGTGCAACCCAATCATCATCCCCGACAGTGAAATCGAAATCACCGCTATCCGCGCACAAGGCGCGGGCGGGCAGAACGTCAACAAGGTTTCCAGCGCGGTGCATTTGCGCTTCGATATTCGGGCGTCGTCGCTGCCCGAAGCCGTTAAGGAACGGCTGCTGGCGCTGCGCGACCAGCGTATTACCGCCGAGGGCGTCATCATCATCAAGGCACAGCGCTACCGTAGCCAGGACTCGAATCGGCAGGATGCGATTGCGCGGCTGCATGGCCTGGTAAACCGCCTGGCGCGGCCGCCAGTGGTGCGGCGTCCGACCAAACCCCCCCTGGGTTCGCAGAAGCGGCGGCTGGAAGGCAAGATGCAGCGCGGACGTATCAAGGCGCTACGAACCAAGGTTGACGATTCTCAGGGGTGAGACGGCGCGGGCTTTACCGTGGACGAACAGCCTACAGCAGGCCTTTCAGCCTGTATAAGGCCTCCAGCGCCTGCTTCGGCGACATCTCGTCCGGATCGACATCCAGCAGCGCTTCCAGCGCAGGATGCGGCGGTGGCTCGCTGGCTTCCGGCGCAGCGAACAGGTCAGCCTGCGGTCCGGCGACGATGCTTTGCTGTTCCAGTTGCACCAGCCGTCGCTTGGCGGCGGCCACCACGCTTTTGGGGATGCCGGCCAGCTGCGCCACCTGCAGACCGTAACTCTGGCTAGCCGGCCCCTCCTCCACGCTGTGCAGGAACACGATGCCGTCGCCGTGCTCCACCGCGTCGAGATGCACGTTGGCGACCTGCTTGTAGTCTTCCACCAGCCGCGTGAGCTCGAAATAATGGGTGGCGAACAGCGTATAGGCACGGTTGCGCTCCAGCAGATGCCGCGCGCACGCCCAAGCCAGCGCCAGGCCGTCAAAAGTGGAAGTGCCGCGCCCGATTTCGTCCAGCAGCACTAGGCTGTGCTCGGTAGCGTTGTGCAGGATGTTGGCGGTTTCGGTCATTTCGACCATGAAGGTGGAACGCCCACCCGCTAGGTCGTCGGATGCGCCGATACGGGTGAAAATGCGATCCACCGGGCCGATTCTCGCCGAGGCCGCCGGCACGAAGCAGCCGCAATGCGCCATCAGCACGATGAGTGCGGTCTGCCGCATGTAGGTGGATTTGCCGCCCATGTTGGGGCCAGTGATCAACAAAAGTTGACGGTATGGCGAAAGCCGCGTGTCGTTCGCGATGAAGGGCTGGGCAAGTTGCTCGACCACCGGATGGCGGCCATCGACGATCTCGATCACGGCCTCGTCGGTAAATTCCGGCGCGACGTAGTTCAGCGCCTGCGCGCGCTCGGCGAAAGTGCACAGCACATCGAGCTCAGCCACCGCACTGGCGTTGCGCTGCAAGGCGGCAATGTGAGGCAGCAGCAGTTCCAGCACTTCGTCATACAACGCCTTTTCGCGTGCCAACGCGCGATCGTTGGCCGAGAGCACCTTGTCTTCGAAGATCTTCAATTCCGGCGTAATGTAGCGCTCGGCATTCTTCAACGTCTGGCGGCGGCGGTATTCTGGCGGGGCGTTTTCGGCCTGGGCGCGGCTCAACTCAATGTAGAAACCGTGCACGCTGTTGTATTCGACCTTGAGATTGGCAATGCCGGTGCGCTCTTTCTCGGCCGCCTCAAATGCCAGCAGAAACTCGCCGCAATTGGTCTGTATGCCACGCAATTCATCCAGTTCTGCGTCATAACCTGCGGCGATCACGCCGCCTTCGCGCAGCACGGCGGCCGGCTCGGGCTGGATGGCGCGCAACAACAGGGATTCAACCTCAGCAGGGGCGATCAGCGCCTCGCGCAGGCCACCAAGACATTCGCCTGAACAATGCCGCAAACCATCGCCCAGCAGCGGCAACTGGCGCAGGCTGTCACGCAAACCGGAAAGATCACGCGGACGCGCCGTCCTGAGGGCAATACGCGAGGTGATGCGCTCGATGTCGCCCACCAAGTGCAACGTCAGGCGCAGGGAAGAAAACATGTCCGCCTCGATCAGCTCGCCAATCGCCGCATGGCGAGCGGCAATCTGATGACGGTCGCGCAGCGGATGATGCAGCCAGCGCCGCAGCAATCTGGCACCCATCGCGGTTTCGGTGGTGTCGAGCAGGGAATACAGCGTGGGTGCCGGCTCGCCGCGCAGGGTCTGGTCGATTTCCAGGTTGCGCCGCGTCGCAGCATCGAGCTGCACAAAGGCCGTGGACTGTTCCACGGAGAGTCCCTGAATATGCGGCAAGGCCGTGCGCTGGGTGTGCTTGAGATAATCTAGCAGGGCGCCGGCGGCGGCGATGGCGGCCGTCAGATCGGCGCAGCCGAAACCGGAAAGGTCGTAAGTGTTGAATTGCCGGGTGAGGGATTGCGTCGCCGAGTCGCGGTCGAACTGCCAAGGCGCCAAGCGCTTTTTCGGGCATTTGGCGGCATCCACCGCAGCGTGGGAGAAATCGTCCGGCAGCAGCAGCTCGGCCGGGGCGATACGCTCTAGTTCCTGAGCCAACAGATTGGATGCGATTTCATTCAGTACGAACTGGCCGGAAGCAAGGTTGATGCGCGCCAGCCCCACCATCTGTTCACCGGGACACAACGCCAGCAGCATGCTGTCGCGCGTGTCGTCCAACAGGGCGCTGTCCGTCAGTGTGCCGGGGGTGAGGATGCGCGCCACCTGGCGCTCCACTGGCCCCTTGGACTTGGCCGGGTCGCCCACCTGCTCGCAGATCGCCATCGCCTCACCCAGCTTGACCAGCCTGGCGAGATATTGCTCGACGGAATGGTAAGGCACGCCTGCCATGCGAATGGGTTCGCCATTGCTGGCGCCACGCCGGGTCAGGGTGATACCGAGCAGGCGCGCAGCCTTTTCGGCGTCGTCGTGAAACAGCTCGTAGAAATCCCCCATGCGGTAGAACAGCAGCATATCGGGGTATTGCGCCTTGATGCCGAGGTACTGACGCATCATGGGCGTGTGCTGCTGCAAGGAATCCTCGTTCAAAGCGGTGCCGTCCCTGCTTTCACGAATTTCATGTCGCGCTTAGACGGGGTTGGATTTAAGCGGCTCCGTCAGGTGCGGATTGAGCGTCTGTAGCATCTGGGCGAACACCTTGGGATTGGCGGCAACGATGTTGCCGGTTTCCAGCCAGGTTTCGTTTCCCTCGAAGTCTCCGACCAGGCCGCCGGCCTCGTGCACCAGCAGCGCGCCGGCGGCGATATCCCACTTGGACAGGCCGATTTCCCAGAAGCCGTCGTACCAGCCGGCAGCCACATAAGCCAGGTCAAGCGCGGCGGAACCGGGGCGACGGATGCCCGAGGTCTTCCTGATCATGTCCTTGAGCATGCCCATATAGGTGTCGAGATGCGCGAAGTCGCGGAACGGAAAACCAGTGCCGATGATGGACTCCTGCAATCTGGCACGGGTACTGACCCGGATGCGTCGGTCGTTGAGGAAGGCGCCGGCACCACGCGTGGCGGTGAACAGGTCATTGCGGTTGGGGTCGTACACCACCGCCTGGGTAATCTGGCCGCGCTGCTGCAGGGCAATCGAAATACAGTATTGCGGAAAGCCGTGCAAGAAATTGGTAGTGCCGTCGAGCGGATCGATGATCCAGACATTTTCCGCGTCCCCTTCCAAGGCACCGCTTTCTTCGGCGAAGATGGCGTGGGTCGGGTAGGCGTCATGCAGCGTCTCAATAATGGCGCGCTCGGCAGCATGGTCCACTTCGCTGACGTAGTCGTTGTAGGTTTTGCTGCGCACCTTGAGCGCCCCCAGATCCTGGGAGGCGCGGTTGATGATGAGGCTGGCATTGCGCGCGGCTTTCACCGCGATGTTAAGCATGGGGTGCATGGTTGGCTTTCGGTTCGTCTCCCGCCGGGAAACTTTTAAAGAGCTGTTAAAATTGGCATTTTACCGCCTGAACGCCATGAGCTCCAAACCCGAATCGCTCGCCAACATCCGTATCGTGCTCTGCCAGACCAGCCACCCCGGCAACATTGGTGCCGCCGCCCGCGCGATGAAAACGATGGGGCTCAGCGAACTGGTGCTGGTCAATCCCAAAAAATTTCCGCATCCCGATGCCGATGCCATGGCTTCCGGCGCTACGGACATCCTGGCACAGGCTCGTGTGTGCGCATCGCTACAAGAAGCGCTAGCCGGCTGCGCCCTGGTAATCGGATTGAGCGCGCGAAAGCGTGAACTCACCCACGAACTGGTATCGGCGCGCGAGGCCGCAGCGCAGATAATCAGGATTGCATCCGCCCTGAAGGCCGCGTTGGTGTTTGGTACCGAAATGAGCGGGCTTTCCAATGCCGAACTGATCCAGTGCCAGCAACTGGCCATGATCCCCGCCAATACGGAGTATTCTTCGCTCAATCTGGCTGCGGCGGTGCAGGTGCTTGCCTATGAGCTGCGCATGGCGGCTTCTTCCGCGCCAGTCACCACTGAAAACATCTTCCCGCCGGCAAGCCACGACGAAATCGAGGGCTTTTACCGTCATCTTGAAGAAACGCTGCTTCACGTCGGCTTTCTCGATCCGGCCATGCCGAAGCGACTGATGCCGCGGCTGCGCCGCCTGTTTTCCCGGGCACGGCTGGAGAAAGAGGAGGTCAACATTCTGCGCGGGATATTGAAAGCCGTGAAATCATCGAAATAGCCCGCCTTTTATGGCAAAATAACCATTTGTCATTGTCAAGATTACTATCGCCAACACCATGTTCAATCATCTGCGCGAAGACATCGCCGTCGTGTTCGATCGCGACCCGGCGGCACGCACGCACTGGGAAGTGCTTACCACTTACCCCGGGCTTCATGCGCTGCTCATTCACCGGTTCTCGCACTGGCTGTGGAACCTCCGCCTGCGCTGGCTGGCGCGCCTTTCCTCGCATATCGGCCGCTTTCTGACCGGCATCGAGATCCATCCGGGCGCCACTATCGGGCGCCGCGTGTTCATCGATCATGGGATGGGCGTGGTGATCGGCGAAACCGCGGAGATCGGCGACGGCTGCACGCTGTATCACGGCGTCACGCTAGGCGGCACTTCCTGGAATAAGGGGAAGCGCCATCCGACGCTGGAAAATGGCGTGGTAATCGGCGCAGGCGCCAAAATCCTCGGCCCGATCACGGTCGGCGCAAATGCCAGAATTGGCTCCAACGCCGTAGTCGTGAAGGACGTTCCGGCAAATGCCACCGCCGTAGGTATTCCTGCGCGCATTCTGGACCAGGAAAAAGTCAAACAACGCGACGATATCGCACAAAAGATGGGGTTCTCGGCCTATGCCGTTTCCGACGACATGAACGATCCCATGACCAAGGCCATCCACGCGCTGCTTGACCACGCTGCGCAACAGGATCAAAAAATACAGGAAATTACAGAGCAACTCTCAAAGCTGGGGGCCGAGGTAGAAACCGATGCCGAGGTAGCCAATGCCTTCGATGTGAACTATCTGAACAGAATAGTTGACTAAAACATTAAGGTATTTTATAGTTCAGCACAATTGCTGCGTTTACTTCAATTTTTAGGATTTGCCCAAAATGCGCTTGACCACCAAAGGACGTTTTGCCGTAACCGCCATGCTGGATCTGGCACTGAGCGAGGTCGACCGCCCCGTTACCCTTGCTGGCATCAGCGAGCGGCAGGAGATTTCCCTTTCTTACCTCGAACAGCTTTTCAGCCGTTTGCGTCGCAACGGTTTGGTCAAAAGCGTACGTGGCCCAGGAGGGGGTTATCGCATCGCCAAGGCGCTTGATGATATTTCCGTATCGGACATCATCACCGCCGTGGACGAACAGATCGATGCCACCCAGTGCGGCGGCAACGAAAACTGCCACGAGGAACGCCGCTGCATGACGCATGACCTGTGGTCCAGCCTTAACGTCAGAATCCTGGAATATCTCTCCGGTGTGAGCCTTGCAGAGCTTGTGGCATCGCAGCGCAATGGCAAGACAATCACCATTCCTGAGCCAAAGCGCCGGATAAAAGATTTAGCAGTAGCGGCCTAGTGTCAGTTTACTTCGACCACAATGCCACCAGCCCGATGGATTCCAGGGTGCTGGAAGCGATGCTGCCCTTCCTCCAGCAGCCGCACGGCAACCCGACCAGCCGCCACGGCCTGGGGCGGCAGGCAAGAGCCGCGATCGAACAAGCCCGCGAGCAAGTTGCGGCAATCGCTGGCGCGCACCCATCGCAGGTGGTATTCACCAGCGGAGGCACCGAGGCCGACAACCTTGCGGTGCAAGGCATGTGCGCTGCGCTCGCGCCAACCAGAATTGCAGTGAGCGTCATCGAGCACCCGGCGGTAATGAAGCCGGCACAAGCCATGCAACGACGTGGATGGAGTTTGACGAAAGTCCCGGTCGACGCCAATGGCCAGCTGGATATGCAAGCATTGGAACAAACGCTACGACAGCCGACTGCGCTGCTCTCGGTGATGGTGGCCAACAACGAAACCGGGGTCTTGCAGGACATTGCGGCGGTGACGCGGCTGGCCAGGCGCCACAACACGCTGGTGCATACCGACGCGGTACAAGCATTAGGCAAGATCGAGGTAGATTTTACCGGCCAGGGCTTACATGCCATGAGCCTGTCAGCGCACAAGATCGGCGGCCCGCAAGGTGCCGGGGCGCTGATACTGGACAAAAGCCTGGACATTCAACCGTTGCTGCATGGCGGCGGACAAGAAAAGGGGCTGCGCAGCGGCACCGAGAATGTTGCCGCCATCGTGGGATTTGGCCAGGCGTGCGAACTGGCGCAGCAGGAACTGGCTGAACGCAGCGCAAATATGCTGGCGTTGCGCGAGGTACTGGAGGCAGGCTTGCATCGCCTGGGCGCAACCGTTTTTGGAGAACGCGTCGAGCGACTGCCCAATACCAGTTTCTTCGCTTTTGAAGGCATCGATGGCGAAACGCTGGTGATGGCGCTGGATCGTCAGGGTTATGCCGTCGCCAGCGGATCCGCCTGCTCCAGCGACAGCACCGATCCCAGCCCGGTGCTGATGGCAATGGGGGTGGCACCGGACTTGGCGTTGGGCGCGGCACGTGTGAGCTTTGGCCCCGGCAACCGCATCGAGCAAGTATCTGGTTTTTTGCAGACGCTGGAAAACGAATTGTTACGTATGAAACGCATGGCCGCGATTGCGGTTTGAGGAAGCAAGCATGAGTGTAAGAAAACCGATTTACCTGGATTACTCCGCAACCACGCCGGTAGACCAACGCGTGGCGGACAAGATGATCCCCTACCTGACCGAACATTTCGGCAATCCGGCAAGCCGCAGCCACGTCTTCGGCTGGGTGGCGGAAAAAGCCGTGGAAAATGCACGGGAGCAGGTCGCGGCACTGGTCAACGCCGATCCCAAGGAAATCGTCTGGACATCGGGCGCCACCGAATCGAACAACCTTGCCATCAAGGGCGCGGCGAACTTCTACGCCGGATCCAAAGGCAAACACATTGTCACCGTCACCACCGAGCACAAGGCAGTGATCGACCCGGTGCGCGAACTTGAACGCCAAGGCTTCGACGCAACTTACCTCGACCCCGAACCGAACGGCTTGGTGGATCTGGAGAAATTCAAGGCTGCGTTGCGCCCCGACACCGTGCTGGCTTCCGTAATGCTGGTCAACAATGAAATCGGCGTGATTCAGGATATCGAAGCGCTCGGCAACCTGTGTCGCGCCAACGGCACCATGTTTCACGTCGATGCTGCACAGGCCACCGGCAAGGTCGACATCGACCTGGAAAAACTGCCGGTCGACCTGATGAGCTTTTCCGCGCACAAAACCTATGGCCCCAAGGGCATCGGCGCGCTGTATGTGCGCCGCAAGCCGCGCGTGCGCCTGGAAGCGCAAATGCACGGCGGCGGCCACGAGCGCGGATTCCGCTCCGGCACCCTGCCCACGCATCAGATCGTCGGCATGGGCGAAGCCTTCCACATCGCCAAGGAGGAAATGACGCTGGAAAATGCCCGCATCAAGCGCTTGCGTGACAAGTTGTGGGCCGGCCTTTCCGAGATCGAAGAAGTCTATCTGAATGGTGACCTGAAGCAGCGCGTGCCGCACAACCTGAACGTCAGCTTCAATTTCGTCGAAGGCGAATCGCTGATCATGGCGGTGAAAGACATCGCAGTCTCCAGCGGCTCGGCCTGCACCTCGGCCAGCCTGGAGCCTTCCTACGTGCTGCGCGCACTCGGCCGCAGCGACGAACTGGCGCACAGCTCGATCCGCTTCTCCATCGGCCGCTACACCACCGAGGAAGAAATTGATTACACCATCGTGCTACTCAAGGCCAAGATCGGCAAGCTGCGCGAGCTTTCCCCGTTGTGGGAGATGTATCAGGACGGTATCGATTTGAATTCTGTAGAGTGGGCCACCCACTAAGTAAGGAGCATCAAAATGGCATATAGCGAAAAAGTACTGGACCACTACGAAAACCCGCGCAATGTAGGCTCGTTCAACAAGGACGAGAAGAACGTCGGCACCGGCATGGTGGGTGCGCCGGCTTGCGGCGACGTGATGAAGCTACAGATCAAGGTCGGCGAGAACGGCGTGATCGAAGATGCGAAATTCAAGACCTATGGCTGCGGTTCCGCCATCGCGTCTTCCTCGCTGGTCACCGAATGGCTCAAGGGCAAGTCGCTGGACGAGGCGATGACCATCAAAAACTCGGATATCGCCGAAGAGCTGGCGTTGCCCCCGGTGAAGATTCACTGCTCCGTTCTAGCCGAGGACGCCATCAAGGCTGCCATCGCCGATCTGCGCCAAAAACAAGGGCAAGCTGGTGAAGCCGACGCTTGTGATGCGACTTGCAAATCCTAAAAGAAAATTGGAAGGGATTAACAGGATTAACGGGATTGCCCCCGGATTTCATCCTGCTAACCCCGTAAATACTGTCTACAAGGTTTTTTAATCATGGCAATAACTCTCACTGAAACCGCAGCTCAACGCGTGGAGAAATTTCTCGCTAACCGGGGCAAAGGCGTTGGTTTGCGCCTGGGTGTCAAAACCACTGGCTGTTCCGGCATGGCCTACACGCTGGAGTTTTCCGATGAAATCCTGCCGGAAGATCTGACCTTCGAAAGCCACGGCGTCACCGTACTGATCGACCCCAAAAGCCTCGCCTACCTCGACGGCACGGAGCTC
>Ga0316616_100000178_pt1 | contig 17236 bp, 20 predicted proteins | sample OWC_Aug_M1_C1_D1_FD_207660 | JGI IMG/M metagenome (GOLD analysis project Ga0316616, IMG submission 207660) | Wetland soil microbial communities from Old Woman Creek delta, Ohio, United States - OWC_Aug_M1_C1_D1_B | ecosystem: Environmental > Terrestrial > Soil > Wetlands | place: USA: Ohio... | reverse complement strand
TGTCGGTATCTCCGGACGAGCCACCCTTATTGGTGAAGAGCCAAAGTACCTAGTTTACAGCGGTCGGCGTGTCGTCGACGGGAAGGAGAGTCTGGGAGAGCTCGGTGAGTGGTACCCCGGCTACTCGAACGAGGGCATCAGAGACCACCTGTGGAGGATGGATAAGTGCTACGACCACCTGCTCAAGGGCTTTCCTGGCAAAGAGCAACTCATCGTAGTGGAGGGGTACAAAGCTGCTCTGTGGCTAGTACAAAACGGCTGGCTACACACTGTCGCGTTGATGGGAGCACGTATCTCTCAAAATCAAGAGCGAATCATACACAGTCTGGGAGCTCAGGTCTTTGTGCTGCTCGACAACAATAAGCCGGGTAGGGACGGCAGCTCTAGAATATGTCAGAGGCTCGCGGTAAGTACGTTCCCAGTTTATGAGGTCTCATATCCGAGGGGCTGTAAAGACACAGCTCAACCGGATGACCTCAGCGTAGAAGAGCTCGAAGAAGCTCTCACACATGCCCATAGGGTAGGAGGAAAGAGTCATGTCCGAGGAAGTCTACGACAGTTGGGACGATACCCTGGAGGAAGACAGACAGTCTGGACGAAGCGGCAGTAACAAGAAGTGGCAACTCTTATGGAGGCCGACAGAAGCACCCACCCGTATCCACCTGTGCCACCCTGAGCATCCGTACCTACACCCTCTTTCCGGCAAAATGCTACCGTTTCGTAGCGGTAAGCGACACTTCCTCCCCAAGATGGGCAAGTCGCGCAATGGCCTATTCATGGAGTGCGGAGTGGATCGAGGAGACCCTTGTGTGGTGTGTGCGTATTCTCGCCCCACCGTATTTGGACTCTCCAACGTCGCAGCCGACGCTACCATGGCTAAGTTCGCCGCCAAGACCTACTACTCCGTGTCTGGGTGGGTGGAGGAAGAGTACCACTCGGTAGACGTAGAGAATTACACGGGGGAAGGTACGCACAAAGAGCGCTGGCGGTGCGAGGGACGTGGATGTGAGTACTGCGCTAAGAAGTACCCAAAGGTCTACGGCACGCGCATGTACATGGAGGTAAGCCCGGGTCAGTGGAGAGGGGCATTTCAAGACCTGCACAAGAAGATTGAGAATAGATATTGCCGATGCGGCGGCACTATCTACGTTCCCAACTTTACTTGTGCGGGATGCGGAGAGTTCCTGTTAGACGTGTGCACGTATTGTTCGTGCGGAAGCGGGGACGTGGCCTTGGACGTAGACCAAGGCCAGGCGGTCTGTGGTGGGTGTGGGGCGTCTTGGTCTGCGTTCTACACTGAGCATCCTAAGGTATACGAGGCTAGTAATGAGCCACATGTATGCCCTAACTGCCGGCACAAGGGGTTCCCAAAGCCCACGCGCATCTGCTCCACAGAGGGCTGTGAGGTATCGCCGTATAGCGTGTTCGACTGTCAGCTCACGGTTCGAGTGACAGGAACGAAGAAGGAGAAAAGACTAATCATCGACAACTACAAGATCCAAGAACCAGATCCTCGACTCTTTGATCCTAGTCTACAGGGTGATAACGAGTGGGGGCCCATTATGGCTGAGGCACACAGATCCCCAATCAACCTGGAAGAAGTACTCAAGTCCAAGTCTGTGGATGACCAGTGTTTGGCGCTAGAAAAGGCCAACCCGTTCACTGCTGCTGCAAGAGGTGGACAAAGATTTGCCAAGTACCAAGGACCTCAGTCGCAGGACACCGAGTCAGCGGAGTAACCATTGGGCTGGACCAAGCACCCTGACGCCGTACAAGCGCACAGGGATGCTCGCCTAGAGGCGTACACAGCCGTCAAACAACTCGCTAAGGCGCTACGATCCGGGGCTAGTGACCCGGACGTAGCGTTCTTAGCTGAACTAGACGGCATGGTGCATGACCTTCATCGCGAGCTTCAGAATTTTTCTAAGATGAGAAGAGCCGTAGGGGGCCAAGAAGATGTGGACTTAGCTCCCTACGTCCATCTCGTCCTGTCTTTCACCACGTCTATCACATGGAGAACGTATGGGCTTTGATATTGCAGTGCCCACTCCTACGTATATCGAGACCGATGAGCAGGCTCGCGAGCTCCTGCACATGGTCTTGCGCAAGATACGTGAGGAACCGGGCGACTTTATCGGGTGGGATACGGAAACTACCGGCAAGAAGCTGCCGTTCACTGTAGGAACTAAAGCTCCTTTAGACTGGATGTCAGACACCATCACCTTTTGGTCCCTGGCCTTTGAGTACAGAGGAGAGGCATACAGGTTCTGCCTTCGAGGAGAGCATTTCCAGTACTTTGCACCAGTATTAGAGAACCCAGATGCCTGGTTCGCCTGCTGGAACCTGAAGTACGACGCTCACGTGGCGTGGAATTGCGGCATCAACATCTGGAATGCAAAACCTATAGATGGGCTAGCTCTGGCAGGTTTGCATGATGAGAACAAAAAGAGCCGAGGCCTAAAGGTCTGCGCCAAAGATTGGTGCGGGCTAGCTATGACCAAGTACCAAGACTTGTTTCCGGACAGAGACGAGAGCGGGAACAAGATCAAAGAGTTTACCACCAGCCTGTACGACCTGCCTATTGACTCCGTGGTAGACTACGCCTCCTACGACGCGTTTTGCCACCTAAAGACGGTCCAATGGCTGCGAGATCGACTCTCGGAGACAAAGGTCGATAAAGAACACTCTCTGTGGGACTACTATCTCGGTATGGAGAGAGACATAACCCAGGTCCTATGGAGGATGGAACGACGGGGTATGCACGTAGACATCCCGTACCTGAAGGACAAAATCCCCAAGATAGACGACGAGATAACGGCTATCGAATGGGAGATCAACAATCTAGCCGGTAATCCCATCAAGATATCATCCCCCGTGCAGTTGTCGGCGTTCTTCTTTGGGCCGAAGGACGCAGGAGGGTTAGGGCTAACTCCGGTTAAGCAAACCAAGTCTGGTAAGACGTCGGTGGACAAGGACGTTTTGGATCTTCTAGCTAGCTCAGGTGTGGAGATGGCTAAGAAAATCGTGCGCCACCGAAGCATCAGCAAGACCAAAAGCACCTACCTCACCTTGTTAGTGAGGCTAGCCGAGTACTACCAAGACAAGCGCGTACACCCAAACTTCCACCAATTTGGCGCGACTACAGGCAGATTCTCCACCGACGTTCCAAACAGCCAGAACATGCCTCGAGCAGACACTGACGAGTTTGGGATACGCCGAGCGTTCGTAGCCCCTCCAGGGCATAAGTTGATCATAGCAGACTACGAGCAGTTGGAGATGCGAATCATGGCCCATATGTCGGGGGATGAATCCATGATTCAGGCCATCAAGGACGGCAAGGATTTGCACTCCTTCACCGTATCTAGAATGGTGCCTGGGGTGACGTATGAAGAAGTAGTAGCAGCCAAGAAGGTTAAAGATAAGAGCGAGCTGACCGAGAGGCAAAAATGGCTACTGCAACTTCGTCAAGATAACAAGGCCATAGGCTTCGGCATCATCTATGGAGCTGGACCGCCTCGTATCGCGGAGTCCATTGAGATCCCACCTGAAGAAGTACAAAAGCGCATCGAGAGACTAATCAAAGAAGAGATCGGCGCGTCTACTGAGGACAAAAAGAAGGGAAGAGTACTGAGTGCTAGGGTAAACAAGGCCCGTAAGAACAACCCTCTACTGTCCAAAGAGAAAGCCGTCATACAAGTTGCCAGGCAGTCCATAGCCGCCGAGAAAATCAAAGCGTACTTCGACACGTTCCCAGGGGTCCACGCATACATGATGGAGATCCCCAAAGAGTGCAGAGATAGACTGTTGATAGACAAGGACGGAACGCCCAGAGCCCGCCCACGAAAAAACGACGGCACCCCCGTCGTAGACGGAAAGGAGTACGCCTGGGATGTAGGATTGTGGTCTCATCGAGGATTCTTGGCTCTAGTAGACAACCCAGATCTGGCCTTACCAGACGATGCACAACTGCTTACTAGGACAGGGCATCCTCAACAATTCGGATACGTTCAGACTATCTGCGGTAGGTACAGGAGACTCGAGGATATCGACCACTCCAACTATCAGTACAAGTCTGAAGCCGAGAGGCAATCGGTTAACACAACGATTCAGGGGTCCGCAGCGGATATTACCAAGGGCGCAATGCTACGAATTGAGTTTCATGACAAGCTAAACCGAATGGGGGTTCAGCTTTTGAACCAAGTTCACGACGAACTCATCATGCAGGTGCCTGAAGAGAATGCAGAACAAGCGTTGCCCATCATACTGGAATGTATGGAGCATCCTTTCCGAGAAGGTGTAGATCCACTAAGCGTACCTATCCCGGCAGACGGTAAGGTCGCAAACTCCTGGGCCGAAAAGTGACAGTAACACTGGCCGACATTGTGCGGCGCGTAGCTGAACTGTATGGGGTCTCTACCAACATAGCGGCAGGGTTTGTCTACGGTACTATCGACGAAGTCGTGCGTGCCTTAGACTCAGGAAATGAGGTGAAGTTACGCGGCATCGGAACGCTATCTTGGCGTTTTGCTAAGGGGCGTTCCGGTGTGGCGGGCTACACCACCCCTATTCCGGATGGACTGAAGTTACGGTTCACTCCTGCCCGGAGATTTCGTAGGAGGAGAGGAAACATGTCAGACACAGAGGGTATGAGCAAATACGGAGTCGAGTTTGACCAAGAGAAGGCTAAGTACGCAGAAGCAGGGGCTAAGGAGGGCAGTTGCCCGACTTGCAAACGTAGTCTCGATGATGCTGGGGCGTGTCCTGTACACGGCACAGAGCCCCTGGAACCTACCCAGCAAGCAAGACACAGACGTAACCTCCCCTGAAGTTTACGGCTGCCGGACCTGTGGCTTGATTTTTGAGCCCAGAACCTACTACTGGGGGTCGTCTTCCGGGGCCCTAAGAACTGACTGCTTTAACGCCAGATGCAACGGGCGGTTAGAACACTTAGGGCCCCTCCCCCTAATCGCCACAACTACGCAGGGTGTCTTCCTCGTAGGAGAATTTGACAACCCCATGATGGGGCCATTCACGACCATGTCCCACGCTCGTGAGGGGCTATGGGAGTGGTTTAGCGAAAGGAAGGATCATGCCGACCCCAAAGGTCAAGAAGTCCGTAAGGGAGACCAAAACAACGTCATCTTCTTCCCAGTCAGGAGACAATCTTAGTACAGCAGAGAAAGTCCAGGCGTTCGTAAAGAAGATGAACACCAGCCCCAAGTATCGGGGTAAGGTGCAAGTGAGAACAGCTAGTGAGTACAAGACGCCGTACTACTTGCGCCGCCCTACAGGTATCCTGGGGCTGGACTTAGCTCTCGGAGGAGGATTCCCCGCCGGAGGTGCGTCTCAAGTGTTCGGGGCCAGATCCTCGGGCAAGACGCACATGTGCTACAGAGTGGCTGGCCAGGTGCAGCGAAACTATGGCGACAAGGCCGTCATAGCCCTAGGCATCAGCGAGCTACGGAGTGATGTAGGATTCGCGCGTATGTCGGGGTTTTGCACCCGCTACTCTGATCAGCAGATCCAAGAGTACGTGAACATCCGAGAGGCAAATGGTCTGCCGCCATTCACCGACGAAGAGTTAGCCGATCTTCGCCTCGAAATAGGACACGTCATCCATCTCAACGGAACTACTGGCGGCGACATGCTGGATAGCACCCTGGAGTGCCTAGATGACTTTGGGAGCGACTGCCAGCTCATCATCGTAGACTCACTAGGTTCCCTTCTAACCAACGACCAGGACGACAAATCTGTAAGCGACAAACACTACGGAGGCAGCTCGGGCATCATTACCCTTTGGCAGACTAAGATGCAGCCAAAGTTTATCAATGACCGACCTGACGGGAGTCTCCTAGAGACTACAATCTTAGGCATCAACCAGGTAAGAGCGCAGATAGGGGGCCCTATTCCTGGGGCCACTCGACCTGCCGCAGGTTCAAAGGCATGGGAACACGCTCAACTTACTAGTGTGGAGTTTAAGCAGGGTGAGCCACTCTATGAAGACTCCCGACACACGGTATTGAGCGGACGTGTTGTGAAGTGGACCATCAAGAAAGGTAAAGCCGGTACCCGAGACGGAGCAAAGGGGGAGTTTAACTGGTATCACTTTCCAGAGCACGACCCGGTTTTCTGGAAAGATATTCAGTACGGTCCTCAGTACGGGGCAGATAAGTTCACTGATCTTGTGGATGTGGCAAAGTCTCTTGGCGTTCTCGAAGTAGGTGGTTCATGGAGGACATTCAAAGACGAGAACGGCAAGATCATCCTTCGAGCTCAAGGTGACGAGGGAGTGGTAGAAAAGGTAGTTAACGATCCTGAGTTAGAAGCGCATCTACGCAATCAGTGCATGAGGAAATCCAACCTAACCATCAGGTACAAATGAACACAATCCGACTTAAGTGTCGGGTATGCGAGGCTACACAGGACGTAAACAAGACAGTCTATGACGCAAGACGACGCGCTAATGCTGGCTTAGTCTTCCCTTGCCAGTCTTGTGGAGACGACCTCTACAAGACTGGCGAGCGTCCTAAATCTGGCATAACCGACAGCCAAAAGAGAAGCAGGGCTCAGGAGAAGAGAGTAGCTGCCAGAGAAGGCGGAAAGCGCCAACCTGGGTCTGGGGCAAGAGACGGCTATGAAGGTGACGTCAGACTCACAGGCAAGTATCGCGGCGAATGCAAACTGACCAGGGCAAAGTCGTATTCTTTGAAGCTAGAGGACCTGATAAAGCTCGAAAGTCAGGCAGCCTCAGGAGAGTTTCCTGTATTCGATATTGAGTTTTGCGGGGTTACTCCAGCTCGCAGGTACCTGGTGTTGCCAGAGTGGGTCTACGAAACACTGATGGAGGAATCAGGGAGAAGATCTAGTGTTTGACACCATACGAACACTTAAGGAACTGGCTTACGCAGAAGAGAACAACTTCGAGTTGTACCAGCACTACTTGTCTCAGGTCACAGTAGAATCCGACCTAAGCAACTATCTGCGGTGGCTAAGTGATCACGAGATCACAACTACGCTGACGTCTCGCCTAAAGCGATACAAGACCAGGCCTACTGGCATACATCCGTCTTCGGCGTCTAAGAAAGGAGGATGCCTACTCAAGCTATATTACGAGTGCACACATTCCGTGAAGCCCGGAACTGACTCCTACGACGAGAAGTCTCAACTAACGTGGGACTTAGGAACCTTGCTACACGATATGTACCAAACATGGTTCAAGGACATGTATGGGGACCAATTCGAAAGTGAAGTTCCGTTAGTAGACAATACCAACCACATAGTGAGTCACACAGACGGGATTTTCTCCTTCGAGTATTACCGTGCGATTCTAGAGCTAAAGTCCATCAAGGAGGGCGGCAGCTTTGGGTGGGAGAAGGTGCAGGCAAAGCCCCAAGAGGACCACGTTCGTCAGGCGCACTTCTATATGAAGCTAGCTGACGTACCATTCGCCCTCATCTTCTACATCAACAAGAACGCTGGCGAATTTAAGGAGCATGCCGTCTCATTCAACCAAAGTTTATGGGACGAAATGAACTCCCAGGTAATACAACCAGTAGTCAGCGCCGCCTACAACGGCGGCCCTATGGTTGACGCTAAACCAGGCTGGCACTGCCGGTGGTGTAACTTCCAACACGGTTGCCCCGAAAAGAGAAAGAAGGACACGCATGTTGACTGGTAACGAAGATACGGACGTATTCGTCGCGGACGAGATACACGGCATGGAGGCGTACACCACTGCCGATAGGGTAAAGACTCGTCTCTCTCAGTTGGGCATAGGGAACTACGAAAGACCTCGTCTCGAAGTAGACCATGAGGGTATCTTCCACGGTCTACGAAGCGGAGAGTACTTTGATGGTAGGCTTCCTACGGTAATCCGAAGGCTCAGTCTTGACCAGCTATCCGCGCTCTATTCTCTGTACACCAACTGGTATGGGTACATTACCACACAGTACATGCTGATTGCCGTAGAGCGGTCTGAGGCTATTCGAAAGAAGGAGTTTATCCTCAATCACCTCAAGAACTACTTCCGTAGGGCTGGTGGTGACCGAGGTAAGATGCCGGAGACGGCTATCACCGATGCAGCAAAAACCGACAAGCGGTACATCACAGCTAGCGCCACCTACGAAGAGCTCAATGCCCTTTACGATTGTGTAGAGGCCATGAGGAAAGTGGCAGACCAAGACATGAAGGTGATCAGTCGAGAGGTCACCATTCAGCAGGCCAAGCTGCACAAGGAGCTAATGCTCAACAACTTCGGCAATAGAAGGGATGAGTTTGCAGACAATGACTTCTCAACCTCCGTCGAAGACATCGGCCAGTATGGTACGCAGGCCAACGATCCAACTACCGAAGAGCCGACCAGAGTCCGCCCCAGGCCACCAGTCCCTAAGGTTCAACGCAGATAAGAGCCTAGTTCTGGTGACTGAGCTTCCTCCCTCTACAAACAGGCTCTATCAACGCCGTAGGGGAGGGCAGATAGCGCTCACTGAGGAGGCACAGAGGTTCAAAGAGCGTGTAAAGAATGTAGTGGTCCAGTCCATGGGTACGGTTATGTCGTTCCCTACCGACCCAGAGCTCATCTACAGGTTCGACATAGTGACTTACTTCGAGGCACTTGAGAATCCGGGGTGGTTTGAGACTTACGCGGACGATGGCTACTACACCAAGGACTCTAAGGACGGGAAGCACAAGAAGGGGGATCTCAAGCACAGGCGAGGGGAAAAGAAGGCCACTACCCGGTATAAGAGGGTGGACTACGATAACCGAATTAAGTTTCTCCAAGACTGTGTGTCAAAGTCGATTGGGATACCAGATGACTCTCAAATCTTTGTAGGGCACCAAGAGAAAAGAGAGGACCCGGACAATCCTAGAGCAGAGATCACAGTTTCTGTAGAGACCGACGTGTCGAGGTTCTTTCCAAAGAGGAGGGATAATGGCTAAACCCCCTGCCGTACCCGTAGACCTGGAGCAGTTGAATGACTCAGAGCTAGTCTTGCTGGCAAAGTGGAACGGTCTACCTGCGTCCAGAGGCATGCCCCGAGAAATGTTAATAGAGTCTCTTGAGACATTCCACCCTGCCGATGTAGTAGTACCGCTGGACGACATTCGAGAGCTGATGTCAAAGTGGCTCAAGATCCACTGGGCGCAAATACGGATGCAGATCAAGAAGAAGGTATGCCCCGAGTGCTTCAAGTGTCGAGATATCCAGGTTCTTAGCTGCTACTCAAAGATTGAGTCTCACATCAAACCAGGGCCCAGCTATCAAAAGAAGGCCAGAGCAAAGTAGAGATGGATGGCACATGCTTATACTGCACGCAGGTTCCTGAGTGTCCTCTCTTAGTAGACAGTAAGAACACCTTTGACCTCTCGCTACTTATCACGGAGGCGAACTTCCGAGACTGCTCGAACTACGAGCCGGTCATGGCTAGGGAAAGAGATGTCAGAGAGAGGGCGTATAACGCATTCGGCATAGGGCACCTACGGGCGCTCCATGAGTTGCCCCGGGTGTCCATGTCGAAACTACGACAAGGGGAAGAGGATGAATTGATGTACGAGAACCTACCAGACTTTCAAGACCCTACGCTTCTATGGGAGGGAATGACGTCCATAGAGCGAGAGGACGTACTCCGTCACCACACGGACGAGCAGGGTAGGATTGTGGTGGATGTGGATTCGGAGGGTGTAGAGCACAAACTACCCCGACCCGAATACCACATCAAAGCCTACCTAGTGGACCCTAACGGGCCAGTTCACGCAGACAAAAGCGTAGCTTGGCTATGGAACATCAACCAGGTAGTAGAGCACATCCTCAAGTGCGAGGCAGAGGCAGGCCTAATCGTCAAGGTCAAGAAAACCAAAGCTGCAGTAGCTCAACCAACAGAAAGTGAGACCGAAATGGCAGAAGCTAAGGCTAACCGTAACATCAAAGTCGTGCGCAGTGGGACCCCTGCTCCCGCCCAGACGGCAGGGGCTCCTCAAGAGGAGGCTCGTAGAGCCAATCCCAAGCCACCGGCTGCGGCTCCTAAGCCTGCTGGCGGCCCCGTGGGTCGTCCTCCTGTGCCTGCTGTAGGAGGACGGGTGGCTACTCCGCCTCAACGAACCGTAGGGGCTCCCCAAGCTAGAGGAGCGGCGGTAGGTCGTCCTGCTGGGGTTCCTGCTCCGGCAAAGGCTGCCCCTGTTGAGGCTGAGGCCGTGGCGTCTGTGGGACTTGACGTAGACCAACTCGAGCAGAGCGTCTACAAGGTAGTCAATCCCATGATCGCCGACCTTCAGGCAAAGATGAAGGAGCTCCAGGAGGCAATTAGCCGCACCACGACGGCTGTAGTGGACTCCATCACCATCTTCCACGACATTGCCAGCCAGACCGCTGGTACGTTCATGTTCAAGAAGGTTGATGACGAAGGCAACTACGTCATGGATGAGAACGGGGACCACGTCATGGAATACGGTCCTCAGCTCTTCCCCAAGAAGTCCAAGATCTATGCGTACGTGGACGGTACGGCCTACAGCGACGACGAAGAGGCCCCTGTGGAGGGGGAATAGCTGAGGTGCCAGCCAACGGCAGGCTGGTACCTATGATAACCGTCTCATCGAATGACTTGTTGGAGATGACTTTAGAGGAGCTTCAAGCTCTGGCCTCAAGAATCGGAGTCGGTTACGCCGGACTGAACCAAGCCTCTCTTCTGGAACGAATTGTACTGGAAGGGGAGCCCGTAGCGTAAAGCATGGCCCGCTCTCGGCACACGCTGAGGGCGGGCTTTGTTTTGGAGAGCACATGAGCAAGACTTCGGACATCGAGAAGGTTGTAGAGCAGGCCCTAGAAAGTCAACCTGAGCGTCGGGAGGCCTCTCAAGCCAACCAACGACTGGCCTTAGAGGCTATTCTCAACGAACGCGAGTACCAACGCGGCAGGTGGGGCACTCAACACGACAGGAAGCACACCCCAAGCGACTGGTACGTCATCTTGTCTGTGTGGATGGGTAAGCTGGCCCAAGAGACTCCTCTCTTTCAAGGAGCCTTCGACGTGAGGAAGTTTTTGAAAAGACTGGCGCAGTTGGGGGCCATCTCGGCAGCCGCGTATGAAGCGCTCAGTGAGAAAGATCCCCAACCTAGTGAGCAGAAACAAGAAACAACGTAGCGCCAACAATACCGACCACCGCACCTCCGGCAGCCACGATATATGGCCAAGTGCTGCCGGAGGCTGCGATAGTCCTAGCCTCTGCTGCGTGCCAGTTCTCTTCTGCTCTTTTTAGCTGGGCGCTCAAGACGGTCTTGTCGTCTTGCAAAGTCTTGATGATGACGTCTTTTTGGTTCAGTAGGTCCACGTACCTAGAGTCCATGTCTCGATAGGTCTCAAGCTCCCCAGTTAGGGACCACAGCTCGCCATCTAGCATCAGTAACCGCGTGTACTCTGAGAACGAATAACAACGGACGTCCTCTCCGGTAGTGAGCTTAACTGGCTCACCGAGAGGGATGTAATGGACCTCTATCTCTACAGGGGCAGCAACTAGAGCGGCAAGAAGGAGTATTGTCACTTGCGTTTGTCCACAATTACGAGGTCGCTCCAGCTTGTAGCTTGAGCTAGAGCCTTAGCCCGATCTGCCGCCTTAGACTCGTTTTCGGTGATCTTCAGTTGTAGCTGTTGAATCTCCGAAGTAATGACCTTGACCTTACTCTCCGCAGATGCCCGTGCGTCGGAGCTGATGATGAGCGCTGCCCTCTCGGCAGCTTCTAACTGCTCCTCTTTCTTTTTTCTTAGCTCGTACTCCAGTTGAGCCGCCCTACGACGAGCTCGTACAGCTAGCCACCCGGAGATGGCGAAGCCTAACATCACCAAGCCCGTGAGGATCAAGTAAACAGGAAAGGAGGACCCTTTCGAGTCCTCAACTTTCCTGGCAGCCTTGTCAGCAAGCTCGAGGAGCAACTGCTCGAACCCACCAGACTCAAGCTCTTTCTTGTCGCTAGCCAAGCTAGGCAACTTTAGCGACGTCCTTCGAGTCCTTCGTATACTCATGGATCGCCACCGACAGTGGGCCAGAGAGTGCAACCAAGAGGCTTTCTACCAAGGGCAGCCCAAACCCGAGGTTGGCAACCAGACCCGTGAGGGCACCAAGGCCGAGCGTAGAGTACTTCACAATACGCTTGCCTTCCTTCCCCGCAAACCACGAGACGTTCTTTGCCAGCACCTTGACCAGGCTCAGAAGCAGCTTAATGAGAGCGGCAAGGAAGCTAGCGACCACCATGAGCTTTGCAGTTCGACTCTCCGCGCTCTTCAAGTCGGCCTTCAGCCCACCCGCAGCCTCAGCAGCCGCTACTGCGTCCTGAACAACCGTATCGGTGGTAGCCTCTTCCTCAACCACCACAGCCGCTGGAGTCGCCACCACCGCAGGGGCAACAGCCGGGGCTACCACAACCGCCTCCTTGCGCGGAAGCGGCTGCGCATCCTGCGCCACAGAGAGGGCTGGAATGAGCATCACAAGAACAGCAAGAATCACGCTACGCATTGGCTTCTCCTTCGAGTGAAATGACCTCTGGTTCTAGTGCGGCAGGCGCATCGTCCCCTGCGTCATACTTCAAAGACACGAGCTCGTCTACATACGCGTTGATTGAACCATGTAGACTCTCGACCTGAAGCTCCAATGAGTTTTTGCGCGCCTGAGCTTGAGCAATTTGGTTGCCCAAATCCTGAATGTCTTTTGACAAACTCTGCGCGGAGTCTGATACCTTCTTGAACTTGGTGAGCAGTCTGCGTTCATTCTTATTCAGAGTATTAGGGGCCTCTGTTAGCCTCCTGATACCTTCGTTGAGGTATTTCTGAATCTCTGCTGGCTCCGGCTTCTTGATTTCTCGCATGTGGTCTCCCGTTTGTTGGTCTGTACTAAGTAATACCACCCACTCTTTTTGCGGCTAACACGGCGTTGTCCCACGCATCAGTGACAGTCATGTCCTCCCAATCTAGAGTCTTGTCCAAATCCTCTAGAAATGGCTTACTAATAGTCCCATCTACCACCTGAAAATCTACGCCAAATTTGAAAGAGTGTGGGACAGGCTCTACTCTAGACCATGTAACTCTGACATCCTCAGCCAACTGTCTTGCCATCTATGCCTCCGTTAGGAGATGCCCTCTGCCGTTTTAATGGCGGATAGCTCGTCTTCCATAAACTGATCTACTTTCTTGGACCAGTTTGGGTTCTGTACTTCCCATATCTCCGTTCTTCCTAAACACTCGTAGGCAGCACCTTCTCTAATCTCGTACTCAATGAAAGCGTGAGACAGCCCTCCAGAAACAGTTCCGCACAAAAACAACTTTGATGTTACGATTTGTAGCGCCATCATAGACCTCAGGGGCGGAAAGAGCTCATAGGAGTACGGGCAGCCGGCTCCAGTACTGAAACTTTTATGTCAAAGTCTAGCCACACGTCTACCCCACTCATTCTCAGTTTCCTAAACCACGCTCTGTCGGGGGAAATATAGTCCCCAGCATACCCGGATGTAAATGGAATCTTGTTCAAAGTTTCCACGTCAACTAGCATTACGCCCCATCCCTCTCCACGATCTATAAGCGAGGGAGTCATCCGTGCTATGCCACTCCCCCCAAAGGAAGAGCTGGCCACAACTACAGACTTATCTCTCGACAAAAGTGTAGAAAGAGCCATCTTAGGGTCCGAAAAAGCTCTGTCTGCTTCTACGTTCAGGATGTGAGTGAACCCATGGGCACTAGCCCACGCCGACGCCTGACTCATAGAGTCAACAATGGATCTGAACTTAGAGTCCGAGAATGACGTAGTGATAAACAAGTCGCAGTCTATGGGTCCAGATAGTAGTTCCCCAACACTCGAACTGTATTGAGGCCACCACTTAGATTTGGTGGGCCACCAAGCTGTTGAGATCAGTACTCTGGTCACGCCCGCAGCCTACTTTCGAGTACGTCAATACGCTCCTGAAGCCTAAAGGTTTCGCTCTTGTGCTTCTTGTAGAGCTGCTTCAAAGCACCGAGCAGGAACATCATAGAATCCCCGATGTCAAAGAAGAAGTCCCTCTTCGTCGGGTCTTTCTTCGACAACATTGGCCAGGGGATTGTAGATGCGTCACCCTTTTGTACCACCCGATCTTGTCCTGCTTTACTGACAGTTACAAAGTCGCTCGTAGGGGTATACCCTTCCACAAGTGCCAAGTCGTCGTAGGAGTCAAATGTGGTAGGGGCACTCTTGTATAGAAGCCTATTGCAGTAAATGTCTTTGTAGTACCCTGTTGGGCCGCCAACATCCACTACGCCAGCGCCACTAACTCCAATCCCGCCAGAGAAGATACAAGGATAGGCGGTACTCACTCCATAGATAGATGACGCGCCGGTCATTGAGTACGCATTAAATCCATATATGGTTGCGAACGTAGAAGCAGACGCAGAAGCAGTGGCGCGAAACATGTATGCTATGCCGCCCGATATACCCGTACCCCCCGAAACGCCGGAATCCACACCGGTAAATTGACCTATGGCTCCAGAGCCTCCAAGGTTAGGATTGGATCGTACCCCGTAAACATGCAAGTTTGGTAGGTACGAAAAACTAGGAGTGACGGTTGGACTAAACATACCGCCTATTACCGTCACGTTGTTAGAGAGTTGAGCAGTCAAAACAGGAGCTAGTACCCGCATACCGTAGGCGGTAGCAGTTCCAGAGATGTTTGCTGTTTCATAGGTAGCATAAAGCGCCGTGTCTTCAGAGGTCGGTAAGCTGCTGCCTCTAATAATCTCTACGCGATCTCCGATACGTACCTTTCCTGTACCGGTATAAATGGCGTAACTATTGGTTGCTTGAGTAAGGCTATCAACGTACAAGCCGTACTCTGTGCCGGTCGGGGCTGAACTAATCGACGCCCCTGCATAAAAATGATATGCATTGGTTATGGAACCTGTAGCGGCCCCCTGCATCCTACTCCTGAACCCAATCGCAGATGATAACGTCCCTGACGCATGAGACACGTTAAAGACAGACTCGTGGCCTACCACAGAGCTAATTGTTCCAGTAGCTCCGTAATTCAGTAGGGATAAGATTCCAACTCCATCTACGGTCGAAGAGGCAGAGTGCGCTAACTGTGTCAGAACTCCATAGCTTATGGGGCCACTTGTTGCCGCCGTTAAATTCGCAGAGAGTCCAACTTGCCTAGTACCTCCAAGCGTCTTTGTTATGGTTACAATGTCTCCGAAGTACACTAGGCCTAGGTTTGTGTAGATAGCATAGTTGTTCGTAGCCCCAGATTGGTCTGCGACATACAAACCATGACTGGTAGCAACTGACCCAAGGTTTGTCAGAGAATCAATCCAAAGACCGGTAGCACGAGTAACGGTTTTACCGCCACCACTGCTGGCCGTTGCATACATACCGATGAGGTCGGTACACGTACCAGGCCCAGACACCGCGGGTAATGCTGCGATGCCGACCCAACGCGTAGTGGTTCCAGATGTGAACACGTTAGTGGGGGAGGAGTAAATGCCCCAAAACGACCCAGGTACATTTACCGACATTGTAGAGTTTATGTACAAGTCGGCTGTACGAGAGTACGAAGCGCGAGTAGGGTCTATCTGAACCAGATCCCCGAAACGAGCTATACCCGCACCAGTGTATATGGAGTAGCTGTTTACCCCCCCAGTACAGTCCCCAACTTGAATGCCGTAAAGATCGGTAGTCGTATGAGAGGCACTCGTCGCTACCGCGTACAGCCCCGTAACAGACGTCGTAGTACCACCTACGCCTGTGGCAGCGGCTATCGCCTCAGCCGCTCGGTACTGCGCGACGGTACCCGTAGTGTGAGACACGCTGGTGTTTACAGAAAAAGAGCTCCACGACCCCGAAGTGGCAGAGCTCGTACCTGTGATTGCCAACCCAGAGTTGAGCTGGTTCTTCGTACCCAATACGATAGATGTGTAGTCACCAAACAACACGCTACCTAAGCCTGTGTAGACCGCGTAATTGGTGCCAGACGCTCGAGCAATGTCCTCGATCTTCAAACCATAGTGGTTGTTGGTGATAACCAAAGGAGCCGATACGTCGTAGTCAATGTGGATGCCGTACAGCGTTCCGATGCTGCCAGTACCATCACTGGTCAGGGTTCCCTTGAGATGCGACCATCGGTAGTCAGTAACTGCTGGTTTTGCAGCAGCTCCAATGTCCATCTGAATACGTTGACCGGTAACCTCTGGGAATGTTCCAGAAGTGGTAGTCGTAATGTTGGTAGACAGTTCTTGAGTAATCAGTGAGTTGACGCTAGAGCCAACATCTGCGCCGCTCCATTTATGACCAAGTCGCTGAAGATAGCGGTCCCCTGTGTTAACCGCGCTCCCTAAACCTGTCCTGTCGGTATTACCGTCGGCGAGCAGGTCTATAAATGCGTGAACAGAGGGGTTGCCTGTCCTGTTATTGATGTGGCCTCTACCTGTTACCCACAAAACTTCATCTGAGAGGGTATTCGCTACCTCAAGGATTATATCCTCTCCGTCGAGATCTGAAGTTCTTACCGTACCCGTACCCGACAGTGTCACTCGAGGGGTTTGTGCCAGAGATCCTGGGTCCCAGTACACCATGTTGATAGTGTCTGGATTGATGTCCTTGTGCCTGCCCCAGGATCGCGTATCCGTAGCCCCACTACCCGACTTGTCCGCTTCATCGTATCGGTAGTGCTCGGTATCCAGTCGGTCTTCAATGGACTTGAGGTTTACTCTAGCGTCTCCGTAAAGGATTTCGTCTAGGGTCGTAACCCCGGAGCCCCAGATTCTAAGTACGGCTTGAGTGAGGGTATCATCGGCCTCCTGAGAGAACGACAAGTCCCCACCGAGCATAGCTGGGTCGTCGTCTGTAGCCTGACGGAACGTAGTCCCCTTCAAGTAGGCAATAGACAAAGCCTGCCCGGCAGTAGGAGGAGGGTTCGATGAGTCGTTAGCGAATCTCAAAAACGGGTCTAGAACAAACGCCCCGTCCGACGTGATGTCAAAGGTACCTACTGTGCCGCTAGTAAAGTCTGGATTGATAAACGCGGCACCCCAATCTGAAGAAACTACCTGCAGCGTTTGCTTGTCAATAACCCTCTCTACGCGATAGCTACCGTTGTTGTTGAACGGGGCGTCAATCGTAGAGCCAGTCCACGTAAGCAAGTCTCCGGCCTGTACGGCTGGAGAGCTCAGGAAATCCTGCCCCGCTACGACAACCCTGTTTCCTAGCTCTACGCGCGTAGGAGCCAGAGA
>Ga0316616_100000176_pt1 | contig 17287 bp, 15 predicted proteins | sample OWC_Aug_M1_C1_D1_FD_207660 | JGI IMG/M metagenome (GOLD analysis project Ga0316616, IMG submission 207660) | Wetland soil microbial communities from Old Woman Creek delta, Ohio, United States - OWC_Aug_M1_C1_D1_B | ecosystem: Environmental > Terrestrial > Soil > Wetlands | place: USA: Ohio... | reverse complement strand
CGTAGATGCCCAACCGGAACGCTTCGGCCGCCGGGTCGAGGGGAAACGCTCCCTCGTCAGTATCCAGCGAGGCGGTGTTCAGCGCGGGTACGTGGCTCAGCGCCATCGCGGCAATCGCGGGCGCCGCGGCGGCGTCGCCTATCAGCCCGATCGCCTCGGCCGCCCGCCCCTGCACGAGCGGATTCGGGTCGCGCAGCGCGGCCCGGAGGGGTTCGACGGCTGTTCGATCGCCGATGAGCCCCATCGCGAACGCGGCCATCTGGCGCACCTCGGCGTCACGGTCGCCGGCCAGGAGGGCGGCCAGCGGGGCGACGCCCTCGGCCAGGCCGACGCGGCCGATCGCCTGGGCCGCGCGGCGGCGCACCCTGCCTTCGGGATCACTAAGGAGCGCCACCAGGTCGGGCGCTGGCGGCGGAGGCGGCGGCGCGGTCTTCGAGCGGCGCCCGCCGGACGGAACCGGAGCGTCCTGCCGGGCCGGAGGCGCCGGGGCGCGGAGGATCCGCTGATCCTCCAGTTGGAGCATCCAGGCCATCTTCTGCTCGAACGAGAGCGACAGCGGTTGGGGCTGCGGCGCGGGCGCCTGCGCCGCGGCCGGCCCGGCGCACGCCAGCGCCACACCGAGCACCCACCAGGACATGCGGAGCGTCACTTTCTCATCTCCAGCCGCCGAATCGTGGCCTGCTCCACGCGATCGCTGACCACGTGCACGCCGATGCCGGGCCCGTCGGGCACGCCGATCGTGCCGTCGGCAGCGACGACGATGGGCGGGTCAATCAGGTCTGGTTCGTAGTAGCGCCTGCTGGCGGCCACATCGCCCGGCAGCGTGAAGTTCGGCAGTGACGAGAGGTGCAGGTTGTGGGCGCGGCCGATTCCCGATTCCAGCATCCCGCCGTGCCAGACCGGCACGCCGCGGCTCGCGCACAGGTCGTGCAGCCGGATGGACTCGGCGTGGCCGCCGACGCGCCCCGGCTTGATGTTGATGATGCGGCAGGCCCCCGCATCAATCGCGTCCCTGCCGAGACGCACCGAGTGAATCGATTCGTCGAGGCAGATCGCCGTCGCGAGGCGCCGCTGGAGGGCGGCGTGATCCCGGATGTCGTCGTACTCGAGCGGCTGCTCGATCATGATCAGTCCGAACTGGTCGAGGCCCGCCAGGTGCTCCGCGTCCTCGAGGCCGTACGCGGCGTTCGCATCTACCATCAGCGGCACCTGCCCGAAGCGGCGGCGCACGGCGGTCACCGCGGCCAGGTCCCATCCGGGCTTCACCTTGATCTTCACGCGCTGGTAGCCGTCGGCCAGTTCCGCGGCCACGCGGTCGGTCAGTTGCCCGAGCGAGTCCTGAATGCCGATCGAGACGCCGGCCGCCACGCGGGCCCGGGTACCGCCGAGCACGGCCGAGAGCGGCACGCCGGCCTGCTTCGCGAACAGGTCCCAGGCCGCCATCTCGATGGCGGCCTTGGCCATCTGGTGGCCGCGGACGCGGCGCAGGGCGGGGAACACGTCGCGGGGATGGTCGAACGCGACGCCCAGCACGAGCGGCGCCAGGAAGTGCGAGATGACGTGCCAGGCGGTCTCGACGGTCTCCGGGCTGTAGTAGGGATCGTTGTCGGCGACGCACTCGCCCCAGGCCGTGAGGCCGCCGCCGTCGAGCCTGATCAGCATGAACGTGCGGTCATGCACCCGCCCGAAACTGGTCTCGAAGAACCTGACCAGGGGCAGGCGCAGGACGCGCAGTTCGAGGCGTTCGATGATCACGCGGTCATCTTACCGCGCCTTGCCATGCCCGAGCGGCGGTCGGTATACTCGCGGCAGATTGGACTACCGCTACCTGGCGATCGAAGGCCCGGTCGGCGCGGGCAAGACGGCGCTGGCCGAGCGCCTGGCGCTCCGCCTCGACGCGACCGCAATCCTCGAGGACGCCGACAACCCGTTTCTCGCAGACTTCTACGAGGATCGCCCCGGCTCGGCGTTCCAGGCGCAGCTGTTCTTCCTGCTGAACCGCCACCGTCAGCTGTCCGGCCTCCGGCAGGCGGACCTGTTCAGCCAGGTGTCGATCTGCGACTACCTCTTCGACCGCGACCGCATCTACGCGCACCTGAGCCTCGATGACAACGAACTGTTCATCTACCAGCGGCTCTACGACCTCCTCTGCCGCGACATCCCGCCCCCGGATCTCGTCGTCTACCTGCAGGCGCCGACCGACCTCCTGCTCAGGCGCCTGCGTGACCGCGCGCGCGATCCGGATCACCAGGGCCACCGCCTGTCCCCCGAGTACGTCAAGGAGCTGAACGAGGCGTACCAGCACTTCTTCTTCCACTACACCGCCACGCCGCTGCTCATCGTGGAGACGTCGCAGATCGACTTCGGGCGGAGCGACGATGCCGTGGACGACCTGCTGCGCCAGCTGAAGGCCATGGGGAGAGGGACGCAGTACTACGTGCCGAGGAAGTAGCAGCCAGAAGCAAGAAGCCAGAAGGGCCCACTGACGTCCGTCAGAAGCCAGAAGAAGCCAAGCCGCAGCAGTGGTTCTACTTCTGTCTCCTGGCTTCTGTCTTCTGATACAGTTCTCCTGAATGCCCTGGTTCAAGAAGGCGAAGACGCCGATCGCGCAGGCGCCGGCCACGGCCGTCCGGGTGCCCGAAGGGCTGTGGCTGAAGTGCCCGTCCTGCACGCAGGTCATCTACAACAAGGACTTGCAGGCGAATCTCCAGGTGTGCCCGAAGTGCGCCCATCACTTCCGCATGACCGCCACCGAGCGGCTGCGGTCGCTGTTCGACGGACCGTGGGAAGAGCATGACGCGGGCCTGGCGTCCACCGACCCCCTCGGGTTCACCGACACCAAACCCTACCGCGACCGGCTGCGGGCCGGCCAGGCGGCGACGGGTGCGCTGGACGCGGTCATCGTGGGCAGCGGCGAGCTGGAGGGCATCCCGGTCGTCGTCGCCGCGATGGAGTACGGCTTCATCGGCGGCAGCATGGGCGTCGTCGTGGGCGAGAAGATCACCAGGGCCGTGGAGCGCGGCCTGGCGGCGCGCCGGCCGGTCATCGTGGTGTCGTGCTCGGGGGGCGCGCGGATGATGGAAGGCGCCCTGTCGCTGATGCAGATGGCCAAGGTCTCGGCCGCGCTCGCGCGACTCGACCGCGCCGGCGTCCCGTTCCTGTCGGTGCTGACGGACCCGACGACGGGCGGCGTCACGGCCAGCTTCGCGATGCTCGGCGACCTCAACCTCGCGGAACCGAAGGCGCTCATCGGGTTCGCCGGACCGCGGGTCATCGAGCAGACCATCCGCCAGAAGCTTCCGGACGGGTTCCAGCGGAGCGAGTTCCTGCTCGCCCACGGCATGATCGACGTCGTCGTCGATCGGCGCGAACTGAAGGGCACCATCGCCAAGGCCCTGCGTTTCATGCATGCACCCGCTTGAGTACCTCTTCGGCCTAGAGTTTCACGGCCACAAGCTGGGCCTCGACAACATCCGCGTGATCACCGAGGCGCTGGGCCGTCCCCAGGATGCGTACCCCTCGGTGGTCGTGGCGGGCACGAACGGCAAGGGCTCGGTGTGCGCGATGGTGTCGTCCGCTCTGCGCGCGGCGGGATTCCGGACGGGCTGCTATACCTCCCCGCACCTGGTCCGCATCGAGGAGCGTTTTGCGATCGACGGTGCGCCTGTGGGTGCGGCCGAGCTCGAGGCGGTCGTCGAGGACCTGCGGGCGCTGAGCGGCCGGCTGCAGTCGGACGGCGTGCTGCAAGCGACGCCGACGTTCTTCGAGGTGGCGACGGCGGCGGCGTTCGAGATCTTCCGCCGGCGCCGTGTCGAGGTCGCGGTGCTCGAAGTCGGGATGGGCGGTCGCCTCGACGCCACGTCGGTCGCCTCGCCGCTGGCCGGCGCCATCACGAACATCGCGCTCGACCACCAGCAGTACCTCGGCGGCACCGTCGAGCAGATCGCGTGGGAGAAGGCCGGCATCGCGAAGCCCGGCATGCGCGTCGTCTGCGGAGAACGGGCGGCCGGGCCGCGCCGCGTGATCGAGGCAACCTGCGCCGAGCGCGCTGCGCTCTTTGTGGACGCGGCGGCTGGCGCGGCGATCGAGGCGTCGACGGTGGACGGGACGCCGATGGTCACCATCCGCACGCCGGCCGGCTCGTACGGGCCGTTGACGCCGGGCCTGCTGGGCCGGCACCAGCTGCAGAACGCGCTGGTCGCGGTGCGCCTGCTCGAAGCGCTGGCGGCGGCAGGCCTCGGGGTGCCGGCACGCGCCGTCGAGCAGGGCCTGCGCGACGCGAGGTGGCCGGGCCGGCTCGACTGGCGGCGGCTGCCCGACGGCCGGCGCGTGTTGCTCGACGCCGCGCACAACGACGCGGGCGCGGCGGCGCTGGCGGCGTACCTGCGCGAGGCGATCGCCGGCGGGCGTCAGCCGCTGGTGTTCGGGGCCATGCGCGACAAGGACCGGGACGGGATGCTGCGCCGGCTGCTGCCCTGCGCCTCGCGCGTCGTGCTCACGGCGCCACCTACGCCGCGCGCCGCCGATCCGGACGCGATCAGGGCCGAGGTTCTCGCGATCGATCCGGACGCCGACGTCGTGGTCGCCCGCGATCCCGAAGCTGCGCTGGACGCGGCGTGGTCCGCCGGTCCGTCGATCACCGTCGCGGGCTCGATCTTCCTGCTGGGCGCCGTCCTGCCCGTCCTCGAAAGCCGCGGCGCGGCATGGTAATCTTCGGGACGATGAGACTTCGCTCCGCGCGGATCGTGCGGCTCGCCGCGGCGGCCATGCTGGCCGCCCTGCTGGCCGCGGCGGGCGCGTCCGCGCAGCAGGGGGGCGGCCAGGCGATTCCCGGCGTCGACTCCGCGCGGCAGTGGTACATCGAGCGCATTGGCGACACGCACTGGAAGCTCAGGGGCGATGTCGAGATCGACAAAGACGACACGAAGATCTTCGCCGACGAGGTGGAGATCTTCACGGACCGGGACCTCCTGCTGGCCCGCGGCAACGTCACGGTCACGACGCCGACGCAGCGCATCTCGGCCGATTCGCTCGAATTCAACACCAGGACGAAGCTCGGCACGTTCCGCCACGCATCGGGCAGCGCGACGCTGCAGCAGGAAGAGGAGCGGCCGGCGGAGAAGAGCGCCTTCGGGACGCAGGAACCGGAGGTCCTGTTCTACGGCGAGACGCTCGAGAAGATCGGCGAGAAGAAGTACCGGATCACCAACGGCGGCTTCACCACCTGCGTGCAGCCGAAACCCCGGTGGGAGATCACCTCGGGGACGGCAATCCTCAACATCGACCACTACGCGGTGCTGCAGAACTCGCTCATGCGGGTGAAGGGCATGCCGGTCCTCTACCTGCCGATCATCTACTACCCGATCAACAAGGAGGACCGGGCGACGGGCTTCCTGCTCCCGATGTACACCTCGTCGACGCTCAAGGGGAACACGATCAGCAACGCGTTCTTCTGGGCGATCAGCCGGAGCCAGGACGCGACGTTCAACTACGACTGGTTCTCCAAGACGGGCCACGGCTTCGGCACGGAGTACCGCTACGTCCGTTCGCGGTCGTCGTCGGGCGACGCGCGCTTCTATGTCCTGAACGAGCGGCCGACGACGGCGCCGGACGGGAGCGGGGGCACGATCGACGTGGCGGGGCGCCGCAGCTTCGACGCCCGCGCGAACCTGGCCCAGGACCTGCCCTACAGGCTGCGCGGCCGGCTGCGCGTGGACTACTTCTCCGACATCACGGTCCAGCGCACCTACAACACCAACATCTATGACGCCTCGAGGCGCCAGCGGAGCTTCTCGGGGAGCGTGAGCGGGAACTGGGGCCCGTACAGCGTGGCGGGCTGGGTCGACCGCAGCCAGTACTTCTTCAACACCGACGAGTCCACCGTGTCCGGAGCGCTGCCCCGCGTCACGGTCACCCGCGGCGAGCAGCCCATCGGGACGTGGCCCGTCTACTTCGGCGTCGGGGGCGAGTACTCGGCCATGGTGCGCCAGACGGTCTCCGGCGAGTCCACCTACGACTCCGGCCTGCAGCGCATCGACGCGACGCCGACGGTCCGCTTTCCGTGGCGCAAGTACCCGTTCTTCACCGTGAACTCGTCGCTCGGCTGGCGCTACACCTGGTGGAGCCAGAGCCTGGCCCCGGCGACGGGCCAGCAGGTACCGCAGGCGATCAGCCGCAACTATTTCGACATGCAGGCGCGCATTGTCGGCCCGGTGCTGAACCGGATCTTCAACACGCCCGACAGCGGCTACGCGGAGAAGATCAAGCACACCATCGAGCCCTGGGTGAACCTGCAGCGCGTGACGTCCATCGATCTCGACAACCGGGTCGTGCGGCTCGACTCCACCGACTACATCGTCGGCGGCACGACGCGGATCACGTACGGCGTGAACAACCGGGTCTACGCGAAGCGCAAGGGCGGGGCCGACGGCGGCCGGTCGCGCGAGATCCTCAATGTCGGCATCCGCCAGACCTACTACACGAACTCGCTCGCCTCGGCCGTCGACCCGAACTACTCGACCAGCTTCGGCACGGTGGTGCCGCAGAGCCTGTCGCCCGTGTCGGTGGCCGCGCGGTTCTCGCCCACCGACGAGCTGAACGCGACGTTCCGGACCGAGTACAACACCTACGTGAACGCGTTCATGACGCTCGGGGCGGCCGGCACCTACACGATGGGGAATCTCGGCATGGTGTCGGCAGGCTGGAGCCAGCGGCGCTACATCGCGAACCTCTCCGGCTACGACGACCCCGCGCGGAGCAACCACTACCTGAACGCCGACGCAAGCCTGCGCTTCAGCCAGAACCGGTACGGCGGCGGCGTCTCGTTCAACTACGACATCAAGAACGCGTACTTCCTGCAGCGCCGGTTCCTCGGGTACTACAACGCGCAGTGCTGCGGGTTCACGGTCGAGTACCAGACGTTCAACTTCGGCGGCTACAATTTCGGCGGCGGCTACGCGCCGAGCGTGCAGCAGGATCGCCGGTTCAGCTTCTCGATCTCGCTGGCGGGCATCGGCTCGTTCTCGCCGCCCTTCGGCGGCATGAGCCCGACGGGCGTCTACCGGTAGGCGGGCCGGGGCGAAAGGCGGAACACGATGGTGAAGGTCCTCGTCACGGGCGGCGCCGGGTTCATCGGGAGCAACTTCGTGCGCTACGCGCTGCGCACGCATCCCGACTGGCACGTCACCACGCTCGACAAGCTCACCTACTGCGGCCGCCTCGAGAACCTGCACGACGTGGTGGACAATCCCCGGCACACGTTCGTGCTCGGGGACATCGCCGACAGCGCGGTGAGCGCGCCGCTTGTCCGGGGCTCGCACATCGTCGTGCACTTCGCGGCCGAGACGCACGTGGATCGCTCCCTGCAAAGCGCCGGCGCGTTCATCCACACCGACGTCTTCGGCACGTTCGCCCTGCTCGAGGCCGCGCGCCAGGCCGCCGGGTTGCGCCGCTTCGTCCAGATTTCCACCGACGAGGTCTACGGCTCGGTCCCCGCCGGCGCCTCGAAGGAAACCGACGAACTGCGGCCGCGCAACCCGTACTCGGCCAGCAAGGCCGGCGCCGACCGCCTGGCGTACAGCTACTGGGCCACCTACCAGGTCCCCGTCATCATCACGCGGGCCTCGAACAACTACGGGCCGTACCAGTTCCCCGAGAAGGTCATCCCGCTGTTCATCACGAACGCGCTGGAAGACCGCGACCTGCCGCTCTACGGCGACGGGTTGAACGTGCGCGACTGGCTCCACGTCGAGGACCACTGCGCCGCCATCGACCTGGTCCTCGACAAGGGCGTCGACGGCGAGGTGTACAACATCGGCGGCGGCAACGAGGTGACCAACGCCGATCTGACGCGGCGCATCCTGCAGTTGACCGCCAAGCCCGAGACGCTCATCCGGCCGGTGGCCGACCGCCTGGGCCACGATCGCCGCTACGCCCTCGACACCACGAAATTGCGCGCGCTCGGGTGGACGCCGCGGCACCAGTTCGCCGACGGCCTGGCGTCCACCGTGGAGTGGTACAAGGCCAGCCCGTGGTGGTGGCGGCCGATCAAGCATGAAGACCCGGCCTTCCAGGCCTACTACAAGGCGCAGTACACGACCCGGACGGGGGCGTAGCCGCTCGCCGGCGCGATCCGCTTCTCCCATGAGCCACAGGCCCACGATACTGGTCACCGGCGCCGCGGGTTTCGCGGGGTCACACCTGCTGGACCTGCTCCGGTCGGATGACGCGCGGGTGGTCGCGCTGCGCAAGCCGGGCGTCGGCGCCGACACACAGGCGGCGTACCCGGACGCCGACTGGCGGGAGATTGATCTCCTCGATCGCGACGCCATGCGGCGCGTGGTCGCGGACACAGGGCCCGACGCCGTCTACCATCTCGCGGGCGCTCCGCACGTCGGGCAGTCGTGGTCGGCGGCCACCGACACCCTGGCGGTGAACGTCATGGGCACCCACGTGCTGCTCGAGGCCATTCGCCTCGAAGGCGTGCCGAGCCGCGTGGTCGTGCCGAGTTCGGCCTACGTGTACCGCGCGGTCGATCGGGCGCTCACCGAGGACGACGCCGTCGAGGCCGCCAACCCGTATGCCATCAGCAAGGTAGCCACGGAACTGGCGGTGGCTCGCGCGGCCCGGGTCGACGGCCTGCGCGCCGTGGTGGCCCGATCGTTCAATCACATCGGCCCGCGGCAGGACCCGTCCTTCTTCGCGTCCGGCGTGGCGCGGCAGGTGGCGCTGATAGAAGCGGGCCGCCTGGAGCCGGTCATCCTCGTCGGCAATCTCGAGAGCCGCCGCGATCTCACCGACGTGCGCGACACAGTACAGGCCTACCGGGCGCTCGCCGATCGCGGCAGCCCGGGAACCGCCTACAACGTGTGCTCGGGCCGGGCCTACCGGATGCGTGACCTGCTGGAAACGCTCGTCGCGCGCGCCCGCGTCGAGGTTGAGGTCCGGACCGACCCGGAACGCCTCCGCCCGAACGACACACCGCTCCTGCTCGGCGATCCCTCCCGCATCAAGCAGGCCACCGGCTGGGAGCCTCGGGTGCCCATCGAGCAGACCCTCGCCGACCTGCTGGACTACTGGCGGCGGGCAGCCTGAGACGCCGATGAGAGTCCTGGTCACGGGCGGCACGGGCTACCTCGGGCGCAGGATCGTCGTCGCGCTGCGCGCCGCGCGACATGATGTGGTGCTCTATGCGAGGACGGCTGGCGCGGCAGGCCTCGACGCGGCGGCCATCGACGGCGACGTGCGCGACGGCGCACGGCTCGCGGACGCAGCGCGCGGCTGCGACGCGATCCTGCACGCCGCGGCGCTGGTTGCCACGTGGCGGCCGCGGTGGCGGGACTTCGACGATGTCAACGTCGAGGGCCTGCGGTCGGTGCTTCGCGCGGCGGCCCGGCACGGCATCGCGCGGGTGGTCTACACCTCGTCGTTCCTCGCATTGGCACCGGCGGGCTGCGTCGCCCCGCCGCACTGGAACGACTACCAGCGCACGAAGTCCGCCGCCGACGCGATGGCCGAGGCGGCCGCGCAGCAGGGTGCGCCGCTCATCAGGTTGTACCCGGGGGTGATCTACGGCCCGGGCGTCGCCACCGCGGGCAACCTGGTCGGCGGGATGGTCACTGATCACCTGGCCGGCCGGCTCCCTGGCCTCATCGGCGCCGATCGCATCTGGTCCTTCGCGTTCGTCGATGATGTGGCCGCCGCGCATGTGGCGGCGCTCGAGCGCGGCACGGCCGGCGCCCGCTATCCGCTCGGGGGTGTCGACGCCCCGCAGATGCGCGTGTTCGACATCGTCCGGGCGTTGACCGGGCGCGCCCAGCCGCGCCGCATCCCCGATTGGGCGGCCTCGCCCGCCGCGCTGGCCGACGAGGTGCTGGCCGCCTGGTTCGGTCGTACGCCGCTGCTGACGACGGGCACGCTGGAAATCCTGCTGCGTGACTGGCCGCTCGGGCACGCGCGTGCGTCCGAGGAACTGGGCTACCGCGTGACGCCGCTCGAGCAGGGCGTCGCGCGCCTGCTCGATCAGGTCCCGGCACCGCCGGCGGCCGTCTGACTATGTATTCCGAGACCGCCCGGCAGGTCGTGCACATGTTGATGGGAGCGTTCGCGCTGCTGCTGCGCGTGCTCACCTGGTGGCAGGCCGCGCTGTGCGCGCTGGCGGCGTTGCTCTTCAACGCGCTCGCGCTGCCGCGCACCGGCGGCCGTGTCATCCTTCGGCCGGCCGACGCCTCCCGCGGGTATCCGATCGGGATTCTCATCTACCCCGTCAGCGTGCTGCTGCTCATCCTCGCGTTCCCTGCGCGGCTCGACATCGCGGCCGGCGCCTGGGGCATCCTGGCCGCCGGCGACGGCGCAGCGACGCTGGCCGGGCGGCGGTGGGGGCGTCACCGGCTGGGCTGGAATCCCGACAAGACCGTCGAAGGGCTGCTGGCCTTCATCGTCGCGGGCGGGTCGGCGGCCGTGTTTCTCACGTGGTGGACCGCGCCGGCCATCGTGCCGCGGCCGCCCCTGGCGTTCGTGATCCTCGCGCCTCTCGTGGCGGCCGTGGCGGCCGGCCTGGTCGAGACCGTTCCAGTGGCGCTCGACGACAACATCTCGGTGCCGGCGACGGCGGGAGCCGCGATGTGGCTGTGCAGCCTGGTGTCGGAGGCCGCGTGGCAGGGACACGTGGACGCGGTGGCGGCGAACCTGGCGGCGGCGCTCGCCGTGAACACGGCCGCTGCTATCGGAGGATATCTGCTCCGCACCGTGCGCCTGTCGGGCATGCTGACGGGCTGGGTGATCGGCGTCGTCGTGTACGCGGCGGTCGGCCTCGCCGGTTGGACGCTGCTGTTCCTGACGTTCGCAGCCGCGGCGGTCACGTCGCGGCTCGGCCTGAAGAAGAAGGCGCTGCTCGGCATCGCGGAAGCGCGCGGGGGGCGCCGGGGCGGCGGCAACGCGTTCGCGAACACCGGGCTCGCGGCCATCGCCGCGGCCGCCGCCGTGGCCACGCCGTTTCGGGAAGCCGCGCTGGTGGCGTTTGTCGCCGCCCTCGCCACGGGAGGCGGCGACACGGTGGCGAGCGAGATCGGCAAGGCCTGGGGCGGGAAGACCTACCTGCCGCTGACGCTGGCCGAAGTGCGGCCGGGCACGCCCGGCGCGGTCTCGCTCGAGGGCTCGGCGGCGGGCATCCTCGGCGCGCTGGCGCTCGCCTGGGCCGGCAGCCTGCTCGGGCTCGTTCCGGCGTGGACCGTGTGGGCGGTCGTCGCCGGAGCGATCGTGGGCTCCGCGCTCGAAAGCGCGCTGGCGACGACGCTCGAAGCCTCGCGCGTGGTCAACAACGATCTGCTGAACTTCATCAACACCGCGGCGGGGGCCATTGCCGCGATCGTGATTGTGAGGCTGTCTTGAGCGAGCCGTCGCGCCTGCGGACCCTGGCCGATTTCGCCCGGCCGTTCACCCTGATCGCGCCCGCGCTGGGCTTCGCGTCGGCGGCGGCAACCGCCATCGGCGCGCAGCCGCGCGAGACGTGGAGCTGGAGCCTTGTCGCCTATCCCGTCATCGGGTCGGTCATGGCGGCCGTGCTGAATGTGGCCTCCAACGGGCTGAACCAGATCTTCGATTTCGAGATCGATCGGATCAACAAGCCGAAGCGCCCCTTGCCGAGCGGCCGGATGACGCTCGGCGAAGCGTGGGGGGTGACACTCGGCAGTTTTGCGCTCGCCTTCGTCCTGGCGTGGAACGTGGCGCCGGGAGGACGGCGCGAGTGCTTCTGGATGGTGGTGGCGGCGGCCGTCATCACGACGCTCTACTCGGTGCCGCCGTTCCGGACGAAGCGGCTGGGCATCTGGGCCAACGTGACGATCGCGGTCCCGAGGGGCGTGCTGCTGAAGGTGGCGGGCTGGTCGTCGGTGAAGACGGCGATGGGTTTCGAGCCGTGGTTCCTCGGCGCGATCTTCGGGCTCTTCCTGCTCGGCGCGACGACGACCAAGGACTTCGCCGACATGGACGGCGACGCCCGGGGCGGCTGCCGGACGCTTCCGATTCAGTTCGGCGTCACGAAGGCGGCATGGATGATCTCGCCGTCGTTCGTGCTGCCGTTCCTGATGATCCCGGCGGGCGCCTGGGCAGGCGTGCTCACGGGCAGCTTCTGGCTGCTGCAGGCGCTGGGCGCGTTCATGACCGCCTATGGCCTGTATGTCTGCTACCTGATGCTGCGCAGGCCCGACGACCTCGCGGTCGAAGAGAACCACGTGTCGTGGGCGCACATGTACCGCATGATGTTCGCCGCGCAGATCGGGTTCGCGCTCGCCTATCTGCTGTAGCAACAGAAACGCCTCGCACAGCGAGCGCGAGGCGTCACCAACCCGAGTCCCGGGTCCCGAATTCCGTGTCCTACGCCTGCCCGAGCAGCGCGCGGACCCGGGCCTCGGTCGGCGGATGGGTGCTGAAGAGCGACAGCATGCCGTGGACGCTGAACGGCTTCATGATCATCATGTGCGCCGTCGCCGGGTTGGCGTCCATCGGGATCCGCTTCGCGGCGTAGTCGAGCTTCTTGAGCGCGTCGACCAGTCCGTAGGGCGACCCGGCAATCTCGGCGCCGCCGCGGTCCGCGCCGAACTCGCGCGAGCGCGAGATGGCCGCCTGGATCAGCATGGCCGCCAGCGGCGCGAGGATGACCGTCGCCAGCAGCGCGATCGGATTGGAGCCGCCCTCGCGGTCGTCGCGGCTGCCGCCGCCGAATATCGCCGCGAACTGCGCCATCCGCGCCACCATCATGATCGCCGCCGCCATGGTCGCGGCAACCGAGCTGATGAGGATGTCGCGGTTCTTCACGTGCGCCAGCTCGTGGGCCATGACACCCTCGAGTTCACGCTGGTCGAGCAGGCGGAGGACGCCCTCGGTCGCCGCCACGGCCGCATGCGAGGGATTGCGCCCGGTCGCGAAGGCGTTCGGCGACTCATCGGGAATCACGTAGACCTTCGGCATGGGCAAGCCGGCCCGCTGGGCCAGGCGCGCCACGGTCTGGTGGAGCGGGTGCTCGGGGCCCACGGGCTTCGCCCGGTACATCGCCAGGACGATCTTGTCGGAGAACCAGTAGGACGCGAAGTTCATGATGACCGCGAAGACAAACGCCATCATCAGGCCGCCGGACCCGCCCAGGAAGTCCCCGAGCACCAGCAGCAGCCCGCTCATCAGCCCCAGCAACAACGTCGTCTTGATGGTGTTTCCCATGATCGTCTTCCACATCCCCCTGCAGACCAGTTTACACCGGCGCTCCACTCGAGTCGGCCATGCGCCGGATGGAGCCCGCAGGCTTCAGCCTGCGTCAGCCCGGATCGATCGGACCTTATCCAGGTGACATCCGGGATCAGACCGCGAGAATCCGGCGCAGCAACCCGGCCAGCAGGGCGGCCCGCCACGCCAGTTCGGCGGTTTCGACGTGCTCGTCGGCGGCGTGGGCTCCCCCGCCCACGGCCCCCAGCCCATCTAGTGTTGGGACGCCGATCGCGGCCGTCAGGTTGCCGTCGGACCCGCCGCCGGTGCCGCCTTCGCCGAGCTCGCGGCCGAGCCCGGCGGCCACCTCCCTGGCGAGGGCGAAGAGGCGGGCCGTTCCGGCCGACCGCTCCATTGGAGGCCGGTCGAATCCGCCTGAAACGGCGAGTGAGGTGCGTTGATCGGCGGGGGTGAGGGTCGAGAGCGCGGCGGTGACTCTCGCGGCTTCGGCGGCGGTGGCCGCGCGAACGTCGATGAGGGCCTGAGCCTCGGCCGGGACGACGTTCGGGAGGGTGCCGCCTCGGACCACGCCAACGGTGACGGTGGTGCCGGCGGCGGGGTCGCTCAACGACTCGATGCGCGTCACCTGGCGCGCCAGCTCGCTCACCGCGCTGGCGCCGCGCTCCGGCTCGATGCCGGCGTGCGCCGCGCGGCCGACGACCCGCAATTCGAAGCCGCCGCAGCCCTTCCGGCTGGTCTTGAGCGCGCCGCCAGGCAAGGCGGGCTCGAGCACGAGGACCGCCTCGCTCGAGCGGGCCTCGGCCTCGATCAGTGCGCGTGAAGTGCGGCTGCCGGTTTCCTCGTCGGCCGTCACGAGCATCGCGACGCGCCCAGGCGGCGCGTCACCGTCCTGCCGAACGGCCTTGATGGCAAGCGCCGCGAGGGCCAGGCCCGCCTTCATGTCGAAGACGCCGGGCCCGTAGAGCCTGCCCTCCTCCGATCGAAGCGGCCGACTCCCGATCGTGCCTGCGGGCCACACGGTATCGATGTGGCCGAGCAGCAGGATCTGGCGCGGGCCGCTCCCGAACTCGACTCTGAGATGGTCGCCGGCCGGACCGCCCGCGATGCGGGCAGCCGAGCCGCCGATCTCGCAAAGGCGGGACTCGAGTGCCGCCATGCAGGCGTTGATGGCCGCCGCATCGCCGCTCGGCGACTCGAGGCGCACCAGCGCCTCAATCAACTCGATGGCCCACGGAAGTTCGCGTTCGCAGTAATCGAGCAGCGTTGTCATTACGCTCGCACCCAGGGAATCGCGAGCGTTGTCTTGCTCGCGAGTATGTCTTCGCCGCGATCAGAAGCAAGAAGCAAGAATCCAGAAGCCAGAAGGCAGTCAAGCTCCGCCGTTCGCCCGTCTTCTGGCTTCTGACAATCGTGAGTTGGCCCTTCCGGCTTCCTGCTTCTGACAGCCGTCACTCCCCCAGTCCCGAGTCCCGAGAGTGTCTATATAATGCTCTCATGCGGCGGTTACTCGAGGCGGCATCACTGACGGCGTTCATGCTCGTGGCGCTGGCCGTGTGCACGGCACACGCGCAGCCGCCGGTGGCCCGTCCCCAGCCGCCGCCGCCTGCACCGGCGTCCAAGGTGCCGCCCAAGCCCGGGCCGGCCACGACGGCGACCCCGGCCACGACGCCGCAGCAGCCCGGAGCGAAGCCTCAGGCCCCTCCGCCGGCGGCGCAGGCCGCCCCGGCGCGGAGCGTTGCAGCCGTCGATGCCCCGGAGGTTGCGCCGGCCGCGTGCCAGCAGGGCGCCCCGGTTCTGGCCGGCGCTCAGTACCTCGCGTCGTACGACGCGGGCATGGGCCAGATCTACTGCCTCTATGGGTCCGGGCAGGCATTCGCCGACGTCGTAACCTACTACAGGACCGTGCTCAAGGACCGCGGGGAACTCGTGTTCGACGCGCCCGCGACCCACATGTTCGAGGTCGGGAAGTTCAAGGAAGCCGACGTGGCGTTTCCGCCGGGTGTGACGGTGAAGGACTACACCTGGGGCGGGTCGCCCGGCTACATGAACCCCAGGCTCGGGGCGTCGCCGGCGTTCTTTCCCACGGTCGTCCAGATCGTGCCGCCGCCCGCGGCCGGCGCCGCGCGCCGCGATTAGGCGGCGGTCACGCCGCCCGCCCTACGCCAGCCGGCGCAGGATGAAACACTTCAGGTAGTAGGTTTCCGGGACGCCCAGCACCACCGGGTGATCGCGCGCCTGCATGCGCTTCTCGACCACCGCCATGCGCACGCGCGCGTCCACCGCCGCCTCGTAGACGATTTGCCCGAACGACGCCTCGTCGATGTGGTAGGAGCACGTGCAGGTGACGAGCGCGCCGCCGGGGTTGAGCAGTTTCATCGCGCGGAGATTGATCTCCTTGTAGCCGGCCCAGGCCTTCTCGACGGCATCTTTGCTCTTCGCGAAGGCCGGGGGGTCGAGGACGATCGTGTCGAAGCGCTCCCGGTCGCGCTCAAGCTGGCGCAGCGCGTCGAACACGTTGGCGAGCCGCGCCTCGACGTTGGCTACCTGGTTGCGCGCCGCGTTGCGGCTGATCTGGGCGACGGCCTCCTCCGACACATCGAGCGCGGTCACCGACTCGCAGCGGTCGGCCAGCTGCAGGGCGAACGCGCCGTGATAGCTGAAGCAGTCCAGCATGCGCCCGCGCGCGTACGCGCGCGCTGCCGCGCGGTTCTCCCGCTGGTCGAGGAACAGGCCCGTCTTCTGTCCGCGCCTCAGGTCGACCTCGTGGTCGATGCGGCCCTCCCGCACGTGCACGACGTCCGGCACCTCGCCGTGCAGCAGCGCGACCGACGACTCCAGGCCCTCGAGCAGCCTGACGCGCACATCGTTGCGGGCCAGCACGCCGGCCGGCTGCAGTTGCTCGACCAGCAGGCTGACGATCTCGGGCAGCAGGCGGTCGACGCCCTGCGACAGGGCCTGGACGACCAGGTAGTCGCCGTACTGGTCGACGACCAGCGACGGGAGCAGGTCGCCCTCCCCGTGCACGAGGCGGCAGGCCGTCGCGTCGATGCCGAGCGACCGCCGGAACCCGATCGCCGATGCGAGGCGCGCGCGCCACAGGTCGAGACCCGCGGGCGCCTCGCCGACGGTCAGCATGCGCAGCGCGATCTGGGATCGGTCGCTGAAGAGCGCGCGGCCGACGATGCGCCCGCGCGGGTTGTGCACGACCACGGTGTCGCCGCCGGCGGCGCGGGCGTCGGCAACGTCGGTCCTGTACACCCACGGATGGCCGCCGCGGACGCGGTCTTCGCCGCGGCCGCTGATGACGACGTTCGGTTCGGCAGTGGTGGTCACGATGCGCCTGCTCTTTCGGGCCGCACCCGGCGGTGCGCCCCTCCATCATGCGGAATCCGGCCCGGGAAATCGAGTAGAATTCCGTAGTGCGCGTCGCCATCGGCTCCGATCACGCCGGGTTCGACCTCAAAGAGACCATCAAGGCGCTGCTCAGCGGGATGGGAATCCCGTACGAGGACGTCGGCGCCCGATCGGCCGACTCGTCGGACTACCCGGACTTCGCCGCCGCAGCCGCCCGGCTCATCCTCGACGGCAGGGCAGACCGCGGCATCCTCGTGTGCGGGACGGGCATCGGCATGGTGATCGCGGCGAACAAGATCCCGGGCATCCGCGCCGCGCTCGCCTGGAACGCGGCGACCGCCAGGCTCGCGCGCGCCCACAACGACGCGCACATCCTGACCCTCGGCGGGCGCACGACGCCCGCGGCGGAGGTCGACGCGATCGTGCGCGCGTTCCTGACCACGGCGTACGAAGGCGGTCGCCACGACGCCCGCCTCGCCAAGATCGCGCACCTCGAACACAAGGACACCTAGCCATGGACCAGACCGTCGCCGCCCACCGCCGCAGCCTGCGGGAGGCCGACCCGGACATCGCCGGCGCCGTCCGTGACGAAGTCGGACGCCAGGCCACGGGCCTCGAACTGATCGCGTCGGAGAACTTCGTGAGCCGCGCGGTGCTCGAAGCCGCGGGCTCGGTGTTCACGAACAAGTACGCCGAAGGCTCTCCCGGGCGCCGCTAC